>OBLW0100003928.1_pt1 | contig 11449 bp, 10 predicted proteins | sample 1520161 | NCBI WGS metagenome assembly OBLW01 (sample SAMEA3539309, study PRJEB22396) | soil metagenome | biome: tundra; feature: field; material: soil | place: USA | collected 2010-05 | depth 0.15 m
CCACCGAGATCTACACTCTTTCCCTACACGACGCTCTTCCGATCTCGATGAAAAAGAGTTGATCGCCCATGCCGACGTTGCATTTCCGCTGGTCAAGAAGGGAGCGTCGGCAAAGGTCCTCGGCGGGGAAGACCTTTCCGAACTTTTTGGATTGGATATGGCTGCGAGCCCCGCCGCCAAAACCGGACGTTCGGTCCCCGTGCCGGCCAAGGCAAAGCGCGCAAAGAAAAGGAGCCGAAGCAGGAAAACTATGGGGCCCGCCAAGATCGCACATTCGTGAATCAAGGATGGGAATTAGTCTGGGCAGGGTGTCGATTCTTCGTTCCACCGGAGATGAATGGAAACGCGGAAACAGGCGGAGGCTCAGTGAGACTTTCGAGGCCGGCGTTGGGAATTCTGGCAATCGTTATCTGCCTCGGACCAAACAACCTCTACGCCCAGCCCCAAGCGATCGATGTGAACAAATCCAGTTTGAAGATTCGAGTCTTCAAATCCGGCGCATTTTCTGCGTTTGCACACGATCACGAAATACAAGCTCCAATTGACGAGGGTAAGATCGATTCTTCCGCCAGCCCCAGCGTTCAGCTGCGCGTGAACTCGCGCAAGATGCGCGTGCTCGACCCGGAGATCTCGGTCGACAAGCGTGCCGAAATCCAGCAGACAATGGAAGGAACTGCGGTTCTCGATGTCGAGCATTTTCCAGAGATTTCGTACCGTTCTACCGCAATAACGAAAACCGGGGACGCTCATTGGGAAGTGCGCGGGAATCTGAACCTGCATGGAAAGAATCAACCCGTTGCGGTGGTGGTTTCTTTAGAGGCGGGACACTACCGCGGTTCGGCATCTTTCAAGCAGAGCACGTTCGGCATAACCCCCATACGTATTGCAGGTGGAACCGTTAAGGTCAAAGATGAAGTCAAGATAGAATTCGATATCGTTCCAGTTCAATGAGGAGTAAAACTCCGCAAATTCGCTTCATGTTAATGGCCCCTCCTTACGTTCGTAGCTTGCCAGACAATGCTCGTTTGCTGACAACTCAAAGCGCCGGCGTCCGGTGTAGGCAACATGGGGCTTGGACCTCTGCTGTTCTACCCGGTCCCATTCGTCTATCCGATCGTGAGTGTGGGTCTAGTGAATCTGGCTGCTCGACAACTCAGGGCACCTACTGACCGTTTGGGCCCCTCGGGGCGTTACGGTCGGGTTAGCTCGCAAGGTTGTAAATTAAGCCGTACGGATCTTTTACGTAGCATCTTGGGAAGTCTGGCTCGTCCTTGACGATTTCACAACCATTCTTCACGAGCCGCGCCTTGGCTTTTTCCACACTGTCCACCGTTACCTCCAAGACAGGCCCGAGCGCTGGGCCGGGCTCAATGAATAAATTGATGTGCTTGCCATGGAGACCGATCATGTTAGGGTTGTCGTCGGTGATCTCAAATCCCAGATGCTCGACGTAGAAGAGCGCAGCCTTCCTTGGATCGTACGCTTGAATCAGAATATCTGAACCGAATGTGTTTGCCATGATTCGTCCTTCTGCGCTCCTTTACGCGCTTGTAAGGTTCTTGCAACGTCACGTAGGCCGAACGCAGGCTAACACCAATTGAACGGTGGGAACACGTTTTTTAAGGCGCTGTCTACTCGCCCGGATGATACATCCGCTCCGTGTGCCCGTTTAGCTGCTCCGGATAGAAGTAAACCTCACGCAGATTGCCCGTGGTATACCGCCCCGCCTCGTCATCGAAGTGCTTCGAATCCGGATGTCCGCTCTCGCCACCGGCTGTCACGGCCCTCGCGCGGACCTTATCCCCGAATTCCACGACGGCTACAAAGCTGTTGCCGCCCGTCCCATACCATCTCTTTGTCTCCGGATACTGCCGTGCCCCGAAGGAGGCCAGAGATCCCCAAAGAGATGAGGTAAAAGGCACTGGGACGCTCGGTCCGGCGTCGTTGAAGGGCTGCACGATATCTCCCGTAAGCCGCTGAAACCGATTGATCTGCCCCCAAGGCGTCCGCCATGTGCCGAAATCCGCCGCCAGCCTGTCCGAAGCTGTCGCCAGCGCTGTTAGCAGAGCGTCCGCCGACAGCCTGGTTGCCACCCATTCCTCGCTCGGCACCAATGCTTCGTGCGCTGGCCGGCCCACTTTCTTCATCAGCTCCGTCCCCCAGTACACCGCTACCGAGGTTGCAATTGAACCCGTTCCCCAGCGATTGTCCCATCCACGCAAGAGCAAGATCTGGCCATTCAAACGCGTCTTTAGGGGCGCATCCGGCGGCAGTGCGTCGTATGCGGCGACCAGCACCGGCACCGTCTTGGCAAACCACGGCAGATACGAGTCATATGCCGCATCCATCAGTCGATCGAGCGAGAAATCCCGACGCGGCGTCCCACCCGGAGCCAGCACACTCATCGCATGTAACCCTCGGGCTGTCTCGATTCCTTGCTCCACATAAACGGGATAGTCCGCCTTTCGTAGCGAATATGCACCCGCACTGTTCCAAGGCGAATCGTTCACGTTGAACAGGTATCCGCTTTTCGGATTCAGCAAATGCGGTACCTGGTCAACGGTCATCAGTCCCTGCCAATTCGTCGCGGGATTGCTGCCGTCGACGGGTTTCGTGTAATCGAAGCGCGTATCGCGATTAGGAATGAAGTTCCCGTGCCAGTACGCGATGTCGCCATCGCCATCCACAAAGATCGTGTTATTCGAGGAGTTCGCCTGCAGTTCCATCGTCTTCTTGTATTCGGCGTAGTTCCGCGCCTTGGTGCGCAGATAGCTTTGCTTGAGCGCCGCCACAGGAATATTCATCAGCTGGATGGTAATGAAATTATCGCCGTCGCGACGAATTACAGGCCCATGTAAGGTGTACATTGCCGTAAAAGTCCGTGAAGAAATGCCCTCCGGTGTTTTGTAGTTAAGAGTGATCTGCTTCGTGGTGAAAGCCCGGCTCGCCCCGCCATACAGATAGCTCAGCTTGTCGCCAACTCGGATCACTTTCTCCAGATACTCATCCACCGCATCCGCGTTGCTCGACGTATGCATCCATCCCACGCGGTCATTGAATCCTTGGTAGACGAAAAACTGTCCCCATGTCACTGCCCCATACGCGTCTAGCCCTTCATCGCTCGCCATCTGCATCTCGCTGCGAAAGAAAAACGATGTATGCGGATTGATCAGTAACAGGGCATGGTGATCAATCGTGTTACCGGGCGCAATCGCGAACCCATTCGACCCGCTCGGCTCCGGTTCACACCAGTCCATCTCACCCTTCGGCGGCTCGACTTGGCTCATCCCACTGGCACCGCCTGCATGTACGCTGCCTGAGTCATAGAGCGCTTGCAGCTGCTTCGAGTCGACTTGCTCGATATCCCCGTCGATGCTCCCCTCGGTAAACGAAAGGGCCATCCAAGGCTCGAATTGTGTAAGTACCTTCGGCTTAGTCTTCGGGTGCTGCGCAAGATAGAAGTTGATTCCATCTGCCCACGCATCCATCAACCGTCTGAGCCACTCCGGGCTGGCGGCATAGTCGCGTTTGAGCTCTTCGGGATCCAGAAACAGCCGCTGCCGCAGATCCTGCCAGATGGTAGCCTCGCCCTCTGCCTCCGCCCTCCGCCCAAGAGAGGTCAGGTAATCCATCTCAATCCGGTTGAAGTCATCCTCGCATTGCGCGAAGATCATCCCGAACACAGCATCCGCATCGCTCGGTCCATGCACATGCGCGATGCCCCAGTCGTCGCGCACAATTGTCACCCGGGCCGCTTCGGCTTTCCATCGGATCTGATCCGCCGCTGTCGGTCCTTGTGCCATAAGCGGCCCAGCACCCCATATCCATACACTCGTGAGTAACAGTGCTATACGCAATCGTTTCCTCCATTCGATCGTGCATATGAAGCTATTACGAAACTCCTGGATCATCGATACTGAATTGAGCGGCGCACCCTTAATTAGGTATCGCCGCTTTTCGTGAGCGTCGTGTTCAGGCCACAGATACCGGCGGTGATCGCATCACCCTTGACCATAGCGTTAGCATCTCATTAGCACCGATCCTCTGGAACGCCAGGTGGATCGATCAGGAGAATCGGCGTTTACGTGTACGGCATTGCGTCGGTCGCTGCCGGCATCATGGAACTTGTTTGAGGCGAGTTTGAGCCCGCCCATCAACCCATTCAGGCCCTGGGGCGACCTCATTCCCGGCGTCACGATCTTCGCATACATCGCCGCCATTTGGCTGATCGCAGGCGGCGCGGCTATACTGCGGCCGTGTAGGTCACGCGGATATTATTTGCTGATGCTCGGGTACGCCGCTCCGCTGGGCAAAGTTGAATGAATCGTCCCAGACTCCACCGACAGCGTATAGGAAACGCCAACGCTGCTAGCGAGCTTGATTAATAACTCACATCTGAAATGTTCCGGACCCAGGAGCAAGCTTAAACACAAAACTCCAGGCCAACTTTTTTGTTCGGTGCCAATGAACGACATCAGTTTCTACCTTGTGCAATTGCTTTTTACTGGTGCTTTCCGGCTTACGGTCAAAGCAGGGTGGCCCTGCGGGAAGCCTTCTTCGGAAACGCTGCTGCTGCCCGTGAGAGCGCCAAGCCAGCGCTGAAAGTGTCCAATGATCGCGAGGTGGAGTACGGCGGGGACTGGCGCTGGCTAAGTGTCCGGTATATGCCAGCGCGGACGCCTCGTGGTTTGCCCGCACCTCCCCTAGCGCTGCGCAGTAAATTTGGACTGGAGTTCAAATGTCGGCCGAGCATGACGTTCGAAGCGCGAGGACGTCGGATCGAAAGATGCTACGGTGAGACGTGTTGCTAATGCAGAATCCGCTCTCCATAGAATGGAAGGAATCTTTGAACATTTCCGGTTCCTTGCGAAAGCCACCTCTGTCCCGAAGCTACAGCGCATTGCGCGGACTCCTCACCTTCGCGTTACTTTTTTCTTTCTTGTTCTTCGTTAATTCGGCTTTCGCGATCGGAACTCCAAAACAGATCGGGAAAAACCTCTACGCGTGCATCGCGGACAATGATGCGAGCGCCAATTCTACCTTCCTGGTCGGCAAGGCAGGAATTCTCGTGGTTGACTCCGGGCTCAATGAAATAGAGGCGAGGAAGTGCGTGGCGGAGATACGCAGCGTTTCGAGGCTGCCGATTCGGTACGTCATCAACACTCACTATCATCTCGATCACCAGGGCGGAAATAAGATCTTCAAGCCCGAAGCAAGCATCATCAGTACAGGGTGGACTCGCATGCGCACGATGGAGCTGCGCAATGACTCGCCACCGAGGCTTCCAATCACCGTTGTGCCGGCAGACGTCACCTTTGAGTCAGCTCTTACGATTCATCTTGAGCCTTACACGGTTGAAGTTATCTCGGGCGCTCCTGGGCACACCCTGGGTGACGCGTACGTCTACTTCCCGGAGCAGAAGGCAATCGCGACCGGCGACCTCTTTATGGGCCATTCGTGCCCGGCCATGGACGAAGGCAGCGTTTCTCACTGGATCGCCACGCTGAATGCGTTCCTGGCAACACCCAGCGAGGTATTCGTGCCGGGGCATTTCGGAGTGGGCGATCGCAAGGACCTGGCTTTTTTTCGCGACTATCTCTCCGATCTGGAGGCTCAGGTGGTTGCTCTCTCGGCACAGGGAATGACACTGGAGCAGGTGAAACGAAAGATCAAGCCCGGGCGCTTCGCCGGATTGCGGCAGTTTCCCCAGTATGAAGCGACCTTCGCCGATAATGCTGCATCGATTTATCTACAGCTTCATTCGACAAATCCTTAGCCGACAAATTAATAGCCGCCGCAAGGAATCTTGGGAGTGCACGTATCAAGGCCTCAGATCTGTGAGCACTGCGTGGCTTTGGAGCGGCGGGGTGGAAGTATTCTCTTAGACTTTCCTGTCGGCAATTAGCTCCTCCTTCCTTGTTACTAAATGGCGGCAAGCTGACACAGCCTCGAGCAATCGATTAACATCTTTCTGGAGAATCGACAGCCATGACCGAAGCAGAGATGATCGCCCAATGGGAAGAACACATCGGCTATGAATTTTCGAGTCGCGACGTCTCTTCGACGATTGCCACAATGGTGCATGATGCCTACGTCAACCACATTCCGGTTATGACTGGCGGCTACGGCCACGAAGCCCTGCGCAGGTTTTATCAGGAAGACTTCATCTCGGCCATGCCGGCGGACACCTCGATCCAGCTGGTTGCCCGCACCCTGGGTCAGGATCGACTGGTGGACGAGATCATCTTCTCCTTCACCCACACGGCAGAGATGCCGTGGATGCTCCCGGGGGTTCCACCAACCGGCCGCTGGGTCGAGGTTCCACTTGTCGCGGTCGTCGGATTTCGCGACGGCAAGCTCGCACACGAGCGTATTTACTGGGACCAGGCGTCTGTGCTCAAGCAAATCGGTCTGCTTACGGACCCATCGCTCCCTGTATTTGGAGCGGAGACTGCACACAAGCTGCTGAATCCAGCCATATCCTGACTTCAACGTGCACCTATTTGGCATTGAATTCCTTTGTATAAGGGTTCGACGCGTCCATCGCAAGACTAAGGTCAGGGTTGTCGAGGACACTCTCAGTTCCGGGTCGTAGAATTACGAATCGGCAGGAGTCAAGTGGTCAATCAGCAGCTGGGCGCATCCCGAGCCGTCGCCTTTCCGTCCGATCGCTATTTCCCGCGCTCAATCAGAAGCCCGCCTTCATCGTGTTCGATAACGCCGACGGCGCGCAGATTCCGCAAGTCGTCTTCGACGCGATCCACCGCCATCTTCTGCACCGCAATGTGCAGCGAGGCGGACGCTGCACCAAGAGTATGGAGAAGAACGACGCCACCGCTCGCGCCCGCGATAGCGTGGGCGTCCTGATCAACGCGCGACACCGTAACGAGATTGCCTTCGGCATGAACGCTACCCTCGGAAATATAGGGGCATGTGCAGCGGTTGTGGTGCAATTCAGAAGGTCCTGGGAAGCAACTTTGCAGCAGTTCGTGCAGCAATCCCTGAGGTATTTGTTTGAAAAGCGACAGATTCGTTTCCGCGCTCACTCAGGAATAACTGCGCATCGTATTTTGAAATCTTCTCCATCCGGAAGGGCCACGGCTTGCCAAACTCGGGCGGAAGCTGGATTACCGCGGTGTCTGCGTCCAACGGCTGGCTAAGATCAATAACCCGAATCTCCCGGTTCTTGAGAGCCTTTGCAAATTGCATCAGAAGGTTTTCGCTCATGCGCCTGCCTTTCTGGTTGCCGAGATCGCAACCGCCGCGAACTTCCTGGCGCTTCCATTTTCAAGGGCGAACGTGTTTGCGCACGCACCTGGATCGAAAGCGCAACGTGTTGGGCATGTTGGCATTCGTTTCTGGCGTATGTCAATACAATCCATGGCGTATACCCATAAGATGCCGCACCCCATCAGAAAATTGTACGTTCCGCGCAACCTGTCGTCCCCCCGCCCTCGCCTTACAGTACGGAGACTGTTCCAGTTTCGCCTGGCGCATTTTTGTTTCGGCGCGAAACTCTCCAGTACACGAGCGACATGGCTATGAAAAGCGGCAAGAACGCGGGCACCGCATACTGCAAGCCATCCACGTAGAAAGTGGCGGCGGTTATGCCGAGCAAGGCGGCAATCCCCAGCCAATTCGAATAGGGGGAAAAGGCTAGTCGCATTGGGAGGCGCGCGGCAGCCTCCGGGCTAAGGCGTTGGCGAAAGCGAATGTGGCTGAGAAGGATCACAGCCCACACAAAGAACATCCCTGCCACGGCTACTCCATACAGCATCAAGAACGCTCGGCCAGGCGCATATTTTGCGAGCAAGATTGCCGCCATCATGCCCACCGTGGAAAGACCTAGCGCGCGATGAGGGACTCCGTTCTTACTCAGGCGGGAGATCCACTCGGGCGCATACCCGCCGCGGGAGAGGGAAAAAAGCATGCGGGTGGCCAGGTACAGGTCGGTGTTGCAACTGGAGAGCGCAGCCGTAATCACCACGAGATTCATGATGCTTGCGGCGTAAGGAATTCCAACCCCGGCAAAAGCACTCACAAATGGGCTACCCGAGATTCCCTCCCCGCTCCCCACTCGATTCCACGGTGTCATGGCGAGCATGACCCCGATCGCCAGCACGTAAAAGAAAATCAGGCGGAACACAATCGTACGCATCGCCCGCGGAATCGACTGCTCGGGATTCTTAGCCTCTCCGGAGGTAACGGCAATGAGTTCCACTCCCATGTAACTCGTCAACGCAAGCGTGAGCGCCAGCCAGACGCCCTTCATCCCGAATGGTAAGAAACCACCATTGGCCGAGAGATTCGAGATTCCGAGCGCCGGCTTTGGTCCGACGCCAACGATCAACATCGCGCCAGTCGCGATGAATACGAGAATGGCAGATACTTTAATCAGCGCAAACCAGTATTCAAATTCTCCAAAGCGTCCCACCTGTAGGGCATTGATCGCGACCAGGGCCAGCGAAGCGCTCACAACCCAAAGCCACTGTGGCACATGGGGGAACCAGAATCCAAAGTAGATCGCTACCGCCGTCACCTCCGCTCCGATAGCGATGATCTGGACGAGCCCATAGGTCGCGCGAACGGCAAAGCCAGCCCACCGGTTGAGATAGATCTCGGCGTACACGCCAAAAGCGCCGGCAACCGGGTGGACCACCGCCATCTCAGCAACCGCATAAGCCACAATCATCGCGATCCCCGCTCCGAACAGATACGTGATGATAACGCCGGGGCCGGCGAGCCGAATGGTTACACTGCTGCCCAGAAATAAACCAACGCCGATCGCTCCACCAAGCGCCAGCATCGTGAGCTGTCGCTGAGTCAAGCTGCGCTGAAGGTTTGTGCCCTGCGGGGAAGAGCTATCCGAGTCTGTGATTGCCGGTGTGGACGCCGAAAATTCGGATGGCCCCAGTACTTTATGCATGCCGCTTCAAGTCTAGGAGTACGTTTCGGAAGCGGTGAATCTCTTCGACAGTATTGTAATGTACAAGGGAGACACGAACCGCACCCCTCTCCGGATCCAGACCCAACCTCCTCATCAATCGCGGCGCATACATGTGACCGTCGCGAATACCGATACCAGCCTTGGCGACGGTTGTGGTGACAACTGCTGGCTCAATCGCTCCGAGATTGAAGCAGAACGTCGGCACACGCTCGCGCAGCCGATCTTCGTCATGAATGCCGTAGATGGTCGCTCCGGCCTCCTTCAGCACGCGCAGCAACTCCAGCGCAAGCAGGCGTTCGTAAGCCGCGATCGCGTTCATGCTCTTGACGACGTTATTTCGTCTTGAACTTGCAGAACCAGGCTTTGTTTCTGCGGGTAGCGCGGCACCGAGTGTTTCCAAGTATCTCACCGCCGCGTCCATACCGGCTACATTCTCATAGATGAAGGTACCGGCTTCAATTTTCCCCGGCGGCTCATCGGGAATGAAATCCTCGCGGAAGGTCGGGAGATTTTTCAAAAGCTCGCGACGACCCCAGAGAAAACCCATGTGCGGTGAAAAGATCTTGTAGCCAGAACAAACCAGGTAGTCGCAGTCAAATGCCTGTACGTCAATCGTTCGGTGCGGACCATAGTGAACACAGTCGAGAAAAATCTCCGCTCCCGCCTCATGGGCGAGCCTACCGGCTTCCGTCACATCTACAATGGAGCCAAGCGCATTGGTCGCGACCGTGCATGCCACCAGTCGGGTTCTCTTGGAGAGCAGCGCCTTCAAGTCTTCCGCATGCAGGTTCCCATCTTCCCTCATCTTCCACCAAAGAAACTTGGCGCCGTCCTTGGCGAGGGCCAGCCATGTGGCGACGTTGGCCTCATGATCCATGTCAGTGACAACGATTTCATTCCGCTCAGCCAGGGTTTGGCCAATCGCAAGGCTCATAAGGCGGATGAACGAAGTCGCGTTCATTCCGAAGGCAATCTCGCTCGAGTGGCGCGCATGCACCAGCACCGCCACACTCTCCCGTGCGCGCTCGATGCTCGCATCCACTTCCATGCTCTTGCCGTATCGTCCGCCTCGTTGCACATTGCATTCGAGCAAGTGCTGGTTGACAGCATCAAAGACCACCTGCGGTATCTGGGCTCCAGCCGCATTGTCAAAGAAAATGAACTTTTCGCCTGCGTTTAGCGCTGGGAAAGAAGAGCGAACCGTGCTGATGGGAAACGGCATGGGTTTGGCTTCCACGTCGGCAGTCACATACGACCCGGTCATTTGCGCCCTTCTGTGCGGACTACGTCAGTGCCAGATTCCATGGCTCGCATCCCTGTTGACATGATCAACGAATATCTAATGCATACTATATGTATACCTTGTAGCTCTTTGCCCATATCCTGTCAATGGCAATTATTCCCTGCATACCGGAAATATATCTTTGACAGAACTTCATAAGTCAGAAAAAATACGAGTGTTCCGGACGCGGCTGTTCTGCGGCCGCGTTCTACGGAGGAACCTTGGCAAAGATTATTGCGCGCGGCAAGAATCATCGCATGCTTGTACCAGCCACTCTCAGCGAAAAAGTCTATGCCGCGTTCAAGCACGACATCGTCTATGGTGTTTTCCAGCCGGGCGAGCCCCTGAGTGAAAAAGATCTCGCGCGCCGTTACAAGGCCAGCCGGACGCCGGTTCGCGAGGCCGCAGTGCGGCTGCAAAACGACAGGTTGCTGCGCATCGTACCCAATCGTGGATATTTCGTAGCCCACATCAGCCTGCAAGTACTCAACGACATTTACGAATTTCGCAGCGCGGTGGAATGTGCCGCCGCCGAACTCGCTGCCGCAAAAGGTCCGACTCCCGAAGCCCTGAAGCAGTTGACGGAACTTGCCAAGGTCACGTGCACTCCAGAGGACCGGGAGAGATGCCTGCGATTTATCGAGGCCGATACGGCATTTCACCTGGGAATCGCCCGCCTGGCGCGGAACCAGATGCTTCTGCAAGCCGTCGGCGAAGTACGCAGTCAGATGGAGCGCATCATGTTTGCCGCGATTGACATCAACTACTTCGGCGAGGTGCCAGGACAAGAGCATCGGGAAATTCTATCCGCCATCAAGGACCGGGACCCTGGCCGCGCCCGTCAAGCCATGCACGACCATATCATGCAGTCGAAAGATAAAGTTTTGGGCGTCGCCTATGCAATGCCCGTTCGTCCGAGCATGGGCTAGTTACCAGGTTCATCCTCCGGAGATCCTGCCTCAAAATTACGCGAGTGACCACAACTCGGAGAGGAATAATTCCCGGTCTTTTCACTTTGCATTCGCTGCTCCCATTGCAACATGGACAAGCTTATCGAGGATGTGTACCGAACCCTTAGTGGCCGATTCAAAGGAACCCTGCTGCGGTCCGCCGATGCGGGCTATGGCGAAGCGACGCAAATTTGGAACGGAATGTTCTCTCGCAGACCCGGTTTGTTCGCTTTCTGCCGCGATGTGCGAGACGTCCAGGCAGCGGTGCGT
>OBLW0100003929.1_pt1 | contig 11449 bp, 12 predicted proteins | sample 1520161 | NCBI WGS metagenome assembly OBLW01 (sample SAMEA3539309, study PRJEB22396) | soil metagenome | biome: tundra; feature: field; material: soil | place: USA | collected 2010-05 | depth 0.15 m
GCCCGCATCTCCCAGAGGGGCGGGGAGAAGCTTTTTTTCTTGACATCCTCTTTTAAGGGGGGCCTCGGAAAACGTGGCCAGGGCGGAATTGCGAACCCACCTCGCAACCGAAAAGGGTGCGAGTGGTAACCCTCCGCCTAAAGCAAACGCGTCCGAGTTCTATCCCAACCATGACCCAGCCGAATATGATTTTCACCGACACCCTAAACTTTCCTGGGGGCATCCAACCTGCCACTATGATTGCAGGCAAAGAGAACTGCCGGGGATTCATGGTGGCGGTGGCCGTCCTGGTAGTGCTACTCACGCTCCTGCTGTTTTTCGCATGGTCTCGGAAAAGGAACAACCCCAAACCCGAACCTCCCTTACACACGGCGACGCTGGGCAGCAAGAATAGCGACGTTGCCTGACGTACGAAGCCAACTCTGCTCGCCGCGGCCCGCTTGACGGGCGTCAGGTTACCGGGACGGCTCGCACTGGTGGCGCGTAATGAAGGCCGATTGGTGGTTCTGTGGTAGGAATTACCACCATGAGGTTAAGCAAAACTGAGCAGCGAAGTCTCTATTGCCGGTCGCTTTGCCGCGATGTAGATATTCTCTCGCAGCAGATGAAGCAACCGGAAGCAACTATGCGATGCCGTGCGTGAACTTTCACGGTTGTAGGCACTCCAAAACACCAAACTCGATGCGGCCATGAAAGCGGCTTCGAGATAATCAATTAGGTACTGTGTGCAATTGTGCATGACCTATATTGACCAGCCCAGCTAGATTCCTGAGCCATATGATTTAGCCTGTTTTCTGCAGGGAAAGCGCATTCCCGCGCGAATTGAATCGTGCCAAGGAGACAGGTGGCGAAGCAAACTCTCGGTTTCAGTTCCGCAGTTTTCCCCAAAAAGTTTCGTTCTGGGATGACTGAGCGGAGCTACCGAAACAACGAGGCCGCTTTTTTACAAGGGGATGCTGCCGATGCAGTTTTCTACGTTCAGAGCGGTACGGTTAAGCTTACGGTAGCCGCTACGCGTCGCAAGAGAGCCATAATCGCCGTCCTGCTGAGAGGGAGCTTTTTTGGCGAAGGCTGTCTAGGAGGTCAAGCTGTGCGGATGTACACGGCGAGATCAATCGGACAATCCAATGTCATTCGTCTGGAGAAGGAGAGCATTGTTCGCGCCCTCAAGCGAGACCCGCAGTTTGCAGCGCTGTTTAATGGATATCTGCTTTCCCGCGTCATTCGAGTCGAAGAAGACTTGGTAGATCAATTCTTCAATTTCAGCGAAAAGCGACTGGCGCGAGTTCTGTTGCTGTTTGGGCAAATAATCAAGGAGTCAAAGCCGGAGCGCGCCCTGAAGGTGAGCCAAGCAACCTTGGCGGAGATGGTTGGTACCACCCGCTCAAGGGTAAGTAAATTTATGAATGCGTTCAAGAAGAAAGGCTTCGTCCATTACAACGGCGGCTTGCAAATAAATAGCGCTCTTATCAGCAGCTTTCTGCTAAATCGGCCCATGTCCGTTGTCCGGAGAGCATAGACCGTCTCGTGGCCGTGTATCTGCGCACAGTTCTATGCTTAGATCGACTGGCTTGCCGCAAATTGTACAGGGTATTTCTGGGGAGGAGTGACCACCCATAAATGCCTCCCTCGGACGGTCACAAGTTAGCCTAGGTAAAACGCTGAATAATAGCTTATCAATACCCTCACTTTTGTGCGATAGCGCACACACATGACTATCGCTCGTAGATTATGGGGCCGGGGCGGAATCATTTCATCGTTAAGATTTCCACGTCAAGCTGCGCACGGCTTCCATGAGTTGCGCGTCCGCCTCGTCCGCGATGACCACTACATCTCGAAGCAACCGTCTCTGGTCGAGTTCGCTCCGGTGAAGATGCAACATGCCGAATGTGACAACCTGAAATATCCGTGACTCTTCGATAAGCATGGCGGGAGAGTAGCCCTGTTCTCGCCGCTTCTGTCCGTGCGCAGTAGCGTTGGCGGAGATGGGTGGTCTGACATTCTTAGGGAGGCGAAGACGGGAAATTAAGTCGGAGTATACCTGGGGCAGATGGCGAGCGCGATCTGCATCGCTTAGTGGAATGTCGGTCAGTTCTGAAACCAGATTCACCCGCCTCAGCCATTCCCTAACCGTGGGTTCGAGTTCCCGCTCAAGTATGGCCGCCACACTCCCCGACTCCGACTTCTCAGACTTCTCAGACTTCTCTTTCATTTCCATCATTGCAAAGCTGTACCACACCCTCGCACAGATGACGATTCAAGAAGTGTTCAAAACAGTACGCCAATGGGGCTCGGAAAGCGCCACGGCCTGAGCGAAAACGGCCTACCGTTTGAAACCATCAACGAGTCTCTGCTGACTCAGTAGACTCATTGCATTTTCATTGGACATTCGCCACTGCCCCAAGCCATCCCCGGAAGCAGTTTCCATCGAAAATAGGGGCAAAAAAGGCGAAACAGAAGGCGATCAAAAGGAGAAAATAACGGTCAATCGTGACCGTCGCTCTAGCCACCTGAGCTACGCCGCCACTTGCTGGGAACGCGCGCGCTCTCGCGAAATCTCGCTGCCTTGGACTCATCGAACCGAAGCGGCTCGTCACGTCCAATCCCTCATTACTAAGAGTCCCTGCAAAAAAAGTGTCAAACAGCGCGGCGGACCATTCGGTTCGCCTCATTCATCGAATCAATACTTGTCAGGTGGCCGGTGGAAACGGGAAACTATTCTCACATGAAAACCATCGCCATCATTCCCGCTCGGCTAGCTTCGACTCGTCTTCCGCAAAAGATGCTGCGCGAGATTGACGGGAAGCCGCTGGTGGGTTGGGTGTACGAGGCGGTTGCGTCATCGCGGCTTCTCTCCGACGTGGTTGTCGCTACGGATTCTGAAGTGATTCTGGATGCTTGCCGCAGACATGGCTGGAAGGCGCAGCTCACTTCAACCGGTCATCGCAGCGGTACGGAGCGCGTGCACGAAGTATCCGACGGGCTCGCAGCTGATGTTTACGTCAACGTGCAAGGCGACGAACCGTTGGTACGGCCGGAACAAATCGCCACATTATTGGATGTGATGAAAGATGAGTCCGTCCAGGTGGGTACCGTGAAGACTGCTTGCCCGCCGGAGGATGTCCATAATCCCAACGCGGTGAAAGTGGTGACGGCGGCCGATGGACGCGCTCTCTACTTTTCCCGCGCCACCATTCCATTCGATCGGGACGGCGGCCAGTCCCGCTACTTCAAGCATCTAGGACTCTATGCCTACTGCAAGTCCGCGCTCGATTTTTTTGCCAGGCAGCCCGAATCCACGCTGGAGAAAAGCGAGCGGCTAGAACAATTGCGTTTCCTGGAAAACGGAATCTCAATCTATGTCGGCGAGACACCTTACGATTCTGTGGGTGTGGATACCGAAGAGGATCTGCAGCGGGTGGCCGAAATTCTGCTTCGGCATTAACTTCTTTTTTTCGACGGACAACAAAGAGTTTTGCCGTTTACGCCTGCGGGCCTACACTTTGCGCGCGTCCCCACTCTTCCGCAGCCGCCACTCGCCGCGAAATTGCAGGGTGGGAGTGGAACAGCAATTCTATCCACTTCGAAGGAGTGCGCTCCGCCAGGTTCTGCTTCGCGAGCTTATTCATCGACGAGATGAACGGCTCGACGCTGACGATCGATTCGAAAGCATAGCGATCCGCTTGCCGCTCGTTATAGCGCGAGAAGGCATTTAGGGCGGGCATCAGCAGAAGTGAGAGCAAGGTCGCAGCAACAGCGAGCAGTGGCAGGTTTGCGAAATCGGAGAGCTCCTCGAACATGTGATGATCGACCGCATAGTGAAGCACAAAATTCGCGACCCAAAAACCTAACAAAGTAATTCCCGCTTGTACCAGAATGCTCTTCAAAATGTGTCGATGAACATGGTGACCGAGTTCATGCGCGAGGACGGCTTCGATTTCTTCAGGAGCGTAGTTGTCCAGCAGCGTGTCCGCGAGAATGATCCGCCTCGTGCTGCCGAGCCCGGTGAGAGCGGCATTTGCCTTCTTGCTCTTCTCCGAAAGTTTCCAGCGGTATACTCCGCGCACTCGCGTGCCCGCCCGCTCCCCCAACTGTACCAACCGGCGCCGAAGGTCTTCATTGTCCAGCGGCTCGAACTTGTAGAAAATCGGCAGCAGCACCACCGGCGCAAGCTGAGCTAACAAAATGAAAAGTCCCATGAAGAGTGCCCACGTGATCAGCCACCAATGTTGGGGGGATTGGCGAATCATGAAGTAAAGCAGCTCCACCACAATCGTACCCATCCCCAATCCCACCAGAAAGCTTTTGGCTTCGTCCCAAAGCCACGAGCGAAATTTTTGCGTAGAGAGCTGGAAACGTCGCTCCAGCTGGAATCCGTAGTAGTCAAGACCGAAGCCCAGCACTTTGCTGATCAGGAGCAGGAAGAATAAATACAAAAAGACGGCGAGCGTGTAGTTCTGAAATCCGCGCCGCAAAGCGAGATCGCGCAACCAGCCTGACCAACCCGTAATCAACAGCACGACGAGAAACACGGAACCGATAACAAAATCGGCGATCCCGAGCCATCGGTGGATCCTGTTATAGCGACGCGCTTCAGGTGAATCGTCGTGACTGGAGGATGTGCTTCCGGCGAAATTCATGATCAATCTAGAAGTATCGCACTATCGCTGCAAGAAATGTGGAGTTCCGCAGGGTCCGCTAACCGCCGGTAACAAAACTCTCTGCAGTTGTCAGGATCTCCGTCACCAACTCTGGCGAAGCAGCCTCTGCGTACGCACGCAACAGTGGCTCCGTTCCGGAAGCGCGGAACAGGATCCACGCCTCTCCGCCGTTGCCGTTCGTCGGAGCATCAAGAAAAAATTTGATGCCATCGAGACTCTCTTTTCTCAATACGCGATAGCGCCCCAGGCTCTTCGTGCTTTCGGATCGAGCGCGTTGAATGGCGTTCTGCTTGATTTCTTCTGGAATGTGCAGATCGCGCCTGCCGTAATAGTGCGGGCCGAAGTCGCGTTGCAGGTCCGCGACCAGTTGGCCCAGCGGCTTGCCTTCTTCCGCCATTGCATTGGCCAGTAGCAGACAATTCAGTATCCCATCCCGCTCCGGCAGAAAACGCGAGTAGCCGATGCCACCAGATTCTTCTCCGCCGATGAGGATGTCGTGCTCCATCATGAGATCGGCGATGTACTTGAATCCGATCTGCGTTTCATAAAGTTTGCGGCCGTGTTTAGCGGCGATTCGATCGAGCATGCGCGTCGTATTGAAGGCACGCACCACGTCGCCAGACCACTTCTTGCGCTCGAGCAGCCAGCGCAATAGCACGCAGAAGATTTTGTGCGAGTCCACAAAGCTGCCATCTTCCGCGACCGCACCAATGCGGTCGGCATCACCGTCGGTCGCCAGTCCGGCATCGCACTTCTCGTTCACGACCGTTTGTTGCAGAAGAGCGATGTGGGGCTCGATGGGTTCGGGATTAATACCGGGGAAAAGTGGATTCAGTTCCTGTCGGATTGTGATGTGCTGAACCCCGCGCTCGCGGAAGATTCCCGCCAGAATCCCGCGTCCGGAACCAAACATGGAGTCGATGGCCACCTTGAATTTGGCTTTGCCGATGAGATTCAAGTCGGCAAAACCGCAAACTGCCGCGATGTACGCGGTCTTCAGGTCAACGTTTTCGATCGCCGCTTTCGCGCCTCGCGGCATCACCCCCGCACGCAGTTCCTCCTCCACCTTTTTCATAATGCCTGGAGTGGCGGACCCGCCGAATTTTCCTTTGAATTTCACGCCGTTCCAGTTCCAAGGATTGTGACTGGAAGTGATCATCACTCCGCCCGCGGCACCGTTCGTTTTTACGGCATAGGAAACGGCCGGCGTGGGGGTGTAATCGTCGGCAAGTTTCACCGGAACGCCGGCACCGGCGATCACATCCGCGGTCACTTGGGCTGCGCGCTGCGAGGCAAAGCGAGTGTCATAACCGATGAAGACTCCATGCGCAGCGTCCTCGTATTTCAAAACATAAGAAGCGATTGCACCGGCAACTCGGCGCACGTTGTCGAACGTGAAGTCGTCGGCGATGATGCCGCGCCAACCATCGGTTCCGAACTTGATTTCTTGATCCATGGATATAGTTTTATGCGCTGGCTAACGACAACCGACTAACCGTTCAGGTCAGTTTGTATAGCTTCTTGCCATCCAAATACTTCACGACCTTACCAACGTCCTGCGCGTTTTGCCGGGTGGTGATCAGCAACGCGTCGGGAGTATCGACCACCACCAGATCGCTCACGCCGACGGCTGCGACAAACTTGCCGGGTGAATGCACGTAATTGCCGCTAGCATTGAGCAGGAACACGCCTGCGCCCTGGATGATGTTGTCCTGCAGCGGACTACTCTTTGCCGTGTGATGTTCGTGCAGCGCGGTCCAGGAACCGAGGTCATTCCAGCCGAAATCCGCAGGCAAGCAAAAGATTTTTCCTTCCGTCTCCCCCTTAGCCGAACGCGGTTCGAGAACGGCATAATCAACGCTGATGCTTTCACACTTCGGATATAGTCGGCGCAAAATCGTAGCAAATTTGCGAGTGCCGAAAGCCGCGGCGATCTCCTCCAGCACGGGAGCGGTTTTGGGGAGATGCTCGCGCAAAGCGTTGGCCAGCGTGCGGGCGCTCCACAGGAACATTCCGCTGTTCCAGAAATAATTCCCTGCAGCCAGAAAGCCAGCAGCTTTCTCGGCATCGGGCTTCTCGGTGAAGCGGCGCACGCGCAAAGCATCGCCGCTGGCAAGGCCTCCGGCTTCAATGTAACCGTATCCGGTTTCAGCGCGATTTGGCCGGATGCCGAGCACAACAATATTTTCACCCGCGGCCGCGATTTCTGCGCCGCGCTCGATGGTTGTCCGATAGCTTTTTTCGTCGGCGATAACATGGTCGGAAGGAAACATTCCAATCACCGCATCCGGATCTTGGCGCAGCAAAAGAAAGGCGGCGAGTCCGATGGCGGGGGCGGTGTTGCGTCCGACGGGCTCGGCAATCGCTTGCGTCTTCGGCAACTTTGGAATCTGCTTCAGGATCGTGGGGCGAAGGTCGTCGTTGGTAATGATCCAGAAACGTTTAGCAGAAGCGAGCGGCAGAAGCCGGGCCACAGTCTGCTGGATCATGGTTTGCTTGCCATCCAGCGCGAGCAACTGCTTGGCGCGTTTCTTCCGGCTTAAGGGCCAGAAACGCGTACCGCGGCCGCCGGCAAGAATGACAGGATAGAAATTTGATTTCTTGGCCACGCTCTTAGAATCTCATTGGCTACATTCGGGCTTCGGGTTCTGGCAGCGCTGCTCCGGGCACGCGCGCTCTCAGAAACTCCAGAGTCCACTGCGGACGTACCGTGAATTTCCCCACTGAACCTGGGATCACTACCGCATCGCCCTTGGTCATAGTCACCGGTTCCGATCCCCCTGTTTCCACTATGCCACAGCCTTCCGCCGCTACCAGAATCTGCGCGGAGGTTTTTCCAACGTCGTCACAAGTGGTAAGTTCCTGCGGGTCCTTCGTCTCGAACATATCAACGACGAAATAGGGAGCAGCCACCAATGAAGCTTGCCGGTTGCGGCTGCCACTAATTGGCGTCGGTGCCGGGCGAATCACTTTTCCAGAAGAGACTTGCAACCTTACCGCGGCCAGTCCATCTTTCAGATGCAAGTCGCGCGGGCGTCCGTAATCGTACAAACGATAGGTGGTATCCGATTGCTGTTGTGTCTCGATAATCACCGAACCGGGTCCTAACGTGTGCACGGTTCCGCCGGAAACATAAATCATGTCCCCGGTGTATACGTTGAGCCAGTTCAACAAATCCTCGGCGTGCTTTTCATGGATAGCCTGTTCCAGTTGAGCGACGGTCACGCCGGGTTTCAATCCTAGAGCAATTTGCGATCCAGGCTTGGCGTGCGCCACGTACCAGCACTCCGTCTTGCCCCAAGGCTGATTCACGCGCCGAGCCTGCTCATCATCGGGATGGACCTGCACGGAGAGTTTCTCGTGGGGAAAAAGAAACTTCAGCAATAACGGAAAGCGTCGCGCGTCGCGGGCAGCATCGCCCACAAGCTCCCGCTGATATTTCGCGGAGAGTTGCGCCAGCGTCTGGCCGGTAAACGGACCGTTGGCTACTTTGCACTCGTCGCCCGTGAGCCAGGCCTCGCCAATTTTTTCCTCGAATTGGCGATTGGGATAAATCGGAGACAGATCATGAGTTCCCCAGGGGCGCGGATCGAATCGGGGAAGCATCAGTAACGGATATAGATCGCTCATGAAAGTCTATTCGATAAAAAAGGCCGTTCGAAAAGGACGGCCTGGACGAACTATCGGGTCTTTGACTACAGCGCAGCGAAAAACGTCCGCATGCGCTCCAGTCCGCGATCCAACTCAGCCTTCGAGGTCGCATAGGAAACCCGGATGTGCTCAGCGGTACCGAAACCTTCTCCCGGAACAATCGCCACGTGCGCTTCCCTCAGGAGCCTTCCCGCCACGTCAGACGCCGAGTTCACATTGCCGCGTCCGAAAAACGCCGAGATGTTGGGATAGGCATAGAACGCGCCTTCTGGCAGCGTGCAAGTGATTCCCGGAATCGAGCGCAAACCTTTCACGACGTGATCGCGCAGTTGGATATATTCGCGCCGCATTTCTTCGACGCATTCCTGCGGACCTTTCAGCGCTGCTACCGCTGCCTTCTGCACAATCGAAGTCGGATTCGAAGTGGACTGGCTTTGCAACTTCGACATCGCGCTCACCACCGCTGCCGGACCTAGCGCATAGCCAAGACGCCAGCCGGTCATGGCATAGGTCTTCGAGAGCGAGCCCAGCACCACGATGCGTTCTTTATATTCACGCAGCGACCCCACGGAAAAATTCTTGCCCGTGTAATTCAGATAGACATAGCACTCGTCGGAGAGCACCCAGATTCCGCGCTGGTGCGCCAGGCGAACCACTGCGGTAAGATCCTCCGCACTCATCACCGCGCCTGAGGGATTCGAAGGCGAATTCAGAATGATGACTTTGGTCCGCGGTGTGATCAACCGGGCGACCATCTCGACCGTGACCCGAAAGCCCTGCGACTCATCGGTTTCCAGCAACACATTCTGGCCGCCGGCGTAGCGCACGATATCTTTGAACGAAACCCAGTAAGGCACCGGGAGAATCACTTCGTCGCCGTGGTCGACAAGCACCTGGATCGCGTTGAACAAAGCATTCTTGCCGCCGGTCGAGGCGATGACTTCTTCCCGGCGATAGTCGGAATCGAAGTCGACTGCATGACGATGCACGATGGCATCGCGCAACTCGGGTGTGCCTGGAACCGCCGTATATTTCGTGAAGTTGCCCTGGATGGCGGCGATGGCTGCGTCTTTGATGTGCTGCGGCGTGGCGAAATGTGGCTCGCCGGCGCCGAAGTCCACCACGTCGATACCTTGTGCGCGTAGCTTGTCGGCCTCGGCGACCACTGCCATCGTGGCTGAAGGTTCGATGCGGTTGATTCGCTCGGTGAGCCGGATTGCTTCCGTGGTTGCCGTCGTCATGATTTCCTTTTCCTTTTCTTTTCTTTTGCGCCTGGAGCGCGGCCTTCTTGCATCTCGTCGTGGAATCTGTATGCGGGCTCGAGCTTTTCGCGCAGCTTCTGCTCGACTACTTCCGGCACCAGGCCCTTCACCGGGCCGCCGGCCTGCGCCACTTCCCGCACCAGTCGCGAACTAACATAGGAATACTTGTCCGCGGGCATCATGAAGACGGTCTCCAGCGTAGGCTCGAGTTTGCGGTTCATGAGGGCCATTTGCAACTCATATTCGTAATCACTCACCGCACGAATTCCGCGCAACACGCAGGTTGCGTCGATGGACTTGGCGTACTCGACCATCAGTCCGTGGAAGGCTTCGATGCGCACATTTTTAAGGTGTGCGGTGAGAGTCTTCAGCATCTCCAGCCTTTCGGCCAGGCTGAACATCGGGCTCTTTTCCGTATTCCTTAGAATGCCGACTACCAGTTCCTCAAAAATCTTGGCGCCCCGCTCAATCAAGTCGAGGTGCCCGTTGGTGGGCGGATCGAACGAGCCGGGATAAAGGGCGCTGACTGGCTTCAATGGTCCTCGCAGGAACAGTCGTGAATAGAAGATTCTATGCGGGCAGGAGTGGAGATGGCAATTGGGAGTGTTTGTTCTTAAAGTTGTCATCCTGCGCGAAGCGAGGGATCTTGGGTTTCTGCTTGCAGCGGACCCGAACAATCGGAGCCACCGCGCCTTACGCGATCTTGGGGACGAAACGAAATGTCTGCGGCTGATCCCACTCTCGGGAGAGATCATTCCACTTAGGATTCGTCGATTCGATCAAAGCAATCCGCCGGCGCGGGTCCAAGCCTTGATTTGCTTCTCCCGTTCAATCGCATTACGCACGTGTTCGAAGCTTTCGAGCCGGGTGATGTTGCACTTCGCCGCAAAACTGGGAGTCAGTTTCAGCCTGTGTTCACGAACTCGTCGCCGAGTGCTGTTTGTCATTCCCGTGTAAATTCTCTTTGAAGCATTGGCCATGAGGTAGACGAAATAGCGCCTCTCTTCACTCATCCCGAAATCCCCGCCCAATTGTCATCCCGAGCGAAGCGAGGGATCTTGGTTCTTGCTCGCAGCGCAAATTACTGCCGTGCAAGCAAACACCTAAGGTCCCTCGCTTCGTTCGGGATGACAGACTTCAAGAACAGCCCTAGCGCTTCGCTGCGATTGGGACCTTAACGGCCTCCGGAGGCGCACTCGGCATTGTGGTGACGCGCGCGCCACTCGACAGCGGAGTTTGTGCTGGCGTCGTCGCGGCTGGTGTCGCTGGTGTAGGAGTTGCAATCAGTCCCAGCGCCTTGCGCACTTCGGTGTCGAGTTTGGCCATGGCGTCTTTGTTGTCTTTGAGAAACTGCCGGGCATTTTCGCGTCCCTGACCGATGCGCTCGCCCTTGTAGCTGAACCATGATCCAGATTTTTCGAGAAGGTTATTGTTCACTGCGATATCGAGCAGGTCGCCTTCGCGCGAAATGCCTTCACCGTAGAGGATGTCGAACTCGGCCTCGCGGAATGGCGCCGCCACTTTGTTCTTCACTATTTTTACACGGGTGCGCGAGCCCGTGACTATATCCCCGTCCTTGATGGCGGCGATCCGCCGAATGTCAATGCGCACCGACGAATAAAACTTCAGCGCGCGGCCGCCCGTCGTGGTTTCGGGATTGCCAAACATCACTCCGATCTTCTCGCGGATCTGGTTGATGAAGATCAGGCAGGTGCGCGATTTGGACACCGTTCCCGTCAGCTTGCGCAGCGCTTGCGACATCAGCCGCGCCTGCAGGCCCATGTGACTGTCGCCCATCTCGCCGTCGAGTTCAGCCTTTGGTACGAGCGCCGCGACTGAGTCCACGACCAGCACATCGATGGCGTTCGAGCGCAC
>OBLW0100003930.1_pt1 | contig 11443 bp, 11 predicted proteins | sample 1520161 | NCBI WGS metagenome assembly OBLW01 (sample SAMEA3539309, study PRJEB22396) | soil metagenome | biome: tundra; feature: field; material: soil | place: USA | collected 2010-05 | depth 0.15 m
GCGCGTTTACCGTTCTCAACATGGTGGCCTCGATCCGTACTAGTCCTACGGGTCGGGGCCATCATCGCCGATAGGCGCTCGAATCAGGGGGATCCCATCGCTGACTTTTTCAGGAGGAAGTAGCTAGCTCGTATCCGAGGGCTCCGGCAAGCCATCTAACTCGCATCGCCTCCAGCCGATCACGATGTGATCGTCGATTACGTTGTCGTCACAACCCCCCGCTTGAGAGACTGCTGCCGGGGCAGACGAGTCTGCCTTGTCCGGTGCGCCGCTTGCGAAGGCGAAGAGTCGCCCAATCAGACGTCGAGTTCGATCTCGAGTTCGAGTTCTGCGACGGCTTCAAGCTGTGCTTCCAGCTCAGCGTAAAGTTCCGCGTGCTCAGCACTTCGCCACATTGCCACCGCCAGTGCGTATGGCTGGATAGCGGTGTCGTCCTCCCATCGATTGACGTCACGCACGACCACGAACATTGGCGTATCCCGCTCAACATTGAGACGCGTTCGAAACTCAATGCGCCCAAGCTGGTTGGCTCCAGCGCTTCTGATCCGACTCGAAGGTGTGAGTTTCACGACCTTCGAGCCCAATTGACTCAAGGTAGGCGTCCGCGTATCGCCTGTGATGTCGACGAGTTCTTCGGGGGCTGCTTCTCCAGGCTCTTCTTCTACATCCGACTCGAGATTGACATCCTCATCACCCTCGACCTTGGCGACCACTTCGACCACTTCACTCAGCGGCATGCCGCGAAATAGGGCGAACTCGATCCGATTAGACAAATAGTCGAGCCGGGACTGTCGGGTGCGCGGATTGTAGGCGAGTGCAATGTCGATGCCCCTTACACCGCCGGGCGCCATGAATGAACTGGGGACAGGCAACTCGTAGATATGGACTCCGTTAACAGCAATGGAGGATTCCGCCACGAGGACCGCCCTGTGCGTAGTCGACTCGATTGCCCTACCGATGGCTGGCTGTCCGAATCCGACGAGATTGAGTGTCGCAGCAGCTCGGATGGCGGCCGTGCCTCCCTCGAGCTGCAAAGCGAAGTTCGAGGGTCGGGTGCTGAGAAGTACGAGTGCTCTTGTCAAGCTGGCGCTGAAGTCCGGGTGCCTTGCTTTGACCGCAGCAGCGATCCTCGTCACCAGAGGTGCTGCCGCACTGGTGCCTGTTATGTATCCGAGAAGACGGCCGTGACCGAATTGAGCGCTGATCACGCCGAGCTCGGGGTCGTTGTTGACTAATCGGCCGCTCTCAATACCTATTGTTCCCGATCGTTCCACGACCTCCGGCTTGATAGATCCTCCGACCCCCGGGCCGCGACGTGTGACAGGTGAGGGCCAGCCGGGCTCACCGAGCGGTCGGCGGAGCACGGTCTCATGTGCGCTGTAACCCGTTGCCGCGGCAGCCGTCGTTATTCCGCCGACGGTTAGAGCCAGAGCAGCCGTGCCTGGATCGAGTATGCCCGTACGAGAGTTCCCCAGGAGCTCCACCGGGTATCGCGTGAAACTGAGGACACCAATGGCGGAGAGATAGTCCTGGGGATGGCTGTTGCCCGCTGACGCCACAATGACCAGATCGAGTCGTCGCGCGAGCTCGTCGACCAATGCCGCCGCGGGTTGCTGGCGGGGAGATCGAAGAGGACGACGATCGTCGCCGAGGGACAGGTTGATGATGGTGGCTCCCTGGTCGGCACACCACTCAATCGCTTCAACGAGGTCGCGTTCCCAGAGGTCCTCGTCAGGAAACTGGTGGTTGCTGTCAAGCACTGCAACGGACACGATCCTGCAAAACGGTGGTGGCAAGACTCCCATCGCGAGAGCATGATCCAGTGGGCCGTGCAGAATCAGGCCAGCGACCATCGTGCCGTGGCCACATTGGTCCTCCCCATCGCTAATGGCCGCTGACAGCGCCTCGGCAGCGACGACCGCCGGACCGACGAGAGGATGAGCGGACGCCACTCCTGAGTCGACTAGACCGACGATGGGGGCGTTCGCACGAGGATGACCCATCTCGGGTAATGCTTCAGGCTCACTTGCCCAGTATTCGGGAATAGTCAGGGCTGGCGAGGGCAGAATGTCCAGATGGGCGATGATGTCGAGTTCAGCCAGAGCAGATACTTGACCTGCAGAAACATAGATTCTCGCGAGGATGACGCCAGCGGCGTCGTTGACGTGCAAGTCGGCAATTCGCCCGCCGGCCTGCACGACGGCCTCTCGCAGCTCCGCGATCCAGTCACGGGCAAGGTCGTTGCTGTCCGGGTGCCAGAGCTCGACGTCTAATCTCAGCATCTGGTCACGTCCACTGCGATCGAGAGAAATCGCAAGCTCTTGCGAGATCCGGTCGCCGGCCCCAAGTGGCCTCACCTCATCGATCGCGTCAACAAACGCCGCATAGGGCTCGGTGTTGCGGTCAGGCGGAACTCCGCTGGCACACGCCGCCAAGCGATCGACAAAACCCGCGAGCTGAGGATTGTCAGCAAAAACGACTACAAACTTACGATCCGAGCTGTCCAATACCTGAAGGCCGGCTCTGCGGAACTCGTCTGCTGCAACGACGGCGCCCAACTGGACGACCATTACGAGCTTTGGATCGACGCCAAGAACCTTCGAACGTCCCAGATGACGGACGCGCAGCGCATCAACCTCGCGTTGTAGAGACTTACTGTGACCAGGAAGGTCCTCGTGGCGTCGCCCTCCCCCGAAGCCGCGTCGCGGTCGACGGTTGCCGGGTTCAATCGCCCGCTGAAGGCGAAGTAAGCGCAGTCCGCCTACTGGTTGGAGCTCTAGCCCTGGGAGGCGAGGATGGTCCGACGTCGTGACTCCTGGCGGTTGATGCCGTAGTCGAGGTGGGTTTCGTTGACAAAGCGGTCGAGACGCAGCACCATCAATCTCACTGCATCTTCGCAAACGTGTTCGATCTCAGCGTGCGCGTAGCCAGAAAGGCGTTCTGCCGCTCGTGGTAGATCGACCTCGCTCGGTACCGCGGAAAGCTTGGACTTGAGCAACGCGATCCGCTCCTCGAACGCCGGCAACTCGAAACCGACAACCTCGTCGAATCGTCTCCAGAGGGCATTATCGAGTAACTGGGGGTGGTTGGTAGTCGCGATCACCATGGAGTCAGTGTGAACGTCTTCGACGAGTTGGAGGAGAGCGCTGACGATCCGGCGTACTTCGCCGTGGTCGATCCGGTCCCCGCGCTCTCGTGCCAGCATGTCGAACTCGTCGAAAAGTAGTACCCAAGTTCCAGTCCGTAGGAACGCGAAAATCTGTTCGAGGTTCTTCGCGGTCTCGCCGAGAAAGGAGGAGACAACCGCAGCAAGCCGAACTCGGGCCAGACCGAGGCCGAGTTCCCCCGCTAGCGCCTCGGCAGTGAGTGACTTTCCGCAACCGGGCGGACCCACAAAAATGAGGGTCGTCCTGGGTTCGATTCCGTGAGCATGCATCGCGGCTCGGTGTCGAAACTCGTCAAGCAAGCCATCGATCACGGCCGTAGTTGGGGCGTCTAAGACAACCTGAGCAAGAGAAACACGCGGCTGGATGATGTCGAGTAGGTCAAGATCATCCCGGCCCTTAGGAAGGGGCCGCAGCGAAGAAATCTGCAGGGGCCGGCGTCCTGGGCCAGGTTCATCAAGGATCGCTTCGAGCTCGCTGGCCAGTAGGTCGTGTCTCTTTCGCCTCTCATCCTCGACAATCGCGCCTGCCGTCGACCGAAACGCGTGATCGTCGCCCGCTGTGTAGCTACGCAACAACTGCTTTATCAGGTCGCTGCGTGCCACGGTCCACCACCTCCTCGAGCCTTGGTCTTCGGACGGGTCACCTGAAGATCGATGCCGCGGTCCACCTCTTGAGAGTAACCCCTAGCTGTTCTCCGGCCCCAGGTTTCCGGTTGACATTTCAGCCGCACCGTCACCGTTTCGACAACGCTGGCCGCCGCCCGTCGCCCTTCCTTCGACGCCCGAGGTCTGGTCTAGGTTTTGGTCTAGAACTCGTGCCCGCAGGACCGTTCTGGAGACAACTGTTGCTTTAGCTCCAGCGCTGTGACCAGCTCTTTTGATGTTTACTGACACCCAGCGAGACCACCCAGATACTTCACGCCCCACTACTACGTGCTTGCACCCCGGATCTGGCCCATGGCCTCATTCAGCCACCGCCTCACCTCCGCTTTGGACGCCCCAACCTGTTGTGCGGTGACAGCGAGCTGAAGGGCGCTCTCGCGTAGCCGGTGCTCGGCTGCTGCCGGGTTGATTGCCGAGTTGCGGGCCGCGACGACAGTGCCATGCCTGCCGTTGCTGACCGCGGCGCCTTCGCTTACGAGTGCCTCGTAGGCCTTGCTGACTGTCCCCTTGGCGAGTCCGAGGTCACTGGCAAGCTGACGGATGGTGGGGAGCTGTGTTCCGGGCGCGAGCGTTCCTGACGCGACCATGAGGACGATCTGGGCGCGGATCTGCTCGTAGACCGGTACCGCAGACGCGGGGTCGATTCGCACGATCATCGGACAGGCACGGGTGCGTGGTGCTTCACGTGCGAGACGCTCCGGTCGCGCAAAGGTTGAATCTGGCGTCGGGCGTTCAGGGCGAGCGCAGCTGCCCAGAGGATCAGGCCAAATCCGACCAAGCCGATCAACATGCGAGCCTGAGTCGTCGCGACATATGGGGGAGCTTGCTCCAGGAGCAAACCCTGCGATCCGATGAGCAACGCCTCCAACCCTGCCATGCCGTAGCCCACCGAACGAGCGGCCACCGTCCGGATCGCTTCGTCCGCAGCCAGAAGATCCGCACCGAGCGCGGGACGAGGGCGCATGGCGATCCCGCGCTGGCACAGCTCGCCGACGACGAGGGCAAGGAGCGATACGCCGGCAAAGACGACGACCACGTCGAAGTGTTCCCGGGGACCTGGAAGTAACAGGTCGAGTATGACGAGAGACCAGCTCACGACGACTCCGATGCGGTTGTGGATCAAGAGGCGTCGCGGTGCGTATCGCTCGACCGGTCTGGGCATGAGCGAGGCCTCTCGCGGTCCGTGAAGGCGTGGCCGGAGGTTGTAGGTCTCGCAGCGGACCAGGCCGACGAACCAGGCAGCAAGACCCATCAAGAAGATGTCGGAGGTCGGTGGATACCCCACGAGTCCCACCGTTCGACCTGCTGTCGGCCCCCATGGGAAGCTCAGCACGGCCCAGAGAGCGATCCCGATCCAAGTCCAGCCTGCCCTGAATCTGGCTGATCGACCGAGATAGCGGTCGACAAGGCGCAGTGAGTCGCCGGTGACCGGCACGCCGTGAACTGCGCAGAAGGTCTCCAGCTCGCCTTTCGCCTGCGAGAGGTCTCGCGCACGGCTTCTGACGAGCAGCACGCCGAGAATGGCCAACACGGCGAGCACGACGAAGAGCAACAGGCCTCCCTTGACCGTCACATTGTCCCATGACAGTATGACGATTGTGCTTGCCGCGCAAGCCGTCCCGACTGAACCGTCAGATCCGATCGACCTGTTGGTTCCCAGGCCCCGCACGAGGGTGAGGATGTTGCTCGTCGCCATGGTCGTCCTGGCCGTCCTGTGTGCCGTTGCAATCCTCGCCCCAAGCGGACTTTTCACCCCTCGGCTCGGTGTCGGGGTCGCCGGAGGGATGATGTGGACCGAAGCGCACGGCCGATCAGGTCCGAGCCTGTCCTTCCTTGTGCAGAACAACGGGTGGTTTCAAGCCACGGTCACCGGTATCGACGATCATGTGACCGGTCTCGGCAACCCGAGCTATTTGTTCACGACATCGAGCTCGGCCGGTGGCCCGACGTCAGCGAGCTTTGGCGGAAGGGCGCTTCTGCGGGCGCATTCGAGTCTCGAGATCAGCCTTCGGTTCGGAACCTACGACTGTCGTCGCATCAAGAGCGACGATGACACGATCTCGATCGAAATGACCGACGCGCTCGGCCTGTCAAGTGACGTCTCGGTCGAGCCCATCTCGTTTCACCCCGCACCGATCGGGGAACCTGTTCCGGCTTCGCCTGACGTCGTCGGCTGGGCTGGGGGGCTGACTTGGACTGCCTGTCATCCAGGTTCAACTCCGCTCCCGGCAAACTTCGGTTAGAAGCGAACCTGAGCCACGTCGGCGTCGCGGAAACCCTTGACGTGCGTCGGACAGGCGTCGCACCGAACATGTCACGGCCCAACATCACCCGCGGCCGATCGATCGAAGCATGCTGGCGCGCCACGCCTCTACGTCGACGGCGCGGCTACGGCGGACTGAACTGCTCAGTCGCGACAAGAAGGGAGAAAAACCGTTGGTCGGCTCAGCACCTCACCCAGACAACTGGGCGCCACGTTGAGCCCTGAGCAGTGACCGATACGCTGCCGAACCGAATCTGCGAGTGCGCTCCGGGCTGAAGACACGCGGGCCGGCTGCCATCGTTCATAGTCCCGTCGGCGGAGAACCACTGCACGGTGAGCGGGACGTTGTACACCCACCCGTTCGCGGTCACCTCGATCTGGGATGGAGTCGAGTAAGCGACTCCCGTGCGGACCGTGACCGGAGAGTGGTGCTCGCCTGACGCGTACCCCACGAGTCCGCCAACAACCACGAGCACGACGACGATCACCGCGACCGGAATCAGGCGAGCGTAGACCGTTCTGCCTGGGTTCGACCGGCGAGGCACCGGATCTTCCAATGGTTCCATATCCTCTGAACCTCCGATCACATTCCAGTCACGGCTAACGATTGAGCACCGGCGCGAGACAACGCTAGACCTGGACGGCTTTGGCCGCTCTCTTGTCGGTTCTCGTCGCGCAGCCAGCAACGCGGTCCAGGGCGCCTCCAGTGGGCGAGATCTCAACCCCGGTGATCCACTGGCAGCTACCGCGACCGAGTGGGCTAACCGCCTCGCCATGATCGCTCACCCCGCTCGGCGCGACCCAACAACAGAGCCGGGCAATCGACGGTGGGAGTGGGGGTCCGCGTCGGCGGGCCGATGGCGCGGATCTCCGACTGGTAATGGGGGGCAGGTGTTGTGTGAACGCCGATCGCCGAGTATGCGCCACTGGGTCAACGGATGGACGCCGTCGTTCTGCGCGCCCAAAATCCTGATCAGGGACAGCGCCGGAGTGGCCAATAACCAAACGTGTCCGCCTTCTTCGAACAAAGGACCAAGCGTCGCTGTCGCGTTCGACTGATCCTTCATTGCTGTCATAGCTCGACGACAGTTTTAAGACGATCTCAGACTGATCCGATAGAGCGCACTGAAGCCGCCGACTTGATCCTTACCGGGGAGTGTGGTCGGCGGATCAAGCAGGTAGAGCGAGCCGTCGAACGCTATTCCCGTCCATCCCTCCAGGTCCGCCGCGTCTGCGAGCGCCGGCGCTGTCGGATATCCAGGATCGATCGTCGCGACCGCGGCGACCGTTCCTGTTGCCGGGTTCAAGCGAAGGATGCGTTGGCGTGGAGGGGAAAGGGTGACATACGCGGTCCACAGGCCGTCCGCTCCGTCGCCCACCATCTTCGGTGCTCCCACTGTCAACTCGGTCACTGCCGTAGCCGAGCTTTGCCAGATCGGCGTTGCGTCGGGACCGCGCAGCGCCCAGATCGTTGCAGTCCTTGACACCGGACGCGGCTGCGCCTCGAGCCAGACCGTGTCACCGGAGGCGACGAGCCACAAGGCGAACCCTCCGGCCCCGAAATGGAAGACCGCCGAGACGCTCGTCGCGCCCGAGGTGAGCCGGTACAGGGGACTGGTCGACTCGCCGGTCGGCGCGATCCAGAGTCCGTCGTTGTTGAAGGCGAGGAGCGGCGTCTGAATCTTCGGGATGGAGAGGCGTTGGAGGACCGCGCCGGTCATCGCAGAGATTCGGAGGAGGTCGAAGTGGTCCGTCCAGTCGTAGAGCCACAGATCACCGCCGCCGTAGATCCAGCTCGGCTCGGTTTGGTCGTAGGTAAGGGCCGAGAACGTCATGACGATCGGACCGAGGGCATAGCCCCGTTAAACCTGAGGTGACGTGGGCGATGCGCACGACCTCGCTCGGACCGCCGTCGCCCGCCGGGAGGTTCTTGTCGAGCGCGATAGTCGGAATGACGGACCGTCCAAACAGTGCCGGGTCGGCGCAGCTCCCGCTCTTCATGTTGCTCAGCGCGAGCGTCGTGGGGTTCACCACTGCGGAGGAACAGGTGCTCGATGCCGACCCTGCGGGTGACGGGGAGGTTGGACCGGAGAGAACGATCCGGTCGTTTGCAACTGTGATGCTCTCGTACCGATCGATCTTCGAGAGATTCACCATCTTGACCTGCCCGGTCGAACTCGCGACCGCAACGCCGTTGAAAGCGAGTGGGAGGACTGCGGTCCAGTGGTCTCCACCGTCCGTCGTACGCCACAAGGTATTGGTGCCGGTCTTCGAGTCCCAGAACTGGCCCCATCCAATGCTCGCAGTCACGAACTGAATGATCGGCACCCCGTACTTTTCCGGGTTGCCTAAGGGGAAAGGCCAAAGCGGGGCGAGAGTCCGCCAGGTTCGGCCGCCGTCGGTGGTGGAAAGGATGCTCTTCGCGTTGGCTAGACGCCACTGGAGCGGACTGATCACGTCGACGGCCCAGGGCTGGAGGCCCCCTGGCGGCACGACGGTATGCCACGACCCACCACCATCTTCGCTGTAGTACATGACGGTGTCACCGGCGTTGACCGACATGACGCCCGCACCGAGTTTGCCGACGAGAATCGGCGGCATTGTAGAGATCTCAGCTTTCGCCAGAGACGACGGAGTGGAGATGGTCCGGGCAATCCAGTCAGCGCCGGCGTCAGTCGTCTCGTAGACCTGATCCACATATCCCCCGCAACTGAGCCCCGCCCAGCCCACGCTTGGTGTCGTGAATCTGAAGCGCTTCTGGCATTCGTACGGAAGCTCACCTTTGTTCGCGGAGTTCGGTAGGTCGACAGACTGGACATGCTGCCAGCGCAACCCTCCGTCGACCGTCCGGTAGAGATCAACTGTTGAAGACATTCCTTGTCCCACGAACGACGCGTCGCACCACCCGTGGGATGGGTCGACGAACTGAACAGGAACGCAACTCGGTGGCAGGGCAGCGACGTCACGCCAGCTCGCCCCTCCGTCGTCTGTGGCGACCAGCTTCCCGGCCGCCGCCGTCCAAGCGCGCCCGGCGCCAAGGAAGATGACCTGCGGAGTCGAGGCACCGTTCCCGACGTTGGTGGGGGTGACCAGAGCGGTAAGTTGCGACGGCGTCACGTCTGCCCAAGATGTCCCCCCGTCGACAGTACGCAGCACGTGTTCTCCGCCGTCGCTCGTGTCCACGACAGCCCATGCCGTTTGTTCGCCGACCGGAGAGAGATATGCAAGGGTGCCCGAGGACAGCACAGGTGTAGTGGTCTGACGCAGTGTTGTCGGCACCGTCGACGAACCGGTTGGCGAGATGCCGTTGTGACTCCGCAACCGGTGGAACAAGTTGATACCGGGAAGGGGAGCGAAAAAGACAACGAGAATCAGCACCGTGACGAGCACGACTTCCACGCGCCTTCTCACCTGCCTGTCTGGACGACGTGCGCGTCCGAGAATGTCGTCTGCCTCTAGATCCCAGTCGAATCCCTTCGCGGTCTCAAAGGCCTCGCGTATCAGCATTTCGCCCCGAGGCGCGGAGTGCTCCCCAGATTCAGCCACCATGCTCACCGCCCCCGTTTACCGGTTCGAGGTCCTGACCCAGCAGACGTTCCAAGTTCGCCCTTCCCCGAGAGACCCAGACCCGGACACTGCCCTCGTTTGCTCTCATCTCCCGGGCCGCTTGTGCGGTCGTCAGGTCGAAGATCGCGACGTACACGAGCGCCTCGCGTTGTCTCGGGGGCAAGGATTGAAGTGCTCTCACGACGTCCAGTTGACCGACGCCCGGTGCCGGTGCAACTTGCGAGGCACCGGCGCCACGGAGAAGAGATCGCCTGCGCAAACTTCGCCACCGGCTCACGGCGAGGTTGTGGAGCACGCGACGAAGCCATGCGTCCTGTCCCTGTATGACCGCGATCTGTGGCCAAGCGCGCCAAACCCGAAGGAAGACTTCCTGCACGATCGTCGGTGAGCAGGTAAGCCTGAGCTAGCAGGTTCCTGTTCGATCGCTCGAACAGGCGACGGAACTCTTCGCCAGCGTCGGACTCCGCCACGGTTGTCTCCTCCGTCGGCACTCCTCATGTAAGTAAAGACGCCCGGCGGCCCCAAATTGCAACAGCCGGCCGACTGAGTTCTACCCAGTCCAGAGGGACGAGCATCTTGGTAACAAGGAGAGCTCGGCCGGTAGACGTGGCGGAGATGGCGTGATACCTTTTACCTATGAGGATAGATAAAGAGGTATGTCAACCTGAGGCGCCGATCCCGTCCATGGTGTTTCGCCTCGAGCCACGCTCTGGCGTCCCGACGTACCTTCAGCTCGTCCATCAGGTCGAGCACGCTTTGCGCCTCGGTTACCTGATTCACGGAGACCAGCTGCCACGGGTGAAGGACGTCGTCGCCTCGCTCTCGATCAACCCCAACACCGTGCTCAAGGCCTACCGCGATCTCGAGCAGAAGGGGCTGACCATTGGACGCCCAGGACAAGGCACCTTCATAGCGGCGTCTCCCGAGACGGTGGGCCTGGAACAGCTGACATCTCTCCGGCGCAGCCTCGCCTCCGGCTGGCTCAAGGAAGCCGCCGCCGCAGGCCTCGACGAGCAGGGGACCATTGCGCTCTTCATGGCAGCGTTGCGGGATTTTCGTGACCGCCCCGTCGAGAGTCGTCCTGCGCGCCGCGACGGACGGCAACGGCGGGTGGGGGCGGCATGAACGTCGTCGAGACTTCAGGGCTCGCAAAGCGCTATCGCAGGACCTGGGCCCTTCGTGACTGCAATCTCGCTGTGCCCGCTGGTCGCATCGTCGCCCTCGTAGGTCCGAATGGGGCCGGCAAGACGACTTTGCTGCATTGCGCTGTCGGGATCTGCACCGCGACGAACGGGAGCATCACGGTGCTCGGAGACCTTGGCGCCGGCTCACTCGAGGCTCTCGAGCGTGTCGCCTTCGTCGCCCAGGATGCACCGCTTTACAAGTACCTGTCTGTCCGGTCCATGGTGGCGGTGACCCGCAACTTGAACTCACGCTTTGACCAAGGTCAAGCTGAAGAGCGGTTGCGCGGACTGGAGATCCCACCGGACCGCAAGGTCGGCAAGCTGTCCGGTGGCCAGCAGGCCCAGCTCGCTTTGACCTTGGCGCTCGCGCGCGGTCCTAACCTCCTCGTGTTGGACGAGCCGCTTGCACGGCTCGACCCGCTCGCCCGCCACGACTTCATGGCACTTGTCATGGCCGCAGTCGCGGCCAGTGGCTTCTCGGTGATCTTCTCCTCCCACGTCGTCTCCGAGCTCGAGCGGTTCGCCGACTATCTGATCGTGCTCGCCAACGGCCGAGTGCAAGTGGTGGGAGACATAGACGATCTCCTCAGCTCTCACGCA
>OBLW0100003931.1_pt1 | contig 11443 bp, 7 predicted proteins | sample 1520161 | NCBI WGS metagenome assembly OBLW01 (sample SAMEA3539309, study PRJEB22396) | soil metagenome | biome: tundra; feature: field; material: soil | place: USA | collected 2010-05 | depth 0.15 m
TCTACACTCTTTCCCTACACGACGCTCTTCCGATCTCAGTAGGTATTGTTTTCAATATAACAAACCAATCTAATATCAATTTTGTTTCAAAGTCATTTGATTATAATGCTAATAATCCTCTTGGTGCTATTATTGAGTCTTCAACAAGTACAGCAATAAAAGCAACAGATTCAAAAGTGTTTGTAAAGAACTTGGGAAGTCTAAAATCATCTACTAATACAGCAATTGACCTTACCAATTCTTCTTTCCGTGGAACCAATATAAATACTATTTTTAGTGGGTCACAAGGCTATACAATTACAGGAAACAAGTCTTACCTGTCATTAGCAAATGTCAAAACAGTAACAGGTACCGGAGATTCAGGTATTTCTTTGAGTATGTCAAAAGGCTCTTTATTAAACATTGGAACAATTACAAGTCAAGGAAGCCAAGGCGCTGGAATATCTTTGAATGACAGTTCTTCTGTTGTTGTTAGAAATGTAGGGGTGGTTGCTGGAATAGACAATGGTATTACTTTGGATAGTTACTCTACTTTGATTTTTAAGGGTAACAGCACCACAAAGGTTTCAGGTAATACTCACAACGGAATAAGAGTAGGAGTAGGATGTAGAGTTAGCCTTTCAAACGTAAATAACGTTTCTTCTCCAGGCGGTAACGGAATAAACAATTCTGGTGTGAAATCTTTTATCAAAATCAAAGATGTCAAAACCATTTCAGGCAGTAACGGAGCAGGTCTTATTGCTTTTGGTGACCTTTTGGTTGATAACAGTGGAATAACCGGTGCTACCATTTCTGGTTCTACAACCGGTGTCCAACTTTCTTCCTCAACATTAGGAACAAACAAGGCTATATTTATAGGACCTATTTCAGTAACTGCTCCAATGGCACTTGAATCAAATGGTTACATAATAGAAGAACAAGGTATGACCTGGAATGGAAATGTAAATACTACTAACAGTTTGGATGATGTAAAAGGTTCTTCTGCTACTGGCTCAACCAATTTGAATAAAAGTTTTTGGAACCTTGGTGGTTCTACTTTTAGTGATGTCACAGCCAATGATTCTTTCTTGGGGGCATTTTTGAGTAAGGTAGGTTCAGTAAGTTTGTCAGGATTGAGTTCTGCTTTGGGTGGGGCGTCACAAGGGGCTACCTTAACTTTTTCTACTGGAGACCCTTCTTATTCTTCGCCTACTGCTTTCTTCGTTACTTCCTCTGGAGACCTTGCTTTCCAGGCTGATAGTGATATCAAGATGGAGTCCAATAATATTAGAGGAACAACGAGAACAAGCATATTTGAAACTGCAGGAGCCAGCATACTTGAAGTAGCTCCAACAACTATTTCTTCTACTGTTCGTGGAGCAAGTATTGTTACAGTCCCTGCTTCAATAACCTTTGTTGCAAGCAGCGTTCTTACTGAAAGTTAATTAGGAGTAGTTATGGCATGTGGTTTTAGCCCAAGAGATTTGAATGCCCAGATACAGGTATTAACTGCAAGGGTAAATACAGTAGAACAGCAAGCGGCTGCTCTTTCATTTTCTGTAAAATCTATGACTGGATTTTTGGGTGGTATGACTGGAGTTCTTGGTCCTCTTTCTGCAATAACTTCAATACCACCTCTCAATCTTGCTGCAGGTCTTCCTGAAAGTCTGATACCGATGCTTCAGCTTCCAATTATACCAGATTTTCAAGCAATAGGATTAAGTATAGCAATGGGTATGATTGGAACAGTAGAAGGGGCCGTTATTGGTGCCGCTACTTCCCAACTTGCAGGAATATTAAGTGCTGCACAAGGGGCACTGACCTCAGCACAAGGTGCCTTATCTATTTTACAAGCAGCTGTTCCGCCCGATCCTGCTGCTATTTTAGCGGCTACTGGTGCAGTAACTGCTGCACAAGGAGTAGTTGGTAAAGCAACTTCTGCTATCTCGTCCGCAGCTGGGTTTGCAACAAAAATGAGTAACTCTGCTTGTGGGCTTGTAAAAAGTTCCACAGTATCTCCATAAGAGAATAATATGGTTTCAACAACAGGTAATCCAGCAGTAGATGCTGTAATAGGCGTTGGTATTTCAATGCCGGTTGAGTTTGCGTCTGTAAAGAATACCCAGTTGCTAACCCTGGCTTCTGGAACTGACATCATTGGTCAGTCTATAAAGATGATACTTGATACGCCTTTGGGTTCAAGAGTGAATAACAATGAGTTTGGTAGTAATGTAAGAGATTTGATTTTCGAACCTAATGATATGATTTTAAAACCCTTGCTTTACTATGCTATTGTAAGCGCTATTCAAAGATGGGAAGCAAGAATTACTATAACTACTGTTCAGTATGCTACGGAAGATGTTGGCACAGGTGTTCCTCCTAACCAGATAAACATAACTATTAACTATATTATCAATGCTACTAACCAACCTGGAAGTTATGTTTATCCGTTCGTAAAAAATGCGATGCCGTATAGTTCTGTTATCCAAGGTTCTTCAAATTTCAATCTAACAAGTCAGAGTATGTCCAGCTAAGGATTTCAATATGGCAACCGAATCAACTTCCCCATTTCCTTTAGTTAAAACTAACTATCTCTCAAAAGATTTCTTAACTTTGAGAGATGAGTTGTTAGCAAAACTACCTTTGATTACCAAAGGTCGCTGGAGTAACCTAAACGAAAGTGACCCTGGCATTGCTATGTTGGAAACCTTCTTCAGTGCTGTGGATAACCTTTTATTCTATATTGACATGCAGGGGCAGGAACTTGATTTGGATAGAGCGCGTCAAAGAACAGACGTAATAAAACTGTTGAGACTGATTGGTTATGAAATGCGTGGTGTATCTGCTTCACAAGGGACAGTTACTATCCAAGTCGCCCCATCAGAAACACCTATTTACCCTGTTCTTGTTCAAGCAGGAACACAGTTTTCAGCACAAGGTAGTGTTGGGTCTCTTACTTTTTCTTCATCAGAAACTGTTTCATTGACTGGACCGACAGATTCAAAGACTGTTCCAGTTGTTCAAGGAACAAATACTACAGCGTCATTCATTTCAGATGGAACACCAACACAAAAATTTCTAATAAACTCAAGTAATATTGATAAAACAACAGTTCAAATTACTGTAGATGAAGATCCTACTGACCTTAATTTTGTGGCTTGGACATTGGTAGATAGTTTTTATGACTCTGAAGCAACAGACACTCATTTCAAGGTTCAAATTGATGAGTTTGCCAGGGTTTATGTTATATTCGGTGATGGGCAGTTTGGACTTATACCCAACCAGAACGCTGCTATAAATGCTTCCTTTATTCAAACAAACGGTGCCGATGGTGATGTAGGACAAAATGCTATCAGTAAAGTAACCTCTGGTGTTCCTCTTGTCCAAGATAACAAAGGTAACAAAGTAAATCTGTCTGTTGTAAATAGTGAAGCTACCGCTGGTGGTTCTGATGTAGAGGGCATTGAGGAAGCCAAAACAACGGCTTTGGGGCTTTTATTTGGTCTCAACCGTGCTATGAGTAGGGGTGATTATGAAGCCCTTATGGAGTCAGTTCCAAATGTAACCAAGGCTATTGCTTGGGGAGAAAATGAAGAGCAAAACCCTGATTACAGACTTTTGAATAGAGTAAGGGTAAGTTTTTTCAGTAATATGTTTATGGATATGTATTACAACACCGCTTCAAGAGCAAGTTATAGAAGTTTGCGAGATAATCAAGTCCGAACTTTGCTAACTAATAAAATGCCAATCACAACAAGGTTGGTTTTTGTCGATCCACAGTTTGTTGATATATTTGTCAATCTTGATATAGGTGTTGATACTAATCTGTATGACCCTAATATTGTATTAGACCAAATCAGATTTAACATCTTGGATTATTTTGATATTAGTAATGTAACTTTCGGACAGGACATAAGAATATCTACTATACTCTCTTTGGCTAATGCTGTAAGTGGAGTATCCTGGGCAAGGGTGACGCGTCTTCATACAACTCCACCAGGATTACAGCCTGATACGGCTCCAAATCCTCCATTGGATATTGTATTAGAGAAGTGGAAGATACCAACTTTTTCTTATACCGCAGCCATATCTTCGGTTGCTCCTCAACCTCCTGTTCCTCCTTATATTAAGGGGGATGCTCCTTTTTCTTATGAGGTAGGGCAGAACGATGTAAAGGTAATCAACCCAGACTTACAGTCTGATATCTTTGCCAGTGCCTTTACTTATTTCCCTGACAATCTACAACATATCAACATCAATTTTTCTTCCATAGTTGATGAGCCTTCACCGCAGGGTGGTTACTATGGTAACCCAAGTCCTGAAAGCGACTTCACAACTTACAGTTCTCTTGAATAAATATGGCTACAAATATAAATAAGTATCTGTCTTCACAATTACAGAACCCTGGTGTCAGGGGTAGTGCTGTATTTTCTGACAACAGAGTTTTGACGGCTACTCCATTGCCGTATATTGAAACAATTACCCCAGGTAAAAATCTGTTGAGTGGGAGTATTACTTACTCTGATGCTTATGGTAATACAGTCCCAGAAGTCAATGCCTATATTTACATTTACATAAACGGGTTCCTAATCAATCCTCCTGAACTACAATCAGATGGAACCTTCAACAAGAACGATAAAACAGCAGTATTGAGTGATGCTTTTGGTAAATGGACAACAGATAAATACTTCTTCAATGTATTACCTGCGTTCCAATACGGACAAACAATAACATTTAGAGCAAAGGCTCCTTCTAAACAAATATCAAACCGTTCAGTTCCTTATATGATTGGAGGAACGGCTTCACCAATAGAATTAGGAACCTTTGGTGACAACGGATTACTTCGCCCTCCATATGCTGGTGAGTCTTCCATAATGGGAAGAGTTGCTTATTGGACGGGGCATGTCTCCCCTTACAACGGTATTCCTTTGTATGACTGTTCCAATCACGTATATGTTTATGTAGATGGTGTCCATGCAGGAACTACAAGCGCAGGTCTTGGTGAAGTTTTCCAAAATGAAATTAGAGGAACAACTGCTTCTTTCCCTATCGCGGATGACTTAACCAAATATACTTTGTCTTTGATGGTGGATAATTTTCAAGTTGATATCCCTTTCAGCGGTCTGACACCAATAGACCACGCAATACTATTAGGTGATATGAACGGGTTTAACCCAACCTTTACTTTCTTCCAGCCAGATTCTAATTTAGGTATAAAACTTTACAAGAATGGATTGAGACTTTTAGATGGTGTAGATTTTAACTATGTTATTGATGGTGGAACTCAAATAGGTAAGGTTACTTTTACTTCCGCTGTTCCTGTCCCAAGCGATAAACTGATGGTCTTGTTTCAGTATGAAGCCGGAACATTTATAATGGAAGAACCTCTCAATGGAGTTATTGATGGAACAAACGGGGTTTTCAATTTAGTTCAACAGCCAAGAGCAGACACAATAGAGGTTTATAAAAATGGTATTCATCTAATCCAGGATATTCATTATGAGGTATCAGGAACCACCATAACCTTTATTGTTGGGCAAGAACCAGAAATAGGGTCTGTATTATTCGCTGATTACCAGCCTGCCATAGCAACACAACAATTCGTTTTTTCTGAAACTCCTTTACAACTTCCTGATGGAACTTTCAACGCTTTCTTTTTTAATACACCAGATGTTTTGGGTATTCCACACATTTTCAAAAATGGTCTTCTACAACAAGAAGGTCTATTTTATGACTATACCCTTCTAACTGGAAACCAAATTGTATTCAATCCTTGGGCTATTCCAGAAGACGGGGACAATCTACTGGTAACATTTTATGCTACTCCAGTTATTTTAGGACAGGTTGTTGATTACCTAAATCAGACTGCGCAGTTCAAGAATAACTGTTTAACAGCAAGCACTCTAAACATTAAGCCAATTGTCAATTCTATAAACATTGATGGTCTTCGTAATGGGAATAATACCTTATTCACGCTCCCTGATAGTGCTCTCCCTGTAAATTTCAGGCTGTTTAAGAATGGAGCCAGGTTGCTTGAAACAACCAGCACCCAAATCGGAGATTATTCAATAGACCGTGTAAAAAATCTAATAGTATTTGTGGTTCCTCCTGAAAAGATGGACTCACTTATTGGGTTGTTCAACTATATTATTAGTGACTTCGTTGTAGGAGAACTACCAAAGGGACCAATTAATGGGGCTAATATAACTTTTGCTTTGGCAATGATACCAAAAGCAAATACGGTTCAAGTTTATTACAATGGTATAAGATTGAGTCCTTTTGGTGTTCCAGATTACTCTGTTTTTAGTAATCAAATTACATTTGAAACTTTCACTCCCTCTGCTGGTGACATTATTATAGTTGATTATGAAATTGCTTATGGGTACCAAACTTATACATCAACCTTTGTTCCACAAGAGCAAATAACAGGAGTTAATCCTGTATTCTCCTTCCCAACTCCTGAAGCAGGAACAGCAATAAATGTTTTTGTAAATGGGCTACTACAACAACCAGGCAATGCGATAGGTATTGGTGGTATTGACTATACCTTGAACAGGACAAACATTCTTTTCAACCAAAACTCACTGCCTCAAAAGGGTGATACCTTGTTTATTGAGTTCAACAATGCTTCACTATTTACAGACAACCCCAACGACCAACTCCGTATCTCTTCACCGTATAGACTGGATATAAAAAGATACATAAAAAATGGTAACCAAAAGTTTGACTTTACTGAAACAACTTTGTTTGGTTCTGATGTAGAACTTTACCCAGGTAAGGATGATGACGGTGAGTTTCGTTTCTGGTTCAATTCACGAACAGGTTATTTCAAATGGACTTGGTATGACCCTTCATCAGGGGTTACTACACCCTTTACCGCAGGACAGAGAATAACCGCAAGAGCAAAAAATGATAGACCTTTCATTTATACAACGGCAAGGTAAGAGATAATTATGGCTAATTTAGTTTCTTTTACTATGACTAATGCTGGAAGCGGTAATATATTATTTACAGATACTTCTACTGCATCTAATATTACTGCCTGGAGCTGGCATATTGCTCCTTTTCCATCTGGAACACAGCAAAATTCTACCCTTCAAAATCCTACATTAAATATCCCTTATGGAATTGTAGATATTACACTTGGTATTACAACTACAACTGGCGGAAGCACTACTTTTTACTATACAATATATCGTGTTCATATTATTAGTGGAGTACCTTCTGTAGCAACTACACCTTCTTTTACTTATTCTCTTACAGGAACAACATTAGTAACTACAGATACATCAACAGGAACTCCACCTATAAAGATAATAGGATACCCTCCTGGTACATACACTCTTTCTACCGGTTGGCATGACATAAGTATGTCATATTATACTTCTCTGACAGACTACACTGGTTATTATTATTTAGGGGAATATCACTTACCTGTTTTTGTTGCGGGAGGTCCTTCAGTAGTTGCTGCTTTTACTCATACTCCAGACCCACAGGTTCCAAGTTCTAATGTAACTTTTACAGATACTTCTACTGGAAGCCCAAATAATTGGAATTGGGATTTTGGAGATGGTAATACTTCTACTTCCAGAAATCCAACACATAGTTATGCCGCTATTGGTACTTATACTGTTTCCTTAAAAGTTTGGAATTCTGGTTCTTATTTTTATACAAATACTGTTACACATACTGCTCAAATCAATGCTCCAATAGTTGCTGCTTTTACTCTTACTCCAAACCCACAATATACTGGGTCAAATGTAACTTTTACAGATACTTCTACTGGGTCACCTACTTCTTGGGCTTGGACTTTTGGTGATAGTGGCACCTCTACTTCTCAAAATCCAACTCATAGTTATTCAAGTATTGGTACTAAAACCATTCAACTAACGGCTACTAACGCATATAGTAGTAATATCATAACTCATACTGTTACTATTATTGCTTTAGTAGCAGCCTTTACAGTTGATCCCAAGGGACTTGATCCGGCTGCTCCTCAACTTGCTGGACAACCAATTTATTTTATAGATACTTCTACTGGTGCTTCCTCTTGGGCTTGGGACTTTGGTGATAGCAATACTTCTACTTCACAAAACCCCACACATAGTTATTCCTCTGCTGGTACTTATGTAGTAACTTTGACGGTCACCTAATGAGCACAATTACTCACGATATTTATATTGCTGGTATCCTAACAATAGACGATGAAGTTTTGTCTAATGTTTGTTTGGGTTCTGCTTTTACTCCACAAACATTTACTCTTACTGGTGGTATTGGTCCTTATACCTGGAGTGACATCAGTAGTCCTCCTCTTCCTACGGGAATGTCTTTTGACCCTTCTACACAAATACTTTCTGGAACTCCTACAAGTATTCCAGCAGGTGGTTGGGATCACGTAACTGTCACTCTAAATGTTGTATCTGGTGATGCTCAAACCGCTACTAAAACTTTCAATTTCATAATTTATACCAACCCAATTATAACCAATGACCCCATAACTCTTTTGGATGGTATTTATCTATTTTCTTATTCAGATTTCATTACATCATCATTAGGGGCTATGTCTGGGTTTGACACGCCTGCTCCTACTATTACAGGATATTCTATTGTTACTGGGGTATTACCTACTGGACTTGTTCTAAACACAAGCACCGGGGAAGTCCATGGAACAATAACTTCTGTAAGTGGTTACTTTGCCTTTACTGCCAGAGTTACTGACAGCCACGGTTGCCACGGTGACCAGGCACTGTCTATCAATGTTACTGAAACAGCCCTGTCTATTACAACATCATCACTGCCTGGTTCCTGTCGTGGAGCAAGTTACGACCAGACAGTAGTAGCAACTGATGGGGTATCACCTTATACTTACTCTGTCTCCGTTGGTTCATTACCACCAACACTATCTCTGAATACTTCAACAGGAGAAATTACTGGAACAGTAGATGTTGGAGCAACTGTTCAGGTCTATACCTTTACAATACATGTTGTTGATAGTACCCCAGGTACTCCTCTAACAGCAAACCGTGTGTTGAGTGTTGAGGTATATGGAGAACCGGTATGGGTAACAACCACACTACCTGCTGGTAACCTTGGTAACCTTTATTCACAAACATTAGTTGCTACTGGTGGTTCTCTCTATAACATAAATATAGGAAGTTTCCCTCCTGGATTGGATGTAGATGTTAGTACTGGTATTCTTTCTGGAACACCAACTTTGGAAGGGGTGTATCCTTTTACAATGACAGCAACCTCGGTTCATGGGTGTGACAATGTTGCTGACCAGGCATTTAGTATTACCATAGTAGAAGCCCTTCCAACGGTTACTGGAACCTTTTCAAACATTTGTAAAGGAGCGACCTACTATACCCATGTAACAGCGACAGGAACTCCTCCGCTTACCTATGCTATTACAGGAGGAGCACTACCACAGTCACTCACTCTTGGAGCAGTGTCTGGTAGTGTCCAGGGTATTACAGCAGAGGCAGGAGACTTTACTTTTGATATAACCGTAACTGATAGTTTGGGATTGACAGGAACCAACACTTTCAATTTTACTGTATATGACAGTCCAGTAATCAATCCTCCATCACTACCTCCTGGGGTATATGGAAAGCCATACCAAGGTTACACCTTTACCTATACTGGAGGAACAAGACCTGTTACCTGGGTTTTGTATAGCACCCTTCCAAAAGGACTAATCTTCAATACCATATATGGAACTATTACTGGAACACCATTAGAGTTTGGATACATTGACCTTGATGTTGGTATTCAAGATGCTAATGGATGTAGTTATACATTCCCTGATGGATTTCATCCACACCTGATTGTTGCTGGTCCTCCTCTAATAGACGGCACCATCCCTATGCCTCCTGGTTGTGAAGGACAAGCATATAGTTTTTACATTATTGCTGTTGGTGGTATTCCTCCTTATTACTATTTCATTACTTCGGATAATTACCCACCACAAAACTTGGTACTAAACCCTTATACGGGACAATTGTCTGGTATCCCTCTAATGGCAGGGACATACTCCTTTACAGTCAAGGTAGTTGATAATAACAATCTTTATGTCACCAAGGATTATACTCTTATAATTAGAACTATCCAAGAGTGTGGTCAGGCTGATGAAGCAGACAATATCACTATTACCAAAACAAGACTTGCTTCATTGGAGAGTGACCCTGTATTTGTTGTCGATCCGTTCCACCAGCGCTTCCTAACAGAATACCTTCCTTTACCATTTGTTTTGGATGATAAGTAAATGGCTATTTTCAAATTTGACTCCGAGCATGCAACAGATGTAGCCAAACTTACAAATGCTGTTGCTATAACCCTCGATGAAGCAAAAAGTTTTATCGACCAACTCTTGAATAGTTTTGATGTAGAAGCGTGTCCTGTTGAGAACCTAAATATCATTGCTAACATTTTAGGTTACCCAATTGACAAGGAAGATGACCCAGACTTTGTAAGACGCTCCCTCAGAAATGCTATTAGTCTTTACAAAGCCAAGGGAACAGCAGACTCTATCAAAGTCTTATTCTATAACCTTGGGTTTTATGTAGATGTTGTTCCGTTATGGACACCAGACTTTGTTGAAAGCGTACAAGTTTTTCCTCCCTACATAAAGGCAACTTTGGCTAAAATAAATGTTGGTAACTCCTATAACCCTGGGTACTATGATGTCACCGTCATAAACCCTGATGAACAGTTCAATACATCCGTTGGTGGATTTCAATTCGTAAATAAAGCATAATGGAATAAAATATGTCATCAATAGTTAATCTAATATCCGCTATTCAGTTTGGTGGTGGATTTGCGCCTGGAGCATCAAAACCTAATTCCTTAATGGCAGGATATCAATATTTTTCTTCTCTTTATGATGCTTCGGGGGCAAAAAGACTTGCCTTATCATTTAGTTATGGTTATGGGGTGTTTAATTTAAGTAACCCAAGTAACCCAACAGCACTTGCTTATGAAGATATGAGGTCCGATATTCCGCCTTGTGGAGACGGACAATCTTATGTAAAAGGTTTGAATGTATCTGCAGATGGAAAACGCAGTGTATTGGCTTTATCAAGCCAAGCAGTGCCTTATAAAAGCGTAGTTGGTACTCCTTCTGGTTCTATATTTACTTTAGCAGGAACCTTCGATGGAGATCAGCCCCCTGTTATACAAAAAACAAGTGATGGTAGATATATTGTATATGAAGGAAATGGAAACCTTGTTGCTGCTGATATTTCATCCCCTCCTGGAAATATTACTAGTGCTTCAAATATAAATTATGAGACTTCATCAATTTCATTTGCTTCAGTTACTACCCAGTTACAATTAGCAGGTAACTATCTTTGTGGCATGACTGGTAAAAACATTGGTGTTGTAGATGTTTCAAGTCCTGGTACGGCTCCACATATTACCACAAATTTTACACAAATTTTAGTTTCTTCAACTGATTTTCACCTTA
>OBLW0100003932.1_pt1 | contig 11443 bp, 9 predicted proteins | sample 1520161 | NCBI WGS metagenome assembly OBLW01 (sample SAMEA3539309, study PRJEB22396) | soil metagenome | biome: tundra; feature: field; material: soil | place: USA | collected 2010-05 | depth 0.15 m
GGCCGGTCGAGAACCGGCCCGCCGACGACCAGAAGCGCACGGTGGACGTGGAGGACGCGTTCCTAGGCGGGGCCGATTACATCGTGATCGGGCGTCCCATTCGGCAGGCCGCCGACCCCCGCGCCAAGGCGCGGGAGATCCAGGCGAAGATTGCCGGACTCTTCCGGTCCTGAGCCGCGATGAGGGCGGGCGCGTTCCTTCTTGCCTGGTCCGTCGCCGCGGCGACAGCCTCCGGCGCCGGGGCTGATGGCGCCGGACGCACGCTTCCCGGGCTGCAGGCAGACGGGTATACGCTCCTGCACAACCAGTGGCCGATTCATCCGGTCGGGGAGCAGGTTGGCCTCGGAGACTTCCCGGTCGCCATGGCGGTCGATCCCGGTGGAAGGCTGGCTGCGGTGCTGCACGCGGGCCACGGAAGGCATGAGGTCCGAATAATCGACATCAGGGCGGGCCGGGTCGTGGCCGCCGCGCCGCTGAGCGAGACCTATTGCGGCATCGCGTTCTCAGGCGACGGAAAGACGCTCGTTTGCAGCGGCGCGAGCGAAGGGGTCCTCCATGTCTTCTCTCTTGCGGGCGCCGGTCTCGCCGCGCGCGCAGATGTCACGGTCGTGCACAAGTCGGAGGGAGGCGTCGTTGCCGGGTTTGCTCTCTCGCGGGATCTTGGGTCGGCGGTGGTTGCGCTCGCGTTTGACAGCCGAGTCGTGCGACTGGATATGGCGACCGGGGTTCGCCGCTGGACGGCCGAGCTCGGGAAGCCCGGGGGCGTCGCCGCGCGCCCGGCGAGCGACGGCGACGCGCCGAACGACGTCCTTGGAGGCCGCGTCCTGGTGTCCGACGCCGACCCGCTGAACGTCGTTTGGGACGAGGGCGCCGGACGTGCGTATGTCAGCCTCTGGGGGGAATCCTCGGTCGCGGTCATCGACTCCGCCGACGGGCGCATCATCGGGCGCTGGCCGACCGGGCTGCATCCAAACGAGATGCTTCTTTCCCGCGACGGGCGTCTGTTTGTCTCGAACGGGGGTCTGAACACCGTGACGGTGCTCGACACACGGGACGGGCGCGCAACGGAGGTCCTTTCCTCATCCCTCGATCCGGGGGACCCTCCCGGCTCGACGCCCGACAGCCTCGCTCTTTCGCCCGACGCAAAGACGCTCTTCGTGGCCAACGCCTACACCAACACCATCGCCGTGTTCGACGTGGGCGCCCGCGGCGAGGGCCGGCCCCTCGGGTTCATTCCCACAGGCTGGTTCCCGACGTCGGTGCGGCTGACTCCCGACGGCCGGACACTGCTGGTCGTCAGCGCGCGCGGCCTCCAGCCGGCGCCCAGCGGCGGCAGGGGCAGGGCCTGGTCGCGGATCGCCGATCTCTATCGGGGTTCGCTGGGAATCGTCCCTCTGGCCCAGGGCGACGAATTTGGACCCGCGCTCGGCGACTGGACTAGGATTGCGCAGCGCTGCAGGCCCGCCCAGCCGCAGGAGGCGCGGCCGGGCGATCCCATCCCGGGCCGTCCGGGAGGCCCCACGCCCATCCGGTACGTCGTCTACATCATCAAGGAGAACCGGACATACGACCAGGTGCTCGGGGACCTTCCGCAGGGTAACGGCGATCCGACCCTTTGCCTTTTCCCGGACAAGACCACGCCCAACATCCACGCGCTTGCGCGGCAATTCGTGCTCCTCGACAATTTCTACGCCAACGCGGAGGTGAGCGCGAGCGGACACGAGTGGAGCATGGCCGGATACTGCTCGGAGTTCGTGGAAAAGACCTGGCCGGTGAACTACAGGCAGGCGCAGGGCTTGGCCCGTGTTCCGTACCCGGGCGAGGGACACTATGCCGCCGCTCTTCCCGCACTGGGATACCTGTGGGACCGGGCCGCCGCCGCTGGCGTGACGTACCGCAGCTACGGCGAGTTCACGGTAAACCCCAAGAAGCCAGCGGATCCGGTCGAGAGCAACCTGCCCGCGCTCAAGGGGCACGTCGACCCGTCCTACCGGGGATGGGACCTCAAATACCGCGACCGCGACCGCGCGAGCGAATTCATCGCTGAGTTGCACCGTTTCGAGGATGCCGGCGAAATGCCGAGGCTCCAGATCGTGCGCCTTCCGCAGGACCACACCGCGGGGGCGAAGGCGGGGGAGTGGACGCCGGAGGCGATGGTGGCGGACAATGACCTTGCCCTGGGGCGGGTGGTTGAGGCGATCAGCCGGTCTAGGTTCTGGCCCCATACCGCCGTTTTTGCCGTCGAGGACGACGCCCAGAGCGGCCCGGACCACGTGGATGCCCACCGGACCGAGGCCCTTGTCGCGGGCCCATTCGTCAGGCGCGGAGCCGTGGACTCCACGCCCTACACGACGTGCTCGATGGTGCGCACGATTGAGCTGATCCTCGGTCTTGACCCCATGTCGCAATTTGACGCGGCGGCGGCCCCGATGAGGGCGAGCTTCCAGTCCGAGCCTGACCTTTCGCCGTTCCGGGCGCTCGAGGCGAGGGTCGACATCAATGAGAGGAACCGGCGAAAGAGCGCCTCGGCGGAAATCTCCTCGCGCTTCGACCTGTCTCGGGAGGACGCGGTCGACGAGCAGACGTTCAACCGTGTGATCTGGGCGGCGGTCCGGGGCGACGGGGCGCGCATGCCCGTCCCGGTCCATGCCGCGTTTGTCCGCCAGCTGCCCGGGTCCGTTGACGATGATTGAGGCCCGTCAATTGCGCTCGGCCGGCTGGAAGGGGATTGGATTGATGCCCTGCTGGCGGCACAGTGCGATGTCGACGATCGAGTACTGCGGCGTGCCCAGGAAGGGAAGCGTTGACTGGAGCTCCTTGGCGCCCTCGGCCGCGGCCGCGGCAAACGGGGCCGAGCCCAGCATGGTGGTCTCGAATGCGACCACGCGGCCCCCCTCGGGCGTGTCGTAGAAGCCGGTGAAGCAATGGCCGGGCCTGAACAGGAGCACCGGGCGCAACCCGATCCTCCGGAGAATCGAGGCGAAAAGGACCGATGCATCGACGCAGTTCGCGCCTTGGTCGTGGACCGACTGGTCGAGGAAGCGCACATATTGGGTGGAGACGAACGGGGAGGTGCCGCTGTCGGTCGCGACGTTCACGTAGCTTAGGCCGCGCGCAGCGAGCGCGTCCCAGACCGCCTGGGCCTGCTGGAGGGCGGCCTGGGCTCCGAATTGGTACCCCGTGAACGAATGAACGCCCCCGCCGGCCATGGCCTCCTGAAGGAGCGTGTTGATCCAGGGATGGTCCTCGTTGACGAAGGCGGCAAAGCACACGCTGGTGTCCTGCCATTGGCCCGCCGCGCTGTTGAAGATTCGGGACACCGCCTCGTTGACCGAATGAACCGTGCAGACGAGCGTCGCCTCGGCTTCCGATTGCCCGTCGACCAGCAGCGTCGCCACGAACGACTGGGGCGCCATCTGCGTCGCGCGCCTGAGCGAGTCGAAATTCCACGGAAGCTCGGGATTCAGGGTGACGGCGCCCGAGGGCGCATCGAGCCCGACCTGCAGCGGCCTGACAAAAAGGTCCGAGTCGATCCTCAGCTGGAATGATCCCGACGCCGGCAGGCCGCGCAACGCGATCGTCAGGCACCGGGCGTATTCCGGGTACGAGGCCGCGAATGACAGCAGGAGCGAGGGGTAGATGTTGTTCTCGAACGAACCCGTGATCTCGCAGGTCGGGTGCGCCGCGGCGCGGCTTGGCGCAGCCTCGCTAGGTGGGGCGGCCACGGCAGGCCGGGGCGGCGCCAGGGCCGGCTTGGCGGGCGCCGCGGCAAGCCGGCTTCGCTCAAGGTACATGCCGATCCTGATTCCCGCCGCCAGGAGGAGAAGCGGCACGATCCCGTACCGGGTAACGGCGCTCAGGCGCCTCTTCCCTGACCTGCGTCCTGCGGCGTTCCTGAAGGAGGTTTCGGGCATGGAGGGGATGACGGTTGCTGCAGCATGAAGTTTCTTTCTTGCGTGCGCAATCCAGGGACATCAAAGGGCCTCCTTGGCGGCGCATGCATACACGTGTCACAAAAGCCCTTCTTGCCCTCGCGGGCGCGGTCGTTCTGGCCGGGTGCACCCACCTGGTCACGCGCTCGCTGCCCAATGCGAACATCGGGCACTACAAGCACATCTTCGTGGAGCACCGGCTCGCGGACAGCTACGGCATCGCTGATGAGATGGCCCGGGAGCTGACGGAGATGGGATACGACGCGACCGCCGGCGCGCTGACGATGATGCCGAGCAACGCCGAGATCATCGTGTCCTACGACGACATGTGGGCATGGGACTTCAACACCTACATGATCGAGTTCGACGTGCAGGTGCGGGCCGCCCGATCGGACAAGATCATGGCGGTGGGCCACTATTACCGGCCCAGCATGGTTTTCGGTCATCCGCCCGCCGCGATGATCCACGAACTGCTCGCCAAGCTGTTCAAGCACGCGTGATTCGACCGGTCGCCGGGCCTCGCCTCGGGACCGTGGCTCATCACGAGCAGGTCGTGAACGTGAGGCGGAGGGCGCTCGATGAACCGCGGCTGCTGCCGCGGCCCTTCGCTGCCGTGCTGTGCGGGTTTGTATCTGGCTCCGTTGGTATCCATGGCATTTTGCGGTTTTGGAGCCCGCTCCCTCGCCCTGGCCGGCTGGGGGCAAAAAAAATCCCCTCCGGCTCGGGCGCCGGAGGGGCAAGTCTTTGATCTATGATCAGAGCCCCAGCGGCGCGCAATGCGACGAGACGATGACGACGGCGGCCGAGGAGACGGCGCCATGGGCAGCGATCGGGGCTTTGCCGGAGGGGATCAATTGGGGACGCAGGCAATGCGGCCAGGGTGCGTTTGTCAAGTGGAAGCGGGGAATCGCGCCATCCGGGAGTTGGAATAAAGTCGAACCTGGGTTACTCTCATGGGCAGTGAGACACATGATCCTTCCAATTGCCTTTTTGGCCGTAGCGGCGACGTTGTCGGCCGATACCACGATGAAATCCACGAACCCGGCAGATTCCCAGGCGCAGGGCGCCGCGTGTCCCGCGGACGGCGCCAAGTCCGCCTGCGGCCTCCCGTCGAAGGTCGTCATTGACATGTCCAAGGCCTCCGTGAGGCACACGGATGAGGAATGGCAGAAGCTGCTGACGCCGGAGCAGTACCGGGTCGCGCGACTCCAGGGGACCGAGCCGTCCTTCCGCAACGCCTACTGGGACAGCCACGAGGACGGGGTCTATTTCTCGGTCTGCAGCGACACGCCCCTTTTCGACAGCCGCGACAAGTTCGAGTCGGGGACGGGCTGGCCGAGCTTCACGAGGGCGATCGAGCCGCTGTTTGTATCCGTCGAGAGGGACTCGAGCTACGGCATGACCCGCGACGAGGTCCACTGCTCGACCGACGGCGCCCACCTGGGGCATGTCTTCGACGACGGCCCGCCGCCGACGGGGACGAGGTACTGCATCAACTCGGCGTCGCTTCGCTTCATGCCCAGAAAGCAGTACGAGGCCTGGGTCGCGGCCCATGCCGCTTCCGTCGCGGCGAAATAGCGCCCCGAGAATCGACCCCCCCGCCTCCATGTTTCGCCTTCGCAACCCTCTCTCCCTCCTTATGCTCCTCGCGATGACCATGCTCACGAACGAGACAAGGGCTGATTCCGTCGTGCTGGGCGGCGGATGTTTCTGGTGCCTGGACGCGGCCTACAAGCTCCTTCCCGGCGTCACCCACGTGACGTGCGGCTATGCAGGCGGCACCACCCAGAATCCCAACTATGAGCAGGTGTGCACCGGAGAGACGGGCCACGCCGAGGTCGTGAAGATAGACTTCGACCCCTCCATGGTGTCGCTCGACCGGATCCTCGGGTATTTTTGGCATGTGCACGATCCGACCCAGGTCGGAGGGCAGGGCAACGACATGGGAAGCCAATACCGGTCCACAATCCTCTACTCGGATCCCGCCCAGAAGGCCGCCGCCGAGAAATCGCGCGCCGTGGCCCAGAAATCGCTCGGCGATCCGATCACGACGGAGATCGTGCCCCTGGACAAGTTCTGGCAGGCCGAGGATCATCACCAGGACTATTTCGAGAAGCACCCCGACGCGGGATACTGCGCCGTGGTGATCCGGCCCAAGGTGGACAAGCTCAAGCACCTGCTCGATAGCGGGAAATAGCCGGCGCGGGGGCCCTTGGGGCCCGCGCCCCAATTTGGTTCCCAACGGGGGCCGAATATCGGAACATGGCTCGCGAACATGGTCCACGTATGTTCAGCTCTGCGTATGCTTTCGGCCGGCGCGCTGCCCATTGTGCCCGTGTTCCCCCCGGGCTGGGTTGAGGGTTGGTCGCCCAACGGGCCCGGCCGCGCAAAGGGTCCATCGTGAGACAGGCGGTCGATTGGCTGGGCGACCTCGGCCGGCTCTCATGGGGGCTATTGTACTGGAATTTTCGCAAGACGGTCTTCCGGGTCCGCGGCGCATCGGGCGCGGCGCCGTGCCAGCACCCGAGCGACTCGGGCCGCGCGGGCCGCACCGCCTGCGAGGCGTGCCGAGATTGGCGAAGCGCGGCGCGATTCCGGCGGCTGTGCCCGCTCCTCGAGGTCGCCGACGGCGGCCGGCGCGTCTGCTCGGTCGACGCACGCGATGTTCGCCCGTTCTGGGGGCGCGCGTTGCTCTGCTATTGCGGGCTGGCGGCCGCCCTGGTCCTGGTGGCCGCCGTCGGGGCGTTCTCGGCCCTGCGCGCGGTCGGGTACCGCGTGCCGTTTTACGCGGTGGCATGGCCGCCGGCCTGGCACCGCATTCACCAGGCGCGCGCGGACTACTTTTACCGCATGGCGGTCGGCGCCTTTTCCGCGGGCGACGTGCGCGAGGGCTTCCTCGCCCTGAACCAGGTCTATGCGATGGACCCCGGCAATGTCTCCGCGGCCCTTCTTCTGGCCGAGTTCACGCAGGTCGCAGATCCGGACTATTCGGACACGATCTACGGGCGGCTGCTCCTCCAGCGCCGCGGAAACGCCGAGGAGACGGCGCAGGCCTGGTTCCGGGCGCTCCTGTCGAGGGGCGATTTCGTGTCGATGGGCCGCCTTTCGGGCAGGATGCTTCGCGAGGGGGCCGCGCACGCGCCCGCCTGGGCCCAGGGGGTCCTGTTCGCGGAGATGATGACGGGGGATCCCGGCGAGGTCGACAGGCTGCTCGCCGGGCCGGCGCCGATACCGGACGTCGCCCGCATTGCGCTTTCGCTCGCCCGGGACATCCGCACGGGCAGCCCGGACGAGCGGACGAGGCGCGTGGCGCTGTCCGTCGGGGTCGCCGGCAACGCCTTTGAGCTCTACTATTCGCTTGGACGGCTCACGGACCTCGGCCGGGCCGCCGATGTCGTGGCGCTCCTGGACGGACCCGGCGGCGCCTCGCTCGAGCCCTACGACCGCGAGTCGCTCAAGCTGGACGCCTATTCCGCGCTGGACTGGCGCGTCCTCGAGCGTAGGGAGATCGGGTCCATCCTCGACCAGGGCACGTCCGCCACCGTCGTCGCGCTCGTCGCCGCGCACCTGATACGCTATCCGGACGCCGCCGCCGCCGAATTCGTCTTTGGGCGCCTCGAGCCCAAGCCGCTGGCGGCCACCTCCGAGAACACGGGCGCCCACATGGCGCTTCTCTGCATGGCGGGAGTGAACGGCCTCGACGGCCGGTTGAACCGGGAGGCCGGCCTGTTGGGGTGGAGCACGGGCGGAAAATTCGCGGCGTGGGGGCACATCCGGGACTTCTTCGAGGGCGCTGCGGCGAACAGGAACCCCGCCGTGTTCCTGCCGACGCTCCACCAGATGCCCCTCGATGCGGTCTACGCGCTGACGGCGCACTATCGCAGGGTGGGGCCGCAGGGGGGCCCTCCCGGCGGGGCGGCCGGCGTGCCCGGCGACCGCGGATAAGGCGGCCCATTTCCCGCTCCAGTATCCTCCCCGCTCCGAAACGCCCGCCCGGGGTCCGGGCCCTCCTCAGCGCTCGTGGCCGTAGGGGTTATTCTGGCTTTCGATCACATGCTGATGGCGCTCGATGGTGGCGACGACGTAGCGCTCGTTCAGCTCGTTCAACACCTCGTCGACGTCGCGCTCCTGCACGTAGTGTGCGAGCGCGTGGGACCTGAGCACCTCCCAATAGCTCTCGAGTTCCTGGGTCTCGATCGTGGCGATGGCCTCGAGCGCGACGGAGGCCGTTGCATGGAATTCACCCAGCTTCTTGGCGACCACGCCGCGCGCCTGCGCCTCCATCTCCTGGGCCTCTGGCAGCGCTTCCCGGTCGTGCTTGAGGGCCAGCTGGTCGACCCAGCCCACGACCCCTTTGATCGGAAGGTCCGACAGGCGCACGTCCTTGTACGGGGAGTTGGCGGCGTACATCTCGATGGACCGCATGAAGGAGTCGAGCTGGACGGCGGTGCGGTCCAGGTTATCCGCCCCCATGCGCAACTCCGCGAAGGTCTGGGCGCGGTCCCCGAAGGCGGAGCGGGGGCCCCCAGCCGACCCGGCGAAGGACACGGAGACATTCTTGATGTTGCGGGCCAGGGCGAGCAGCTGCTCGCCATAGTGCTCGATCAGCCTGTCCCAGGTCTTGGTCGCCTCGGTGATCTTGCCGCTTCGGCGGAAATTCTCGGAGGCCTCCCTGAGGTACTCGCGCAGCCGTTCGCGAATGGCGGTCTTAAGCCATTTGTTTATGGCGTCGAGCTTGGCCAGCCGGCTCTCGACCCCGGCCTCCGTGTCGAGCACGGTCTTCATCGAGGCCTCGAAAATGTCCCTCTGTTTCTTGCTGGCTAGAATGCCGAACGGCGGGCGCGTATGGGCCACCTGCTCCTTTTCCGCGGACAGGCGATCCCGGGCCTCGTTCAACGCGATCCGGCAGAGGTCAAGGTAGGCCTCGTCGCGCAGAAGGAGGATGACGTCGTCAGGCAGCGACATACCCGATATTGGTGCGGAGGTTCATGGCAGAGCAGTATCTTAAAAAACGGCCCAAAGCGGTGTCTGGTCAATAGGAAAGGTATGGGTATTATCACTCCGGTGGCGGCCACGGGTTCCGGCGGGCATCCGCTTGACGTGGCCCGGATGCGGGGAATGATTTCGGCGTACGTCCATTACCCCCATGAAATTCCGTAAACTTGGCCGCACGCAGCTCGAGGTGTCCGAAATAGGATTTGGAGCGTGGGCCATCGGCGGCGGATGGGGGCCCCAGAGCGAGGCCGATTCGGTCGCGGCCCTCAACCGCGCGCTCGACCTCGGCGTCAACTTCATCGACACGGCCGCGGGGTACGGCGAGGGAAGGAGCGAGCGGATCATCGCGGGCGTCCTCAAGGGCCGGCGCGAGTCCGTCGTTGTCGCGACCAAGACCCCGCCGACGCCCGGCCCCTGGCCCCCTTCGCCTTACTGCGCTGCCTCTGCGCGCTACCCCGAGAAATACCTGCGCGAGAACATCGAGCAGAGGCTGCGCAACCTCGGAACGGATCGCATCGACATCCTTCAACTCCACACGTGGACCCGGGCGTGGAACCGCAATCCAGAGCCGTTCGCGGTCCTGCGCAAACTGAAGGAGGAGGGAAAGGTCCGGTTTGTCGGCGTCTCCACCCCCGAGCACGACCAGAACAGCGCCATCGGGCTCATGCGGGACGGGTGGGTGGACGTCGTCCAGGTGATCTACAACATCTTTGAGCAGGAGCCCGCGGCCGAGCTGCTCCCCGCCGCCGCCGAGACGGGTGTCGGCATCATCGTCCGCGTCGTGTTCGACGAGGGATCGCTGACCGGCAAGTGGTCCGGCGAAACGAAGTTTCCGGAAGGCGACTTTCGCCGGAGCTACTTCGAGGGAGACCGGCTTGGCAGGGCGATCGCGCGCGCCGGCCGGGTTGGCGAGACGATCAAGGGCAGCGGATACACGCTCCCCCAGGCGGCCATCAGGTTTGCCCTCGAGCACGGCGCGGTGGGCACGGTCATCCCCGGCATGCGCAACCCGTCGCAGGCGGAGGCCAACTGCGCCGTGAGCGAGATGCCGGCCATGACGGCGGACCTGCAGCGCGGGCTGCGCGCGCACAACTGGCTGCGCGGCTTCTGGTACGCCGGGAAGTAGGCGGCCCGCGCGCCCCGCCCGGTCACCGCGCCCTGCCCCGGGAAGAGTGGGCGTGCTGGGGCGTCGAAACCCCGATCCTTGCCGGGCGCTGGCGGAACGAGACCTTCTGCCACGTGCGTCCCGTTGCGCCCCACAGCCTGCCGTTCTGGAAGACGAGCGCCTCCGATGAGCATCCGTTCTCGGCGCCCCCCTTTCTGAGGGTTGAAAACTCCGTCGGCTGTATCTCGAGGTCCATGTGCTCGCTTCGCCCGAGGCTGGACGAGGTCCCGGAGCTGGGATGGCCCCCGAGGCTCAGGCTCGACCCCGCGCCAAAGCTGCGCAGCGACTGCAGCCGCCTGCCGACGAGCTCGGCCGCAAACTGGTTGGTTTCGCGGTCGCTGTTGGCGTGGAATATCTTCGTCCCCATGTTGCCGAGGAGGGAGTCGGTCATGGCCCTTCCTCCGGATTCGCCCCCGATGGCGGCGATCAGGCTCGGGTAATTCTGCGTCAGGTAGACGCTGGCGACCCGCGACGACCGGGCCGTTGCCTGGAAAAGGGAATCGTAGCGGCTGGCGAAATGCTGGCACTCGTCGGCCCAGAGGAACAAGGGCCGGCCCAGTCCGTTTGTATTGTCGGTGCGCCGCTCCACGGCCTTTTGCAGGCTGTATTTCCAGAGGACGGCCGCCATCCTTCCGACCGCGGACCACTCCTTCACGGGCAGGTCGACGACCACGATCCTGCCGGCGATCACGTCCTCGGGGCAGAGGCTGCATCCTTCGCAGAAGAGCTCCCTCATCTTTCCCCGCATGAGGGCTTCGGCGAGCGTCGAGAACATGGCCACGATGCTCCCGCGGGTCTTCTCGCCGAGCGTCGGGAAGTGGGACAGCCAGTAGGCGGCGACCTCGCGGCAGTCGATTTCCCAGGATTTCCCGCGCGCCCGGGCCCTCGCGGTCTCCAGGTGGCGCCAGCACTCGGACCGGGACTTCCATGCCTGCGATGACGCGGCGGCTGATTCCGTCGGTGCGCTCCGGATCACGTCGAACATGGAGTGGAGGGACACCGGCTCCCCGGCCATGAGGAGTATGTCGACGCAGTTGCGCACGAGCGATTTCATCGCGCGCTCCCAGAACGGGTCGCCTCCGCGCGCGTGCGACTCGCCGGAGCCGATCGATGAAACCTCCATGAACAGGTTGACCAGGTTTTCTGTGAGGCCCGCTCCCGCCCCCGGGCGAAGGGACTCGTACCGCATGAAATTGAAGCTCCACGGCTCGCCGCCCCCAAACATCAGGAGGTCGGTCTCCCTTCCCGTCTCGGCGGCATAGCTTCGCCACAATGCGGGCTCGTCGGGCTTGGCGCAGAGAGATCGGAAGAGCGTCGTGTAGAAGAGTGTAGATCTCGGTGGTCGCCGTAT
>OBLW0100003934.1_pt1 | contig 11442 bp, 9 predicted proteins | sample 1520161 | NCBI WGS metagenome assembly OBLW01 (sample SAMEA3539309, study PRJEB22396) | soil metagenome | biome: tundra; feature: field; material: soil | place: USA | collected 2010-05 | depth 0.15 m
GATGCCGCTGGTCGTGCCTCAGCTGAAGACGATCACCCTCGGTGGCGCGGTGACTGGCCTGGGCATCGAGTCGACGTCGCTGCGCAGCGGCATGCCCCACGAGTCGGTCACCTCGATGGAGATCCTCACCGGGGACGGCCGCGTGGTCACCGCGACGGCCGACAACGAGCACGCCGACCTGTACCGTGGCTTCCCTAATTCCTACGGCACGCTCGGCTACGCCCTCTCGCTCACCATCGAGCTTGAGCCGGTTAAGCCGTTCGTGCATCTGCGCCATTTCCCGTTTCGTAATCCCGAGGCGTGCATGGATGCCATCGCGCAGATCGGAGCGGACGGAAGCTTCGGCGGCCATCGGGCGGACTTCGTGGACGGCACCGTGTTCAGCCTGGACGAGATATACCTGACGGTCGGCGCGTTCAGCGACGTGGCGCCGTGGCGCAGCGACTACACCGGCGAGCACATCTATTACCAGTCGGTGCGCGGCCCGCGCGAGGATTTCCTGTCCATCCGCGACTACCTGTGGCGCTGGGACACCGACTGGTTCTGGTGCTCACGCCCGTTTGGCATGCAGAACCCGCGGATCCGCAGGTTCTGGCCGCGCCGCTACCGGCGCTCCGACGTCTACCGCTCCCTGGTCGCGTTCGACCGGCGGCACCGGCTGTCCAGCACCCTGGACGCGCACCGTGGCCGGCCGGCCCGTGAGGCGGTCATCCAGGACGTGGAGATCCCGGTCGGCCGCAGCGCCGACTTCCTCCGGTTCTTCGCGGCCGACGTGGGCATGAGCCCGGTCTGGCTGTGCCCGCTGCGGCTGCGCAGCGCGGAGGCCTGGCCGCTGTACCCGATGAAGCCGGGCGAGGTGTACGTGAACTTCGGCTTCTGGGGAACGGTGCCGCTGCCTCCCGGCCGCGCCGACGGCTACCACAACCGCCTCATCGAGGAGCAGGTCGCGGCGCTTGGCGGGCACAAGGGCCTCTACTCGACGTCGTTCTATTCCGAGGATCAGTTCTGGGCGCGCTACAACGGGCCGGCCTACGCCGCGCTCAAGCGTGAGTATGACGGTGATGGACGGCTGGCCGGGCTGTACGACAAGTGCGTGCGCGGACAGTGAGCAGGAAGGATGACAGGAATGGCACTGGCTGAAGCATTCGAGAGGGTGGCGGGGCCCGATGCTCCCGTGGAGTTCCGGGCCTACGACGGGAGCGTGGCGGGCACCGGTGACGCGCCGATCCTGATTACGATCAAGTCCCCGGTCGCGGTGTCCTATCTGGCCCAGTCGCCCGGGACGCTCGGGCTGGCCCGCGCCTACGTATCAGGTCATCTCGACGTGGACGGCGATATGTATACCGCGCTGGCCAGGATGGTGCAGGCCCAGCAGGTACAGCTCGATTTTCCGCAACGGCTCCGGCTGCTGCGCGAGCTCGGCGGACCGAAGACGCTGCTGCCACGGGTCCCCCCGCCCCCGCAAGAGGTAAAGGTCAGCCGCCGCTGGCTGGCCGGGCGGCGGCACTCGAAGAACCGTGATGCCAGTGCGATCTCGCACCACTACGACGTGTCCAACACGTTCTACGAGTGGGTGCTGGGGCCGTCCATGGCCTACACCTGTGCCGTTTACCCGAGCGCGGACGCCTCACTGGAAGAGGCGCAGGCCAACAAGCACGACCTGGTCGCCAGGAAACTGGGCCTGCGGTCCGGGATGCGGCTGCTCGACGTGGGCTGTGGCTGGGGCGGCATGGTCCGGCACGCGGCACGGGAGTACGGGGTGAAGGCGCTCGGCGTGACGCTGTCCGCCCAGCAGGCCGCCTGGGCGCAGCAGGCCATCAAGGACCAGGGCCTGTCCGGCCTGGCCGAGGTGCGCCACCTCGACTACCGGGACGTGCCGGAGACCGGGTTCGACGCGGTGAGCTCGATCGGGCTGACCGAGCACATCGGCAAGGCGCAGCTACCCGGGTACTTCTCGTTCCTGCAGGGCAAGCTCAGGCCCGAGGGCCGGCTGCTCAACCACTGCATCACCCGGCCGGACAACACCCAGCCGGCCAGGCAGGCGGGCGGGTTCATCAACCGGTACGTCTTCCCCGACGGTGAGCTGGAGGGTCCTGGCTACCTGATCTCCCTTATGAACGATGCCGGGTTCGAGGTGCGCCACGAGGAGAACTTGCGTGAGCACTATGCCCTGACGCTGGCCGGCTGGTGCGCGAATTTGGACGCGCACTGGGATGAGGCCGTCGCCGAGGTAGGCGACGGCACGGCGCGGGTGTGGCGGCTGTACATGGCGGGCTCGCGGCTCGGTTTCGAGCGCAACGTCGTCCAGTTGCACCAGATCCTGGGAGTCAAGCTGGGCGCGGACGGCGAGTCGGGCATGCCGCTGCGTCCGGACTGGGAAGCCACCGCGACGGACCGCGCCCTCGCCTGAGCCCGGCCGCCGGGACTCCCGTGCGCCCCGGGTGCGGGAACTGCCGGGCGCTGGGCGCGGCGGGGGGACTCAGTAGCCGGGCGTCGTGGGCAGCCGGGACCAATTGCCGGGCGTGAGGCGCCGGTAATTCTCGGCGACGGTGAAGGCGAGGTCCAGGGACTGGCTGCGATTGAGCCGCGGGTCAACGGCGGTCTCGTACCGCCGGTGCAGGTCGTCCTCGATGAGGTTGTGGCTGCCGCCGACGCACTCGGTGACGTTGTCCCCGGTGAACTCGATATGGATGCCACCGGGGTGGGTGCCAAGGCTCCGGTGCACCTCGAAGAATCCCTGAACTTCGTCGAGCACGTCGTCGAACCGGCGTGTCTTGTGCCCGCTCGGCGTCTCGAACGTGTTGCCGTGCATGGGGTCGCTAATCCAGCCGACCGTCGCGTCATGCTCCGCGACCGCCCTGACCAGCGGGGGCAGGGCCTCGCGTATCCGGCCAGCGCCCATCCGGGTGATGAAGGTGAGCCGTCCGGGCTCGTTGTCCGGGTTGAGCCTGTCGATCAGCGCGTGGACTATCTCGGGCGTGGTCTGGGGCCCGAGCTTCACGCCCACCGGGTTACGGATGCCCGCCGCGAATTCGACGTGCGCGCCGCCTAGGTCGCGGGTCCGCTCGCCGATCCACAGGAAGTGACCCGAAAGGTCATAGGGCCGTCCGGACCGTGAGTCGGCCCTGGTCAGGGCCTGCTCGTAGTCCAGGATCAGCGCTTCATGGCTGGAGAACAGCTCCACTGTGCGCAACTCGTCCGGATCGCTGCCCCAGGCCCTCATGAAGCCCAGTGCCCGATCGATGCCCTGAGCGAGCTGGTCGTAACGCTGGCCGGACGGGCTTTCCTTGACGAAGTCCTGATTCCACGCGTGCATCTGGTGCAGGTCGGCATAGCCCCCGGTAGTGAACCCGCGGAGCAGATTGAGGGTGACCGCCGAGCTGTGGTACGCACGCAACAGCCGGGCGGGGTCAGGTATCCGGGACTCGGTGGTGAATTCCAGGCCATTGATGGCATCGCCGCGGTAGGCGGGAAGCTGAACGCCGTCGCGCGTCTCTGTCCCCTTTGACCGTGGCTTGGCGAACTGGCCAGCCAGCCTGCCGATCTTGACGACGGGAACGCCCGCCCCGTAGGTGAGCACAACGGCCATCTGCAGCAGGGTCTGCAGCTTGGCGCGGACAGTATGCGGATTGGCGCCCGAGAACATCTCCGCGCAGTCGCCGCCCTGCAGCACGAACGCCTCACCGAGCGCCACGGCGGCGAGCCTTTCCTTGAGCGTGTCGCATTCGTCGGCGGACACCAGCGGGGGGAGCCCGGCGAGTTCGGCCGTAACGGCCTGCACCTGCGCTGGATCGGGCCATTCCGGCTGTTGCACGATGGGCCGTCCACGCCACGCGTCCAGGGCAGCCGTTCCGGTCAGTCCCACTGTCATCGCCCCTGCTGTCATCGCCCGATCCAGTTCGGCTGAGGGCACGGTTCCCGGCCGTGGGCAGCGTACGTGATCATGACGAGTATCCCCCTGGCTACGGTGTACGGCGCTGTGCACTGGCCAGCCCACGATAGCCGAGAACGCCTGCTGGCAGGCGCTCCTTGCTGGGAGACGGCGCGGCCGTGAGCCCCGGTCCGGCCCAGAAGGGCGGGGCTCCGTGCCCGCTGCGGTGGGCTCAGGCGACAATGGCGTGGTGGACTCCCCGCACGCATCCCCCCGACAGATAGTCCTGCTCGGCTCCACCGGGTCGATAGGCACCCAGGCGGCTGACATCATCCGGCGCAATCCCGGGCGGTTCAGGGTGACCGGGCTCGCGTCCGGCGGCGGCAACCCGGGCCTGCTGGCCGCCCAGGCGCTTGAGTTCGGCGCCGAAGTGGTGGCGGTGGCGATCCAGGACGCTGCCGAGGAGGTGCGTGACGCGCTGCGCGCGCAGGCGCCGGGCGGCGGATCAGGGAGGGCGGCGCGGCCGCTGCCGAAGGTCCTGGCCGGCCCGGGCGCGGTGGCCGAGGTTGCGGCGTGGCCCTGCGATGTGGTGCTGAACGGGGTAACCGGGTCAGTGGGCCTGGCTGCCACGCTCGCGGCGCTGGACGCCGGCCGGGTGCTCGCCCTGGCCAACAAGGAGTCGCTGATCACCGGCGGGCCGCTGGTAGCTGAAAGGGCAGCACCGGGCCAGATCATCCCGGTCGATTCCGAGCACTCCGCGATCGCACAGTGCCTGCGCGGCGGGGGTGCCGATGAGGTGGCCCGGCTCGTGCTGACCGCCAGCGGTGGCCCGTTCCTGGGCCGCAGCCGCGCGGAACTGGCGGATGTGACGCCGGAGCAGGCACTCGCCCATCCCAACTGGGACATGGGCCCGGTCGTCACGATCAACTCGGCGACCCTGGTGAACAAGGGCCTTGAGCTCATCGAGGCGCACCTGCTCTTCGGCATCGGGTTCGATCGCATCGAGGTCGTCGTGCACCGGCAGTCGGTGGTCCATTCCATGGTCGAGTTCACCGACGGCTCGACCATCGCCCAGGCGAGCCCGCCGGATATGCGGATCCCGATCGCGCTCGCCCTGGGCTGGCCGGACCGGGTTCCGGGGGCAGCCCCCGCCATCGACTGGACCGCGGCGCACACCTGGTCCTTCCAGCCACTGGATGAGGAGGCGTTTCCCGCTGTCCGGCTGGCCCGCGAGGCGGGCAGCGCCGGGGGAACCGCCCCAGCGGTCTACAACGCGGCGAACGAAGTGTGCGTCGAGGCTTTCCGGACCGGCCGCCTCGCCTTTCTGGGAATCGTTGACACAGTGGCCCAGGTAGTCTCTGAGAGTGAAAGCCACGCCCGGGACGCCGTGACGCTGGAAGATGTTCTCGCCGCGGATCGCTGGGCACGAGCCCGGGCGTTGGAGCTGACTGGCGCGGGAAGAGGTGGCGCGGCTCGCGTCACTGGCGCGACGAGCGGGAGGGGAGAGTAGGCCGGATGACCCTGCTCGGCTGGCTCATCTTCATCTTTGCCGTGGCCTTCTCGATCATGCTGCACGAAGCGGGTCACTTCGTCACGGCGAAAAAGTTCCACATGAAGGTCACCCAGTTCTTCCTGGGCTTCGGGCAGACGCTCTGGTCGACCCAGAGGGGCGAGACGGAGTACGGGGTGAAGGCGATCCCCGCGGGCGGCTTCGTCAAGATCGTCGGGATGACGGCGCTTGAGGACGACGTGCCGTTGGAGGACGAGCCGCGGTCGTTCCGCAGCCAGCCAGGCTGGCAGCGGATCATCGTGCTGGGCGCCGGGTCGTTTATGCACTTCGTGCTGGCGTTCGTGCTGCTGTTCATCACGGCCGTGGGCATCGGGCTGGTGGACACGAATTCGAACACGGTCACTGTCCTTCAGTGCGTGCCGAAGAGCGCGAGGACGGTCACCTGCTCCAAGGGTGCCCCCGCGTCCCCGGCGGCCAAGGCAGGCCTGCGAGCAGGTGACACAATCGTCGCCGTGGCGGGCAAGCCGGTGCACACCTGGACCCAGGCCGGCAACGCCATCCGCGGTCATCCGGCAGGCAGCACAGTGGCAGTGACGGTGCTACGGCATGGCCAGAAGCTTACGTTCCACCCTTCGCTGACCACGATTCGCGGCCAGAAAAGCTCCTTTCTGGGTATTTCGCAGGCCGAGGTGTTCCAGCGGGTGAACCCAGTGCGCGGTATCACCTCCGCTGGCTCACAGTTCGGGCAGATCGTGACCGGCTCCGTCGGGGCCCTGGGCAGCCTTCCCGGGGAGATCCCGAAGTTGTTCGCCAAGAACGGCTCCAGCGCTTCCGGGGGCGTGACCAGCATCGTTGGTGCGGGCCAGATAACTGGCCAGGCGTTCGCCCTCAAGGTCAGCTGGCAGCTGAAGGTCACGGTGGTGCTGGACATCATCGTCTCGATCAACATCTTCGTCGGCCTGTTCAACCTGTTTCCGCTGCTGCCGCTGGATGGTGGCCACCTCGCTGTGGTGATCTACGAGCGGGCCCGGGCCTGGCTGGCCCGGCTGCGCGGCAAGCCGGACCCAGGCCTGGTCGACATGCGCAAGCTGCTGCCCGTCAGTGTTGGAGTGTTCGCTTTGCTGATCGGGTTCAGCCTGCTCCTGATCATGGCGAACCTGATCAATCCCGTTCACCTGCCTCAGTGATGCAATACCAGTGAGGCAAACACCAGTGAGGCGATCACGGCGATGACAATCGATCTTGGCATGCCACACCCAGCTGCGGAGCCGGTGGCGCCCCGCCGCAAGTCCCGCCAGATCCTGGTAGGCAAAGGGAAGCATGCCGTGCCGGTGGGCGGCGGCGCGCCCGTCTCCGTGCAATCGATGACGACCACGCTGACCGCGGACGTGAACGCGACCCTGCAGCAGATCGCGGAACTGACTGCCGCGGGCTGCCAGATCGTCCGGGTGGCCGTGCCGTCGCAGGATGACGCGGACGCCTTGCCGCAGATCGCTCGCAAGTCGCAGATCCCGGTGATCGCCGATATCCACTTCCAGCCCAAGTACGTGTTCGCCGCGATCGACGCGGGGTGCGGCGCCGTCCGCGTCAACCCGGGCAACATCAAGGCGTTCGACGACAAGGTCGGCGAGATCGCGCGCGCCGCGGCGGACGCCCAGGTGCCGATCAGGATCGGGGTGAACGCTGGCTCGCTGGACAAGCGACTGCTGGCCAAGTACGGCCGGGCAACTGCCGAGGCGCTGGTGGAATCGGCGCTGTGGGAGTGCTCGCTGTTCGAGGAGCACGGCTTCACCGACATCAAGATCTCGGTGAAGCACCACGACCCGGTGGTGATGATCAACGCCTACCGGCAGCTAGCCGAGCGCTGCGACTACCCGCTGCACCTGGGCGTGACCGAGGCCGGGCCGACCTTCCAGGGGACGGTGAAGTCCGCGGTGGCATTCGGCGCGCTGCTGGCGGAGGGCATCGGGGACACCATCCGGGTGTCGCTGTCGGCACCCCCGGTCGAGGAAGTCAAGGTTGGCACCGCGATCCTGGAGTCGCTCGGCCTGCGCGAACGGGGCCTGGAGATCGTTTCCTGCCCGTCCTGCGGCCGGGCCCAGGTGGATGTCTACACCCTGGCGGACCAGGTGACCGCAGGGCTGGAAGGCCTGGACATGCCGTTGCGCGTCGCGGTCATGGGCTGTGTGGTCAACGGCCCAGGCGAGGCACGGGAAGCGGATCTCGGCGTGGCATCGGGTAACGGCAAGGGGCAGATCTTCGTCAGGGGCGAGGTCATCAAGACAGTTCCCGAGTCGCAGATCGTGGAGACCTTGATCGAGGAGGCCCTGAAGCTCGCTGAGGCCGCGGGTGGCTCCGGCGCCCCAGGGGCGCCCGAGGTAGTCGTCTCCTGAGTTCCGCGACCCGGCTGGCCTGAGTTTCGCGGACGGGACGGTGCCGTAGCGCTGTCAGTCGGGGTAGCTGGCGGGTTCGGCGGTGTAGGTGCGGCCGCTGGGTGTGGTCCATGTCATGTGGCCGGGTGGGTTCGGGTGAGTGTCCAGCCTGGGGCTTGCGTGAGGTGGTGGTCGTGCCGACAGACGGGATTATGGTGACGCACAGACGTGCACATTTATCTGGGGCTCCGCCGGCTGCGCATCCGGCGGGAGATCCGCGACCACATCCACGAGGCCTTCCTCAGCCTGGCCTGTGGCATCATCTGCTGGTGCCGGCTGGCCAGCACCTCACTTTGCTAGGAGCTCTTAGGCGGCCCGGACCGGAACCGCGCCAGGTAGGCGAGCGTGGTTCCGCGGTGCATGTCTGGGTGCAGGCCGCATGCGATGGCGAGGCTGCGCAGGCGGCGGAACGGGATCCAGTGCCTGTCGAAGAACTCGCCGACCACTAGCCGCCCGCCCGGGGACAGCACGCGGGTCATCTCGCGTAGCGCCTGGCCGGGATCTGGGATCTCGCCGAGGGCGGTTATCAAGTACACCGCATCGAAGACGCCATCTGGGTAGGGCAGCTCGCAGGCGTCGGCCAGGGCGGGCACGATGGTGGTGATGCGGCGCTGCGCGGCATGGCGCGCCACGTGGTCGAGCATTTCCGGCTGGATATCGAGGACGTCCAGCCGCCCGCCGGGGCCTAGCTGCGGAGCGACATGAAGCGACTGAATACCTGTTCCGGGCCCTACCTCCAGGATCCGCTCTCCCGGCCGCGGCGCCAGCATGTCGTCCAGGCGCGCTGAGGTCAGGAAGGGGAGCGGCAGGTTCAGGAGCAGCCGCTGGGAGTAGGGGTAGGGGGCCGTGTCCGCGAGCCACCATGCTGCCGCCGCGGCCCCGGCGGCCAGCGCCAGGCCGGCCATCCGCCGGCGGGGCCGGGTAGTGAATATCATGCTTCCTCCGATTAGCTTCCTGATTGCGGAACGGGGCCCGGGAGTCAGGCCGGCCGGCGAAGTGAGTGGATCGCCAGGACCGCGCAGAGCCCGGCCGCTGGCAGCTCCGCGGACACGGCCATCGCGATGGCTGTGGCCAGGCTGGCGCCGGGTGTCGCGGTCGTCACGTCCATCCAGGCGTCAGCGACCAGGAACGCGGCCGTCGCGGCGGCCGTGAGGCAGTGCCGCGGGTCACCGCGCCGCAGCAGCCACCCGGTGCCGGCCAGGCCGAGCGACTCCAGCGCGTCCAGCCCTGCCCACGCGGCGGGCCAGTGCGGGATCCGCGTGCTGGCGGGCAGCGTGATCACCAGGACGATGAGCCACGGCACCAGAGCGATGCCGGCCCACATCAGCGCCTGGCACAACCACCGCGGCTCCCCGGGCCGGCGCGCCGGCGGTGCGAGGGCGGTCCCGCGAGTCCCGGGTGACCCCGCTGCGCGGCCCCACTGGCGCTCATGTACTCCAGCAGCGGCCGGATCGACGGCGAGCATCTGCTCGGCGTCCTTCCGCGTCCCGGTCCTGGTCACGGAAGCAAGCCTGCCCGCCGGCCCGGCGCGGGTCAGGAGCGTCAGGACCCGACTTCCTGGTGGACCTGGCTTCACCATCGGCCTGGAGCCTGGCGGGCATGCGCCGGGCCGGCCGGCCCCCTACGGTGGTGTTATGGCTATCCCCGCGGCGCTGCGACGCGCGAGGGCGATAGCCGGGCGGGACAGCCGGTTCCTTGCTGCCGGGCTGCCGCTGCATCTCGTCGCCGTGGCTTTGTGGATCTGGCTGGCCGGGCTCGTGCTGACGGCGCCAGCGATCAGTTTCGTGCCCCTCCTGGTGATGCTGGGCGCATCCCCGGCGCTCACAGCGGCCCAGCGGTGGCGGTACCGGACCGTGGCCGGGGTGAGCCTGCCGCGCCCGGCCGCGGCACACCGGCGCCCGTGGCCGCGGCTCGCCCTCGCATGGTTTCGCTCGCCGGATTCTTGGCGGCAGACCGGGTACCACGCCGCCGCGGCGCCGGTCGCCGCGGCCGCGGAGGTGCTCGTGCTCGCCGTGTGGGCAGCGGGAATCGTGGCGGCCACCATCTACCTGTGGGTGTGGGCCCTGCCAGCCGTGGGGCTGTTCAGCCAGGCCGGCTATACATTCCAGGCGGTCTACATCACGGCAGGCGGGCTGGCCGTCCTGGCCATCGCGGCGTGGCTCACCAGAGCGGCCGTCCGGCTGGAAACCCGGGCGGCCAGCGCCCTGCTGGGTCCTAGCCACGCCCGGGAGCTGCGGCGCCGGGTCGAGGCCCTGACCGAGAGCCGGGCCGGCGTGGTCGACGCCGCCGACGCCGAGCGGCGCCGCATCGAACGCGACCTGCACGACGGCGCCCAGCAGCACCTGGTGTCGCTGGCGGTGAACCTCGGCCTGGCCAGGGCCACCCTCACCGACCTGCCCGATAGCGCACGAGAGGTGATCGACCAGGCCCACCGTGAAGCCAAGGAGGCCATAGCGGCGCTCAGCGACCTGGTGCGCGGGCTGCATCCGGCCGTGCTTGAGGACCGCGGGCTTGACGCCGCCCTGTCCGGGCTCGTCGCCCGCGTGCCGCTGCCGGTGCGCCTGCAGGTCAGCCTGGACTCCAGGCCGTCGGCCACCGTCGAGGCGGTCGCCTACTTCGTGGTCTCCGAAGCGCTGGCCAACGTCACCAAGCATGCCCGCGCCACCCGCGCCGAGGTGACCGTCAGGCGAACCGGGGATCTCCTGCGGGTAGCAGTCACCGACGACGGCGTCGGCGGAGCGGACCCGTCCGGCGGCACCGGACTGGCCGGCCTGGCGCAAAGGGTCAGCTCCGTCGACGGGGTCCTGCGGATCAGCAGTCCTGGCCGCGGCCCGACCAGCCTGACTGCGGAGCTGCCATGCGCGCCGTGATCGCCGAGGACTCGGTGCTCCTGCGGGTCGGGCTCGTGAGGGTGCTGGAAACCGGCGGCTTCCGGGTCGTCGCCGAGGCCGGCGACGCCGGATCCCTGCTGGCCGCGGTCGAGGAACACCGGCCGGAGCTGGCGGTGATCGACGTCCGGATGCCGCCCGGCTTCACCGACGAAGGAGTCCGGGCCGCGCTAGTAATCCGGCGCCAGTTCCCGGCGACGGCTGTCGTCCTGCTCTCCCAGTACGTCGAGGAAAGGTACGCCGCCGACTTGCTGACGGCCAATACCAGCGGCGTCGGCTACCTGCTCAAGCAGCGGGTCGCGGACGTCGGCGAGTTCATCGACGCACTGCACCGGGTCGCAGGCGGCGGCACCGCCCTGGACCCGCAGGTCGTCGCGCAGCTGCTACTGCGGCGAACCAGCGACCCGCTGGACCGGCTCACCCAGCGCGAGCGTGACGTGCTGGCCCTGATGGCCGAAGGCCGCTCCAACGCCGGGATCGCCGGAGCGCTAGTCGTTAGCGACGGCACCATCGCCAAGCACATCAACAACATCTTCGCCAAACTCGACCTGGCCGCCGCCGACGGCGACCACCGGCGCGTCCTCGCCGTCCTCAGATACCTCGGTATCCCGCCAGAATGAGGCCGCTGCCCCCACCAGGCAGTCTCCGACAAGCCGGCCTGACGCTGGCCCGAATGGGGACACGGCGGAAGATATGAATGTCAGTAGAGTGCGGCGATCGCGCGGGCCCTGGCGGCCACCT
>OBLW0100003937.1_pt1 | contig 11437 bp, 9 predicted proteins | sample 1520161 | NCBI WGS metagenome assembly OBLW01 (sample SAMEA3539309, study PRJEB22396) | soil metagenome | biome: tundra; feature: field; material: soil | place: USA | collected 2010-05 | depth 0.15 m
CAGAGTCAGACGCTTTAACCCTTTGATTGCAGGGCAAGGTATTTCTGAATGAGCTGAGTCTGCTTTTCCCAGCCGCCTTCATTGGCCGCGAATGCCTTCGCGCGTCTAGCCAGGGGAATTTGATCGAAGCCCGACTCGGTAATAGTTAGAAGTATGCCGTCCGCAACCTCCTGCAACTCGAACACGATTATCGTCGTGGGCTCTTTGGAATAGTCGATGTTGGGTTCCACGGCAAACGGATGCCATCGGAATGAGAGCCTGCGCATGGGTGCTATCCGGTCCACGGTCCACTCGAACCTCTTTCCGGAGTGGGGTTCCTGGAGCTTGGCGACTTCTGCGTCCACGGTCGTGGGAACGATTCTCCCGGTCAAGTGGGCTCCCTCGACGAACGATCCGTCAAAGTCAACGCCGAACCAGCTGCCGAACTGCTTGGCGTCGCTGATAGCGTTCCAGACGCGCTCAAGAGAGGCGCGCAAGACAATCTTCTTTTCGATGCGATCGGTATTCATAAAAAATCTTTCTGGTTAATAGCAACCTATGGGTTGCTCTTTTGTAATAACACGTCTCGTCGCTGACGTGCAACCTAGAAGTTGCTTGTCTGGAATTTTTCCTTATCTCTCCTTCCGGATTGATGTGTCTGATAAATTCTTCTCTAATTGCGCGTGTCAAGGCGGCTGTGCGTTGTGAACAGGAGGACCATTCTTCTCTACGAGGTCTGTTGTTAGCAGCCTCAGGATACGGTCTGGTTGAGTCCCAGGAATACGATCTGTTAAGCGACGTCTGAATGTCAGCGTCGAGAATTTATCTCGTATTTGCCTGTGCCTCGTTTTCCCCATTCACATTGCTGACCTTCCGAGTGTCCTTGATCCCCAGGCGGCCAACGCCTTGATTGTCTTTGGTTACGCTAGCTGGCCGGCAGGCGCGCTTCCATAGACAAAATTCGTGTCATCAAGCCACATGCGGTGCATGACAACTGCAAGTTTGCGTGCAACCGCCGTGGCAGCGGTTTTGAACCTTGCTCTCTTTGCCAGTCTTACACCCCACGCCTTGAGTTTGCTCCATTTCCGAGTTCGAGTGAGCTTCACCGATGTTTTGCATCCCCGAACACCCTCCGCGACGGTGTGACTGGGCAATGACCGAGGCGGGGCAATTTATCTCTGAAGGTAGGGAGCGAGGAAGCCGTCCTCGATACCCTGCCTCAGCGAGTAGGTGTAAACCGGCGACCCGAAATAATGGATGTTGGAAACGTACTCGGTCTCTTTGGGGGTGGCCGTAAGTCCGATCTGGGTAGCTCCGGAGAAGTGATTGAGGATGTCCTTCCAGGCCGCGTCGTCAGCGGCAATGCCACGGTGGCACTCATCAATGACAATCAGGTCAAGAAAGCCCGGCGAGAATTCCCGGAAAAGCTTCTGGGGCTCCTCCGGCCCGGTGATCGCCTGATAAAGGCCCAGGTATACCTCGTATGCGGTGTCGATGCGGCGCTTTTTGTCGAGCGCTGTGGTGAATTCGTCCTCGGCCCCGTCTGCGCGCTCGATGGTGTTCGAGCCCGTGCGATGGTGAATGATTTCCGGCCGTTCGGCGCGGCAATGGCCAAACTCAGCGTCTGATCGACGAGGACGTTGCGGTCGGCGAGAAACAGGATGCGTTTCTTGCGCCCGGCCTTCCACAATCGCCAGATAATCTGAAAGGCGGTATAGGTCTTGCCGGTGCCCGTGGCCATGACGAGGAGAATCCGGTTCTGGCCCTTTGCGATGGCTTCTATCGTGGCATTGATGGCGTTGGTCTGATAGTAGCGAGGCGCTTTGCCGCTGCCATCGTCGAAGTAATCCTGCAGGACAATCGCTTCCTCGTCGGAGCTGAGTCCTTTCCAGGCGCGGTATTTTGACCAGAGGTCTTTGGGCGATGGGAACGCATCAAGCGAGAGTGTGGCTTCTTTTTCCGATGCTCGTCCCGGTGCGGTCATGAAAGACAAATCCGTCGCCGTTGGAAGAAAATACAAACGGGATGTTCAGGGTCACCGCATAGTCGAGGGCCTGCTGCATTCCAGAGCCAACGCTGTGGTTATTGTCCTTCGCCTCGATGATGGCGATCGGAATATTGGGCTTATAATAAAGGATGTAATCGGCGCGCTTGGCTTTGCCGCGTGTGACCAGCTTCCCTCTGACGATGATGCGTCCCTTGGTAAAGTTGACCTCCTCGCGGATCTGCATCATCCCGTCCCAGCCCGCGCGTTTCACTGCGGGGCCTATGAACTTGGAGCAGATATCGCGCTCGCTGAGGTCTCTCTTGTTCATAAGGTTCGTAGCGTTGGCTCTCAAATGGCCCTGGTGAGGTGTCTCACGGGAGGCAACCTACATTTACACATAGCCTCCGTGAAGTTCGCCGCCTTATTAAACGGGGCGGGACAAGGCTAATCAAATCTTAAAGTCCGCCAAATGAACCGGTTAGTAACTTGAGCCGATGTCGATCTGTCGATCTGTCTGATCGGGTATTAAACAGGTGAAATCAGGTGAAATTGGGTATTGTCTTGCCTTTGGGTGCGAATTGGGTAAAATTGGGTTAAATTGGGTATTTCGCTTATGCACGACATCAGGAACATTATTATTACACCTGAGATCCTGAAGCTCATCGCCGATATCGATGAGTTCAAGGGCCGCTGGAAAGTCATTGAGACCCTTGCTCCCGAAAGGCTGACCAGCCTCAGGCGGATAGCGACAATTGAAAGCGCCGGCTCCTCCACGCGTATTGAGGGCGCCAAGCTCACTGATGCGGAAGTAGAGAAGCTGCTCTCCGGGATGGAAACCAAGTCGTTCGCCAGTCGCGATGAGCAGGAAGTAGCTGGCTATGCCGACGCGATGGACATGATCTTCGATGGCCATGACGCGATCACGCTGACTGAAAACCACGTCAAGCAGCTGCACGGCGTGCTCCTGAAGTACAGCACCAAGGATGAGGAGCACCGTGGCCACTATAAAAAGGTGACCAACCATGTCGAGGCCTTCGGGCCGGACGGCAAGAGCCTGGGCGTCGTGTTTGAGACCGCCACACCTTTTGAAACGCCGGGATGGATGAAGGAACTCGTCGAGTGGTTCAATCAATCCGTACAGGAGGAGAGCCAGCATCCCCTGATACTGATCGGAATTTTCATCGTTGTTTTCCTCGCGGTCCACCCATTCAAGGACGGTAACGGCAGGCTCTCGCGCGTGCTCACGACGCTACTGCTGCTGCGCGCCGGTTACGGCTACGTGCCTTACAGCTCGATGGAAACCATCATCGAGGCGAATAAGGACAGCTATTACCTTGCACTGCGCCGCACCCAGCAAACCATTCGCAAAGAGGACCAAAGCTGGGAGCCCTGGCTGGTGTTCTTTTTCAAAACGATGGCAAAGCAGAAAGATAACCTTGCATCCAAGGTGAAAGATGAACAGGCCCTTCGCGCGTCCCTTCCCGCGCTCTCGCGTCAGATACTGGAGCTCGCGAAGACGCGCGGCGAAATCACCATTACGAAAATTGAGAATTCGACAGGCGCGAACCGCAACACCATCAAGGTACATCTGAAAAAGCTGGCCGAGCAACACTATCTGGTGCAGTTGGGCAAGGGACGCGGAGCGCGCTACACAATCAAATAGCGGCAAGCATTCAGCCTTTCCTGCGCAGCCTAATGCATCTTTATCTCTCGAGGTTCTTATGACAGCAGCAGAAGAGCCTGGCAGCGGGCGGATTCGTTTCTGATGATTCAACCATTTGCAAGTGGGTGGTTGTTCTGCTCGCCAAATTTCCAGCCCGTTGAACAACCCGATGATTAGACAATCTCATTGGGTTGACTCCGAGGCGGGCTTCATCCGAAGCAATCGCTCCATGTACACGCGCTGAGCGTCCAACGCCTTCCCAGAGTTCCCGTGCGTGTAGATCGCCGTGGTATCTGGTTTGGCATGGCGCAGCATAGTCTGACTGACCGTGATGTCCTTGGTCGTCTCGTTCGCCCAGGTGCTAAGACTGTGGCAGTCGTGCGGTCGATAAACCCTGTTTCATGCTTTTTTGCGTGAGCCGAGAGCGATACCGGTAGGCATAGGAACAGAAATGCGATCAATGCTCTAAAAAAAACCGCTACTAATTCCTCCGACGCTAAATTTAGCATGTAATTTTGCGTAAAGTCGCGTGGGCTTTTGTATTCCGCGTCGAATTCGAGTGACCGTTGGCTGTCAGATGGCGTCTAAATGGTGTGAGCACGGGACGCCGATTAGAACTGGATGCGGTGCGGGGAGTGATGCTTGTGTGGATCGCTCTGACGCATCTGCCCACCGCTGCGAGTGCGTGGGTAAATCAACCTTTTGGTTTTGTGGGAGCGGCGGAGGGGTTCATTTTTCTTTCTGCGCTGTTTACTGGACGGATCTACTTCCGTATCGCAGATCGCGACGGCTATCCCGCAATGGCGCGAAAGTTGTGGGCGCGCACGCTGCGCTTGTATGGCTACCATGCGCTGTTGCTGGCTTTTGCGTTCTTAGTCGCGGTGCCCATTGCTTCTCATGGCGATCGACCAGGGCTTCACAACCTCCTGGATTTTTACTTCATGGCCGGGGCTAAGAAAGCAGTGACGGAAGCCGCTCTGTTGATTTATCGGCCACCGCTGCTCGATATCCTGCCGATGTACATCATTTTTCTGCTGTTCACGTCAATTGCGATTCCGCTGGCTCGGAACATTGGATGGAAACCGATCTTGTGGACATCTTTCTCTTTCTGGGTGCTCGCTCAGTTCGGTTTTCGCAGCGCCGAGCACACGTTCATGATGCGATACATTCCTACGCGGATTCCATTGAACGAGATGGGTTCATTCGACCTCTGGGCCTGGCAGTTTCTCTGGTTTGTGGGAGTGTGGCTGGGCGTGCGTTGGGCGCAGGAAAACCTGGCGATTGAAACGTGGGCCAGGCGGGCGGTTGTTCCGGCCGTGGTGATCGCTGTTTTTTGTTTCATCATGCGGCGAAAACTCGCGCACGGGTTAGAACTGGGCGCATTGGAGTTTCTCTTTGACAAGTGGCACCTCGGACCCATCAGGATGCTCGATTTCGCGGCCGTGGCCGCGTTGCTAATCCTTTCGCAACCGATCACGAAAACGGCAGCCGTAAGGCCTCTGGTGTTGTTAGGACAATCTTCACTGCAAGTGTTTTGCGTACAGCTTCTATTTTGCTTCGCAGGTCTCACGCTGATGGGCAATGCGTCAATGCTGAACGGGTGGCAACAATTCGCACTTTTGACCATTACAATTACCGGAATGTTAGTTACGGCGAGAATTTTCTCAAAGAGCGAGGTCAAGAACGAAGGGCAAGCAAGAACACAAATATCTTCCGGATTGACTTCAGGACGTGTAACAAGCCTGGCAGCGGGGAGCAGGCCAGCGCGGGCAGGCTTGGTCGGAAGAGATTCGATTCGTCTCGCCAGTCGAAGCTCGGATTAAACTGTGGAGACTGAACGCGTTCGCGCAACCTACTCGCGAATCGAACATCAACTTGCCCTCCGAAAATAGGCCCCCAGAAAGTTCGCGGACAGAACGTCAGAAGTTTTCCAATGTTTTCGATCGAATCAGAAAAAGCCGGAACTGATCGAGGTTGCGTCGGATTAGTATCGAGACGGCGCTTCTCGTGCTTCATTCCCCGGTTGTCCAGCGAACTGCAAGCTATCCAGACGGGCTTCGGGGAGATCAATGGCACATCTCCTCGAGCCGACCTAACCCGCGTCGCCCCTCTTGCCTTTCCTTGCTTGCGGTCACGCGACATCAGTTCCCTACTCAGAATCGGGCCGGACACCGCACGGGCACCATGCATGAGCCCATTGTTTCAGCGCTAGGTCAGCTGTAGCCGACCCAACCTAGTCCGCGCTGAGAATGGCACGCCGCGGGATCGTTATCACGACCTTCACCTACGATGTCTTCCTGAGCCATAGCTCGAAAGACAAGGCTGTCGTTCACCAACTCGCGCAAAAACTGAAGTCTGACGGTCTCCGCGTCTGGCTCGACGCCTGGGAAATTCGCGCTGGCGACAACATCCCCGCCAAAATCGAGGAAGGCCTCGAACGCTCGTACGTTCTTGTTCTCTGCATGTCTCGGAATGCCTTCGGCTCCGATTGGGCAACACTCGAAAGTCAGACATTTCGCTTTCGCGATCCACTCAACAAAGAGCGCCGATTCATCCCGCTCCGTTTAGACGACGCCGAGCCAAAGGGTTCGATCATCCAGTTTTCCTATGTCGACTGGCGCAATGCCGGCGTCGAAGCGGAATACATGCGGCTGCTTCAAGCGTGCCGACCGAATGGGCTCCTGGCCACCAGAAATTTACGCACCGTACGGAAACGGTGGACTACATCGTCATCCTGTCCGGTGAAATCGACCTGGAACTCGATGGCAATGAAGCCGTCCACCTCAAGCAAGGCGATATCCTTGTTCAGCGTGGCGGGATGCACTAGCGAGACGCGTGAACTCTTACAATGTTATAGTTACGAAAGATTGTGTTTTCTTTCTCTATATAACGAATCTGTGAGAGGGAACCATGAAGCCTGTCAGATCCGGTCGTTGGACTATCCTCGCTAACTTATCTTCTTATGCAGCGGTGGTCGCCCTTGCCGTCACTGCATGTTTGATGCTCAGTTGCTCGAAGCCGCCGGTCCAAACCAAAACCGTCTACTCGCCTCCTTCGGATATCAAGGTGGAAGTGCACGCTGGAGGGCCAGTCGTCGTAACTACCAAGACGGCTGAGTTCCAACTCCTTCCTTCGGGCTCACTGCAGGCCACCCTATTGAAAGACGGCAAGCGGTTGACGCTCGACGATACGGGATCGAGTGCAGCGAGCGATGAAATCACTCGCGCAGGTCAACACGTGCAATTCACGCCGGACTTGGCACAGGCAAAAACCCTTGAGGCCACCGGGAAATTGGGTCGTGGGAAGCGAGTGGTGATTCCGGCGCATTCGATGGCTCCGGGTTCAGCAATCGACAGGGAACTCGTGATCGAAGCGTACGACGACTTTCCAAATATTGCATTAGTCAGCGTAGCTTACAAAAACGCGGGAGCCGCCGACGTTGCTATCGATCGAGTTCAGATTCAGCAGCATCGCTTTAGCGCGAAGCAAGTCGATGCCAAGCCTCCCGCCTACGACATGTGGTCGTTTCAAGGCTCGAGCTACGATTGGGGTCAGAACGATGTGCAGAAGCTCACACGGACTTCGTCGCAACCGAACCTAATGGGCGAAGAAGTGAAAGGCGGCTATGGTGGCGGCATTCCGGTCATCGCATTCTGGACCGCATCCGTCGGCGAAGCGATCGGGCATGTGGAAACGCTGCCCTGGACTTTGTCAATGCCGGTGAAAGTGGAATCGGACGGCACTGTGACGGCGGGCATCACAATTCCTGCAAATACAGTTCTCAAGCCGGGAGAAACGTACTCGGCTCCGCGCAGCTTCGTTGCAGTCTACAGCGGAGATTTCTACGAGCCGCTGCGCATGTGGTCGAGCGTGTTGCAGAAAGAAGGATGGGAAATCCCGAAGCCGTCAAGCGAAGCCTACAACGTAAGCTGGTGTGGCTGGGGATACGAATTCAACGTAACTCCAGCGCAGATGCTGGGCACGGTTCCCAAGTTGAAAGAACTCGGCATCAAGTGGGCGACCCTGGATGATCGATGGTTCAATACTTACGGCGACTGGGACCCTCGCGCCGACACGTTCCCTGGTGATTCCATCAAGCGCATGGTAGACGATTTTCATAAGCAGGGAATTCTCGCGCAGTTGTGGTGGCTTCCGCTGGGAGTGGAAGACGGGCAGGGAAAATGGGAGTCGCACAAATACGTCGTTTCAAAGGTAGCGAAGGAGCATCCGGACTGGTTCATCCTCGACAAGAATGGCAAGCACGCCCGAATGACGCGCGACCTGGCTGCACTCGACCCATCGCTTCCCGAAGTGCAGGCCTACTACAAGCAATTGACGGAGAAGTTCATCCGCGATTGGGGCTTTGACGGATCGAAGCTCGACAATATTTATAGCGTGCCGGCATGCTACAACCCGGCCCACCATCACAAGTCGCCGCAGGAATCGGTCAATGCGATGGGAGAGGTGTACAAAATCATCTTCCAGACGACTCGCGGCATCAAGCCGGAGAGTGTGACGCAAGCGTGTCCGTGTGGAACGCCGCCGTCGCTGGCCTGGCTGCCGTTCATCGATCAAGCCGTCACGGCCGATCCCGTCGGCGCGGTGCAGGTGCGGCGCCGCATCAAGATGTACAAAGCGCTGCTCGGCCCGGAATCAGCGGTCTACGGAGATCATGTGGAACTTTCTTCGATGACCCCGCTCGGTCATGGCAACTGGAGCGAGCACGGCAGTGATTTCGCCTCGACTCTGGGAGCAGGCGGAGTTCTTGGAACGAAGTTCGTCTGGCCGGAAACTGCCCCTAAATTCAAGGCGGTGGCATTGACCGGCGAAAAGGAATCACACTGGAAGAAATGGATCGCGCTCTACAACGAAAAGATGCTCTCGAAGGGAGATTTCCTCGATCTCTATGTATACGGATACGACGTGCCCGAAGCCTACGCCATCGAGAAAGACGGAAAGATGTACTACGCATTTTTCACGCCGGAGGGAACTTCGTTTAACGGTGACGTTGAACTCCGCGGGCTAAAGCCCGGCACTTATGACGTATCCGATTATGTCGAGGGAAAAGATCTGGGCACGGTGCAGGCGGACTCTGGCGGAGCGGCCAAGCTGAAGACTGAATTCAAAGAGCATTTATTGTTGGAAGCGAGCCCACAGTAGCCGAAGCTCATGTGAAGGCGTCGGCCTCGACCTTGACGGTCCCGCCCAAGGCGAATCCCGGCGCCTCCGCATTCTGGGTGTCCGTGTGTCGCGGGTATCAGGGGTATCCGTAGTGTCCGAGTTTGAAAGGGGTGGGGAGGGGCGGCTGTCCCGCGTCTTTGCGTTTGGCCTAACCTGCGCCGATACAGCTTCCCACCAAAATTGTCGGAATCCCCGACTACAGATATGGTAGGCCCGAACCATCGATTTCATTATCCTGTGTGGGCTTGACTGCGTAATTCCGCAGTGTGTAATTTGCTTTCGGCTCCCAAGACCACGAATGGTCACCACGCCAACGCAGGGAGGAAAAACATGGCATCCGATAACTGGGCGGTTTCCTGTTCTGCAGTATTTCTAATTTTTCATCGCGTGCGCCGCGACAATATCCGCCGCTCCAATGGCGAGCGCTGCTGCTGGCAATGCGCAAATCACTGTTCTCTATGATGCATTCGGTAAAGCATCCACGATGCAGAAAGACTGGGGCTATGCTGCGTTCGTCGAATATCGCGGAAAACGGATCCTGTTCGACACTGGCAACAACCCTGACATTCTTGCGCAGAACGCGAAAGCGAAGGGCGTCGACTTGACGAAGTTTGACTTCGTTGTGATGTCGCACCGACACGGCGATCACATGGGAGGATTGACCTACCTATTGAAGGTGAACCCCACGGTGAAGGTTTACGCGCCTAAGGAGGGGTTCGGGGTTTACGGTGCCGACTTACCGAGCAGTTTTTATCGTAAGGACGCCTCTCTCCCTCAGGAACAGCGCTACTACGACGGCACGCCGCCGGAAGTCATGCGATTTGGATCGGCATGGCCCGGAGCTAACTTTCAACTGGTCGATAAGAATATCGAGATTGCTCCCGATATCCATCTGATCGCACTGGTGTCCGATAAGCCGGGAACGCTGGAATTGCGTGAGCTGTCGCTCGCCATCAATACGCCCGACGGCATGGTCATCGTGGTTGGTTGTTCGCATCCCGGCATTGACAAGATCATTGAATCTGCAACTGCGATCAATCCGCGCATTCACTTCATCGCTGGCGGGTTTCATCTCGTTGTAGCGCCCGATCCTGACATCGAGAGGACTGTCACTGCACTGCATGATCGGTTCAGAGTCGAATACGTTGCCCCCGGTCACTGCACCGGAGAGCCAGCGTTCACAGCGCTTAAAAAGGCTTTCGGCGACCACTACATTTATGCGGGGCTGGGAACAACACTAACAGCAACACAGGTAGGAAATCACAGGTAGAAAATGGAGCAGCGCCTTGAAATGGTAGGCCCGAATGGACTCGAACCATCGACCTCCTCCGTGTCAGGGAGGGCACGGGCCGAATTTTCCAACCCACAACCCAACTCACAAAATGCGATGTCCTGTACGACTTCCGCGTACTTGGGCAGTCCCCGCGGTTGTTTACACGGTAGAGGTCAGGAGTTCGAGTCTCCTCGTGCCTACCATATTTCGCACTGGCAGGAGCATCGCAAGCCTGCTCCAAAACAACCCACGATAACGAGTGCAGGACGCTACAAACTTTCACTGCGGCGTCAGCACCAATTCGAATAATGGGGACGGGCGAGGTTGTCCGCCTCCTTCATTTTCCCGGCATAGCTTTCGTGTATCTAGGGTTCGCCACGTCCGCAGGTCGGCGAGAGCCGCACTAGTCCGCTTTCTGCGTGCTCGCTGCGGGGCGCTTTCGTGCTTCACTCACCAACGAGGTAAAGCGTGGGTCGCGGCGAAGCGGTTTCAAGTCATCGTCGGCCTGCAGGTGTTCTGCATCGCTGTACCCAAGGTCAATGGCTTCCCGCAAATACTGAAGGGCCTCGTTAGGACGGTTCGCCACTACTGCCACGCAGGCATAGTTGTACCATGCGGCCGAAGCGTTCCCCCCTTGGCTCTTGCCTATCTTTTCGATGGTGTTGGCGAACAACTTCTTCACTTCGTCATAGCGATGGCTGTTAACCAACGCGTTCCCGAGGTATTGCAGGCTGCTGAGCGTGTCGGCATGCTGCGGCCCAAGGACGCGGAGTTGCACCTCGTAGGCCTGCCGGGCAAGAACTTCCGCCTCTGGCGCGTGACCCTCCTTGGTCAGAATTCGGGCGAGAAATGCTTTTGAGGCCAGGGTGTCGGGACTCTCCGCTCCCAATACCCGGGCTTGCGACTTGAGCGTTTCCCGAAACAACTTGTCAGCCTCCGGAAGGTGCCCTTCCCTGAATAGCACATCTCCCAGATTGTATTGCGACAGCAAGGTATCAGTATGGTCAGGCCCGAGAAGACGCATGCGGATGGCCAGAATCTCGCGATGGAGTTTCTCTGCCTCTGCATAGTGACCTTGCGACGCAACCACGTTGGCCAGTCCTTCCTCCGCTCCGGTTGTGTAGGGGTGTTCCGGCCCTAGCGTGCGCTGCGCAACTTCTAGTGCCTTGCGGTACAACACTTCTGCCTCGGAGGAACGACCCTGCCCGTAGATGATCGTGTTGGCGAGAGTTGTCATAGTGCTGGCTGTGTCTGGATGTTCCGGCCCGAGCACGCGCTGCTCCGTCTCCAGCGTCTCTCGATAAAGTGCTTCAGCCTCGTCGTAGCGGCCAGATCGGAAGAGCGTAGTGTAGGG
>OBLW0100003938.1_pt1 | contig 11434 bp, 10 predicted proteins | sample 1520161 | NCBI WGS metagenome assembly OBLW01 (sample SAMEA3539309, study PRJEB22396) | soil metagenome | biome: tundra; feature: field; material: soil | place: USA | collected 2010-05 | depth 0.15 m
GCGTCCCCATGCTCGACATCCACACCGTCGGCGCCGGCGGAGGCTCGCTCGCCCGTTTCGACGCCGCCGGCGTCCTCCGCGTCGGCCCCGAATCCGCCGGCGCCGATCCCGGCCCCATCTGCTACGGACGCGGCTTGCAGCCCACAGTCACCGACGCCAACCTTCTCCTCGGCCGCCTGCAGCCCACGCGTTTTCTCGGCGGTGACTTTACTCTCGATCTCGACCGCGCCCGCCGCGTCACCAAAGAATGGTTGCAGCAGCAAGGCTCGAATCTCACGCTGGAAAAATTCGCCGCCGGCGTAATTCGCGTCGTCAACTCCATCATGGAAAAAGCCACCCGCGTCGTCTCCATCGAGCGCGGCCGCGACCCCCGCCACTTTGCCCTCGTCGCCTTCGGTGGCGCCGGAGGCCTCCACGCCTGCGCCCTCGCCGAAGCTCTCAGCATCCCCCATGTCATCGTCCCCGCATTCCCAGGCGCGCTCTCCGCTCTCGGCATCCTCGCCAGCGATGTCGTGAAAGACTATTCCCGCACCGTCCTGTGGTGCGCTTCCGGAAAGGTTCCCACCGACAAAGTGAATCGAGAATTCGACGCCCTCGAAAAGGCGGCCACGAAAGATTTCCGCCAGGAAGAATGGCAGGGAAGGCCACGCTACAACCGCAGCGTCGACATCCGCTACCGTGGCCAGGGCTACGAACTCAACCTCCCGTTCACGAAGAATCTCCTCCGCGACTTCGAACAAGAACACCGCCGCCGCTACGGCTACTCCCACCCCACTCGCGAAGTAGAGCTAGTAACCCTCCGCCTCCACGCGGTTGTGAAATCCCCACGAATGAAAGCCATCACGACCCATGCGGAGAAGATAGACCATGTGGGGACGGGCGCCTTCGCCGGTCCAGGCCGAGCAAAGCTCGGCTCGATTCCCTCGCCACGAAGCCCAGTACTATTCGACGGCAAGAAACTTCCCACAAAGATCTACCACCGCGACGACCTCCGCCCAGGCCGGCGCTACCCCGGCCCCGCCATCATCACCGAATACAGCGCCACCACCATCATCCCGCCCGGTAAACATTTCCTCCTCGACAGAGCAAGCAACCTGGTAGTTTCCATCCGCCCAAAGTCAGCAAGAAGCCATCCTTCGTGAGCCTTCGTGTCCTTAGTGGTGAATGCCTTTTTCTTGCCAATTGTTACAATCCGATGAAATTAGCGCCCGCCCCGCCCTCGTGCCGCCGCCAACTGTCAAATCTCCACTGCTTTCCATTTACAATAATCCCGTGAAACCCAGCCTTTTCGTCGTCGAAGACGATCCCGACATCTCCCGCCTGGTCCGCCATCACCTGGAAAACGAAGGCTTCACCGTCCGCGTGTATCCCACCGGCACCAACGTTCTCGCCGACGCCGAGCGCCAGCGTCCCGCTCTTTTCGTTCTCGACATCATGGTCCCGGGCAAAGACGGTCTGGAAATCTGCCGCACCATTCGTCAGACTCCCGGCCTCTCGTCCGTGCCAGTGATTTTTCTGACCGCAAAGAGCAGCGAAGCCGACCGCGTACTCGGTCTCGAACTCGGCGCCGACGACTACATCGCCAAGCCCTTCAGCCCGCGTGAACTCGTCGCCCGCGTCAAGGCCGTGCTGCGCCGTTTCGAACGTCCCCTGCCGCCCAGTCCGATGAAAGTCGGCGAAATCGAAATCGATCCCTCGGCCATGACCCTCACCGTGCGCGGAAACGTGGTTGCCACTACCGCGACGGAATTCCGCCTGCTCGATTATTTCGCGCGCCACAAGGGACGCGTGTTCAGCCGCGATCACCTTCTTGACTCCGTCTGGCGCGACACCGCCTACGTCACTCCTCGCTCGGTCGACGTCTACGTCCGCCGCATCCGCGAGAAAATCGAGCCCGACCCCGAGAACCCGCGCTATCTGAAAACCGTGCGTGGCGCCGGCTACCGCTTCGAGGTCCCCAAGTGACATCTGTGCCGGCACAATTTCGAAAGACGAACTGGTTCCAGGACCAACAAGAGCGGCACTCGACGGGCTGTGGGGCAAAAGCGACTTGCCTGCGCCGTCGTGGAAGAGCGGGCCTTCAAGGGCCGCGTCAAGCGAGTCCCGCAGACTTGGGCTTTAGCCCCTGCGGCTCTGGAAATCCACTCCCGTGAAGAACCGCATCTTCTTCAAACTCCTCGCCGTCTTCCTGATCGTCATCGCTGCTACCGCCGCCATCCTTGACGGCATGCTGGCCGGCGCCTGGGAAGCCTCGCTGCGCACCGAGATCGAGCGCAACCTCACCCAGAAAACCCTTCTCTTCGCACACCGCGTCGAGAACGATCGCGCCCACACACTCACCGAAATTGCCGCTCAGGAAGCCCTCGCCGCCGGCGCCCGTGCCACCATCATCGATGCCTCCGGAAAAGTGCTGGCTGACTCCGAATCCAATCCCGCCAACATGGAGAACCACGCCACCCGCAAAGAGTTCGTGGCCGCCCTCGCCGGACAAACTGGCGAGAACGAGCGTCGCAGCGCCACCCTCGGCGTTCCGTTTCTCTACGTGGCCGTTCCCGTGTCCGGCGGCGCCGTGCGCCTCGCTTACCCACTCTCCGATGTCGAAGCCGTTCAGGCGCAGGTGCGCCGTCGACTCCTCTGGGGATCCACCATCGCATTTTTCATTGCGCTGCTCATCGCGGCGACAGCATCCGTCTTCACCTCCCGCCGTCTCGAGCGCATCGTGGATGTCGCCGCCCGCATCGAGCAGGGTGACCTTCATGCCCGCGTACAAGATCGTCCCCTCGACGAAATTGGCCGCGTTGCCGCCGCCATCGACAAGACCGCCGGACAGGTCGAACGCAGCTTTGTGGCTGTGCGCTCCAGCCAGCGCCAGCTTGAAACTCTGCTCAACAGCATGCAAGACGCCGTCATCGCCGTAAGTTCCGACGGACTCGTGCAGTGGGCCAATCAGCCCATGGACCGCCTGGTTCAGCACACGCGCCTCAATGCTCCCGTGGTCGAAACCATCCGCGATCCCGATTTCCTCGCCGCCGTTAAAGCTGCGACTACAACAAAACAGGTGAAGACGACCCGCGCCACATCCATCGTTCCCGGCCGCGCCTTCGATGTCACCGCCGCTCCCCTTCCCGATGGCGGCGCCGTCGCCGTGCTCCGCGATCTCACCGAAACCGAGCGCGTGGAAAAAACCCGCCGCGACTTTATCGCCAACGTTTCCCACGAACTCCGCACCCCGTTGACTTCCATTCAGGGATACTCCGAGACCCTCCTCGACCTCAGCTCCGAAAATTCCGGCCCCAACCGCGAGTTCCTCGAGATCATCCGCAAAAACGCCGCCCGCATGTCGCGCCTCACCGAAGACCTGCTCACTCTCGCGCGCGTTGAATCCGGCGAGACTCGCTTCGATACCGAGCCCGTCCCACCCATCGAACTTCTGCACGACGCCGAAGAAAGTTTCCGTGAGATCGCCCGCAGTCAGGAAGTCGATCTACAGATCGTAGAGGCAAGCGGCGATAACAGTTCCGTCGAATCGCTGCCCTCGGTCCGCGCCGACCGCGAAGCCATCCATCAGGTCTTTTCGAATTTGATCGACAACGCGATGAAGTACGGTCGCTCCGGCGCACGCATCGTCCTCGGCGCGCGCCCCGCCAAGCGTGGCATCGAATTCTATGTGCAGGATTTCGGTGCCGGCATCGCCTCCGAACACCTGCCGCGCCTTTTCGAGCGTTTCTACCGCGTCGACAAAGCCCGCTCCCGCGAATCCGGAGGCACCGGACTTGGCCTCGCCATCGCCAAGCACATCATGCTCGCCCACGGCGGCTCCATCCGCGCCGAAAGCGAACTCGGCCACGGCAGCACGTTCCTCTTCACCTTACCAACCGCCTGATCTCACCACGACTCATGTGGGGACGGCCGCCTTCGGCCGTCCGACCAGAGCCTGGGAGGCCGAAAGCCCGGCCCAGTCCAAACTCCCTCCCCCTAAGACCTTCGTGTGACTTCGTGTCCTTCGTGGTTCATGCCTTTGTCTTTCCCTGCAGCGGTGCCGTCCGAGGCTCAATTCAGATTCCCCTTGCATTTGTTTTGTCTGGGCCGACAATGAATCGAGCGCCCGTGCACCGCATGGCCAGCACAAAAAATGACGGAAAATTCACAGGTTATTAACCATGACCTCCACCGGGAAACCTATTCTTAGGCGTTGGCCATCCAACCTCATGAACGGCCGAATCGTGACGACGGATCCCGTAGGCCCAACCGTCGCCCGCGTTCTCGCCCAGCGGACACAACTATGAGCACCGCGATCAAAGCTCCCGATCCTGAACCGGCTCATCAGTACATCGTGCGCCGTACCGTGGAAGCCTGCCACATGGCCAAGGAAGCTGCCGGCGCCGCCGCCGAGGGCATTGCCACCGGCTCCACTGCCTTGCTCAACTCCCTGCGCCAGCGCGAACGTGAACTCGATACGCTCGACATGGAAATCGACAGCGGAGTCACCACCGCCATCACCGAAGTCGGCCCCGCCGAAGCCCGCGAACTGCTCGCCTGCATGAAGTTCATGATCGGCCTCGAGCGCATCGGCGACCTGCTTCTCAGCTTCGCCAACAGCGCCCTCGCCGTCAGTGGACGCATCGATTCCGAAGACACCCGCGACCTTACCCAGATGGCCACCATCCTCGAAAAGATGCTGACCGACTGCGGCGCTGCATTTTCCTCCCGCGAAATCGGCAAAGCCATCGACGTCCTTCGCGCCGAGATGGACCGCCTCCGCAACCTCATCTTCCTTCGCCACATCGAGAATCCCGAGAACCTCGTCCGCCAGGCCAGCCTGCAGGTCATCTTCATGACTCAGTCCCTCGAACGCGCCGGCGATCACGCCAAAAACCTTGCCGAAGAAGTCTGCCACTTCGTCAGCGGACACACCGTCCGCCACGTCCTCCTCGCCTACGACAAGCCCGTCGAACAGATGTTCATCGACTACCTCCGCCGCCGCGACCACAACCGCTAAGTCAGAAGCACGTGTAGAGCGGGCACTCTTGCCCGCTGCCTTTGACTCGGCTGTTAGAAACTCCGCCCGCACCGCCAAGCCGCAGAGCCCCGGCATAAGTGCCTTGGCTAATCTTCTCAATCACCTTCCCGCTCAATCATCTTCCGTTCAAGGTGTCACCTTAAACACCACCCCGTTCCCTGAACTCCCTCCACCCGCCACGCCATAAAGATTCCCCCCCGGGTCGAGTGTCAGTCCTCCCGACGGGAAGCCGCCGTCACTTCCATCGGTGAAGGCATGCAACACCGATAGATTCCCGCTGCTGTCCAGACGAAAGATCACCCCGCATCCTTCTCCTTGAAATCCGCAACTCGACAACCCTCCGCTATAAGTCGTGCCATAAATATTTCCCGCCGCGTCGCGTATCACCGGCGTCGATGGAGTTCCGCCATCGGTCCCGCCAGTAAACGAATGCAGCACCGTTACTACACCCTGCGGATCCATCTTGAAAACCGTACCCATATTCGACGCCCCGCCCGAGATCGTCGTCCCATAGAAGTTCCCGGCCCCATCCATGAACAGCGTGTCATCCGGACCCGCCCCGTCATTCGGTTGACCCTGGAAATTGTGCACGATCGTTTCCACTCCCTGCGTGTCAATCTTGAACACCACTCCGCAGGTGGTCGTACAGGGACCCGTTCCTCCCCCATTCGTCGCCCCATACAGATTCCCCTCCGCATCCGTCACCAGTCCGGCCAGCGGATACTCCCCATCCGGCGGCCCAGTGAAGGTATGCAGCACGGTGTGATTGCCACTCGCATCCACCTTGTAAACTGTGCCGCATCCATTGAAGCAGGGCGAAAAATCACCGCCCCCCACCGTCGTTCCGTACAAATTCCCCGCGCCATCGCGGATCATATTGGAATCCGGACCCTGCCCGTCGGCCCCGCCGCCGAAGCTATACACCACCGACTCCTTCTCCGTCGCGCCAATCCTGAAGATTGATCCATATCCCCTTTTTCCACCCGCTCCCGTGCCATATAGAATCCCCGCCCCGCCCACCTGCAGCGACCCAGGATTGCTCGCGTCCGGTTGCCCGTGGAAACGGTACAGCACCATTTCCTTTCCCGCGGCACTCAGTTTGAAGATTGTCCCGCATCCAAATCCGTTACACGTCGTGTTCGCTCCCGACACTGTAGTCCCGTATAGGTTGTTATATTTGTCGCGAAGCAGCGTCCCGCTCGGGGACGCCCCGTCACTGCCTCCCGCAAACGAATAGAGCACTTGATAAGTTTGAGCTTGCATGGTTGCGGCCAGAAACAAGCCGCCGAATAACACACTCACGCCGGCAAAGGTGCGAAGCAGAGCTGTTGTCATGAGTTACTCCAGAAAAGAGAAGACGTGTGGCCAACCACTTCTGCGAAAGCGGTCGCGAGGGTCTGCCTGATGCGTTGAATTAGTTGCTACCTGGAGGTTATAGGTTGCTGGAACGACCGTCCTAGCCTGTCCCGGTTGTAAAGTGGTTTCGCCGCTCCCCATGTTACTGACGGTCGGCTCGTTCCCATGAATGCAGCTGTACTATGCTGTATGAAACGAATCAGTGCTTTCTCCCGGCCCCTCAGTGCATTGCTGCTGGCAATGCTAATCCTGCAAGGTTGTAACGCTCTGAATCCCCTGTGCGGAAGCGCCCGTCCCGCCCCCACCATTGCGGCTCTTTCCGCCACCACAATCACCTTCGCTCAAGTGCAGACAGGATTTCTTCTTACCGTTACCGGCACCGAATTCGTTTCCTCCTCCGTCGTAGTCGTCAACGGAACAACGCTCGCCACGCAGGTGGTGAGCAGCACACAGGCCACGGCTACGATCACCACCACGCTGATCTCCGCTCCCGGAACCGCCAGCGTCACCATCAACACGCCGAGCGGAAACTCAGCCTATGCCGGCTGCACCAGCGGTGGAACCAGCCAGGCCCTGGTCCTGACCATCACCTAAAACCTAACTTGGAAATAGGACGGCGACCCTGCCAGGCACGGCCACAGCCATCGACCGGGGATCATAAAAGCTATAGTGTTGTACACAAACGTATGTACAAACGTTCCGCGCGGAACGTTTGTACATACAAATCTGCCGGATTGTGACTACCTGGGCCCTAGAGCAAAAATCCGCCGAGCTTTACTGCACGATAATCGCTTGCGATCACAGAGGTAATGCAGGAAGGTAATCGCGCATTGTGGTCTGAGTCTTGAGTGTCTATTCCTTGGGGGGCGTCATCCTGACCGGAGCCGCTTTTCAGGCGGAGGGAAGGATCTCGCGCGCAGAACCACGGGACGCCTTCAAAAGGGAGTGGAAATATCCAGAGCTGCACCACGTCCCGTACCCGAATCTGCATTGACATACCTGTTCCTGACTTTTACTATCCGGGGTCAAATCCAAGGGGCGTGCATATGGCAATCTCACGAATCACTTTAGTTTTCGGGATCCTTTTCCTGCTCGCGTTCGCCGCGCTGGCGACGCCGCAGGACCGTGATCACGATCGTGACCGCGACCACGACCGCGATCGCAATCCGATCCACATTTCATACGAACGCGTCGCGCGCGATTTCGGCGGCGGGCCGGGCGGAAGGCCTTCGCCCGATGCCCTGTGTGAACCGGGTTTTGTAGCGGTCGGTTTTCACGTGCAGACTGGCGAGTACTTTAACCAGGCATGGCTCGATTGCGCCCGCTTGCGCCCGGATGGGTCGGTTGGAGACGAGATAAGAATGTCCGGCAGAACTGGCAGCCCGGGCGGCCGGCCAGTGTATGACGCGCACTGCTCCGATGGCCGCGCCCTCCGCGGACTACGCGGACGAACCGGCGCGTCCATTGATGAAGCCATCGGCGAATGTAGTTATGTAAGGGAGATCGCCGAGAGGCGCGACGATCCCAGGACCGAACTGACCGAGTCGATCGCGCGGCCGCATCTTGGCGGGCGACCCGCCGAGGTCCAGTGCCCGCGCGGCATGGTCGTCACGGGGTTCAAATCCATGAGTGGCGAATACATGGACCACTTGTGGATCGTGTGTTCCGAACTGCAACGCGACCGCTAAGCGCACTCCTTGATTGCGTCGACCTCCGCGGTGTGGGCGCGTAGGTCGGCCATGATTATGTTAGAGACAAAGCAAGGTTATGGGCGGTGACTACTACTCCGCGCTCAAGTCGATAATGGACGGCGCCAGACGCAACGGCGACAGCAAACTCTTCAACGATTCGAAGGCAACGTATAAGCAAGACTGCCGGGAGAAGTGAGCTAACATGGGACACGTACCGACGGGTTCACAGTGGTATATAGCGGAGCTAGTGATTGAGATAACAGTAGCAGAAGCGCTACGCAACGTTGTGCACAAGAACTTGGTGTTGGTCCGTGCGGACACGCCTGACGAGGCCCATAGAAAGGCGATCGGTCTGGGACAAAAATCCGAGACCTCTTACCGAAATCCCAAAGATCGATTAGTTCATATTCGATTCCGTGGCGTCAGCAAACTGGACGTCATGTACGAGGACCTCGAGGACGGCGCGGAGTTGACGTTCGAAAAACACGTTGGAGTTGTACCAGAGGATATTGAGCAGATGATTCCCCCGAAGGAGCGACTGCAAGTGTTCATTGCCCCCACACCAGGCAGGGAGCACGACCCAGACTATCGATCAAAGGCGGTCATAAAGATGGCCGTCGAACGCGCCGGATCAAAGGGCGGACGAGGTGGGCGGTGAGCGAAACGGTGCACTTGTTATGGTTTGTTCAAGAACGGAACGAACACGAAGACCTTGAACTTTTGATCGGAGTGTACGAAGGCGAAGCGGCTGCCCTGGCTGCAGTCGACCGGCTGAGAGACAAGCCTGGATTTGTAGATTTCCCTGAGGGATTCCAGATCCATTCGCGCGAATTAGGGCAGGACAGCTGGACAGAGGGTTTTGTCAAGGCTGAGTGAACATGCGGGGACTGGGGCTGGCCCGCCCTTGCAGCACCACTGACGAGGCTGCCGCGCGATTCTTACGAGAGGGTGGGAGGCGATGCTGCCGAGAGGCGCCGGTCTCACTCACGAGGACGTTTCGGATCGCAGGATTCGGACACTGATTTGCAGTAATGGACGTACGAAAGTCAAGTCTACTTTCGTAGACTAAAACGTCCACGAAAGTAGACGTTTCTTCCACAGCCTAACCCGTTGCAAACAAATAGCGTCAAAAACCCGCCTCTGAAGATTCAACAGCTTAGGCCAGGTCCATTCTGCCCGGTTCCACAGTGTTCCGCGCGGAACGTTGTACGTACAAAGGCCAAAATCGTGAAGACACTCACGCGCACTCCTCCGTCCGAATTTCAGCGGGCAGTGGAACTGATGCGGGAGCTTTGGTTGTCTGCTCGCCTTTGCGGATCAGCACGATCGCCGCGAGAATCGCCACCGAAGCCAGCACCACTCGCAGGGTCAGCGGTTCGGACGCGAACAGCCATCCCAGGAACACTGCTACGACTGGATTCGCATAGGTGTGCGTTGCCACTAGCGCGGGCGGACACCTCTGCAGCAGCCACGTATAAGAAGTGAACGCAATGATGGAACCGAAGACGATCAGATACGCCAATCCCAAAATTGATTTGAGAGAAATGCTCGCCCAATGCGTGGCGTGAAATTCGCCTGTTACTCCGGCGACTGCGAGCAGCATGACCGCGCCGCAGAGCATGGGCAGCGCGGTGCGTCCGAGTGCATCGGAAGGCAAGCTGAGCTTGGGAGAGATCACGACACCAGCCGACCATGACAACGAGCCGACGAGCACGGCGAGCAGCGCCAGCACGCTGGCACCTTTGACCGATAATTCCACGCCGGTCAGCGCGGCTACACCGAGCACGCCCAAACCCAGGCCCAGCGCGCTCAGCCGGCTGATCTTCTGCTGACCCATCGACCAGGCGAGCACCAGAATGAACATGGGTTCGGTGGCGATGAGCAGCGCTGCCAAACCTGATCCCACGTATTGTTCCGCCCAGTGCAGCGTGCCGTGACCGACGAGAAAGAACAATGCTCCCACGACGATTCCAGAAATCCAATGCGCACGCGTGGGACGAAACCCGCGCGCCCACGCCCATGCGAACAGAATCACACCAGCGATGGAGTGCCGGATGCCCGCGGTCACCAGCGGTGGAATGGTCTCGACGGCATAACGAATCGCGAGGTAGGTCGACCCCCACACGAGATAGATGGCGGCGAAGGCGAGCGCGAGTTGGATGGAGTAGGCGCGGCTGTGGCCGGTCGGATTTTTGGGTGCGTTGGGCACGAGCACGGGTCTGCCTCCAATGTTAATCATTTTTTCGCTTTTCAATCTGCCGCTGCGGATCAGGGCCAAGATTTGCGCCGCTTGGTGGTTTATCATGATCTAACCTCTAATTTAGTGTTTACTGGTTAGACAGATCATAAGGCGTAAGTTCTAACTTGTCAATATGCTTTTAATGGTTAGATAATGGTTGAGAAGGAAAACCCTCTGACTGAGACCAAGGAACCTAGGAAAATCGCCCGGCGTCGTGCGCCGCGCTTCGATCTGATTGCGGGAAACGTTTGTCTCGACTTCGTCAACACGCTCGACGACCGCCACATCAAGCCGCAAGAATTGCTCGAGACGTATGTCGATCTCGCGCGGTTCGCGGAAGATACCGGGCTGCTGGATTCGCGGCACGTGGACCGGCTTTACGAGCGCAGCGCTGCCGATCCAGAACGCGCGCAGGAAGTCCTGCAGTGGGGAAGGGAACTGCGCGAGGCGATCCACGATGTGTTTTGGGCGCTCATGAACCAGAGACCCGCGCCACCCGCGGCGCTCGCGAGACTCAATGCCGACGTGCAAACTGCGGGGGATCACCTGCGGTTGGTTCCGGTGAGGGGCGGCTTCGAGTGGGGCTTTGACGACTCCAGCGATTTCGATAGCGTGCTGTGGCCGATTGCGCGAGCAGCCGCGGATCTGCTGGCGTCGGATCAGTTGCCTTATGTGCGGGCGTGCTTTTCGAAAACCTGCGAGTGGTTTTTTCTGGATACGAGCAAGAACCACCACCGGCGCTGGTGCGACATGACGCGGTGCGGGAACCGGGCGAAGGTGCAAGCGTTTTATGAACGGCGGAAGAAAGGAATCCCCTAGGAGGCCGCTGAAAAACTCGTTTTGGTAGCAGAAAGCCAACCTCAGGCGCTAAAGCGCGGCCGATTTTAGAGGACTTGGCGGCACGACTGAAGTCGTGCCCTTCCCAAAACCTATTCGAGGCCGAGTTTTTCAGCAGCCTACTAGACTTACATGACTATCCTCCACTATCTTGCAAAATGAAACAGATCTGGACCTTCCAGGATGAGAACATGAAAAAGTCGGGCGCGAGCCAAGGCCAGTCGGCATCGGAGCTCATCTCGAAAAGAATCGCCGAACTCGGGGACTGGCGCGGGGAAACCCTCAGCAGAA
>OBLW0100003939.1_pt1 | contig 11433 bp, 11 predicted proteins | sample 1520161 | NCBI WGS metagenome assembly OBLW01 (sample SAMEA3539309, study PRJEB22396) | soil metagenome | biome: tundra; feature: field; material: soil | place: USA | collected 2010-05 | depth 0.15 m
TTGCAACCTAGAACGCGTTGCCTTCTGTGCGAGAGTATCGAGTCGCGACAGGGCTTTTTTAAAAGCCGTCGCAATGCAAAAGTGCTCACTCTCGTAAGCCGCTACTTTCGTGCAATGGTGTCAATAGGGAATCTCAGCCGATCATCCCTACAGCGCCGCAGGCGCCTAACAGATCGGCTAATGCTCCTTGCCGTTAAGCCCTTGGGTAGCAACTGGCAAGGATTATCCCGCCAATGGCGGGCGAACTAAATACGGCACTCCGTTGGCAAGGCACGGGCAAATAGCCAAATGCTGATCGACTTGGCTATGTGGTGGTTACCAAGATTTGTCCCGGTATCATTGGGGATCTTGGTAGGTAGCCGCGGAGCGCCACGCACACAGAACCAGCTTTCGCGCTTACTGGTAGATCAACAAAGCGCGTTGACGATTTAAGCGCTGGCCCGGGTCTAATGATCCGGTTAGGCACTTTCCGTCCCCCGACCTAAAAAATCGGGGGACCTTGACGGTAGCAGGTGCGGCGCGAGCCTCATAAGCTCGCCAGCCCGATGCTTCGATGCTCGTATCGTCACCAATGGCTTGTAGCTCAGTCGGCAGAGCGCTGCACTGTTAATGCGGATGTCATAGGTTCGATTCCTGTCAAGCCAGCCCTTGCCGGATCTTCGATCCGACTGCGCAAGTGGTTCGTGAAAGCGAACCGCTAAGAAGTGCTTGCCGAGCGGTTGCCAGAATGCCCGCTACGACAGAATTCCTATGTCCCTGTAAGGGTTTTCAGACCTAACCCCCGTCTTACGAGTGTGAGTATGGGTCTGAGCCTCTAATCGTCAAAACCCTTGTTACAAGCTTGTCTAGGAGAGATCTTGACTTGTGCAGTCTGTAAGGCAGAGATCATTGGAGAGCCAGCGCTAGAAGTGCGCGCCCTAGCGGACGATGATATCGAATTGCTCAAACTAGCCTGTTGCGACAAAGACGCATGCATTAAACGCTTTGTTGCCGACCTTAGCGCATTCCTATCACCGGAGGATTGATTCATGACAATTACGCCGCAGGCGGGCGACTTCGTTCTAGTCGATATCCGCGACTTTCCCGGGGAGTTGATCCACATTGGGCAGATCCTTAACGGTGATGGATTTGGCCATTACGAGCATGCCGCCATTTACGACGGCAACGGTGGGCTTTACGAGGCAACACCGCGGGGCGGCATCGAGCACAATCCGCTAACTGAATACAATCCAAAGTCGCTCTTCTGGTCAACAGGCATTATCAAGCCTACGGCTGGTGAGCGCGTGTCAATCGTCGCCACTGCACACAAGTGCCTTGGTGTCGATTACTCATTTCTGGACTATTTCGCCATTGCCGCTCACAGACTCCACATCTGGGCGCCATATCTGAAGCGGTACATCGGAACCACCAAACACATGATCTGCTCTCAGTTTGTGGACTTCTGCTATTCGCAGGCTGGCTATCAACTGTTCACCGATGGACGTTGGCCAGGATACGTCACACCTGGCGATCTTGATCAATTGCTCACATCAACTAGTGGATTGGAATTCACAAAATGACAGTATTCTCGCAGAGGCTTAATTGCACGCCGCATTTTGGCGTTGTGCCGAACGATCCCAATAAGGCGCGGCTGTACTTCCGCAATTTCCGCATTGCTGGCGTTGTTCCCCCAGTAAGCGTTGTCTACACTCAATTTCCGAATGATGGCATGCTGGGAAACGACACTTATGGCGATTGCGTCTTTGCCGCCAATGGGCACCTAGTCGAGCAACAGACGTTCTACGGCCAGACTACCGAATTCGTTGTGACCGACACTGAAGTTCTTGCCGAGTATTCGCGGGTTACCGGATTCGATCCTAACGACCCAAGTACCGACAATGGCGCAGAAGTACAGGATGGCCTTAACGACCTTCAGAAGGTCGGACTGGTCAATCATAAGATTGCCGCATTCGCTGAAGTTGACGTTACCAATCTGACCGACGTCAAGAATGCTACGGCCGAATTCGGCGTGGTTGATATTGGTTTTGACTTCCCAGCTAGCGCTATGACTCAGTTTGATGCAGGCCAGCCCTGGGATGTTGTCAAGGATGATGGTGGCATTGAAGGTGGGCATTGCGTGACTGTGTTTGGCTATGACGCCAAATACATTTACGTCGCCACGTGGGGCGCAATCCAGAAGATGACTTACGCTTTCTGGGCGAAGTACGTCACAGAGGCTTGGGCAGTTATTGACCAGGACTGGGTTAACAACGCTACCGAAGTTGCTCCTACCGGAGTTGATCTGCATTCGCTTGGCGCTCAGTTTGCGGCACTTACTGACCAGCCAAATCCATTCCCGAATCCTACGCCCGTGCCAGTTCCTACGCCTACGCCTACGCCAACACCCGTGCCTACGCCCGTACCGGCGCCGCCCCCTTTTCCCCTGATCCTGCGGATTTGGCGTTGGCTACTGCGTCTCATAAGTTTCTGAGCAAGCGGAATCCAACTCCCGCGTATATGCGCGTAGCGCTTACGGCGTGGCTCGCAGATCACAACCTGTAGGGATTAACCATGATTGACCAGACAAGCGTAATGCCCAAGGCGACACTTTGTGTCGTAATGGCAGTGAATTCACATAGACCTGTGCCATTGCGCTTTGTCTGGCATCATGTGCAACCATTGGAAGCGGCAGGTCCCAATATCCCTGCCAATCAAGTGCAACTCTGCGACTCTTGTCATTACTCGATTCATCGTTTGATGTGGTGTCTGGCAGGACACGAAGTCTTGCCACTGAAGTTCAATAAGGCACAGATGGCGATTGCAACGACTGGGTATAACGCATGTGTTGCCGCGGGTACTGTTGCACTGATACCAGATGAAGGGTAGACGTGCGCATAGGCGCACTGTAGACAACAGGACTACTACCCAACGTGGTTATGGGTATGTACATCAGAAGGCACGTAAAGACGCACTTACTGCATTGATAGATGGTACACCATGTTGGCGTTGTAAGTGTCCTATGTATGCATACCAATCACTAGACCTAGATCATACACTACCTATCTCTAAAGGTGGTATGTATGGACTTACTGTACTGACTCACTCATCATGCAACAGACGTGCAGGCGCACTACTACTACCCAAGTGGCAACGTAGACGTGGTGCCAGGCGACGTGTGTCTAGATGGTAGTAGTAACACAGTGTAGTATGGATGCATGTTGTATGCATGATCATGCATGAACATACATGCATGTAACACACATGACTAGAACGTAAAGACGAACTCAAACGTAGTGCGGAGTCATTCATAGGGTCCCACACCCTATAGTCTCCAAGGTTGTTACATATAGTTTCTCGAAACAAGTCTCTGACCTGCACAAACTCCAGAATTGGTGTTCGTTTTTTCTGGATCTTGGAACCATGAGGGCGGTCACTAGCTAATTTTCTATAGACCCAAAGTTTCTAAGCGCCATTCTTGCATTCAAACCACTTGGCTTTCTTTCTGGGCATGCATAATCTTGCATTCAGACCCTTCACTGTGCGTTAACTTGTTAGAGGCAATTCATGGGCGACATTGAATCTGGTGTGCGTCGTGACCTGCGGAACCTAGCTATTACCGAGCCTGCCACGGCACTCGAATTCATGGCCATCCTTCTCGCTCAGTTGCTTGACCAGGGGCCAGAGGCCAGGGAAGCAATCGGACTGTCCCGCGAGCTTCGGCTAACGCTGGTTGACATCGCGGAGCAACCCACACCAACGCGAGACATCACGGAAGAGATTGCCGATCGTTGCCGCGAAGATGTTCCATGATCGTCGTTGGTGACCAGAGGCCAAGACTTAGCTCGATACCGCCGTACCGCTCAGAATCATGGGGCAATGAGGCTATCGAATTCGCCGCTCACGCTGGTCTATTCCTTGACGACTGGCAGCAATACGTTTTGACCAATGCGATGTGGCGTAAGCCAGATGGCAAATGGGCTGCTTTCGAAGTATGCGTCATTGTCTCGCGGCAGAACGGTAAAGGCTCGATTCTCGAAGCCAGGGAACTCGCAGGGTTGTACCTCTTCGAGACTGAGCGCCTTCTCATTCACACGGCGCACGAGCATAAGACTTCAGCAGAACATTACCTGCGCATCTGGTCTCTAATCGAGCAAACGCCAGACCTTCGCCGCAAGGTGGTCCGTCACTCATCTGCCTATGGCCGCGAGTTCGTTGAACTCAAGGCCAAGCCAACCATCATCATTGGTGGTGGCGGTAAGTATATTCGCCGCGCTGAGAAAAACCGACTGATCTTCATCGCGCGTTCTGGTGGTTCTGGCCGTGGATTCACTGGCGACTTTCTTGCTTATGACGAAGACATGATCCTTGATGCTGAGAAGGTTTCGGCTTCACTGCCATCATTGTTCGCCAGGCCAAATCCGCAGATCTGGTATATGGGATCGGCTGGTCTAAAGACTTCCACTCAACTCGGCATGTTGCGCCGACGTGGCGTTGCGGGCGATTCGCCCAGTCTTGCATTCTTTGAGTGGTCAATCAATGCTCACGATGAATACTGTGATCCGCATTGCCGCAAGCATGATAATCCCGATGTTATCGAATCGGTAGCCAAGGCCAACCCTGGTTTGGGTATTCGTATTACCGCTGAAATGCTAGAGCGCGCCCGGGAAGCATTCCGCGGTAACGAGGTTGGCTATAATCGCGAAGTGCTAGGCGTAGGCGAGTATCCGGCCCCTAAGGATGGCTGGCTAGTCATCCCACAACGCTGGTGGACTGCCACGATGGATGATGCCAAAGAACCACCACGCCTAACTAGCCCGATCTTTTCGATAGACGTTGCCCGCGATAGAAGTTCGTCCGCCATTGGCGTTGCTGGTATGCGCCCTGATGGTTTCGTTGGTATCGAGCTAGTCGAGCATCGTAGCGGCACTAAGTGGATCGTACCCAGGGTGCTAGAGATTCAAGAGGCTTGGAAGCCTACCCACTGGGTGATAGATGCCCGCGCGGCGGCAGGTTCGCTAGAGACTGAGCTAACCAAGGCAGGCATCACCGTAGAACGCCTTCAGGCGCGCGACGTAGCGCACGCTAGCGGCCTGGTGTTTGACGCCTTTAGGGATAGCACCCTACGCCACCTTGGGCAATCAGCGGTACGTACGGCGCTCGCAGGCGCAGACAAGCGCCCACTCTCAGAATCATGGGCATTCGATAGTCGCAACGTGGCAGTTGATTCTACTCCGCTTCTGGCCGTGACATTCGCTCTCTGGGGATACTCGGAATTTGGAGTGTCCGACTATGACGCAGGCGATTCCGTACACATTGACGTAGCCGAGATTTTGCGCATGCTCCGCGCGGGTGTTTACACGGGGCAGGATATACGGCGCCTGTATGACGAAACTTTGCTTACCGATACCGACTTGGAGACACTAGCAAATGCTGGATTCACTGCATAAGGCTGGCGGTTTCGGCCGTCGAGTACTCAAGTCGGTCAACGCCACTCGCGTTCGCGCCAGTGTTCCCGCGGTAGCGGGGATGGCCGCATTGTCGGCTGGTATTGGTGGCATCGTTCAAACCTTCGCTCACTCTGGCGGTATCTGGTGTGCTCTGGTTATCGCTGGGATTTTCTGCCTTCGCATTGATAGTCGGCTGTAATCATGGGACTCATTTCTGGCCGCCGCAAAGGTGGCAATAGCGAACGTATGTGGGGAATTGGTTCCGTTGGGGAACTAATTCCGCCACGCCAGATGGCTTCGCCTAACATGCCGTACGTTTCAGACGATACGGCTCTGCGCCATAGCGCAGTTTGGGCGGCATTGCGCTTGCGCGCCGATCTGATCTCGACTATGCCCATTGACGTTTACCGGAACGTATCGCTCGGATCGGGCGTTACTATGCAGATCGAAGCGGCCAAGACTCCCATTCTGATCAACCCTGGTGGTGATCGCATTGGATGGAATGAGTGGGCATATTCAAGCCAGATCGAATTGGACCGCTCGGGTAACTCTATTGGCATTATCCGCGAGACAGACGCGTCTGGATATCCTGCCAGAATTGACCTAAAACCAAGCTCAATAGTGAGCATACATGTCCGTGATGGGGACCTAGACCACTACAGAATTGGTGGAGTTAGGTACGAACCACAAGAGATCTGGCACGAAAAGCAATACACGATCTCTGGCATGCATGTTGGCCTATCTCCCGTTGCTTATGCTAACTTTGTCATTGGCGAATACTTCAGTATTCAGCACTTCGCAACGGCATGGTTTACTGGTGGCGCCGTCCCGCGCGCTCGGCTAAAGAACACAGAAAAGAAACTCTCTGCTGTTGAAGCCACAAAGGTCAAAGAAGCGTGGCGCGGTTCACAGGCAATGGGCGAACCATTCGTACATGGTAATGACTGGGATTACGCGCTTATTCAAGCGGAGCATGCTTCTAGCGATTGGCTCGAAGGTGAGAAAGCTTCAGCCATTGACGTTTCGCGGTTCTTTGGCGTACCCGCGGACCTGATTGATGCCGCTCTCGCCACTGGTAAAGGCAGCATTACGTATGCGAACATTTCGCAACGTAACCTTCAGTTGCTCATTACCAACCTTGGGCCAGCAATTACGCGGCGTGAGAATAGTATCTCTGCTGGCCTATTGCCAAAGCCGCGGTATATCAAGTTCAACACTAACTCGCTTTTGCGCATGGACCCCGCGTCTAGCGCCGCAATGCTGAAACTGCAAATTGACTCACGGACACTTGCGCCGTCCGAAGCGCGAGCACTAGACAATCGACCACCATTCACCGAAGCGCAAATGGATGAGTTCGATCGGTTCTGGCCTGCCAAGGCGGCTACATCACCAGATGCCGAGCCTGGCCAATCCAATGACACTACCGCGCCACCACAAGAGGGACAAAGCGACAATGAAAAGTGATACCGAAATGCGCGCTCAGCGTTCGCAGGCTGGTCTGCCTGGTGGCGCCGCGCGACTCTGTGCATTCCCGAGTGAGCTTCGCGCTCAGTTGGTCACGCGCGATGGTAAGTCATTCTTTGAGGTTACTGGCTACGCCAGTGTGTTTAACCGCGGCTACGAAATGTGGGATATATTCGGTTCCTATAACGAAACCGTTGACGGCACTGCATTCAACGACACGCTCAGCCGTAGCCCTGATGTTGCATTCCTGGTGAATCACCGCGGCGTAACCATGGCCCGCACTACCAACGGTAGCCTAGAACTTACCAAGGATGCTACTGGGCTTGGCCAGCATGCTTACCTTAATGCGGAACGCCAAGACGTTCGGGACCTGGCCAGTGCGATCAACGACAAACTCGTCACTGAAATGTCGTTTGCTTTCATCCTTGAAGATGGCATGTGGAATGACGACTGTAGCGAATTCCGGATTATGAAGGTCAGTATTGACCGGGGCGACGTGTCCGCGGTGAATTATGGCGCTAGTCCTTGGACTTCCATTGAAGCGCGTTCCGCTGAATTTATTGCCCTAGCCAAGAGGATGCCAGCCTTTGCGGCGCAGGCCGCTTATACACGGCTTGGCGCCAGAGATGATGTTGTCATTACCGTAGAAGCTCCCGCTGTTGTTCCGGCCGTCGAGCCAGAACCAGCGGGTACCGAAGAGCCTAAGACTGGCTACTCGGTTGATCTCGTTAGCAAGCGCTTCAAGGCGCAGTGTGGCGAGTAAGTAAATCGTAAAGGGTACTGGGCGAAGTCATACGCAGGTATCCGCTGATAATCAGATCAGCCGAATAGCACCATTGCCAGGCGAAGTCATACGCAGGCAAATCCAATTCAGTTCAACTAGCAAAAAGGATTTGCTATGGATATTAAGCAGCTGCTCGCTTCTATCGAAGTTGAGCATGAGGCAACCCTTATGCGCCAGCGTAAGGCAAAGGCGGAAGTCGAGTTGATTCTTGACACCGCGCGGCAGGAAGGCCGTTCTTCGCTTAGCGAGGAAGAGAGCACTCGGACTGACAAGCTCTTCGAAAATATCGAGCTTGCCAAGGTGCAGGAAAATGGCATCAAGGACAAGTTGGCTCGCGCCAAGAAGATCGAAGCCGAAGAGGCTGAGTTTGATGCACGCGCGCACGATGTGACGCCAACCCCCGCGGCCCGCAAGATGCCGAAGTATGACGAAGTTGCCAGGGTTGGCAACGAAGAGCGTACTTACCACAAGGGTAATGATCCGCGTGGTCAGGGATTCCTTCGGGACGTTTGCCGCCAGTTCCTTTACAACGACGTGCAGGCACAATCTCGTCTGTCACATCACATGCAGGAAGAGCGAGTGGAGCGCGCCAATTATATGGAGCGTGCCCCGGGTGACATTGGTACCTCTGGCCTTGGTGGCTTGGTCGTGCCGCAGTACCTGATCGACATGGTTGCGCCAATGGCAGCCGCTATGCGCCCGTTCGCGGATGTCTGTGTAAACCACCAGTTGCCCGCCCAAGGTATGACGGTTTATATTCCGTCTATCACTACGGCTACGTCTGCCGCATTGCAGGCAACGCAGCTTACGGCAGTGTCTACTACGTCAATTGGTGAGACTGACGTCACTATCGCGGTGCAGACTGCGGCTGGTTCGCAGAACGTCTCTCGTCAAGCGATCGACCGTGGTTCCGGCATTGATGAAGTCGTGTTGCAGGATCTTATGAACCGTTACGCTACGGTTCTGGACAACACTCTGCTAAACGGTGCTACCCATGGAATGACTAACATCGCTCTGGGTACTCTGGGCGCGTATGCCGATACCCAGCCAACTGGCGCGAAGTTGTTCCCGAAGTTCCTCGCCGCAGCGTCTGGCGTAGAGGCTGGATTGCTAGCCATGGGTCGGCCAACTCATGCGGTTATGCACTCGCGGCGTTGGTATTGGTTGTCAAAGGAAATGACAAGCTCTTGGCCTCTGATCAACGCTCAGGGAATTCCCCCGTACTCGGTTGGTGTGTCTGACCCGAGTTCTTTCTATAACTCGGGCGTTCGGGGTGTGCTGCCAAACGGCATGGCAATCGTGGTTGACAACAACGTCACGACTACTGCCACTGCTAACCAGGATGAGATTTACGTCGTTCCGCAGGCCGAATGCCATCTCTGGGAAGATGGCGGGGCGCCCGTTTTTATCAGGGCAGAGCAGCCTAACGTCGCGAACCTTGGTGTTTTGCTTGTGGTCTATGGCTACTTCGCCTACACCTTTGAGCGCTATCCCTCTGGCGCCATGCAGAAGATCGGCGGAACTGGTCTGACCACTCCGGCATTCTAAACCTAGTCTGAATTAGGCTCTGTGACTTCCCGCCGCAATGGGAAGCCACGGAGCGTGGTTCTGAAAAGGAACGCTCGAAACAACATCCATCAGAAGCTAAGGGAAACATAGGCGCTCATGAAAAGAATACTGCTTTCAATCATAGCCATATTTGCTTCGATTGCAACCATCTTCGCTATGTCTATTCCGGCAACGGCAAATTCTGTGCTTCCGTCCAAGCCAGTCAGTGCTGTATCCAGCTTGATTAATCAGGATGATTTGTGTAATACAGCCGCTACTGTTGAATGTGTTGATTTGCGCGGTGGGAAGACTGTTTCCGGAACGGCAGTCCAAGCATGGCCACTAGAATCCAGTGATAACTACGAGCAACTTGGTTTCGTGGACCTGCCTAGCGGCAGGGTGGAAATTCAGTTTATCACGGCTGGTACATCTAATTGTGTTTACCACGCCACTAATCACACGCTTTTTTTGAGTGCTTGTGACCCTAATGCAGCGGACACTTATGCGGTATCCCAGGTAGGAAGTCAGTTCGACTTTTCGCCTGGTGGTGGCGCGTATATATCAGCCGGTAGTCAAGGCGCTCAGATGTCTCTCAGTAGCACATTGAATGGTAACACTAAGTTTAACGAAACTAAGCCAAGCACCACCACTGGTCTAGTTTTTGGCGTATCAGATCCTGACTTGGCTGGCGAGTCTTCAGCCACTCAGCTAGCTCAGCTAAAGCAGATGGCTTCTATTGGCATCACCTCTGTTCGTATAGAAGTCAATCAGGAGTATGTCCAGTACAACGGCGCAGGCACTTTCGATTGGAGCCAGGTTGATACCCAGGTGAAAAACATTCTTGCGGCTGGAATGACACCTGAAATGATTATTGATGGCTCCGCGGCCTGGGATGCGGTTGGTGGCTCGTCAAGCGGTTATGCACAACCGCTCTCGGCTGCCGATTTTGCCGCGTGGGCTTCCGCTGTAGTATCACGATATGGCAGTAGCACCAAGGTATTTGAGATATGGAATGAAGAGAATGCGTCTGGCTTCTGGCAGCCCGCGGCCAATCCTTCTGTGTATACTCAAGATCTTATTGCAGCGTACAAGTCTATCAAAATAGCAGACCCGAGCGCGACAGTAATATCTGGTGGCCTAGCTCCCGAAAGTAATGATGGCAGCAACATCAATGGGATTACCTTCCTTCAGGATATGTATGCCGATGGAGCAAAGGGCTCCTTTGATGCGGTGGGATATCACCCATATAGCAATCCGGCCCTGCCGAATACTTACGAGAGCTGGTCTGGCTGGTCGCAAATGTCACAGACCAGTCCATCAATTCGATCAGTCATGGTTGCCAATGGTGATAGTGCTAAGAACGTCTGGATTACCGAAGTAGGAAACGAGTCGGGCGGCCCCGATGGAATTGGCCTAACTGGTGAAGCTACTGAATTCACGCAAGCGATAGCAGACGCCAAAGCTACTAGCTGGATTGCATCACTCTACATATATTCCTGGCAAGACGAAGGTACCGATGCTACGAATGATGAGGATTGGTACGGACTTCTGACCCACGCTGGCGCCGTGAAACCTGCTTATACTGCGGTTGCCAACGCGATTAAGTAACAACTGTGAAACTCATCCGCTCTTGGCCAAACCATCCATATGCGGGTAACGCTCGCGCGGATGACAAGATTACTCGTCTTTACAATGACGACTACGCCTACATTGGTCTCTGTGATCTTGGCGATAGCGTTCTACACCTTGATTGGGATATGGCCGTATCCCTCGAAGATCTAAAGCACTTCGCGCGGCATGCGCGACGTCATCCCGAGAAATGCCTAGTTGGCCCGTACAAGCTTTACCCAACCGGATTGAACCGCGGCGAAGAGCGTGGTCACCAGGGCGACCTATACGCCGCTTACCGCTACGCGCCAGACATGTCCTGCCGTTGGAACGTAACGCCAGACGATAAGGCGTGCGATCAATTCGGCTTCGGGATGGTCTACCTCCCCCACTGGGCATTGCTCGGGTACAAGGAAGCCTATCCCGATAGCAGGATGGACGATATCGAATTTTCAAGCTGGTATCAGTTGCAGGCTGGCGAATCGGAATTGTGCTGGACTGTTCATCCCGTCCATATGAACTACGGACCACCAAAGGAATTGTGACCCATGGCAACTGTTCTTGCCGCTCCCCCAATGGATGATGGCTACACGACTGGTAGCG
>OBLW0100003940.1_pt1 | contig 11426 bp, 10 predicted proteins | sample 1520161 | NCBI WGS metagenome assembly OBLW01 (sample SAMEA3539309, study PRJEB22396) | soil metagenome | biome: tundra; feature: field; material: soil | place: USA | collected 2010-05 | depth 0.15 m
GCCAGAATGATTGCATCGCAACACTCAAAACGGGACTTTTGACATCAAAAGCACGAGGAGGCCTTATCGGCGACAGTTTTATCGAGCAGTACTATCCGCGCATCGATTGGCTGCTTCAGTCACGTCCGACGGTCACCGACCGCATGGTCTTCGCATCCAGCGGGGGTGCCCACCCGTCCCAAAGGTGTGTGAGGACCACCATTTGTATTGCAATGGGTTGCTCGACCGCGAAGAACGATTCGCATAGGATCCCAACGTCAACGCCGTGGTGATCGGTGCCAATTGGGTGGGTTACTTCGTGTCAATGGATCGTCGGTACCTTTATTATTTCGACGACGACCACAAGAAGGAGAAGTTGCTGCTAGGATCCCGGGGCGCGGACCTCGCCTTGACTGAACTCCAGTCGATGTTTGCACGCTTCAGAGACGACGGCAAAGAGGTTTACTTGTTGCTTCAAAGCCCCAACGATGATGCGCTGAATCCACGGCAGCTGATCGGGACGCGCTGGGGCAGTGCGAGCTTCAGGGTCAAGGCGCCGATCATCAGCAAAGTCTCGTTGATGCGCGCCGTGCAGCCGATTGACGCAAGGCTGCGCAGCATCGCAAAGCTCACCGCCGCTCACGTCATTGATCCTGTTGAGTATCTGTGTGAGGATTATTGTCCTGCGCTTACCCACGGGGGAGTGCCCATCTACCGAGACGAAGGGCATCTGAATCCCGCTTACGTGAAGACCAGCGTTCGGGACTTGGACTCGGTCCTAATGCTCGACGGGTCGAAGGTGCCATAGACTAACGGCGCGCGGCAGCGGGTTCGGTGGCGCAGCGAACGCGCTCTTTATCATGAAAAGCGTGACTTTGACATATTTGGCTTCGACGTGACCGTCCCGCGCAACCGCCGCATTCGGGCCAAATGGAAAAAAGATGCACAGCGGTTGACTTTTAAACGTGAAGCGCGCAGTTTTTTCACACCCACAAATGCAAGTGGGACAGGAAAGTCAGCTCTTTAGCAAGTACTCATTACTAATAATGAACGTGTCGCATACGTTCAGAATTCGAGCCGGCCTGCTTGGCGAATCTATCCTCCCTCCACGGAACAGGGCACTGAAGGAGCCGAATCGGTGATCAATGCAAGCGCGCCCCGGGTGTTGTTGGTCGGCCCATACGATCCGCACTGCGGTGAATACACGTTCCTCGCGCCGCCGCTGGGTGTCTGGCGACTTGCCGGCGTTCTCCAGTCGGCAGGCGTCGAGACGAAAGTGTTCGACCCAAACTGCTGTTGCGAGCCGCCACAACGAGCACTCGAACGCGAGCTTTTCGGGGGTGCATGGGACATCGTTGGTATCTCAACCACCGGCATGACCCTGCGGTTCGATCTAGAGCTCGCGCACATTGTGCGACGCGTGACGCCGCTAGCATTGATTATCGCCGGCGGTATGGAGGCGACATTTCGTCCAGAGCTGATGTTTGAACTCGGTCCCTTTGATCTGATAGTTCTCGGTGAGGGCGAGAGGCCGCTGCTGGAACTCGTAGCGCGCATGCGCGCAGGCCGACCCTTGCGCGGAGTCACTGGAACCGCAGAACGTAACGCGGACGGCGGCATTGTTTCAATGCCGCAGCATGCGCTGAATCGCGACGAACTGCGGGACGCGATTTACAGCACTCCGTACGAGCAGATGCCGTATTCGGCCTATTGGGAACGCCTGGAGGCGGCGTATCGCATTGGAGCGCTGCCGAGTAAGGCAGCACGTGAGGCGCACCTTGCCGAAATCCGCTCGGTACGCTTGATCACGCTCAACTATTGCCCGATGAGCTGCACGTTCTGCTCCGCTACCAACTTTTTGAATGCAGCTCAGGGGAGTATCGCATCCATCGCACGTCTGGAAGCGCCCGAGTGCCTGCACATGATCGAGCGTATCATCGCCGCCCATCCGCGCGCGCGTACGATCATCTTCCAAGACGATATTTTCACTTTCACGCAGGATCGCCGCATACTGCCGCTGTGCGAAGGGATCGTGGCCGCTAAGCAGAGTGGACGGATCCCCGCGCATCTGCAGTTCATCAGCACAAATCGGATCGACTCGATGTCCGTGGAGCGTCTGACAGCCATGCGGCGGGCTGGATTCCGGGTGCTGGGCTTCGGCATCGAGAGTTTTTCGAAAAGAGTGCTCGGCGAGTTCAACAAGGCGCAGATACACCGGCACATCGAGCCGATGCTGTCTGCGGCTCTAGCCACCGGAGTGACCCCGTTCATCGATCTGATCCTGAGTTCCCCGCGTGCCGCTCTGGAGGATGTAGCGGAGACGCTGCGCGGGGCGTACCACTGGATGCGTCAGGGGTGCGAGATTGGGATGTATCCCTACGTCATTCCATTTTCGGGAGCGGCGTTTTCGCGCGACCCCAGTCTTTTGCCGCATACGCGCTACGTTCATCGCCAGGTCGGAGGTACCAATATCGCCTGGGAGCAGCCGGCAAAGATTCTGCCGATCGATCCCGTCGTGGCGGACTTGATTCTGCGGATGGAGCGCAACTTCGAGGTGACGCTCGCCGGCCTGGAGAAGCACGTGGCGCATCTGCCCTCGCGCGTACGATCTCTGTTGTGGATTCTAAGCGCCATTCCAATCATGGCGGAGTTCGGTCAATCCATTGCCGATGAGAGCGAGGTTCGGGCGGAGTTGTACGCCCGGCTTCCCGCATTCCGACCGGAGGCGGTGCAGTTCGCCGCCGCAATCGCGTGAGACTTGGGCGCACATGGTCGGTTCTCGCGCCGCTTGCGGTATGCGGACTCTTGGCTGGTTGGATTCTGCTGTCGGTGCACAACTCGCGCGCCGCCGGATTCTCGATATTCGTGTTTGCGGTCGCCAATCTCATTGTGTACACCGACGCGCTCGATTTCGCGCTGCGCTTGTACATGCGGCGCCGTCATACGGCTGCTGCGGGCGGAATCTCCCAAAGCGGTCCAAAAGGCGATATTTCGATTAACCTCGCGGCAATTCTCCCGCCGGACTCAAGGAGCGTGGTTCCCGCATCGGGTTTTGCGATCATCGCTTCGGTGTTTAATCTCGAGGAGCGCATCGAAGAGTTCATGGAGGCGTACGCACCGTATCGTGCTCGCGTATGGCTCATCAGCGACGGATCAACGGACAACACTGTGCTGCGCCTAACTCAAGCAGGATGGCGATGTTTCGACGACGGCATCAACCGCCGCAAGCCTGGCGCCTTGCGCCGCCTGCTCGAGCGACTGCCGGCTCATATCGAAACTATCATGGTTGTCGATCCGGACATTCGCATACGCGGACTGAATGAGGGCAGTACCATCGATGTGAATCGGTTCGTCAGCGATTTCCAGCAATCCGGTGCCGCCGCGGCTTGCCCGCGGATCATGATCGAGCAAGACGGATTTCTGGCACGATTTCAGGCCTTTGAGTACGCGCTCGCGTTCCGTGTCGGCCGCGAGAGTCTCGCCGATTTCAGCATCACGTCCGGCGTGTCCTTTTATCGGCGCAGTGCGCTAGTCCGCGCGCTCAACGAACATTCATTATCGGTGTATGCCGAGGATTTCGAAAACGCCCTGATTCTGCTTAGCCATGGCGAGCGCATCTATTACGACGGGCGCCTCGTAGTGAGCACGGAAGGTCCAGGCTCCTTGCCGCGCTGGTTCTCGCAGCGCGTCGGCTGGTATCATGGACTTATCAAAGTCTATATCGAGCGGTTTTCCGAAGTGCTTCGCATCAGTCGCCGCTCGCCCTTCGCAGCGTACCACTACCTGGTCTATGTCGGCGGACTGACGCTGGCGATGCACCTGATAAAGGTCGTGAGCGCAGCGCTCCTCCTGTTGAGCTTTTTGAGCGGTATCGATGCGATGATTTTTGATGACCTCGTGCCTGGGACTCTGATAAACCCCCAATACTTTACCGCGGCGATCAGCAGCTATCTCGCCCTCGGGGTCATCGCGCTCTTCACCAGCGTGCCGAAATCGGAGCGATCTTATACGGCACCCATCGTCCCGCTGTACCTGTGCTATGCCATTGTCCACATATTGCCGATGACGGTCGGCTACGCGAATTTTTTTGCACTCAGGCTATTTCACCGGCGTATTTATCAGGATCACTACGAAAGTCCCGCGGACCCGAGTATCGCCTCGGAGAAACCGGGGTGATTCAATGACCGTGCGTGGAGTTCCGGCGCCGCTGTGCTATAGCCCCGGCCTGTATTGGGAAGATCGAGCGCAGCGCTTCGCGGGCGAAGGCGAGGGACTGGCAGCTGTGTGTGCGTACGGCATGCCCGAGTTCTACAATCGTGCGATTCACCTGGAGCAACGGCTGGCGCTCGAGCCATGGCTGAAGGTAACTACGGGAACCCGCGTACTGGACGTCGGTTGCGGCGTTGGGCGCTGGAGCAGGCTGCTCGCCGCGCGCGGCGCCCGTGTAACGGGCGTGGACCTCAGCCCTACGATGATCGAGCAGGCGCGATGCCGAGCAGCGACCGAAGGCATCGCCGATCGCTGCCGCTTCGAAGTGCAGAATCTTTCGAATCTCAACGTGGGCGAACGGTTTGACATTGTATTGGGCGTCACCGTCCTGCAGCATATTCTCGATCCGGGCGCGTTGCGCAACGCGCTCGAGGCGATGGCCTCGCATCTCGCGCCAAGCGGTCGCATGATTCTGCTCGAGGCCGCGCCGACTGCCGCGGTGGATCGGTGCGATTCGACGGTATTTACGGCCCGTCACCGCGATGTTTATCTGACCATGATCCGCGCGTGCGGCCTTAGGCTGCGCGCACTGACCGGCGTTGATCCAGCTCCGTTCAGGAGGCAATTATTGCCGTACGTCCGCAATATGCCCAGAGCGATGTCGCTGAGCCTGCTGGCTCTGGCGACAGCCCTCTCGCTGCCGATCGATGCGCTATTCGGCCGCCTCGCGGTCAAGCGATCCTGGCATGCCGTGTTCGTACTGGACCTAGGATACGGGGATCATGAGCATGGCCAATAAAGGTCGCGCCATATTAGCCGTCGGCGTTTTCGTGTTGCTTGCCGCATTGGTCGCGGCCGGCCGATGGTACGAAACGCAAAAGGTACAACCAGAGCGCACCCCGGAGAAACCCGTGGTAGTGCATGTGACGAACGCCGGCGACAGGGGCCCCGGAACGCTGCGCGAAGCCTTGTTCCTCGTAGCAGGTGCGAACGGTCCCAGCAGCATCTCGATCGAGGTTCCTGCCATCAACCTCGAGACCGCCCTGCCGGCATTTGTGAACGGCCATGGGGTCACACTCGTAGGGCAGGCGTCGGGTGTACAGATTGACGCGCAGGCTCTGAGCACCGGGTCGGTGTTTGACATCTCGGGTCCGAATACCTCGATCGAAGGGATCACCATCAAAAATTGTCCCGGGACCGCCATCCTGGTTCGCGCGGTGCACTTTCGACTTGCGGGGTCGACCATCCAGTCGTGCGACGTCGGCGTGGAAATTGCCGACAATGCCAGCGACACATTGCTGGAGCACAGCCACTTCCTGAAAGACCGCCTGGGTGTACGCTTCGGGGCATCGGGCCACAATTCGGCGGTCGCCAATAATGAGTTTACGGACAACAAGGATGCCGGCCTCTGGGCAGTACGCAGCGCTCCCGATTCGCACGACGATGTCATCGGGATCCACGACAACAAATTCACGGAAGACGGCAACGGGATCGTCGCCGGCAACATTCCGGTACTCGTAGAGCGGAACGACTTCATCAATTCCCTCGAGGCCGCGGTACACCTGGTGGGAGCCGGGGCGGTGATCCGAGGGAACCGCATCAATGGCGGCGCATCGATGGGGATCATCGCAGAAGGCGCCCGCGGCGCGATCATCGAGGACAATGAACTGGAAGGGCTGACCGCGTATGGCGTGATGCTACGGGGTTCGGCGAACACGCTGCTGCGAGCAAACCGCTTCCACAATTGCGGGTACGGCATCGCCTTCGTGCTCGGCGACCCACGCAGCGTCAGCACGGCAGTTGATAATACGATTATCGAACCGAAATTCAACGGAATCGATGTTATCGGCGATTCTCCAAACCTGCGCAGAAATCAGGTGTTGCGCGCCCACAGCTATGCGCTGAACGCCGAGGACTTCCAGCCGCCGAACGGCCAAAAGGTGGTATCGCAACCGGTTCTCGACAACAACAACTTCGGCAACAGCCCGGTCAAAACGAGTGCGGCCGCCGAAGCACAGACCAGCTCGCGCTAGCTAGGGCGGTACTTCCGTGAGACCGAACCTTGACAGCACTCAGTCCATACCGCGCCCGGCCTGGCAGAATCCGCGCGTTCATTTGCTGAACGACATCTGGTTGTTGACGATCGTCGCCATTCTGGTCGCTACGGGCGTTCCCTGGTTTGCCGGCGGTTTCGAGGCGGACGTCGGAACCGCGAGTTGGGGCCTGCTTGCCCTCGGCGGAATGCGTGTCCCATTTGCACTCCTAGCGTCCCCATCGACGTCGTACAATCGATGGCGCGATCACGCATTGACGCTGTTGCACGCGATCGGCGTCATATTGATCGGGTTTATCTGGCAGCACGTCGGAGCGCTGCAGAATCCGCTTTTTCTTATGGTATTTGCCCTGCCGGTCTTTGGCGCGATTTTTCTGTCACGCTGGCAGCCCTATCTCATCGCTGTGTTGAGTGTATTCGTCGTCGGTTTCGTGGCTCTGAGCGAGGCTCCGGAATTGCGTTCCTACGCGGGCGGCCTGATCGGCGGCGATGCATGGCTGACCGCGTTGTTCGGCTCTCACGGCACGGCGCGGCAGCCTTCTTTTGCGGGTTTTTATGCACCGACGAGCTATCTGATCGTGCTGCTAGAGGTGTTCACCGTCACGCTGTTCGCATGTGCGGTGGCCGCCGAATTTGTCGGCACAATATTCGAACGATTGCGTGAGGATAGCATCAAGGCACGGACCGAGGCGGAGCGCGGGCAGGAGCTTGCGGCCGGCCTGATTGAGCGGTTACCGATGCCGGCTCTGATGATCGATCCGGATAGCCTGCAAATCGTCGCGTTCAGCGAGCTCGCAGCCGCCCTTTTGCGTGGCGGGGATGTGCCGCTCGAGGGTCGCCATCTGTTCGAAGCCGTGCAGTTCTCTTATCCCGACCTTGTGCAAGAGCTCATCGTCGGCCCGGAGAGCGCAGCGCCGTTGACCGCAATGCGCGTCGCTGGCGAACTGCGGTTGACGCAATTGCGCGTGCTGCAGGTCGCGCACAAGGGCCGTCGCCTGGCGCTGTTGATCATCGAGGACGCAACGCAGCTTTTTTGTCTGAGGGCGGCGCTGGACACATCCGAATATGCCGCCCTGGTGGTCAATGCGCGCGGACGCATTCAGGCATTCAACAGGCTCGTCGTCGACCTATTCGGCAGCGTCGAGGTCGGAACCGATGCGGCGCAGTTGCTGTCTCACACGGTTGCCGGGCTGCCATGGTGGGACCCCGGTTTGACTCGTCGGCGCAAGATGCACGTCGAAATCGGCTCGCGAATTTATCAGGTCTCGAGCACTGCAATCGCGTTGCCTGGCGAAGAGGAGTGTCTCTTCAGCGTGTCATTGCTCCCAGTCGCCAAGGGGGGAACCGCCGATCCGTTTGCCACCAACTCGTCGACCATCGCTGGTACGATGCGGCGGCAGCGATGAAGATTCGGCCGCTGTTTATCGCCAACGTGCTGGCCTGCATTGCGCTTGCACCAGGTGCGGCGCCCGGTCAAACTTCCACTACCGATGATCGGATTGCCGTCAGCGTCCAGGGGTCCACGCTCACGGGAACCGATGGCGGCGGCGGCGGGTCGCTTAGCTGGTTGCACAATTTCGATGCCAGTTCGATCGGCACCCTCGCGGTCGAACATCAAGACCTCTCCGTTGCGCGTTGGACCTTTGGGTCCGTCACCGGATCGCTGACTCGCGGGCCGGAGGACGCTCGCATCAGCGTTTACGGCGAGGCGCACGAAGGGACGGGCAATGATGGGCCCAATACCTTCAATTATGAGATCGAAGCCGTTGGCGTCGTCGGCACGTTTTTCCACAAGTTGTCCGCGCAACTCGAAGATCGGCGCATTGATGTCGAAACCACGCACGGGAATTTGCCCAAGGCCGGGCTCTCCTACCTGTGGGGTCCTCGCCTGTTGACATCGGTCGCATACCAATACACGGTGAGCGGCAATCTTGGGACGCGTATGACGACCGCAAGAATCGACAATTATGGAGCGGCGGTGAACTTTCTCGGCGGCGTGGCATTTGGCCAGGCATCGGCTACCGTATTAAATCTGGGTATTGAGTATCCGGGGCGTCAACTCAAGGAAGGCTATGTTGGAATGTCAAAACCTTTTGCGCATCAACGTAGCGAACTGACCCTGATCGCCGACTACCTCGAATTGTCGGGCAACAAGCGCGCCACCTTAACGCTCAACTATATTTTCCATGTAGGTGCTACGGGTACCGCGCGGTGATCAGGTCGATTCGTGCGCGCATCATCGCGTCGTTACCCACGATCGTGGTACTAGCCGTTGTATTGATCGCAGGCTCGCGACTGATCTACCTGAGCGTGTACCACCACGCGGCCCTCGCCCGCGAGCGAGCGGCCACGGTTTCGACCGACTTCGTCAGGAAAATTGAACCGCCGCTTCAAAGGCTCTCCGACCTGGCAGCTCGGCAGGCGGCATCGGCGGCCAAAGTGCTGTCGAACACGGACAGTTTTACAGCTCTCGAGTCGGCGACGCTGGCGACCAACACGTTTTGGTTGACGGCCGACGACAAAGTGCTGAGTGCGCGGTCCTCGGAAGCTGCGACCGCAAGCGGTATTGCAAGCGAGTGGCAGTCGGCAGAATCTTCCCGGGCAATACCCGGCTCCTCCGTTCTGGGTCCGATGCGTCTAGGCAGCGAATGGCTCGTTGCCGTACGCTTTCCGGTGTTACCCGATAACCCCGGGCAGGCGGTGCATTTGCGGGGTTGGTCAGTCGCCTACGCTGAATTGGATGAGCTGGTTGCGAATGCCCACCTGGCCCGGCTGGTCGACATGGGGTACGACTTTGAGCTGTCTCAAATCGAGCCCCGCAGTGCGCGAGCGCGCATCTTCGTCGGCTCGAGTGCCGAACCCCTGACCGATGCCGTCAGCACCCGAATTTCTCTACCGACGGCGGCTGCAATGGCTGGTAGCTATCTGGAGGTGGCGATACGGCCACGTACCGGCTGGTATCCGGCAAGCCTGCTCGCAACTGACATAGCCCTCCTGGCGTTCTTGACGTGGCTTTTGGCTTTCGGCACCCACGACCTGGGCCACGCGCTGCAACGCGCTCGCGCGTCCTTGGCAGCCACGCGCCGCCGCGTGCGCTCCATCAATGAGCAGCTGGCTGCGGAAATACAGCAGCGGCTGAATCTGCAGCAGACCTACGACCATGCGCGCTTTCACGATACATTCACCGGACTGCCGAACCGGCGCTATTTCATGGATCAGCTCGACCGGGCACTGCGTGACGTGCGCGCAAAGCGCCGCCGGCGGATCGCGGTCGTCATCATCGACATCGCCAGATTCAAACTCATCAATGACACGCTGGGTCATACAGCCGGCGATGAGCTGATGGTTCAGGTCGCGCGCCGCTTTGAAAAATCCGCATCCGCATTCGAGGGGACGCTTGCACGTTGGAGCGGCGATCAATTTGCGCTCCTGATCCTCGACGTGGCCTCGGCTGAAGCGGCCCTCGACGCTGCCAGCCTCATTCAAGATCAACTGCGCTCGTCCTTTCAGCTGCGCCGACACCAACTCATCATCGCGGCGCATATGGGCGTCACAATTGTGGATTCAGGCCAACAGCGCGCGGAGGATATCGTGCGCGAGGCCGACATCGCCCTGTCGATCGCCAAGCATCAGGACACTACAAAGATCGTCGTTTACGCGCAAGACATGGGCGGACAGGCAGCCAATCTTGTTAGCCTCGAGGCTGACTTGTACGTCGCACTGGAAAAGCACCAGCTGTACTTGCTGTTCCAGCCGATTGTCGATTTGCGAACCTACAAGATGGTGGGTGCCGAAGCGCTCCTGCGCTGGCGCCATCCGGTAGAGGGCGTGGTCGCTCCGGACAGGTTCCTGCGCATTGCAGAAGAAGCCGGATTGATGGTGCCGATAACCCGCTGGATCATTCTCAAAGTGGTCAAGCTTGCTGGGGTATGGCTCCGGCATTTACCCGCCGATCAAAAGTTCTATATCAGCATCAATCTTTCCCCGACGGCGTTGCGAGATCCAGGGCTCAGCGAATACCTGGCAACCCTTCTGCGGGAGACTCAGCTGCCGCCATCGGCGCTCAAATTTGAGCTCACAGAACTGGCGCTCACCGGCGATGTCGGGGCGGCGCGTGAGGCTCTCAATCGGCTCCAGGGCTTAGGGTGCCAATTGATGCTCGATGACTTTGGAACCGGCTATTCATCGCTGAGCAATCTACAGCTGTTTCCATTCGACTTCGTCAAGATCGATTGCCCGTTCGTAATCCGCAAGGGCCCCCATCAAGCCAACACGAGGATGATTGCCGCGATGATACAGATAGTGCGCAGTCTGAATCTCACGGCGATTGCGGAGATCGTCGACGCCGAGGCGGCCGCGGCGGTCCTCTGGAAAATGGGCTGCAACTTCGGGCAGGGCTATTATTTCAGCGAGCCTATCGAGCCCGAACTGGCGCTGCACAGGTTGCGAAGCCAAGACCCCTTCCACCCACCGCCGCCGACCACCCAAGCCGTGGAAATTCCTCCGCTTGCGCAAGACAGAGCGCCTCCACCGACGATACCGAGGATCCCAGACGCTGCCCAGCCTGCGGCGGCCGAAACATCGGGGACCATGGAGGTTCCTATCCTCGAGGAGGAAGACAGTTCGCAAACAATCATAATGCCGCTGGAATTGATCAACTTTTCCATAGACGAGGAGGAGGAGGAGGAGGAGGAGGAATAACCAGGCGTGTTCCCCTTGGCCCCTTCCCTTGGCTCCGCCGACTCCGCATCCATCCCGGAGTTGTTCGTCGGCTTCACAGCTACTGTGAAAGGGTCTGACTTCTCCGCTTCGTTCACCATCGGCTTCGGCCCCTCGCCTTCCCGATGCGGACCACTTCACGAACGCGAATGGCCGAACTGGAGATCTCCCGGTTCCCGCGCATAGAGCGTCCGTGCATGCCAGGGTCTGCGACCACGCAGGACCGTTCGGGCGCTTGCGATGCCGCTCCCGTTCGTTTTGCCTTCCGTTTACGTAACAACGTCGGCGTCCTGGATGAGAAAAGTTTCGCGGCTCAATACCTGGCCTGTACGCTCCCCTGTCAACGCTTCGCCGCAGACCTCGCCGTACGCGGTGCATGACTCGGGGTCGGTGTGGTTCGCTAGACCATCACCGTAATGGACTTCCACCATCTACTCCATGCCGGTCTCCCGGCGCACTACGTAAA
>OBLW0100003942.1_pt1 | contig 11417 bp, 10 predicted proteins | sample 1520161 | NCBI WGS metagenome assembly OBLW01 (sample SAMEA3539309, study PRJEB22396) | soil metagenome | biome: tundra; feature: field; material: soil | place: USA | collected 2010-05 | depth 0.15 m
TCTTGTAGATGTAGGCCGTGATCTGGCCGGTTTCCTTGTTCAGCTCGCCGCGCATATTCTCCTGAGTTTTGTAGAACTTGCGCGTGGCCAGGGCGATGGCCTCCTCGACGGCGCCAACAACGATGGCGGGATCAATGCTTTTTTCCTGGCTCAAGAGCTCGATACTCTGATACAAAACGCTGGCCATACTCTGCTTGCTCTCTCTGTTTCGCTTGCGGCTTGCGCCGGTTAAGTTTCAGTTCATTGAAGGGTACGGGGAAAGAATCTGCCCCACCCTTGAATTCCCTCAGGGGCTAAAGCCCGCTTTGATTTTGCAGCTCTTACGGCACGACTAAAGTCGTGCCCTGACGCTTCTTGCAGCCCTGAATTCGTTTTTCCGCAGCCTGAAAAGCCCGTACCCTTCAGTTCTTGCAATCATCACAAACCTAAATCTTGCAATCGTCACAAACCAAAATCCTGCAATCGTCACAAACCTAAATCTCCGGCACCAGTTGCGCCTTCTCGATGTTCACGAGCGCAATCTCCACCGTGCTGACGCCGGCCTTCTTCCACCCCAACGACGAAGACCTGTCGTTGGGGGCCCCGCACTTCCGGCTCTTGCTGTTCTGCTTGACCGCGTTGAGGTCGAGCGTAATGGTCTCACTGGGCGCCCCAGGATTTGCCTCTGAGGCCTGGGATACAACCGTCAGCCGTCCCTGCCAGTGGCGATTGTTGCGGACCGGCTCGAAGGTCTGCACCTTAACCAGCGAGCCCGCAAAGCGTTGATAATCCTCCGGTCTGACCAGCTTTCGATCCAGCCCCGGAGAACTGGCTTCGAGCGTGTACTCGGCGCCCGGAACCAGATCTTCCACATCCAGCAACACGCCGAAATCCCGGCTGAAGGCTGCGCAATCCTCGTGCGTGACGCCGGAGAGCTGCTCCACCTTGAGCTTGCCCGCCTGCGTCTCCTGAATCAGCCGCTCGGGAAGGAGTTCATTTCCTTCTCCCACTGCCCCGGCTTCGATCGCCGCCTTGAGTTTCGCCCGCCCCTCGGCGTTCTTCTCCAGGAAAACGCGAAGAATGCGCTCTTTCGACGGGCCGGCCAGTTCGATCTCCACCACGTCCAGCCCATGCGAGGCTGCCACGCGGCTTGCCGCCAATCGAATTTCTTCCAGCTTGACTGCCATCGTTGCCTATACCCCAGCGAGCAAAAATCGCATCCCACACCCCAACGAGCAACAATCGCTCGTTGGGGACCCCATGCCGCCGGGGACCACGGGGCCTACGGGGTTTGCCCTGTTTACGCCAAAAACCGAGGAAAATACCCCCAAAAACGGGGAAATTTTCCGCAAATAAAAAGTGGGCCATAAGCCCACTCATCTCTCCGCCAGCCGGTGCGGTCACGGCAATTCTGGCGGACAAATTCGTCTGCATTCTCAGCATAGGCCAAAATGCCGGGAATATCAATGGGAAAGTGGAGAAACAGGGAACAGGGAATAGGGATCAGCCGGTTCTCCGGTTGCCTTTCCTTTTTAAGGCACGCTGCCCTTTTTGAATAATGCCCTGATCTGCAAAACTCTCTGCCATGAAACGGAAAAACTGTTCTGCGCACTATAGTTGTTGCCGGAGGAATGGGTTTCGGCGCATCTCTTCCCGCGCTGGCCGACGACTCAAGCCAGCTGCGAAAAAGCCGCGCCCCCTGGCCGGAATTGAAAAAAGTAATGTGAAGATAAACGCCCCTTTTGCCGATGAAAGGTGTATACCGGTTGATTGTAGGCATTTTTGATTGGGAATGCCGGCCGAAGTTGGATGGTGGACCGTCTGAATGAAGCGCGCCCTCAATAAGCGTGTTCTGGTGACCCTGGTCGCTACAATACTGGCCACAGTGTGCGGCGTGGCAGGGGGCTATCTGCTTGGCGGCGCCTTGGCTCTGCGGCAGGCGAAACACCGGCTGCAGGAGGATGTGGAGCGCCTTGTCGCCGAGCAGACCGCCTTCCTCAAAGAGACCCGCGCCACGCTGGAGACGATGAACGCCTCCACCTATCCCTACTGCTCAGAGGCGGAGATCGGGTACTTTCGCAAGCTGGTTTTTCAGACGGACTACTTGCGGGATGGCGGCCGTATCCGCGCGGGGAAGATTGATTGCTCGGTTACGCTGGACGCAGCGGATTTGCTCCACGCGCAGTTGCAGCCCGCCTATTCCACGCCCGACGGAGTGCAGGTATTCAATGCAACCGGCCAACTGCAGGTTCGCGACCAGATCACGCTCGGCGTACAATTCGGCGACTCCTACGTAGTGATCAACTCCGGGATGGGAAGGCGCCTGGATAAGACCCCCTTGCAATTCATTGTGACCATGACCGCCGCATTGGACCACAATCCGAGCAGGCTGATGAGCATATCACCCCAGCCGGACGACGCCATTTTCACTCGGAACGGTCTGTCCCGGCGAAGGGAAACGCTCTACTTCACGCTTTGCACACCGGCCTCTTTCAGTTGCACGACGACCCATATGACGACTTCCGAGGCTATGCTGGCTGATCGCACCGAATTAAGGATTTTCATGGCGCTGGGGGGACTGATCGGCGCTCTATTCGGGGTTGTGCTTTCCATCTTCTACCGGCGCAACCGCAGCCTGGAGAACCAACTGCTCCGGGCAATTCGCCAAGACAAGCTGCGAATGGTGTATCAGCCGATTGTGAACCTGGCCAGCGGAGAAATTGTGGGGGCAGAGGCGCTGGCGCGCTGGACCGACGAGGAAGGCTTCGCGGTCGGCCCGGATGTCTTCATCAAGATCGCCGAGGAGCGCGGCTTTATGGGAGAGATCACCCGGCTGGTGGTGCGCCACGTCATGCGCGACTTTTCGGAGACACTGCGCGCCCATCCGGATTTCCAGGTCAGCATCAATGTGGCCGCGGCGGACCTGGGCGATCCCCGCTTCCTGCCCATGCTGGAGCAATCGCTGGATCAAGCAGGGGTTTTGGCCGCGAGCGTGGTGATCGAGATTACCGAGAGTTCCACCGCGCTGCACAAAGTGGCCCTGGGGGCTATTCGCTATCTGCGCCGCCTGGGCCACCAAGTCCATATCGACGACTTCGGCACCGGCTATTCCAACCTCTCCTACCTGCACGATCTTTCCGTGGATGCGATCAAGATCGACCGGTCGTTCACCCAGGCAATCGGCACCGAGGCGGTGACGGTTACGATTCTTCCGCAGATTCTTGCCATGGCCGAGACGCTGCACTTGCAAGTGATCGTGGAAGGGATTGAGACCAGCCAGCAGGCCGCCTATTTTATCGGCGGGGCGAAGTCGATTCTCGGCCAGGGCTGGCTCTTCGGACACCCGGTCCCGCCAGAGGAATTCCTTCGGCTGCTGGCCGCCTCGAAGCAACTTCGCCCGCAGGGCAGCATCGAGCAGGCTGCGATCTACCTCGCAGACGGGATTTGAGCGCACGCGGGCGATGCGCTGTAAGCTGGTATGCATGAGTGAGTCTTTCCACCCGGCCGAAGTTTCCCTCATTGGCTAAATCCGGATCCATAGAGTCGCTCATCCGGCGCGTCTGAAGCCGCGCCCTTTCAAAGCAAAGGATTGCGATGGACCCGCAGGACGAAATCGAAGAGGTTCAGGAACCCCGTCAGCTGGGGGTGCTGGCGCAGGCCTTCTGCGAGCAACTGATGGCCTGCCTGGATGCGTGCGCGCGCGGGCGGCGGGGGCTGTTTTCCGACGTTGCGCTGCTGAGCGAGGACGAGGATTGCGCCTGGCCGGAGGCGGCTCGGCTGCGCGAACTGGCGGTGGCGTTGCAGGGGGTTCTGGCGCAGCAGGAAGAGCGGAACGCGCTGTGCGACGAGTTTCTCGACCTGTGTTCAATGCATGGCGAGAGCCATCCGGGTGAGCGCAAACTGGCGCGGGCGTTTCTGGAGCGGATCGAGCTGGGCGAGGTGGGCGCGCAGCCGGAAGGGAAGAATCGGCCATGGTGATTGCGCATGCATTTCTGGCGCTCATGTCCGGCTTTGCCGTGATGGTGGCGCTGGTGATGGGGCTGGCGGCGCTGGTCGCCCGATTCGTGCCGAGCTGGACGGGGTCGGAGGCCAAGCCGCAACCCTCTTATGCCTTCGTCAACCTGGGTTCTTCATTCCTGGCGTCCGCGGCGGGCGGGTATGTGACCGCGTGGGTCTCCGCGGCCAACCCACTGATTCATGTGCTGGCACTGGGAATCATCGTGCTGGCGCTGGCGGCGCTGAGCGCGCTGCAATCGCGGGGCAAGCAGCCGATCTGGATTCAGTTGTCGCTGGTAGCGATTTCGCCCATCGGCGTGCTGGCTGGGGGGCTGATACGGCTGAGGGTGGTGGGAATTCTGTAGTTTGTGCCACTTGATTGAATTATGGCACTATAGTAGAATGGTGTCACTGATGAAGAGAGGTGGCACAGATGGAAGTATTGGAACTTCAAGAGCAAGAGGTCGTTTGGGAACGCCCCAAGTTTGTAGAGGATCATCGGGTTCGGATGCGCATTGGGGCGAAAGGGCGTCTTGTAATACCGGTTGCGATGCGGGAGGCGTTGGGGATATCGGACGGCGATATGCTCATCTTGCGCGTGGTGGACGGCGAATTGCGCATCGCGACGATGCAAGAACGTCTGCGGCGCGCTCAGGAAAGTGTCAGAAGATACGTACCCACCGGGGTCAGCCTTGCCGACGAGTTGAGCGCAGAGCGGCGGGAGGCAGCCAAGCATGAATGAGGTTGTCTTCGATGCTTCAGCGATGCTTGCATTGCTACAACATGAGCGAGGAGAAGAGAAGCTGACGACCGACCTTCTGACACGCTCCGTCGCCAGCACTGTCAACCTCGCCGAAGTGCAATCAAAACTCGTCAAAAATGGGGGCAACCCCGATGTTGCCTGGCGCGACGCTCTCTCCTCCGTCAGTTTAGTGGAACCTTACACACGCGAACACGCCAGGATTGCGGGTGATCTGATCACGACGACGGAGAAGTATGGTTTGTCCCTGGGAGATCGATCGTGCCTGGCGCTGGCGATTGCGCTCAAGGCTCCGGTCTACACGACCGAACAGGCTTGGCGGGAGCTGAAGGTGGGCGTTCCGATTCATGTGATTCGGTGAACTCATGGCCATAGGCATTCAAGCCCCAGCAGCACCCCACATCATCAACGCCGAAGTTCCCACGGCCGAGATGCTGACCTACGGAACCCTTCTAGAGCGGTTCTCCAATACATATGTCCTTACCGATTCTATCGAAGGTGGCTTTTTCTTGAGGAAAAAGCCACTCTGCGGCGTGGTTTCGGTATACAGCAATTGGAGAACCGCTATAACTTCCATTCGGAACACCCAAGGCGTCTTCACCGTAAACCTTCCCGGCTGGATTAATAATTGTCTGGTTGGAACGTCATCTCTATGAACAGACGAGAAGGTGAGCCAGTGGCCGCTGCAAGCCCAGTCATGCCGTCAATGGAGAGCAGTGAGATTCTTTCGCAATTGTTCGCGGAACATCATCGGCGCGTTCTCATTGCGGCCTGGCGCATCACCGGCAGCATGGCCGATGCGGAGGATGTTGCGCAGGCGGTGTTTCTGCGGCTGGCTGGCGGTAAAGGCCCGCCCATCGCGAATGCCGGCAGCTACCTTTACAGGGCTGCGATCAACGGGGCTCTCGATCTGCTAAGGCGACAGAAAACCGCACCGGCGGAATCGCTTGAGGCCGCAAGCGAAGTCTCTGCCTGGCAGGGTAGTTCCCCTGAAGCAGATGCCTCAAACCGGGAGTTAGGCGCCTGGCTCAGGCTTGCGATCGGCGAATTGGCTCCGCGTGCGGCTGAAATGTTCACCTTGCGATACCTGGAAGATTTAGGGAATCGGGAGATCGCGGTCTTGATGGGAACTTCGCAGGCGGTTGTCGCTGTGACCCTTCATCGGGCGCGAGCCAAACTGAAAAAGAGACTCAGAGAATTGAAGCGGGGAAGACAATGAGACGAGATGACGAGAAGCGTCTGAATAATGCTGTACAGGCAATGCAAGCCGACGAACCCGATGCCGCGCAGGTCGCAGCCTCCGCCGGGCGAGTTGCCGCCCGCCTGGATATCGACTTCGTCGCCAGCCGCGACCGGTTCAGCAACGCACCGCGGCTGGCAATCATGAATTGGTCCGCGCCCGCCACGGCACGCGCGTCTGATTGGCAGCCACGGCGATTCGGCTTGGCGCTGGCCGCGTGCTTCGCGCTCATGGCTTGCGCGCTTTTTATCTACAAGGCCTATTGGCAAATTCCGGCGGGAGTCCGGGCCGAGGTGCGATCCATCGATGGCTTCGCCTATCGCATCTCTAATACTGGAGATCGTCCGCTCTCTCCCGGAGACAAATTAACCGAGGGTGAACATCTGCGCACGAGCGGGGGCGCGCATGCCGTTCTTCAGCTCACAGATGGATCAACCGTTGAGGTCAATGAAAGAAGCGTGCTTGGAGTCGGAGCCAGGGGCCGCAGTATGACCGTCACGCTCGACAACGGATCCGTCATCGTGCAAGCCCCCATGCGCATCTCCGGTCATTTGTATGTGAAAACGCCGGATTGCCGCGTCGCATTCACAGACACGATCTTCTCCGTCAATGCCGGAATCAAAGGCTCACGGGTGGCGGTCCTGCAAGGCTCTGTTCACGTTACGCATGACGGAATCGATACGCTGATCCAGGCCGGCGGCCAGGTGGCGACGAGCGGCAACCTGGGCGCCGCATCGGTTGAAGATCAGATCTCCTGGAGCCATGACCGCGAAAAGTACCTGACTTTGCTGGCGCAACTATCCGCACCTCAGAACCAGGTCAATCAGATTCCATTTCCTTCGCCCAGATACACCAGCGAGATGGCAAACAGTCCCAATTCATCGAGAGCCGATCATCCCGGCAAGAAGGTTCTCGAAAACAGCGGTACGGGAGAGAATCAGTATTTGATCGCGGAGCATCCCGAGTCGAATGGCCAGTCTGAGGACCATTTGAACCAGCAATTGGCAGGAACGAGCCAGCCAGTGGCCGCCCCCGCTCCCATGGCTTCGCACGACTTCATCACGCCGAATGCGGCGAAAGATGCCCCGGTGGGCAGGGTTACGGTTGCGCAACTGGAGCAGGCGCTGGCAACGGCGCGCAAACGGCCGGATGCGGAGGTGGCGCGGCAGCTCTCCGGCCTGGAGCTTACCGAGCGGCTGAACACAGCCAAGCTCACGCAACTGAAAGCGGATATGCCGGGCGACAAGGCCCGCGAGCAGTTGGTGATCCTGGCCGATTCGGCGGCATTTCTTGATCCGCCGGCGACGGAGATTCCCGCGGACGCCGCGCCGGACCCAGCCGCGGCGCACCAGATGCTGACGCAGATCGTGAATTACGTAAATACCACCATACGCCAGTTGCCGAATCTGATGGCGGTGCGGGATACGATTGGCTTTGTGGACAGACCGCGGAAGGATGTGCCAGTCCCTACCGGCATTAACACGGAGGCTGCCATGCCATTGCACTTCATCGGAAGATCCAGCGTCACAGTCACGTACCGCGACCGCAAGGAAGTGTTGGATGGGAAGGCGGTGAAGGTTGGAAAGCAGATTGGCGGTCTGGCCACATCGGGCGAGTTTGGGCCGATCCTCGGCGTGGCTGTGGGGGATGCGCTTCATGGGAAGATTACGTGGAGCCGTTGGGAGCAGGGCGCGAACGGGAAAGAAGCGGTCTTCCACTACGCGGTTCCCAGCGAGAAGTCGCATTACCCGGTGCAGTTCTGCTGCCAATTCGACGGAGTAAGAGTCGACACCACTCCGGCCATGAGCCTGTTCAAGGAGACCGTCGGCTATCACGGTGAGATTGTTTTCGATCCTGAGAGTGGCGCCGTGCTTCGCATCACGATGGAGTCTGAACTTCCCCCTCGTGAACTGGTCTCCAAAGCCAGCCTCATGGTCGAATACAGTTCGGTTGAGATAGGGGGACAGAAATACATATGTCCGGCAAGAAGCGTCTCCAATTTGACGGCGTTTGATGGACTGCTAACCGGGGCGTTTTCCATGACGAGATACAGGGGCCCGTCAAAGACCTATTTGAATGACGTTGCCTTTGGGCAATATCGCCGTTTTGGCACGGAGTCGAAGATTCGAGCCGGGAATAGCGTGGAACCAGGTGCGCCGTCTGGTCCGGCCTCCGCGGATTCACCGTATTCCAGTCCATCCCGTGCTGTAACTCACTGATCGGAAAATGAATACAGAGTCATCAAACAGTGTGAGCTGACAGAGTTGCGAGTCAATAGCATTGAACGGTAGACTTCAACGGTAGCTCGACAAGGAGATTTTCAGATGCGGAAGCTGTTTTTGCTTTTTCTGTTGGCAGGCATAGCCCTGCCTGTGTTTGCGGATAAGGACGCCGCTGTGGCCAAGGTCACAGTGGCCCAACTGGAGCAGGCTCTGGCAACGGCACACGACCGGCCGGATGCGGAGGTGGCGCAGCAGCTTTCCGGCATGGAACTTACGGAACGGCTGAGCACGGCCAAACTCACCCATTTGAAAGCGAATTTGCCGGGCGGCAAGGCTCAGGAGGCGCTGGTGATCCTGGCCGATTCGGCGGCATTACTCGATCCGCCGGCGGCGGAGATCCTCGCGGACGCCGCGCCGGATCAGGCCGCGGCACGCCAGATGTTGACCGGGATCGTGAACTATGTCAATTCGACCGTCCGTCAGTTGCCGAATCTGATGGCGGTGCGGGAGACGACCGGCTTTGAGGACAGGCCGCAGCAGGATGAGCAAGGACCAACCGGCATATCCACGCTGGCTGCCATGCCCTTGCACTCCATGGGCAGGTCCAGCGTCACGGTGACGTACCGCGACCGCCAGGAAGTGGTGGATGAGAAGGCATTGAAGCATGGTCCGAAGATTGGCGGCCTGGAGGTCAAGGGCGAGTTTGGGCCGATTCTGAGCCGGGTGGTTGCCGATGCGCTGCTGGGCAAGATTACATGGGGCCGCTGGGAGCAGGGCGCCAGCGGGAAAGAGGCGGTCTTTCAATATATGGTTCCCAACGAGAAGTCGCATTACCTGGTGCAGTTCTGCTGCATTCTTGACGGATTTAATTCTGACGGAAGTCCGATTGCGCGCGTCTTCAGCGAAAACGCCGCCTATCACGGGGAGATTGCGTTCGATCCGGCAAGTGGAGCGATTCTGCGCATTGCGATGGAGGCCGAAATGCCGGCTGGGGAATTGGTCACCAAGGCCGCCATGCTGGTCGAATACGGCCCGATGGAGATTGCGGGAAAAAACTATGTCTGTCCCACGAAGAGCGTCTCCATTTTAATGGCGCATACGGGGCAGCAGAGCGGGATGATTTCCAAGGAGCATTACAAGGGCTCCGCAAAGACCTATCTGAATGACGTTGCATATGGGCAATATCGCCGCTTTGGTTCCGAGACGCGGATTTTGGCCGGAGACGGCGGAGACTCGAACCACCCGGCAGGACCTACCTCGGCGGATGCACCGTATTCTCCTTCCTCGAGGGCGGTAACCCACTGAGTGCGGAATGAGGCGCGCCGCCTTCAAGCTCCAGCCTCACCCTGCATCGGCTACAATTGCCGGTGTTGGTATCGTGGAGGCTTGCCCTGTTTGCCGCGCTTGAGAGCTCGATGAATTCCGTCGCCATTCTGCTGAGCGGGCTGGCGATGCGCCTCAGCGCGCTGCTGGCTTTTGCGTCCCAGAACGGCCTGCGCCACCAAATCAAGGCGATGCTGAACGCCGACCGGACCTTCACCGGGCTTTATCACTGGAACTGGTTTGACGCGGCGGTGCTGCTGCCTTACTTCCTGGTGATGATCGTGCTGGCGTTCTACGGCGTGCACCGTTACACAATGTGCTACCTGTATTTCAAGTACAAGAAGAACTACAATCCTCATCCGCCGCGGTACTTCGAGGAGCTGCCGCGCGTGACCATCCAACTGCCCATCTACAACGAGCAGTTCGTCATTGACCGGCTGATCGAGGCGGTCTGCGCGATGGAGTATCCGCAGGATAAGCTGGAGATCCAAGTGCTGGACGACTCGACCGACGAGACCCAGGAAGTGGCCGCCAGCATCATGGCGCGCTATGCGGCGCTGGGCCATCCGATCAGCTACATTCACCGCGCCAATCGCCACGGCTACAAGGCGGGGGCGCTGGACGCCGGGCTCAAGGTGGCCCAGGGCGAGTACGTGGCCATCTTCGACGCCGACTTTGTGCCGCCGCCGGATTGGCTGATGAAGGTGATCCACCACTTTGCCGAGCCGGAGATCGGCATGGTGCAGACGCGCTGGAGCCACATGAACCGCAACTACAGCATGCTGACCCAGATTGAGGCGATTCTGCTGGACGGCCACTTCATCATCGAACATGGCGCGCGGGTGCGCAGCGGCGACTACTTCAATTTCAACGGCACGGCCGGAATGTGGCGCATCAAAGCCATCAGTGACGGCGGCGGCTGGCAGCACGACACCCTCACCGAAGATACCGACCTGAGTTATCGCTCACAACTGGCCGGCTGGAAGTTCAAGTATCTGCCCGAGGTGGAGTGCGCCTCCGAGCTGCCCATCGAGATGACCGCCTTTAAGACGCAACAAGCCCGCTGGGCCAAGGGGCTGATCCAGACCAGCATCAAGGTGCTGCCGATGATGTTCAAATCGAACGTGCCGCGCAGGATCAAGGTCGAGGCCGTCTATCACCTGACGGCTAACTTGAGTTATCCGCTGATGATTGTCATGTCGGTGCTGCTGCTGCCGGCGATGATCTGCCGCTTCTACCAGGGCTGGTTCCAGATGCTGCTGATCGACGTGCCGCTCTTCACCGCCTCCACGGCGTCCATCGCGGTCTTTTACCTGATGGCCGAGCGCGAGTTATTCCCAAAAACCTGGTGGAAGACCATTCTCTATCTGCCGTTTCTGATGGCGCTGGGCATCGGACTTACGGTGACCAACACCAAGGCAGTGATGGAGGCTTTGTTCGGCATCAAGAGCGCATTCGTGCGCACACCCAAGTATCGCGTGGCCAAGAAGGGCGAAAAGTCGCAAGCGTCCAAGTATCGCAAGCGGCTGAAGCTGACGCCGTGGATCGAGCTGCTGATCGGCTGCTACTTCTTCGTGGCGATTCTTTACACATTCTCCAACCAGAACTATTTCACCGCTCCGTTCCTGATTCTGTTTGTGATCGGCTACTGGTACACCGGGCTGATGAGCCTGCTGCAAGGGCGCTTCGAGCGCTGGCGCAGCGGCGCGGGCGCCAACACCGACGAATCCAGCCCCAAGCCGTTCCCGGTGGGGGTGTGAGGTGCCAAAGAAGCCGGCTGAGTCATCAAAATTCAAAGACACTATGCGCCCAGATTATGACATGACTGGCGCTGTCCGGGGAAAATATGTTGATCGATTTCCGAAGGATGTGGTCATGGTGACCCTGGCTCCAGATG
>OBLW0100003943.1_pt1 | contig 11416 bp, 13 predicted proteins | sample 1520161 | NCBI WGS metagenome assembly OBLW01 (sample SAMEA3539309, study PRJEB22396) | soil metagenome | biome: tundra; feature: field; material: soil | place: USA | collected 2010-05 | depth 0.15 m
GCCGTGCGATCAATGACAACATAAGAACTGCAATGGAAGAGAACATCGTTTTCATAAGATTCCTTTCTGTTTGTATGTCCTACTATCTGGTGATCAAGTCAGCGGCACGCGGTAGAAGTCACACCGGCGCGCTGCTGCAACAGCGCGTTGTGATAACCGATCCTATGTTGCGGGCTCCGGAGTTAAATTCAGGGACTGCAATAGATCGCCGATGATTTTGATAGCGGTGTCTAAAAGCGAACGGTTAACGATACGGACGTCAACATATGCCAGTTCTCCAGCAGGCAGACGCGGTCGCCCAGAAAGGAGGATGATCCGAACTGACGGTTCAACAGCTCTGATCTCCTCGGCGAGTTGCGAACCCGTCATATCCGGCAGTTTGTAATAAATGATCACGACATCGAAGCCTTCCGTTGAAACACGCTCCATGGCATTGAGAGCAGACTTCGCAGTCCTGACGGAGAACCCTCGAGCTTCCAGGATCGCGGCTACGAGAATCCGCTGATCAATGTCATGGTCGACGTATAAAGCAATTGGGGTACTATTAGTCATCTCATCCTCCCTGTGTCCAAATAAAATCACGCTTTGCCAACGGTGGCCGTGACCACGACTGTGTGTGGCGGGGCGACGTTGGCCTCTTGCGTTCTTGGGGGCATAATAGCTAGCTCTCGTCCTTCGTCATAACCCTGCGTCCAAATCTGCCAGAGGAAATATTGGCCATTGGCGACTTGAAACACGAGAGTGTTTTCATGTTGTGCTTGATCTGAGGCGCTGGCGCTGGGGGCGATCAACATACCGTCCTTAAGGTCTAGGCTCCGAAGCAGAACGACCGATCCATCTACGTTCAGTGGCTGAATGGTGTACGTGCCTGCGTGCATTGTGGTGTTACCTACGACAAAGGCGAACGGAATGTCCGCTTTCAAGGGGACCGATTGAGCGTGAACGCTGCCGGCCACCAGGAAGAGACTCGCGAAGACAAATAGCAAATGCTTTTTCATAAACATCCCCTCTTTTCTCCGATCACAGGAGCGCTGCGCTTCTGCGGTCTGGATTGAATGTTGTTCCTGCACATAAGACGCGAGCGGAGGAGATTTATGCGTTAAGAGTCGTTTTCAATTCAGTGAAGATTTGTTGATCCTTACTGGCGATGGGAAGGTCATCGCATGGACTCGAAACCGGCACAAACTCCTAATCCCGCCGCAGGGATGACCTCTGATGGAGTCTGAATTCTCACAACATCATTGAAGGGGTTGGCCACGAGGGAGCACAAATAAGCTGCGATCAGACGGCCGAAGCAGATATCTCGAAACGGCCCAGACGGCGCTAACGAACTGTCGGTGCTGGCGCGCTCTGCACGCGGAGTTCCGGACGCAACTTCACAGTCTTGCCTGCAACTACGTAAATCTTTTGCTCGAAGGTTTCGTGTCCCGGTGCACGAACCGAAATATCATAGTTGCCTGGACGTATCATCATGGTCTTCAGCTCCCGAATCGTTCCGGCATAGCTGCCATCGATAAATACGTCAGCTTCTTTGATATGAGTATCGAGCTTTACCTGTCCGACGTTCGCAACAAGATAAGGTCCGTACGGATATGGGCCGTAATAGGGACCATACCAGCCATATGGCCCAAACCCAGGTCCGACAACAACCATGGCTGGACCCCGAGCAAAAGCGGTTGCGGAGAATAGCGTCATCAGAACGATACCGATAAGAAATAGTTTCCTCACAATTCACCTCCAGGGTTTCCTGTTCCGAGTTTCTGTATCGCTGTCCATTGGATGGATGCTTGTTAAACGAGGCAGAACGAAAAGAGTGTGTAACGATTACGTAAAGTTCTGAAAAGCCACGACAACGTTGCGTTGGGAGCTGACGAGATCGGAATGTTGCGCGCTAGGGTAGCCGTTCACTTCGTGTCGTTTGCAAGCAGCAGGTTGCACAATATGATTGCTCGATCTGACGACGTTGCGCACTAAAACAAGCGCACGGGATTCGGATCACGAGGTGTGAAGCAACCGGGGAGCAGAAACCACGATAGGGAGGCTGATGATCACCTCAAGGCCTCGTCCGGCACAGTTCTGAGCCTTGATTTCGCCACCATGAAGCTTCACAGCCCGTTGCGCGATGGCCAAACCCAAGCCGACACCGCCGGTGGAACGTTCTCGTGATTCGTCGAGGCGAACGAACGGGCGGAATAACTCCTCGAGGGAAGACTCCGGTACACCAGGCCCATGATCTCGTACTGAGATCGTGGCTGTAGAAGCGGCGTCGTTGGCTTCACACGTGAGGCGAACTTCGATCTCCGTCTCCTGAGCCGTGTACCGAATCGCATTGCGGATTACATTTTCCACGGCACTCCGGAGCAGGTCGGAACTGCCGATCGTAGTGCAATCCTGTGCCCCGCGAAGTACTACGCGGCAGTTGTGATCGTGCGCCTCGAAGTCGGTGTCGGCCACAATCTTGCGCAGCATTTCGGCAACATCAATCGTCTCGTCGGCAAGCGATTCGCCAGCGTCAATCTTGGAAAGTGTAAGCAGGTTGCTGATCATGCCGTTCAGTCGCTCAGTCTCTTGCTCAATACGCGCAACTGCCGTTTTCACCGCAGGGCTATTTACGTTGCGAATCAGTTCGGCGGCAAGATTGATCCGCGTAAGCGGTGAGCGGAACTCGTGAGAAACGTCGCTGATCAGTCTTTTTTGCGCGTACATCAGCTTTTCAATCTGCGCCGCCATCCGGTCGAAGTCTCGCACCAGCTCTGCAATCTCGTCATGCCGATTGCTCAGCCGCTTACCGGCGCGGGCGGCGAGGTTTCCGCCTGCAACTTCTTGTGCCGCGTTCCGCAAACGAACAATGGGCGCACTCAAATACCGTGCGAGCCAAAAGCAAACTATTCCCGAGATTGCCATGGCGACAGCCAAGCCCCGCAACAGAGGCCAGCCGGGCAGACCCGGCGCGTGCGAAAATGTGCAAACCGCTACGTACCGCGTGTCAGTTTTCGACACGACGCGCTCGGCGAGCAAAATGTCGTTTCCCACACGAGCAAATTCCATTTTGCCGTCGGCGGCAACGCGTTTACTTAAATTTCTCACCCGCGGAGTAACTTCCTGCCCAGCAAGGTCGTTGCCTCCCGCATCGAGCAAGAAGATTTGGTCGTAAGAACCTCGCCGAAGGCTTTGCATGAAGCGACCGAGTTCCGGCTCACCGCCTCTCTCGTACACTTGAACGAGATTCTGGCCCTGGATGGCAAAAGCATCGGAAACTAAGTGTTGCCACGCTGGAAGGGGTACCTCTGGTCTGACGAAGAAGCTACCGACAATCGACGCCACCACCACCGCCCAAAACGAAAGGAATATTTTCCAGAAGAGAGTCCGCATGGCTGATTAGTTCTTTTTCATTTGCGCGGTATAGATATACCCGACACTCCGGATGGACTTGATGCGTTCCTGCCCCGACGCCTGCGGTCCCAATTTGCGACGGAGCTTGCTAACGTGAACGTCAATACTACGATCGAAAGGCGAGAAATGTCGCCCCAGAATAGCTGTTGCGACCCGCTCTCGCGTAACAACCTGGCCTGCCATCCTCAATAGCAACTCCAGCAGATCGAACTCAAGCGCTGTAAGCTCCACGTCAGATCCCGCTCGCCTCACGCTGCGGGTTCCCTTGTCCATTTCGACATCGCCTAGCACCATCCGCGAGAGGCCTCGTGAGTTTGCTGCCGGCCCCGTCTCAGGTCTTCTAAGAATCGCGCGAATGCGAGCCAGGAGCTCACGAGCGCTAAAGGGCTTCGGAACGTAATCGTCAGCGCCCACTTCCAACCCTATGATTCGATCGACCTCCTCTCCTCGTGCAGTTAAGAGCAGCACACGAGCATTGGACTCTGTTCGTAGCCGACGCAGCAGTTCAATTCCATTGATCTTGGGGAGCATGATATCGAGCAGAATAAGAGAGTGCTCTCCTGACAATGCTCGTTTAAGACCGTCCTCGCCATTATGGATGGTTTCGACTTGAAGTCCTTCCGATTGAAGGTATTCTGCGAGCATGCCGCACATCTCAACGTCATCGTCGATCACAAGGATGCTCTCCATATGGTTCCGCTCCTAATGTGGTTGGATTATTCGCTAAGCGAATAGAACGATAAAGATTTGTAAAGATTCCGTAAATATGCTTCAACAAATGCCGATCCGGCTGTACTCATTCTTCGAAGTCTCCGCGAAAATCTGCAAAGGCGAAGCTCGAAGGCCTCCACGTGATATCGTCAATTGAGGTCCGAGAGCACGGCTGTCTCGAATCCACCGGATTGCCCGTCCAGGCCAACGACGGTGCGTATCTGCTGCGACGTGAACGTTAGCGGGCCGCTATCGATAACCGCAGATTTTTGGCCGGGCTGCGTGAAGTACACCTCATAAGTGCCCGCACTCAGGGATTGATAACTAGACGCGGATTCGAAATTAAGATTGCTGACTGTTGCGGTGGCAATGCTCAGGCTGCTTCCGGCTGCGAGGACGTACACATCTGCAGTTCCAAGCGATGGCGCGGCATTTACGATGCGAATGCTAACGTTGCCAGACGTAGGCGTTGTGTTGTCGTCCGTCAGTATCGTAGCGTTAATCGCCGAAGAATAGTTGCCGGCAAGGACCGTATAGTAGGTGCTGGAATTCAGAGTGATGCTCTCGTTGATAAGCAGGCTTGTCGTGCCAGCGGCCTCCACCCCAAGCATTGCTGACCCCGAAGTGACCGTGATGTAGCTCGAGGCGGTTCCATAGTTCACGGTGGTGCCGATTGACGTGCTCCCAACCGAGGCGGTTAGAGCTGACTCCCCTGGGGACGCATTCAATAATCTGATCTGGCTGTTTCCACTTCCGCAAGCGAGTGTGAGAACTATGCTAGTCATCGACAAAAGACTTATAACAGATGCCCCAGTATTCGATAGCCTTCTCATTGGTACATTCGCTCCCGTTGCCAAGAATTTGTGCTACCTATCGCAAGAAGAACCACTCTCCGCCGGTCAACCCTTTAGCTTCTTTTTAATTGAAAGGTCAGTTCGGCGCTCTGCCGCTCGGTGTCGGTGTGAAAGTGGGATAAGCGGCCTAGCGGTCTCGACGCCGCTCGACCGCGGATCAGTCCGTGCAGAACCGGCAACAAATCGTTGCACAATCGCGCCTTATCGATGAACGCGCTGACCGACAAGATAAGCGCTGTCCCACCAGCGGAATGCAGGCATTGAACATGCCAACAATCTGGACGTCGGCTCCCGTACTGATTATGGCCGCGATCGCCACCATGGCTGAGGGCATTTCTATGTCCATCAGAACCAAGTCTGGTCGAAGATTTACAACTAGCTGGATAGTCTTTTCGAAGTTCGCAGCTCGTCCGAGAAGATCCGCCATGTCATGAAACTCCAACACACTGCGGACCGTTTCGAGGTATGTGGGCGTTCCATCTGCGACGATCAGCCTCAATCTCCGGTTTTCGTATTCGGGCGCTACGCTCCACCAAGGCTCGCTTCTTTCGTTTGCACTCATCATGTGGTGCCTCCAACTCGCTGATCCACAGAATCTAGCGCAGATGCAGAAAGAAGAGAGTGAAGAGTTCGCAAACGCGTTGTAAAGGTTTGTTAACTCCCGATAGGGTGATGCGCGGAGTAATCGACCGCAAATCGGGGACCCGAGCCGAGTGGGTTAATTCGGTTGAACAAAGACTTTACTCTGCTTTACGAACTCTTTACCCCCACAAGTCTCTGGCAGGACGTCGGAGACAGACGTCAGGCCTTCTACATGAATCTAAAACCGAGTCAGTATTCCTTCAACGTGATCGACTGTAACAACGACGGTCTCTGGAATATGGAGGGAGACCGGCTTTCCTTTGTCGTTCCGCCAGCCTTCTACCAAACCACGTGGTTCCTCTGTCTGGTGATCGGTTTGTCCGTCGCAGCTATATGGGCAATATTTCGTGTTCGCCTGCAGCACGCCACTACGGCATTAGAATCTCAGCTTGGCGAACGTCTAATGGAGTGCGACCGCATCGCGAGAGAATCGCACGACACTCTGCTGCAGGAGTTTCAGGCTTTGCTTCTGCGTCTCCAGACGGCGATCAACACGATTCCTCACGACGCGCCCGCGCACCAGATGATGGAAAACGCGCTCGACCGGGCAGATGAGGTCTTGCTCGAAGGAAGAAATCGCGTGAAAGATCTGCGGTCCCACGAGACAGGCAAAGGGCATCTTGTCGAACCGTTCGGGAAGCTAATCGAAGAATTGCAGGAACTTGGTGCCCCTAATCTTCGATTGACAGTGGTTGGGGAACCGCGCGCTTTGCAGTTCTTTGTGGCAGACGAAACCTATCTCATCGCTCGGGAGGCCCTTGGTAACGCCATGCGTCACTCGTTGGGTAGCGAGGTGTTGTGCGAACTTCGCTACGAAGAAAACGAACGGCTACTCATTTCTCAAGCTAACGGAGTCGGCATTAGTGACGAGACGCTCGCGTCTGGCGGAAAGAGCGGCCACTGGGGACTGCTCGGAATGCGAGAACGAGCTAGGAAAATAGGCGCGACGCTCACGATTGACAGCCGGCCCTCGGGCACTCGGATAGAACTTCGTGTGCCCAGTCGATCCGCCTTTGCTGTACATGGCAGAGGCCCGCTGCACAGATTCCTATCAAGGGTCATCCCCGTTCGAAAGTGACCTGACTGATTACCGGACAAACGTCCCAGAACTTATGTAGGCCTGCCCGCTAACACCAGTGCGAAAACCGAGCGCGGCATGTCTCCACAGAATAATCCGACTGTTCGATTGGTTTGCAATCTGCGAAAAGAAAAATCGTAAGCGAAAGGCCAGCCGAAACTGCCGCCTTGCAGAAAGCTATTGTACGAAATTAAAATCTGTCCGTAAACAATTGATAACAAATGATATATTGGCGGAGGCGACGGGAGTCGAACTATCTGGCGTGTTGATAACACATAAGTTACTGATTCTAGGAAGTGCCACAACGGCTAAAAAGGCCCCATTGCCCGATCCATTGTACGTTTATTGTACGAAACGCCTTTCGCTCTTAGGTCTCGCACGCACCACATGGCGGCCCCAGTATCCCACAGATTTTCCGGGACGGACCAAAAAATCGACCGTGTCTATTTTCGCAAAGCATGGTAATCGAAAATAGAGGAGTTGGCTATTTTCGGTCAGCCATGAAGGGGTCTGGGAGAGGATTCCAGGTCCGCGAATCCCGTCACATATAGTCGAACAGGGTCATGAATCCGAAATCCATGTGCAGTTGCTGGTGGCAGTGAAATAGCGTTAGTCCTGGATTGTTGGCGACGAAGTCGATTTCGGCCTCCTGGTAACCGCCCAGCATTACCACATCTTTTAAGATCCCGGATGTTGTCTTTCCCGCCACGCGCGTAAGTTCAAAGCTGTGCCGGTGCAGATGAATGGGGTGGATGTCGTCACTGGCATTTCGCATGTGGATGCGATACCGCTTGCCTTCTTTCAAATGAAATGAGGCCGGAACCCTATCGTTGTTCATCGGATAGGCCACGCCGTTGATCGTCCACCGGTTGAAGCCGTCGTCGTCGGCATTGTCCTTGGCAAAGATCATCTCGAAGGTTTCGTCTGGTGGATCAGCGCTTGCGCTGACTTTCGCAAAGAGCCCGTAGTTCCAGCGATACGACGGAGGCGCGATCCATTCGGCCTTACCCTTGGCTCCTGCGTATTCGACGACGATTCCCATGCCGTGCTGACGATCATCGTCCGCCGGATCGCCCATGATCCAGACTCCAGGATGTTTCATTTCAACAATGGCGGAGACGCGCTCTGCCGTGCCTATCCATAGCACCGGAACCGTCGCCGGGTTGGGCACGGGATTTCCGTCGAGCGCCACCACGTGGAATGAATGACCTGGCAATGCAAGACTGCGTATCTCGGTTGCGCTTCCGTTCAACACATGGAACAGAACTCGTTCGCCCTGTTTCACGCGGATGGGATCTCCGTGATGCAGCATCCGGCCATTGATTGTGAAAGAGTCGTAGCCCACCTCGTATCCGTGTGGCATACCCTTCGCGAGGGAAGCCTTCATGGCCGACTCGCCCTGCTCTTCAAGCTCTTTAACCTTGGCTGGAGGCAGGAAGTTCTGGGCCATGTCTCCACCGCGGCTGAAAGTCGGCTCGAATTCCTTCAGAACGAGGAAGACCTCGCGGTCATAATCGCCAGGCTCATGCTTGGGTTCGATATAGACGGGGCCAACCTCGCCGCCATACTGCCCGGCGTAAAGATCCGCTTGAGCTCGATTGTGCGTGTGATAGAAACGAAATCCTGCGGGACGTGGAGTGAATACGATCCTGCGTTTCCCGCGTGCAGGAATAAATGGCGTGCCCTCCTCAGCAGCTCCATCGACGTTAACGGGCACCATCTGGCCGTGCCAATGCAATTGTTCTGGCACATCCGTGTCGTTGAACACATCCACAGTAGCCTCCTGGCCCTCCTTGAAGCGAAGTAGCGGACCAGGAAACTGGCCGTTGTACGTGGTCGCGGAGATGATCCGTTTTGGCGCAATCTCAACGGGAGACGTTTTGATTCGCAGCGTGTAGTCAGGAGAACCCGACTCCGGTGAGTTGTTGCCCTGGATTGAAATGTCGGATTCAGCGATGACAGAGCCGGGGGGCAGGAGAACAGCTGCAGTTGTTAGACCCGCCGTTTTTAGAAACCGGCGTCTGGATTCGGATGGTTCCATCATCGAGCCTCCCTGTCTTCGCTACTCGGGTGGCGAGCAGGCGTTGCATCAAGAGACCAACTCCCGCCGCCAACTGAAATGAGAAAAATCAAGCTGCAGAACATGGCAAAATCGGTGCGCGCATCGCTGACCATGTACCAGAAACCTTGGTTGGCGCGAAACAACTCTGGCACCTTAGTTGTGGCAATCGCGGTCGTGATCACGATCAGCAGCGGGATAGATACGATTCTCGTCCCCAGTCCCAACACTAGCAGGAGACCGCAGAGAACCTCGAAGGTGCCGACAAAATGCGCTATGAAGTACGGATGTGTAAACCCGATTCTTGTGAAGCGAATCACTCCCATGCCGGGATCGATGTACCTCAAAATGCCCTGTGTAAAGAAGATCAGTCCCACCGCAATCCGAATGAGTAGTACGCTGCGTGGGGCTTCAGTGGGTTCAAGGAGGAACCGCAAGATTGTGTTCAAAGGGTCACCTCAACACGCTCTGTCGTTGCGTACCTGCAAGCATTGTAGTCAAGGAAATGAATCGATTCGAAGAGATGGGATCTGTTGGCTTGACCGCCAAAACATCTTGACTCTGGAATGCATTCCAGGGTTCATACTCCTATGGTGCAAAGCAGTGGTTCCAAGACCCTTCATTCTGGGGCGCTAGCCAAGGCAACCGGCGTGAGTCCAGACACGATTCGACACTACGAGAAGATCGGCGTTCTCCCGCGAGCGTCGCGGACAGAGTCCGGCTACCGGGTCTATCCTGCAAGCGCGGTGGAGAGGGTGCTTGTGGTGCAGAGGGCGCTTCGGATCGGATTCACTCTGGCGGAACTGGCCGAGGTCCTGAAAGCTCGCGATGCCGGAGGCGCCCCCTGCCGCCGCGTTTATGAGCTTGCCCAGGAAAAACTCAAGGGTATCGAAGCAGACATTGAGGCCCTAAGAGGCACGCAACGATATATGAAAAAGGTATTGTCCGATTGGGAATTGCGTATTCAAAGTGCGGGTCCCGGACAGAAATCCCACTTGCTGTATTCGCTCAGTGACGCGGTAAAGGCTGGCACTCCAACAGATCAGTTTCGGAGGAAGAAGAAACCATGAAAACGATAATCGCAGTTCTTCTCTTCGGCGGGCTGCAATTGGCCGCACAGGACATGCAGTCGTGTCCGATGCACAAACAACATACGAAAGAGGTTTCACAGCATCAGGCCGATGTCGAAAAACACGGCGACGAGGCAATGGGCTTCCCGCATGACAAGACCACTCATCATTTTCGCCTGTACTCGGACGGTGGCGCGATTGAAGTGACCGCCAATGACAGCAACGATTCCCAAAACATGCAGGCGATCCTATTGCACCTGACGCACATTGCCACAATGTTCTCCAATGGGGAATTCTCCATTCCGATGTTCGTCCATGACCAGGTGCCGCCCGGCGTACCTATGATGAAAGAAAAACGAGCTGAGATTTCTTACACCTTCGAAGAGTTACCGGCAGGTGGCAGGGTCCGGATTAAGACAACGAACCCGGATGCGCTGAAGGCGATTCATGAGTTCCTTCGTTTTCAGATTGCGGACCACCATAGCGAAGACACAACCGATATCGGCGCTCCGTAAGGGAGCCCCCAGCTCGACCGCCGCACCTCTAATGTAGCGGCAAGAGCAGCTTGACTGCCAAGCCAAGGACTGTCGCAATGAAAATGCGCCGTAGCCAGACTGTGCTCAGGAACAGGGCGATGCGGGCTCCCAGCAGCGCACCCAGAAACATGGAAACGCCAAGAATGATGCCCAGCTTCAGATCCACGACGCCGCGCCAAACAAATATCAGAGTCGCAACGCCCGAAGAAAACACGTTGATCACCTTCGTCGTAGCAACGGCTTGCAGAAAGGTCATGCCGAAAAGCAGAACAAAAGCGGCAGTGAGCACAGTGACGTAACCACCGCTGAAAAAGCCGCCGTAGATTGCCAGAACAAAAGTGGCGGCATAACCAGCCACTACTCCAAACTGGGATGCGGGGACATCATGAGTGGCGTGCCCCAAGTTCTTATTCAGGAGGGAGAAGACGGCTACACCAATCATGGCCACGGCAATAGTGATTTGCAAAGCCTTGAGCGGCACCGTGAGCAACGCCAATGCACCCAAGCCAGAACCAATGATGGTGAGAACGATCGAGGGCGCCAAACGGCTGCGGTTTAGAACGCCTTTCCCCATGAACGGCAACGAGCCGCCCACGCTCATAAAAGTCAAAGCCAGCATGTTGGTTGCAACGGCAACGTGGGCTTCAATGCCCAGAGCGATCATCACGGGGACGGTGATGAGAGAAGTACTGCCGGTCACGACGCTGATCACGCTCGTGAAGAAAAACACTGCGATTAAGGTAGATAGTTTGGCCCCGGACACGCGCCAATGATAACAAGGCGGGCTTGAGGCTGCCCTTGACCGAAGTCCAACGGAGAAAACTTCAGTGCTTGCAATTGGCACGGATCTCGAATTCAACTTGACTCGTATCCGTAGTTCTGCAATTATCGAAACATGCCAGTAGCCTCAACCAAGAAGAGTACCGAGCAGGTTGCAAAGTTCGCCGACATGCTTTCCGCGATGGGCACCGAACCGCGCCTTCGAATTATGCAATTGCTGCTATCCGCGCATCCGGATGGCTTGGTCGTAGGCGATATCCAGTCTGAGCTGGACATTCCGAATTCCACGCTTT
>OBLW0100003944.1_pt1 | contig 11416 bp, 7 predicted proteins | sample 1520161 | NCBI WGS metagenome assembly OBLW01 (sample SAMEA3539309, study PRJEB22396) | soil metagenome | biome: tundra; feature: field; material: soil | place: USA | collected 2010-05 | depth 0.15 m
CGTACCTGCGGTTGTACGGCCAGATGTCGCAGACCGCGCGGAACCGGATGTCCGGAATCTTGAACGCGGCATTCAAGAGGACGCGGCCCTCCTCGCCGCAGCCGATCAGGGCGATGTTCAGGGTGGCGGCGCCCCCGCCCGAAGGGGCGGCGCGGGCGAGGTACGGGGCGGCGATGAACGCGGCCCCAAGCTTCGCCCCGGCGGCGAGGAAGTCGCGGCGGGTGAACCCGGGGAGGGGCGGGGTCGGCATGGTGACGGGTCCGGCCGGCCTACGCGGACGGGCCGGGCCAGAGCGCAAGGCGGTCGTGGCGCACGAGGAGAAGCGCCCCGACAATCAGGATGACGTGGATTGCCAGCCAGGCCACGCCCTCGTTCTCCTGCACCGCCATGAGCCCGAACGATAGGCCCACGTACAGGAGGCCGGTCAGGACTAGGGTTACGCGCGACTTGATTCCCAGGAGGAGCGCAGCGCCGAGGACAATCAGCAGGTAGCCGAGCGAGTCCGCGAAGAAGCGGGTGGCCCAGAGCGGCAGGAAGGACGCGCCGGTGATGCCCTGCGCCATCCGCTTCATGTTCTCGTAATAGGTGGCGAACGAGTACCTGCCGTTGCTCTCGAATTTCTCGAGGCCCTCGAGCAGGGTGCGAAGGCCGATGAACAGGCGCAGCAGCAGGAACGCCCAGATGTATTCGCTGCGCGGGGCCGCCGGGGAGGACGGGGTGGGTTCGCTCATGGGAATCAGGGGATGCACGCCTTCATACGCCGAAGCCGGGGCGGTAGTGGGTTGCGACGAACTCGTTCGCGGACGGAAGGTTTGTCACCTTCAAGGCGTCGGAGTCCCACTCGATGCGGTGCCGGGCGCGCACCGCTATGTTGCCGATGATGACGCTCTCGGTCAGCCGGGAGGAGTAGTCGAAGTTCGACCCGGCGCGGACGCCGCCCTTGCAGGCGCGGATCCACTCGGCGAAATGGCCGCCGACCACGCGTGGGATCGTCTTTGGCGGCAGGCCCGGCGCCATTTCCTTCATTTTCGCCTCCGGGATGATCCGGATGCTGTCATAGTAGGTGTCGGCGACGACAGTGGCCTTCGAACCCACGAGAAGCGTGCCGTTATCATGCAGCTTGCGCGCTTCCTCGAGCTCGGGCGGCATCGGCGGCATGAGGCCGCCGTCGTACCAGGTCCACTGGACGGGCGGCATCGACCCCCGGGCCGGAAACTGCATGCGGATCACCTCCGCGGTCGGGCCGCTGACGTCGGTCCCTTTGGCGCTGATCGGCTCGACCGATGTCGGGGCGGTCAGGCCGAGCGCCCAATAGGTGCCGTCCATGATATGGCACCCCATGTCGCCCAGTGCGCCGGTGCCGAAGTCCCAGTATCCGCGCCATTTGAACGGCAGGTACGCCGGATCGAATTCGCGGGGCTGCGCGACGCCGAGCCAGAGGTCCCAGGAGAGCGAGGGCTGAACGACGGGCATCATCTTGCTGTGGTCGGGTTTCTCGGCGCCCTGCGGCCAGATCGGTCGGTCGGTCCAGCTGTGCACCTCGTGCACCTCGCCCAGCACGCCGGCGTCGACCCATTCCTTCAGGAGGCGCGCGCCCTCGCCCGCGTGGCCCTGGTTGCCCATCTGCGTCGCCACTTTCTTGTCCCGGGCGGCCTGGGCGAGCAGGCGGGTCTCGGCCACCGTGTGCGTGAGCGGCTTCTCGACGAACACGTGCTTGCCCAGCGCAATCGCGGCCATGGCGATCGGGAAGTGCATGTGGTCGGGAGTCGAGACCGTCACCGCGTCAATCTGGCTGCCAAACTTGTCGAGCATGACCCTGAAGTCGCGGAAGTGCGGCACACCCGGGAATTCCGCGAATGTCTTGGCCGCCCTCTCGTCGTCGACGTCGCAAAACGCCACCAGGTTTTCCCCCTTCATGCCCTGCACCGCGTCGTATCCGCGGCCGCCGACGCCGCAGCAGGCGATGTTTAGCTTGTTGCTCGGGGACTGGGCTTCGGCGCCCTGGGAGCGCAGTATGTTGGGGAGGGTGATTGCCGCGGAGGCGAGCGATGCGGTCTTCAGGAAGGAGCGACGGTTCATGTCGGGGGTGTTCATTGTTTGTTCAGTTTGAATGGAAGCCGGGCAAGCGCCCGCCTAGTGGCAGCAAAGGGCCTGAGGGGTTCTTGTCAGTACAAGGGTTGAGGTCGGCCAAGTCCATCAAGTCCTTTGCGCGGGTGGGGCAATCAAGGGATGGGGGGTGCCTCTTGGCTCATGGGAAAGCCTGTCGCGGCCTGGCTGACAGGTGCCGACGAGGGCTCATTGCGCGGCGGGCGCCATGTTCTTGGCCAGGAATGCCTCGATCCTGGAATACTGCTCAACCCTGTTGGCGAAGTGCATCATGCCGTGGCCCTCGGAGCCCACGATGTAGGATTCACTGGGCACGTTGTTTTTTTTCAGTTCCGAGATGAGGCGGGTGGACTGTCCTATGTCGGCGATCGGGTCGTATCCGCCGTGGGTCACAAACACCGGCACCCGCACGCGGTCGATGTGCCTCACGGGCGCGATGGCGTCAAACTTGGCGGGTTCATTCCTGGGGTCTCCGAGACGGCGCAGCAGGGTTGCGTACCACCAGTCGAACTTCGAGTAGTCGTATTTTCGGTCGCGGATCAGCTGCTCCCAGTCGAACACCCCGGAAATCGTGACGGCGCAGCGGTAGAGCGCGGGCTCATCGACCACTCCCTTGATCGCCAGGTATCCTCCGAAGGACCCTCCCATGATCGCGACCCGGCCGGGATCGACCAGCCCGGTCGCGATGAGCGCCTTCGTCGCATCCGTCACGTCGTGGCTCATCTTCACGAAGTCCCACTGGTCCGTTTTCGGGAACATCCATGAGTAGCCTGGGGAGGCGCGGTAGTTGGGCTTCAACACGGCGTAACCGCGGCTTGCGAGAAACTGGGCCTCTCCGTCGAACCCCCAATGGTCCCTCACCCATGGCCCGCCGTGCGGCACGACCACCATGGGCGCCGGTTGCTCCTTCGAGGCTCCGGCGGGCAGCGTCAGGTAGGCGTCAAGCTGGCGTCCGTCCCGCGTCTTGAACCGGATGATCGTCTCCGGCAGCATGCGCTTCGGATCGATCCAGGGGGCCGACCGCCTGAAGAGGCCCGAGGCGTGCCTCTTGAAGTCAACCCAGCTGTATATCGCGGGCTGCCTGTCGGAATAGGCCATCACGAGAAAGAAGTCCTGGACCTCGTTGCTTCCGATTATGCGCACCACCAGCCCTGGGAATGAGTGGTTCAGGGTCGCTTGGAACTTCTGATAGGCTTCGGTGAACCAAATCGTGTGCGGCCCCTCGCGTTCCGCCGTGGCCCCTATGATCTCGCCCGATACGGGATCGCGGTACAATTCCCCGACAAAATCGTAGCCTTTGTCATCGACGAGGGTTTCACCCTCCTTGCCTGTGTTGGCGTCAAGGAGCACGAGCGGGCTGGGCTTGCCCTCTTTGTGGGGCGTCCGCGCGGCCAGCTCGCCCGCCCGGTTGCCGCAGCCGAATAGGTCCCATTTCTCCAGATCCACCGGGCAGGGAACCCATGTCCGATCCGCCAGCCTCCTCAGCGAAAGCAGCCCATTCTGCGACAACATGGCGAATTCGAGGTTTCCGTCCTTGTCGGCGATGTAGCCGACCGTGTCCCCGCCTCTTGGCACGGTATAATGATCCAATATGTGGAGATCGTTGTTCTCGCGCACGGGCTGAACGAGCGCATTAAAGGCGTCTCCCGATGAGAGCGTGGTAAAGTCCACGCCTCCCGTCTTTGAAAACTTGCCGGAGTTGATGATGGCGGCGCCCCAGTCCAACCAGGGGCTCTGGAGCGCGTTGACCCTGTTCCAGACGAGGGGATTCAGGCGGTCGACCCTCGGAACCGCGATCAACGTCGTGCCAAAGTACTGCAGGACGGGGTAGGTGCCGCTCAGATCGCCGACCTCCGCCGCAAACAAGCCGATTCCGTAGAGCTTCTGCGACGACAGCTGGAACACGAGCCGCTTGTCGTTCAGCCAGTCGACCTCGGTAACGTCCGTGTCCCCGCGCCGGCCAAGCACCTCGTATTTCTGGGTCTTCACGTCGTAGACGAAGAGCAGATGGTTGTCCTCGCCGACGGTGACGATGGCCGCAATTTCGGTGCCCGATGGGTTCAGCCTCGGCGCCCTGAGCAGCGAGGGCCGGAAGAAATCGGCCAGCGGAATCTGCTGGCTTTCCGGAACGGGTGTTTCCCGGCTGAGATCGAGCGGGCCTTCAGCCCACAGCGCGACGATGGGGAGAAATGCGGCGAAGAATACTGCAAGCGCTAGCTGCCTCGAGGGCAGCGGGAAGGACAGATTTTCGGCCATGGCGCTGAGTCTCGCATATCCGACCATTTTTGCCTTGGCGGCAATAGAATATGGGTCCGCGGATCAGAGCTTGGATCCGAGCAGTTCCATGCGGCGAATCCCGCCGCGCCGCCAGGGGTGACAAGCGGACTCCGACGCGAGCGCCACGCTCCTGCGATGCGTATCCCGCGTTGCCAGGCAACATGGCGGACACGAGCGACCGAGCGAAAAGGAGACACATCTCGTTATGGGGCAGCGTCATTTGCCCGCAAGGCTCCCATCGGCAACCTGGGTTCGATTCCCCTTGGGAACAAAACCGGATCAATTGAAGTTCGCCTTGGTCTGATATAGCTTAATTCTTGAATTGCACCGTGCCCCAACGTGAGAAAGCCACGTCAGCATAGAATTAAGGTCTGCCGCTTGCTGAGCTTGGCGGCTATCTCGGCGATCGCGCCTGTCGGCCATGCCTCGGGCCCAACTCCCGCCAGCGAAGAAATCACCGCGGTGTCCTCGAAAGTGTACAATGGCTATATGCGCACCAAGCTTGCGGACGGCCCATTCCGGCCGGAGAGCTATGCCTTTGGAAACGGGGGCTTCCTGACCGGTGGCCTGGCGGGGTTAAAGGGATCGACAGGCGTATTTACGCGCGACGGCACAATAGACGAAATGACATTCGCCACCGTGGCGCGGACGATCGAGGGGCCGCTCGAGGGGCAAAACTATGTGGTCGCTCACGATCCCAAGACGACAGAGTTGTTCATCATGGTCTTTTGGGGGCGAACCATCGGCACCAATGCCTTTCTCGAATCAGGCCTGAACAATGTTCCCCTCGGATCGAGCCGGGACAAGATGGACCTTGAGAACGCCGCGCTGCTGGGGTTTGACTCGGAGCGGGTCTTCGGAGTGGGGTTCGCCGATCCCGCCAACATGATGTCGAACATACGCAGGCAGACACATTCTGCAGTTGTCGGCGCAATTGAGGACGATCGGTATTATGTAATTCTACGAGCGTTCGACTTCCAGTCCACGTGGAAGCAAAAGAAAATTAAGCTTCTTTGGGAGACACGGTTCAGCCTTTCCCAGCGTCGCCACGACTTCGGCGAGGATTTGCCAAGAATGACGCAAATCGCCGCGCAATATTTTGGACAGGACAGCCATGGTCTAATAAACAGGGCGATTCCCGAGGGCCGTGTCGATATAGGCGAACCGCGGTCTCTCGGCGATGTGCCGGGGAAATGAGCAAGCCTCGTTCACCGGAAATGAAGCGCCTTCTCATGTTTGTTCTTGGAGCGTGCCTCGCTTCCGGGTCCCGCGCCTTCGATTTCGGGGGCGCCAGCGACATTACCGCGGTGTCCGGGAGGACGAGCCGCGAATATGTCCGCACGCGCCTGGCGAACGGATCGTTCGCGCCGGAGTCATACGTCTTTGGCAAGGGCGGGGCGCGGTCGGGCGCAATGCAGGACGCCTCGATAGACAAGCTGGACTTCCTGGACGTCGCGCACGTGATCGCCGGCCCGCTCGCAAGCCAGAATTACCTTCCGAGCACCGACCCCAAGACCACGAGGCTCTTGATCATGGTCTACTGGGGTACGACCCAGGCTCCCGAGCATGCCAACGAAACGGCCGGGATGCAGAACCTGCAGAGCGCCCAGGATGCATTGAACAATGCGCAGGCGCAAGGTTTGCAGTCGACGAGCCCCGCCAGGCAAAGCCTCGAGGGGCAATTCACGACCGCGATGGCCCTGGTCCAGGCGGAAAACAAGATGCGCGACCAAGCCGACCTCGTGAACGTCAAGATGCTCGGGTACGATTCGTGGTGGGACGAATCTCAGGGGGACCACAGGGGCACGGCGTTCGCGCTGTCGCGCAAGGACCTGGTCGATGAAATCGAACAGAACCGGTATTTCGTCGTCCTGATGGCCTACGACTTCCAGATCGCGTGGAAGGACAAGAAACACAGCCTGCTTTGGGAGACGCGCTTCAGCATCCGCCAGCGCCACCATGAATTCGACAAGGACCTCCCGGTGCTGGCGCAGTATGCCTCGAGGTACTTCGGTCAGGACAGCAACGGCCTGATTCGCGGGGCAGTTCCCCTCGGCCATGTCGACATAGGCGAAGTGAAGTCGCTTGGCGAAGTGCCGGGGAAATGAGCCGCTGCCGCGCGGGCGGCCGACAGCGCGTCCCCGATGTCATTCACGGGATATTCTTCCTGCCGGCAACCTCGTGGAGCAGGGAAACGGCGGTATCAATGAGGATGGTGCCGCATTCATCCGTGCCGTGCGCCGAGTCCCTGGTCGTTTCGTAGCCGCCGCGGGCCAATTCCCCGGGCATTCCCACATAGATCGTGCCCCCGCCGTTTGAATAGCCGAGGACCAGCGTATGCGGGTACGGCGATTGCCCCTGAATAGCCATCGCGATCTCGATCATCGGTTCACCCGGCAACGCCACGATCGCGACGGACCCGAGGGCGAACACCTGCACCTCCGCCAGGCAATAGTCGGTTCCCGTCTTGGAGCGTTGCGCGGCGTTCCACGGCAAGCGGGCCCGCGAGGATGCCTCCTCCAGCCGATTGACGTCGACGGGCAGCCCGCCGGCGGCTGCTGCAGTGACACGCGTGCCGATCAGCGCCCCCATCTCCCTAGCCGCATCAATGCCTCGCCTGGCCGGCACGAGATCGCCGGCGCAGCCCTGGAGAAATATCGCCCGGCCGCCGACTTGCGCCTCGACGCCATCCTCCGCGAACCCCGGCCAATCCCCACACGCGGCGTTGCTGTACGAGTAGACGGAGACCGCGTGGCAGGGATAGCTGAAAAGGGTGACCAGGGAATGCCGTTCCCTGTCCCTGAAGGCGAGGATGCTGACCGTTGGATCCATTGGTCCAAAGCGCAGGCCGTCGGGCAGGGTATAGGGGTCCTTCGGCTCGAAGATGGTGGTGACGGTGCCGTCCGGCCGCCGCGGACGCCGGTTGTACTGCCACTCGGGAACCAGGGCGCGGCTGACCTCGACGGTCACGGGCCGCAGCGCCGCATCTGCCGCCTTGGCGGCCGCCACGCTCGCGGCGTAGAGCCTTTCCACCCATTGCCGGTTGATTGATTCGCTCGGGGCCGGCACGGCCTCGTCTTCATTGACGGAGACCAAGCGCTCGTCGGGTACCGGGGCGCACGGCGCCGAATGGTCGTGCGAGGCATTCACCAGAATATTGCCAGCGGGGACGCCAATGGCGGCCGATACGAGGCCGCGCACTTTCGCGACGCCGTCCTCCCGCGTGTTCACCAGGTCCCATTGGAGGATGACGATCTTGCGGGTGCCGTCACTGAGCACCATCGCCCTCGCGTACAGTGGGCTCAGGACGCCGTCGAAGGTCGCGTTGTTCGTCGCCCAGTGCCTGAAGCCGGCAGGAGGCGTGATGTCCTCGCGTCCGGCCCCCGCCATGAGCTGGGCGGCAGGCACCGGATGAACGCCGAACGGGAAAGCCACCACCGCAGCCAGCAGTGAAATACGGATGTTCGTGCACCCATTATCCACCGGGCCCCCTGGGGACGTCAACCTTGGGTCACCTATCGGTTACTTAATGGCTTCACCATCGGAATGCGGCACATGGGCCACCTAGTCCCGGGGAATCGCCGCCCAATACCGCAGAGCATCTATTCGCGCTGCTGGCCGGGAGGGAAAAGCTGTGGAAAGTACGTGCCGAGAACCTTGGCCGGCAGCGCGAGCCGAACCGGCGATTTTGGGGTGCTGGACTTTAGCAGTCCCGCTTTGAGGGCCGTGGCCAGGGCCGCGCGGCCCGTGCGCTCGCCTGCGCCGGCGATCCGGCCCGCCTCGCCGCGCGGGAATTCACCCCGGAAAAGCGCCTCCCGCAGGAGGAGGAAGACACGCGCGGCGGCCTCACCCAGATCGGCCTCAAGCCGCACATATCGCTCCATCCGGTCGGCCAGTGCATCCAGTTCAAGGAGCTTCTCCATGAAGGCGATCTGTTCGAGCATGACCCGCAGCACGAACTCGCAGAACTCCCGCAGGGCGCGCTCGCTGAGGTGACCGGCCCCGTCGTCGGCCGAGGACAAGCTCCGCTCCCGGTCGGCGTTGGCAAGGCGCTCGTAGTACTCCTCGCGCTGGAAGGCCAGCCCGCGGGAAAGCGACCAAAGGCCGCCGGAGTCGATTCCGGCCTGGCGGATTAGGGTGTCGGAGAACAACCGGACGACGCGGCCGTTTCCGTCCCGAAATGGATGGATCCATGCGAGCCGGTGGTGGCTCGCCCCTACCGCGACGATCCTGGCGGCGCGCGACTGGTCGGGCGACTCGTAACGCTGGCAAAAATGCCGCAGGAGGGCCGGCACGAGATCGTACGGCGGCGCAAGGTGCGCCCCCACTCTCACGCTGGTAGTGCGCAGCACCCCCGGTTCGAGGGGCGCTTCTGCTCCCGTCCACGTCGTGGCCACGCGCAGGGACGGGGGGAGTTCCGAGTAGAAGCGGCGGTGCAACTCGCACAGGAAGTCCGTTGCGAATGGAGATCCGTCGTGACCGGCGGCCCAGCGCTGGCACGAGAGGTGGGCCAGCGCGAGTTGTTGAAGGTCGCGTTTCCTGGGCTCCGATGAGAAATCGCGGCGCAGCGCAGCCTCAATATCCGGCACCCTCGTTTGCTGGCCCTCGATCAGGTTGGAATAATAGCAGTGCATCCAGCGCGTGACTTCGGCCAAGTCCGCCATCAGTGGGTCCCGCACCTTTCCCTTGAGGCGGGCAGCTTGCTCAATCACATCGCACGCGAGGTCCTCCAGGGGAGAACCTTGCTGTTCGGGAAATGCGGGCTCGAGTGCGACTTCTGTAAGGGTCATGTTGCCGATCTGTTTGCCGATATTTATTATGTGCTGTAACCTAAATGTCAATATGTTAAGTAACTTTTTATATAATTATGCATATGTATACTGCCGATCTTTTTGCCGCTGGAAACCCACCGGGCAGGGCAATGCGCCCACCTCGTTTGGGTCGGCCGCCGTACCTTGAAGGATCTGAGCCTACGGCAGGAAGGGGATACAGACGGCGGCGGGTGTCGGCGCCGGTCAATTCACGGTCCGGACTTGACGGGCGCGACGCGGACCTGCACGTCCCTGCTGATGGCGGTGCCTTCGCGGTTGTGGACCAAAGCCACATAGTGTCCTGCGGCGTCCGCCGAGATGTTCCTGATGGTGAACGCGGGCTGCGAAGCTCCGGCGATCTCGACGCTGTCGTGCATCCACGTGAATTCCAGCGGACCGGTGCCGTCGGCAGAGACTTCCAGCGTGAGGTCGCTGCCCACCGGGGCGCTTTCCATGGGGTCCGGTTCGTGGGTCAGGAACGGCACGATTGCGCCTCGGATTCCGAACGACAGGGAATTGGGCGCCACGCAAATCCGATCGACCACGGACGATGCCCTGTGGCCGCGCAGGTCATCCAGGGTTGCGATGAACGTCAACACCTCGCCAGGGGCAAGGTCTGCGGGCGGGCGCCAGAAGACTTGGTAGGGAGAGGAGTCGGCCGTGCCCAGCAGCTCGTACTGATCAGGGCGCGATGCCCTCTTCATCGCAAACGTCACCTCCGCGAAACCGTCCCCTCCGGTCACGTTCACGCGAATTTCCTGGCGAATGGGAATCACCTGACCATCCACGCTCCTGGCAGTGAAGGCTAGGACCGACCCGCTGGAGGGCGCGGCGAATCCAATGGACGGTGCCAAGGCCGATGCCGGCAGGGGCGCCTGCGCCTGCCAGACAATGCACTCCAAGGGGGCGAGGGACACGGCGACCTTTCCAAGAGCGCCAACCTCCAGGGCAGGTCCGCCGGCGAGATAGGGATCCCGGGAGTCGAAAATACCCCGAAGGGCGGCGCCGGCGGGCTGGCTCGTGGCCAGTGTCGCGCTCACGGCATCGGTCCTGGAGTTGTTCAGCGCGACAAGGTACTCTACGCGCTCGTTTCGCTCGATGCGCGAGAAGGCGAAGAGATGGGGCTGGCCGCTGGCGTGAAGCAGCATGGCGCCTCGTGCCAATCCCGGGTGAGCCGCGCGCAGGAAGGCGAGCGTGCGAATGGTCCTGTAGAACGGGTGATCGACGTCGAACTTGTCATCGCCTCCCCTGCGCTTGGTCCCCAGGAGCGCGAGGTCGCGAAACTGTGTCGCACGCGAGGAAAACATGTCCTCGCGCGCGCCCATGTCGTTGCCGGTCCCTACCATGCCCTGTTCGTCCCCGTAGTAGATGACAGGCTGGCCCCGGACGGTCAGCAGGAGTTCGTGGCCCAGGAGCACCAGATCGCTGAGCTGCGCCGGGTCAGCAAGGGGATTGTCCTGCTTGAGGAAAAAGGCGAAACGCCCCGCGTCATGGTTGCTGATGAACGTCGTGGCGCTCTGCACGTTGCTGTCATGGTCCGTGTACCAGCTGTCCCGCGCAAATAGGCTTTCGAGTTCATCCGCGCCGTGGCCCCGCGAGATGAAGTCGCGCGCGCCCTGGAAGAACCCGAAGTCAAGGGTCGCGTCCAGAGTGCCTGTTGTCGAAAACTCGCTCATGAGGGCCGCGTCACCGTTTTCGTTTGCGACCTCGCCGAACTGCAGGAAGTCCGGCCGGCCCAGTTCACGGGCCCTCTCGCGGATTGCAGGCGCGAACGCCTGCCAGAACTCCATGTTCACGTGTTTGACCGTATCGATCCGGTAGCCGTCGATGCCGTATTGCTCGATCCAGCGGCTGTAGACGGAAATGAAGCCGCGCACCACCGCCGGGTTTTCGGTGAACACGTCATCCAGCCCCACAAAGTCGCCATGCAGCGAGCTCTCGCCCTTGAAGGTGCTGTTGCCGCGGTTGTGATACAGGGTCACGTCATTCATCCATTCGGGGCCCTTTGAATGGGCTTCCGCCGCGTACACGATCGGCACGTGCGCGAAGCTTCGCTCGGCCGAGAGCCGGGGGAAATCGGAGGCCGAGTTCAGCCCGTTGTAGGCGACCAAGTGGGGATCGAAGGGCTTGCCGGAGGCGTCGCGGTAGGGCGCCTGTGCCATGTCGATGTAGGTCGTTGTCCCGTCCTTGTAGTGGATGACATCCGCGGTGTGGTTGACGAC
>OBLW0100003945.1_pt1 | contig 11415 bp, 17 predicted proteins | sample 1520161 | NCBI WGS metagenome assembly OBLW01 (sample SAMEA3539309, study PRJEB22396) | soil metagenome | biome: tundra; feature: field; material: soil | place: USA | collected 2010-05 | depth 0.15 m
TGTAACAAATTCGTCGGGTTTGCATTTATTCATGTGGCTCCCTTGGAGGAGCCAGCGTTCCGGTTTTGCCCGCTTTACCGTCTGGTGGGGCTGAGCACGTGTCCATTGGCAGCGAAGAAATAGGCCATTCGGGGGCCTGAGCAAGGCGGTCGTTATGCAGTTGCGTGTAACGGATCGCGCCGTTCTCGCATTTATGCCACAGAGGTAGCGAAGTATGCTGCGAATCTTTGTTTTCGACGAACCGTACACGGTTAAGTTGCGTCTGGAAGGGAGGCTCACGGCTGAGACTGTGCCTCTGCTTACCCAGCATTGGGCAGAGGTTCGAAGCAGACTCAAAGGCCGCAAAGCCATCCTTGATCTAGGAGACGTTGTTGAGGTTGATGAAACCGGCCGGCGGACGCTGGCCTGGCTTTCTGGCTCAGGGGCCAGGCTGGGCTATGCCCACCCCAACGTGCGTCCGTTAGTAGAAGACTTGGCCTGCGATGAGCCTGGGATCTCGCGGTTCTCAGCTCGACTTTGGAAACGACTGCACGTGGCTCAATGTTATGAGCGCTGGGATTCGCGCCTCTGCCAGCTGTGCCGCCTGATCTGCGCGCTGTTGCCTCCTGCTTGGCGGCCATGCGGATGTCGCGCAAGCTAGAGGCCATGTTATCCAAGCGCAGCGTGGCGGGCCGAGCCCAGCATTCTCGTGCAACCCTGAGAATGAGGACAAATGATCATTCGAATTTCGCGGAGTTATATTCCAAGAGTTGAAAGGGAGAAGTGCCATGAAACGTAGCAAACTGCTAACAATTCTGTTATTGATGCTGACTTCGTTGGCTTTGGCCCAGAGCGCACCGTCGGGCCAGCAATCTTCAAGCGGGGCGCAAGCGGGAACGCCGCCTGCACCCGGCGTACGGGCGGGCCAGCGGGCACAACGGCATGAGCAGATGCAGGCGATGTGCAAGGAACACATCGAAGCCATGAAGGCGGATGTACAAAAAATGCATTCCGCTTTTGACAAGATGAAAGCCAACGTTGCCTCCATCAGCAACGCCGATGAGAAGGCGCGTTGGCAAGCGAATATTGACATGTGGCAGACCATGGTGGACCACCACGACCAGATGCTGAAGCACATGGAAGACGCCCAAGCCAAAGGCATGGGATGCGGAATGATGATGGGCGGCATGGGAATGGGTGGCGGCATGAGCCCGATGAAGCCAGCCCCGACCGGACCTGCCGAAACCAAGCCACAGTAGCAGGGAGCCGTACTCTAGGTCCGATGCTGCGACCGACCGGCCGCGGACTATCGCGCTCAGGTAAAACCACGCGAACCGGACGTGCCGCAGCCCCCGGCAGCGAAGGTGGAAAACTGGCGCTCAACCTTGTTGGAGTGACAATTCGGGCACTCCAGTTCGGTGTCGGCGTCTTTCATCCGACGCAGCATCTCGAACGTTTTGCCGCAGCTGCGGCACTGGTATTCATAAAGGGGCATCACGAACTCCTGGTTCTTGCGAAGCGGCCGATAGGCCGATCAGTTCCCACAACTCTAGACTGGGGTTGCCGCCGGAACCAGGACGACCTGCGGTTCCAGAAGAATCTGGCTTTGGAGTAAGCGGGAAACTAAACACGCTTTTTCTGCCTTTTCAAGCAGGCGCAACCCGCGCTCGCGATCCGATTCACTATTGATCTTCAACATCGGACGAATCGTGACGCGGGTGAACCGGAATCCGCCCTCTCCCTTTTCCACCTGGCCTTCCACAGACACTTCTAGGGCGTGCGCTTCGAACTTCGAATACGCCGCAATGGCCTGAAATGTCGTGATAAAACACGTGGCCACCGCGGAGGTGAAGAAGTGTTCAGGCGTCCAGACCCCTGCCTGGCCGTGAAATTCCGGCGGAGCGGAAAAATTGATCGATGGCTTGACTTCGTGTCTCGCGACCACGCCCTGCTGGCCGCCCGTCCAACGAGCTGAGGATTCAAAACTGTAGCTAGTATTCATATTTCACTTCCTTCATAACAAGAATGCAGAGCTACGGAATTTGTTACAGAATGGGCTCAACTTTCTACAAGGTGCGGGCCATCAGGCTCCCAGATTTCAAATCACATGCACCGCGATCCAATGCCCAATACGTTGGCTGACCAGGATGATTGCCAATGCGACCGCAAGATGTTTTCCCACTTCGGACATCGCACTGACGCCGCGATACCGGGCGAGCATACAAGTCAGCGCTACAAGCAATGATGTCCCCCACACCAGTCCCCATATGGCAGCAATATGCTGAGGCAACAGCACAACGATCAGGACAAAGCTGAGACACAGCAACAACCGCGTTACGAAATTACTCAGCGTTCCAATGAACGCTTCCTTCTGCTCAAGACGTTCCGATTCCTGATACACGTGAACGCTTAAGGAGTCTGTGAGGTTGTCGGCAACCGCCGCAATCAGAAGAGCGCTGACCATGCTGGCTCTTCCAGCTTTCGCGGCGTCGAGGCCGGCAATGAGAGCCATGCTGGTTACGATTCCTGCCGTTCCGCCGAAGCTGATCCTGCTTGGCTTAATCATCTCTAGATAATGTAACTTGACCAACCGCTGTGTCTTAGTTAGTGATCTTGATCACGCGGCGATGAGCGTCAGAATCCCCAGTGCTGGCGGGGTTACGAGATGGGAGCCGGTCACGCAATCGTGAACTCCCATCCACAATACTGGCCGGGAGCTGCGTCAGGGGGACATTGCAAGCAGGCCGTACGAATTCGCGGATCGATTGTCGCAGCGAACGTTTCGAACTCAATGATGCCGACGCTTTTGCAAGGGAAATCCGCCAGACCCTTGCGGCGCCGGGCTTCCTGCACTCGACAGACATCCATGAAGAAGCGCAGACGCCTGCGGTCGTCCGACCATTCGGTCCGTTGAGTGTTGATAACAGCGTAGAGGCGCAGACTCAGGGCTCTTTCGAGGGCCTCGAGCCCACCACCAGCCTGAATGTTGAATGTGGTCATGATGCGGCGGGCCTCCGCGGAGGCGAAGCGCTTCCAGGAGCGAGCGTCCAGGTCAATGGCGATCTCCATGTCGAAACGCTCCTCTGCCGCAAGGAACCAGCAGCCATCGTGGGCGAGCCAGTTCTTGGCGAACATTTCCAGTGCCCGCAACAGATCTTCGCGGCCCATTGCTACGAACGCATTTCCTGGTTGAGATGACATAGTGCTTGCCTCAGGTCCTGATCCTAGTAATCACATCAGGGACGGGTACAGTTTAGCGTTGTGATCCAATACTTATGGAGTAGAACTTTCATCACACATCGCACAGCGAACAGGTTGTCCTATCGTCGCAGGCACCGGCCCAAACTCGGACTCCAGAGGAAATCCAAGCCGACGCCACGTGTGGAAGCCGCCTTGCAATGGACGAACCTTAGTAACGCCGTATTTCCGTAGTTTGACCGCAGTCATGGCGCTGCTGGCTTCATTTGGGCAGGTACAGTACAACACTACTTCTTGCTGTCTGGGAATCTCGCGGTTGCGCTTGTCCAAGTCTTCCATGGGAATCCGAAGCGCCCCCGGAATCGTGTAGGGCTCGGGCAGGAAATCGAGAGAATGTCGGAGGTCAATCACCGTGACCGGTTCATGCCGGTCCAGCTTTTGCATTAGCTCTTCGGGACTGATGCGGGCCATTCGCAGGTCTCGAAGAAACCTCTGCCGCCGCGCATACTTGCGGACTAACCATGCCGTCAGTGCAGCGATGACTAAAACGACCAGGAAGAATGCACTCATCCGCCATGCGTAGACGACGAGTCTTTCAAGTTGCTTCGAGAAGACAAGCCCCAACAATTCAAATGTCGAGGCCCAGATAATGATGCCCAGGCTATCCACAGCCACAAACTGCCACCAAGGCATGCGAATAGTACCTGCGACGGGCGCTGCCATCGCATTCAGGCCCGGTACGAATTTGGCGACCAGGAGCGAACGCAACCCATGTTTCTCCAGAAGATTCTTGACGCGACGGACGCACGAATCTGGCTCCAAGCACACCCGACACAGTCGGCCAAGCGCCCGCGAGCCGTGCGCGTACCCGGCACGATACCAAATCAGATCGGCGGTAAGTGCCCCGGCCAGGGCCAATGCGGTGAGGAAAAACAGGTTCATTCGGCCCGTGCTCGCTATGGTGCCCGCCGCCAGCAGGATTGGTGCAGCCGGTATCGGGACGCCGATCTGCTCGGCGAACACCCAGAGTGGCAGGGCTACGTAGCCATAGCGTACGAAATCAGCCAGAGTCTCGGTCACGTTTTTTGTTTTTGCCCTCTGGAGAAAGAATGCAGAAAACACGGATATTGTTACAACAAAGCGTGCCTGTTTGCGACCGTACGCAGCCGTACGTGCGGCGTTCCTTTCTGTGCGAGGCGTGCTATCTCCGTCCGGTCAAATCGGCAGGTTCAGTGCCCACAATCCGACAACAAGCGCATACTGGATACCGTGACCGATGTCGCCACGTCGTGTCCAAAAGCCGCTTTGCTGCGAGTGAAGACTCATGAGACGCGGGAGACGGGCCTACTACGACAAGTTTTCGAGGTTCTATGATCGCTTTGTCGCTCTTCATTCCCGCGACAAGCAGGGCTTGGCCAGGAAGTTTTTAGTTGACCAGATTTCCGTACAGAACGCTGGTTCGGTTCTCGACCTCTGCACCGGTACGGGTACGCTTCTCACCCACATGCAGACAAAGGTCGGACCTGATGGCCAAGTTGTTGGCGTGGATTTTTCCCATGGCATGTTGAAGGTGGCCCAGGACAAAAACAAGAGCTTGGCCAACATCCGTTTGGTGGAAGCCGACGCAGGGTGCCTTCCCTTCGTGAACGGCGCTTTCGACGTGGTCACCTGTTCGCACGCCTTCTACGAGCTCAAGGGCGACACGCAAGACCAGGCATTGCAGGAGATCGTTCGCGTCCTGAAGCCGGGGGGGAACTTTCTCATGATGGAGCACGACGTGCCCGCGAACCCCTTCGTGAGAGCCCTCTTTTACCTCCGCCTCACCTTTATCGGCGCCGGACAGGCCATCACCTTCCTTCGTCGCGAGCAGGAAGTGCTGGAACGGCACTTCGCGAGCGTCGAGAAAATAGTCGCCCCCGCCGGTCGGTCCAAGGTCATGATCTGCCGGAAATGACGTGTGGCTCACTCTTGGGGAAGATAAGCCGAGAGTGATCTGACTCAGCCCAATTCCGTGAAGAAACTCGTCAGGCCTGACGATCTGACACTTGCGGTGCTTCTCGCTTACGGCAGTACAGACGTGCCGTCTAGCGTTGTCCTCCGGCTCCCGTTTCGATCGGGGTACCGAAGGTATTGCTCCAGTCGAAAAATGAAGCATCGTAGAGCACAGGACGGAATCCGGTGAGTTTGAGAGTGAAATAGTCGTGTGCAGCCTGAATGCCCGTCTGGCAGTACACGATCACTTTGGCACCGGGTTTTGCCCCAGCGGCTGTATATTTCGCGCGAATCTCTGCGGCCGGTCTAAAGACGGGATTCTCCCGGGTGACCAGGGTTTCCGCCCAAAACACGTTTTTGGCCCCTGGGATGTGGCCGCCGCGCGGGATGCCATTGCCAGAAGCTGCACCCAAATAGTCTGCGGGTGGACGGGCATCGATCAGCACAGCGGTGTGGTTAGAAACGATCGGTCTCAGCGCAGGCAGTTCGATGATCAGTTCTGGGTGAGGATGAACCGTCAGTTTGGCCGTAGCGACGTTGGCTGGAATGGTTCTCACAGCGCCGAATTCTCTGGACCACTTCTCCAGTCCGCCGTCGAGTAAGGCGGTGCTGCTTCCGTGGCCAAGGTAGTCGAGTGTAAAGTACGCCCGCGCCGCAAACAGGCCGAGCATATCTCCGTATAGCACGACACGGGAATGGTCCCCAACACCAAGTCGCTCGAACGTGGTTTTCAAGTCATTTACAGCTGGCAATTCATTGGGGATACCGTTGCGAGATACGGCAATCTCGCTCAACGCGAGGAAGCGCGCTCCCGGGATGTGTGCAGCATCGTAGGAATTACGGTCAGTTCCAACGTGCAGGATTACTAGGTTCTTGTCCGCAAGGTGAGCGGCGAGCCAGCTTGTTTGGACGAGCATGTCTGCCGGCCCGTGTGCCGTCGCTTTACTGCTGGATGTCGCGCTTGCCGCGAGCGCTGCGCAGAGAACTAGGGCTGTAAGTATTCTGGAAATCATTCTAGCCTCCACTCAATTCGAGTTCCGTAGTAGTTATCTGCTGTTTCGATCTAATCGCCATCATCAAAAGCCGGGTTCCAGGTGCCGAGCACGGTTTCCGACCCACATCCTTTAACCTCTGGTTCGAGCGTGACGTGTTGAATGTCCCATTTCTCTTTGAGGTGGGAACGTATGTTGTTGCATAGGACCTCGGCCTGAGCGACATCCATATTTCGGACCAAAAGATGAGCCGTCAGGGCACGTTGGCTGGGGCCGACCTGCCACACATGTACATGGTGGATAGCAACTGCGCTGAACCTCTGTTCCACAGATTCGACGACGTGTTGCACCTGAATTCCGTCCGGCACTCCTTCGAGAAGCGTAGCAAGAGTCTGTCTAAGGATCGAGAACGCTCCGATCAGAACCGCAACGCCGATGATCATTGCGGCAATGGGATCGAGACGCGATCCGAAGTGGGTCCTCGCTAGGGCGGCCGAGATAAGAACAATCAGGGACGAAAGCACGTCCTGAAGAAGGTGAAAGAACGCACTCCGAACATTCAGATCATGGGGATCATGGTGACGGAGGAGCAGGACAGAAGCGCCGTTTGCTACGAGCGCCATACTGGCGACAAGAGCCGTGACGCCCGCTTGCACGGGCTCGGGATGAAATAGTCTTGACAACGCGCACTTGACGATGAAGACTGCGACCACGACCAGTACAGCCGCGTTCAAGGAAGCCGCCAGTACCTCGAAGCGTTTCAGGCCGTAGGTATGCCGATAGCTCGGCGGACGCGAACTAAGAGTACGAGCGAGAAGTGACACCGCAAGTGCAAATACGTCACCCAGGTTATGCGTTGCGTCTGCGATGAGTGCAACACTGCCTGAAAATACTCCTGCGATGATCTCCGCGAGAGCGATTGCGGCATTGAGGCCAAGGCTCGCCAGCAGACGCGTCGTGACAGTTCGTTCGGCTTTCCAATGGTCGTGCATTTGCAAGCGCCTCCTCAAGAGACCGGGCTGGCCCCGCGGCACCAGAAATGCCGCCCAAGCATGCGCGCGTTCGACGCCGGTACCGGTCAAAAGAACCGCCTCCGTCAGAATTCTCCTCCTCTGCTTCTCAACCACCCAACCGTGGACGCGAAGTTTTTCTCCCGGTGCCGCCCGGCCACGAAACCGGACCCTCAGATCGACAGTGAGAGCCTCCCAGTTACGGGCGATGACCGCCTTCGACATGGCCTCGTCCAAGACCGCTGTGATGATGCCACCATGAACTGTGCCCCGGAAACTTTCCCACTCTTCTGTGGGGATCCACGCCGCAGCCACTCCATTCGGCCCGTCCTGGAAGTCGAGCCGCGGCATCGCGGAGTTCCTGCACGCCATCGCTCTCGATCCCGATTACGCTCCCGCACACGCCGAGCTCGCCCGCGCCTACAGTCTGGCTCCCGTCGTCGGTGCCATGACCCCCATGGAATCCATGCCCAAAGCACGCGAGGCTGCTCGGCGTGCCATCAGTCTGGACCCCTCTCTCGCTGCCGGGCATTCCACTCTCGGTTTTGTCTTGGCTCACTACGATTTTGACTGGCCCGCTGCCGAAGGCGAATATCTACGCGCTCTCGATTTGAATCCGAACGACGCCTACGCCCACCTCTTCTATTCCAACAGCTATCTCTCCCCGCTCGGCCGTCACGCGGAAGCCATCGATGCAGAAAGCCGTCGCCATCGATCCCTTCTCCGCCCCCGTGCAATCTTTCCTCGGCCGCACCTACATCTGGGCTCGCCAATACGACAAGGCCCAGGCGCAATTCCGCAAATGCGCCGAGATGTTTCCTGGATTCGCCATCGATCACGAACGCCTGGCCCAACTTCTTGCCTTCCTGGGGAAATTTGAGGACGCCATCGCCGAAGACACCAGAGCACGCCTCCTCTCCGGCGAAGAGGAACACTCTGTCCTGCAAAAAGAAGCAGCTCTCCGCCACGCCTGGACCAGCGGCGGCTCCCGCGGCTACTGGGAGCAACTCCTGGAATTCACGCAACTCCCCGTCAATCCACCCGAAACGTACAACTCGCCTTTTGGCACCGCGATTCTCTATGCCCAGCTTGGTGAGAAGTCCAAAGCTCTGGATTCCCTAGAAAGGGCCTTCGATCAGCGTTCTCTCTCCATGACCGAACTCGCCATCGAACCCTCCTTCGATCCCCTTCGCCCCGACCCGCGGTTCCAGGCCCTCCTCCACCGCCTCAATCTCCCCCAATAATCTCTGCGCCTCCCTGGCCGCAGGACGGCAGTGCTTTGCCACAGACCGCCTTTGCGTGTGGAGCCTTTGATGGTGATTTTAGGCCGATGAAAATCAGAGGAGCGCTACCTGAGTCACCCCGAACTGCCGTAGCCACTCGGCAAGCTCCTGCAGTTCTTGGGTCATCGCGCCAAAACGACGCTGGTGTTTCTGCACTCGTCCCGCTTCACGCAGCAAAATGCAAGCAGAAATCGAGCTCTTATGTACATCCAAACCGCAACATCTCGGATGCAGCACGTCCATGACTACACCTCCATTGACGTGTGATCCAGGACGCGCCGATAGGGTGAATCTCCCTCGTGTGCTCTCCCCTCACGAGGAGGCTACAGTCCGTTGTGCCAGAGCGCGTCCGGGGTCAAACTCATCCACGGGCTCGCAAGTGCCAGTAAGGTCGAAGACCTCTGGACCACACGCCTCGCACAGCATACTGCCAATGCTTCCCGTTTTCATTAATCGTTGTGGCGCTGGGCGCCATGTAGAACTCATCCCATCTGTTAACTTCAGCTACCGTATTGGAATGCCGTCCACGGGGCCGCAAGATTTCTGCTCGATATGAGTGATAAAGTTTCCAGATGCGATTCAACCGATCGGTCCCGCCCTGCGTTGTGATTCCTGTTCTCATTTACCCCGACCCCAGCGCAGCCGCCGATTGGCTGTCAAAGGCTTTTGGCTTTACTATCCGTCTTCGCATCGCCAATCACCGCGTCCAGATGAAAGCCGGCGACGGTTGCTTCACCATCGCCGAAGGCAAAGTGGTACCCAACAATTCGCACATCGTTCAGGTTCGCATCGAAGATGCTAAGGGTCACTGCGAGCGCGCGCGACGGAACGGTACCATCATCTTGACTGAACCTCAAGAGCAACCCTATGGAGAGCGCCAATACAACGCTCAGGACTTTTACGGCCACCGCTGGGATTTCACTGAAACCATCACTGATGTCGCTCCCGAGGAATGGAGCGGCGGTGCATTTCATCTTGAATGAGTCGGATCTCTGAAAATGCGACAGTCCACAACTGTTGAAAGATCTCTGCCACAGGCCTGTTGTCTCAGAGTTTGATTCAACCTACTTTCGGCGAAGAAGCTTTCTGCGGATGTCGGGCCAGAATTCCTGGAAAATGTGATTCAGGACGGCGGATTCCATCTGTGTCCCCCAGTTCACGGTCGTTTGACTGAGACCGCGCTCCTGAGGGGGATAATAAGCGTTGGACAAACCCGCTTCCAATCCGTTGCCCACCACCTCAGAGAAGTTGAAACTCGTGCCTCCAGAATCGGTCTTAGTGACGAAGGCCCGAGATATCGCGTAGCCTGTGCGGCGCAAAAAGCTTCCCTGACCCAGGGTGTAATAACGTGGGTCCTCATGCGTGATTGCGGGGACAATGGCCTCGGTGAAATAGGTTCCCGACACTCCGTCCGTGAAGGTGCGCCAATAATAACGCCCATAACCGACGATTCCGCCGCCCAGCTCCGGATCGGACTTCAGGGCCATGGCTTGAGCAGCTAAGATTCCGGTCCAAGTGAACGAGGAGTAGTCCGTGACGCTATCGCGCGCGGCAAGTGAAAATTTCTCGCGGGTGGACAACGGGGGGAGCTGCGTATTGGCATTCACCGCCGCAAAATTTGGAACAACCCCGAACATACGCGTTGTCTGCTTACCTTGAGAATTGTCTTCTTTGTCCTGGGGAGCCGGAGCCGCGTCCGGCAACGAAACGGCACCGCTATCCGATGGTGAGTCGGAAGCAGGGTTGTTTTGTGATGTCGGGCTTTGCTGGCCATACTCAAGAGGGTCGGTTTGGTCCGTATTTTTTGCCTGGGACCGCGTAATCGTGGGCAAGAAAAGAATGAAGAGAACAAAAACGACTTCTCTGATCTGGGGCAACGCTCTCCTACGATTCACGCGTAAGCATGTGACGGACTATAGAAGTTGATGCTACCAACCCGGATCCGACCTGTCTGGTCAAGAACGCTCACATCATGGCACGCTTCACGCTCTGCCAGCTTCTTAGGGACGGCTCCTTGCACGATCGTTGTCGTAATCGCCATTACCGCTCAAAATCCTCTAAAACGCGGCAGGGGACGAACAAACGACGCAAGCTTGCGCTAAGGCCTGATAACGTCAGTTGTTGCTTTTTGCTGCTTGAATGTACTGCTCACACAAGCGTATGAACTCCGCCCTTTGTGTGTCGTCATCTGACCTGACGGATCTTTTGTACCAAGTGGAATGTTAGTGTAACGCCTCGTTCGACATTTGTCCGTCGTCGCCGCCGGGGGTGTGGAGATGTGGGAAACGCGGAGCGTTTTCCACATCTCCATGCCCCAGTTGCTGCGGCAAGATTGCTTCTGGTGCCGGGGGCCTGTAGCCCAGTGACGAATGGGGCCGTACCGTGTTGTACTGCACTCTCCATTGCTCGATCACCACCTGCGCCTCCTTCAGCGAGTAGAAGATCTCCCCGTTCAGGCATTCATCCCGCAGCTTCCCATTGAAACTTTCGCAGTACCCGTTCTCCCATGGACTGCCTGGTTCGATGTACAGCGTCTTGGCTCCCACGGCCGACAGCCACTGCCGCAGCTTCAGCGCCACGAACTCCGGCCCATTGTCCGAGCGGATGTGTTCCGGCACTCCGTGCTCCAGCATCACGTCCGCCAACGTTTCGATCAGATCGTAACTGTTCAGCCGTCGTGCGACCCGCAGTGCCAGACACCTCCGGGTATACTCGTCGATCAGCGTCAGCAGCCGAAGAGTACGTCCATCGTGGGTGAAGGCGCTGACAAAGTCGTAGCTCCAGACGTGATTCGCATGTTCTGGACGAAGCCGTACGCACGAACCGTCGTTCAGCCACAGCCTGCCTCGCGGCTTCTGCTTCGCCGGCACTTTCAGCCCTTCCCGCCGCCAGATCCGCTGCACTCGGTCCCGTCCCACATTCCAACCCGCTCGCTGCAACACCGCCGTGATCCTGCGATAG
>OBLW0100003946.1_pt1 | contig 11415 bp, 9 predicted proteins | sample 1520161 | NCBI WGS metagenome assembly OBLW01 (sample SAMEA3539309, study PRJEB22396) | soil metagenome | biome: tundra; feature: field; material: soil | place: USA | collected 2010-05 | depth 0.15 m
CACCGAGATCTACACTCTTTCCCTACACGACGCTCTTCCGATCTTCTTCTTCAAACGCCCAGCCTGCAAGCGGGCAATCTTTAAGCGGACGGAGTTAGATCCAATGTCGATAGCCGCAAACGTGGGCATAGATGAAATATTAACCTGCGAACAAGAGAAAGTAATGGAGGGATGCGTGTCCTCGCCCGGCCGCGAAAATATCGGAGGTTGCCCCGTCCTTGTCTCTACGTTCTCTGCAGAGACAGGGCGGGGATTTTGACTTCCTGTCTCCAACTACCCTCCCCGCTTTTTAACCGGTTTGTAACAACTCTCTGCTAGCCTTTTGAGGAATGTCCAATCAAGCCCTGCCCCGGCCGCGTTTCAACGCCCCCGAACCGGAGCGAGGAACGAAGGCCGCCCTGAAAGTCGAAGCCAGAACTGCGCCGCTGTTACAGGGGAAAGTCAGCGAAATTCCCGACGCACTTTTTGGCTGGGCGATGCGCCTATGTGGCTTGGCCGTGGTCGCGCTTCTCGGCTTGATCGTCTACCAGTTGGTGGTTGGCTCCCAGCTGTCATGGCATGCATTTGGCTGGAAGTTCTTTTGGCACTCTGACTGGAATCCGGTCGAAGACCAATATGGCGCCCTGCCTTTCATGTACGGCACCATCGTCTCCTCTCTTCTTTCTCTGGTAATCGCCGTGCCGCTCTCACTCGGAGTTGCCGTCTTCATAACAGAAATGTGCCCAGTCCGGCTCCGCGGCATGCTTTCTTTCACTACCGAACTTCTAGCCGCGATCCCCAGCGTCGTCTACGGACTCTGGGCAATTTTCGTTCTCGTCCCCATACTGCGCGTGTACGTACAGCCGTTTCTCGCCACGACGCTCGGCTGGACCGGCCTCTTCAGTGGTCCGCCCTACGGCATCGGAATGCTTGCCGCCGGTGTCATCCTCGCCATCATGATCATTCCGATCATCTCGTCGATTACCCGCGAGGTTCTCACCGTCGTTCCGCAGCATCAGCGTGAAGCCGTATTGGCCCTTGGCGCAACGCGCTGGGAGATGATCCGCATGGGCGTCCTCCGCAATGCGCGCGCCGGTATCGTCGGAGCCATCATCCTCGGCCTCGGCCGCGCTCTCGGCGAAACCATGGCCGTCACCATGGTCATCGGCAATCGCCCCGAAATTGCCAAGTCTCTCTTCGCTCCCGGATACACCATGGCTAGCGTCCTCGCCAACGAATTTACCGAAGCAACCGGCGATCTTTATCTCTCTGCGCTAATCGAAATCGGCTTGGCGCTATTTTTCGTCACCATCGTCGTCAACGCGCTCGCCCGCATTATGGTATGGAGCGTTACCCGCGGCCAGCCGTCAAGAAGCGTCGCTTAGCCGAACATGCCCGACACCAACAACAATCCGAACCCGGCAAATGCGAAAGCGCCGGCTGATCAAGCGATCGATCAAAAGGTCGCTCAAGCGGTCATCCTGCCGATTACAATGCCGCCCATCAGTTGGCGCAGGCGTGTAACGGACCACGCAATGACTGGCGTGGCCGTGTTGACTGTGGCTCTCGTCCTCTTGCCGCTCTTCGCCATCTTCGCTTACCTGGTCTACAAGGGCATCGGCTCCATCAATCTCGCTTTCCTTACGCAGACTCCTAAACCTGTTGGCGAGGCTGGCGGCGGCATGGCTAACGCCATCGTCGGCTCCATGGTCATTCTCGCCATCGCCAGTATCATGGGCGTTCCACTCGGCATCGGAGCGGGCATCTTCCTTTCCGAATACGGACGCAATCGCTATGGCGACGCCGTCCGCTTCGTCTCTGACGTTCTCAATGGCGTCCCATCCATCGTGATTGGCATCGTCGCCTACGGATTAGTCGTGATGCGCCAAAAACATTTCTCCGCCTTAGCCGGTGGAGTCGCGCTGGCCATCATGATGATTCCCACCATCGCCCGCACCACCGAACAAATGTTGTTGCTCGTGCCCCAAGCGATCCGCGAAGCCGCCTACGGGATCGGCGTTTCCCGCTGGCGCACCACGCTTTCCATTACCTTGCGCAGCGCCACCTCCGGAGTCATCACCGGAGTAATGCTCGCCTTCGCCCGGGTAGCCGGAGAAACTGCTCCGCTACTCTTCACCGCATTCGGCAATCAATTCTGGAATTGGAAAACAGATCAACCAACCGCCGCGCTATCCTTGCAAATCTTCACCTACGCCATCTCTCCATTCGACGAGTGGCATCGCCAGGCCTGGGCAGGCGCTCTGGTATTAATAGTTTTGATCGTAGGAGCCGTAGCCGCCGTCCGCATAGCCGTAAGGCACGGCACATTATCGGGAGCTTAAACTTTGTTTGAAACGGCGCAGATGCTAAATGCAGGTTTAGATCGTGGAGCGACGGGCGTCCTCACCCGTCCTTTAGAAACAGCAGGAGTTTAATAAATGGGCGTCGGAATTACCGTCGAGCACCTGAATGCGTTTTACGCCAAAACGCAAGCTCTGTTCGACATCAACATCACCGTACTCGCGAACCGTGCGACCGCGCTCATCGGCCCATCCGGCTGCGGCAAATCTACTTTCATCCGTTGTCTCAACCGCATGCACGAGACGATCCCCGAAGCCCGCGTTGAGGGCAGCGTCCGCATCGGCGATCTCAGCGTTTATAACGGAACCTCCGCCACTCAACTCCGCCGCCGCGTTGGCATGGTCTTCCAGAAGCCTAATCCCTTCCCAACCATGTCGATCTACGACAACGTCGCAGCCGGTCTCAAGCTCAACGGATTCACCAATCGCAAGAAGCTTGACGAGGTCGTGCACAAATCTCTTCACGCCTCCGCCCTCTGGGACGAAGTCAAAGACTCGCTCCACAAAAAATCCGGCGCCAGCCTTTCAGGAGGCCAGCAACAGCGCCTCTGCATCGCCCGCGCTTTGGCCGTCCAGCCCGAAGTCTTGTTGATGGATGAACCTTGCTCCGCCCTCGACCCGATCTCTACCGGCAAGATCGAAGAATTGATCTTTCAATTAAAAGAGCAATACACCATCGTCATTGTGACGCATAATATGCAACAAGCCGCGCGGGTGGCCGAGTTCACTGGCTTCTTCCTGCTCGGCAAGATGATCGAGTTCGATAAGACAGAAAAGATCTTTACCAATCCCTCCGACAAACGGACGGAAGATTACGTCACCGGTAGATTCGGCTAGAAATAAGAAGAGGTTCGAATAAATGCGCACGCGCTTTCAACAACAAATGGAAGACCTCCGCGAGAAACTTCTCCGTATGGGCGGCCTCGCGGAACTGGCAATCGATCGCGCCTGCCAGGCCTACACCCAACGCGATCTCACGCGCTGCCAACTGGTCCTCGAAAACGAGAGCCTGATCAACGCCGCCGAGCGCGAGATCGACGAGATGGCGTTCGACGTACTCGCTACCCAGCAACCTGCGGCCACGGACCTCCGCTTCATCCTGGCCGTCACCAAGATCAACGCCGACCTTGAGCGCGTCGGCGACCAGGCCGTCAACATCGCCGAGCGCGTCATGGACCTGATTGAGTTGCCCGCAGTCGACCTTCCAGTTGACATCGCTCGCATGGCTACCGCCGTCAGTGCCATGGTCCGCCGCGCCCTCGAGTCGTTTGTGGAAGGCAAAGCCGAGCTAGCTCAAGCTGTCCTCGAAATGGACCACGTCGTTGACCGCATGCGCGACGAAGCCTTCATAGTGTTAGTGCGAAAGATGAACGAAGAGCCACAAGTGACTCAACAAGCGTTGGATGCCTTGCTCGTCGCCCGCAACCTCGAACGCATAGCCGACCATGCCACCAACATTTCTGAAGATGTAATCTTCTGGGTCTTGGGCGCCGACGTTCGCCACCACGCTCAAGCCGCCTCCGCACTCCCGCGCACCGAACGCCGCGAACAATAGCCAGGAATAATTGGTGTGGGCGGACACTCCAGTCCGCCGCCTTTGACCCGTTCTTCCACCGCAATTCGCGATACACTGATCCAACTCATGAACCAGAAATTCCGTGTTTTTGCTACCTGCGACATCGGACAAGAAGCCCTCAACATCCTTCGCCAAAAGGGATACGAGCTCGAGGTCTATCCCCAGCCCGAAGCTCCACCGAAGAGCCTGATCATCGAAAAAGTTAGGTCCGGAGTGGAGGGGTTGATCACCACTTTGCGCGACCCGATCGACGCCGAAGTCTTCGCCGCCGGAGTGGGCTCACTCAAGGTCGTCGCCCAACTCGCCGTCGGATTCGACAACATTAATCGCGCCGACGCCAATCAATATAGGGTTCCATTCACCCACACCGCCGACGTGCTCACCGAAGCGACCGCCGAGTTCGCCTTCTTCCTCATGGGAGCTGTAGCCCGCAAACTCTGGCCCGCCGAGCATCTCGCTCGCGAAAACAAATGGGACTACTGGCACCCGTACCTGCCGTTTCTGGGCGACGAAGTTACCGGCAAAACCGTCGCCGTAATCGGCACCGGCCGAATCGGCATGGCCTTCATTAAGAAGTGCGCCGGCTTCGACATGAACATTCTGTGCTTCGATCCTGCCTACGAGAACCACGACTACATCAAGGCAATTCAAGAAGTGAAAGACCTTCGCTTCGCGCGCGGAATCAGCCGCGAGCGAGCCACCATTCGCTATACGACGTTGAACGAGGCTCTGAGCAACGCGGACTTCATCAGCCTTCACGTCCCACTGCTGCGCGAAGGTGAGAGCTCGACGCCAACCCATCACCTGATCAACGAGAAGACGCTGCGCATGATGAAGCCGACCGCGATGGTCATCAATACTTCGCGAGGCCCTGTAGTAGACGAGAACGCGCTGGCCCTAGCGCTGCGTGAGAATTGGATCGCGGGGGCCGCACTCGATGTCTATGAGAAAGAGCCGCTCCCAGCCGACTCTCCGTTGCGCGATCCGGCAATCGCCGACCGCCTGCGCCTGCTGCCGCATTTCGCGAGCGCGGCGCGCATCACCCGCTTGTCTCCCGATCCAGATAAAGGCATGGCGGGCCGCTGCGTTCAAGGACTCATCGATGTGCTGGAAGGGAACTACGGCGGCGACGCGACCAAGATGCCTTACGTAGTAAATAAAGAAGCATTCAAGAGGTAGATTGAAATTCGAAAGATAGAGATGAGATTGTGTGGGGACGGGCGCCCTCGCCCGTCCAAGCGGAGCGAAGCTCCGCAGGCTCTCGTACATAGTCGCCCAACGGATGAACGTTCGAGAACTTGTCCCCAACGACCTCACCTGCTAATCTCGCGCTTCGCTCAATCATGAACTTCGCCAGCTCAACCATCCTGTGCCGCGTCGCAATCGTGCTTCTGGTATTTCTGCTGCTCGCTTCTCAAGCGCAAAACGCCGTGCAGAATAACACTGATGCACGCGCCCTCAAGCTTCTGCCAGCCCCAAAGGAAGTCCACCATGGCGGCGGCGCTTTGATCATCAAGCCTTCGACCACCATCCTGATCGGCACTTCTGAAGACCGCCTGGCCGCCGAAACTTTGCAGCAGGAAATCCACGAACGGACCGGCCTAAGACTGGCGATTGAATTTGTTACAGCCGCTCCGAAGACTGCGGGCCACATTTCGCTGGCGCGCCTTACCGACCGTGGACTGCGCTCGTATCTCGAGTCACAGGGAGTCAAGCTCGATGACTTCGACACGAACGATCCATCCAAGCAAGGCTACGTAATCCGCGTGACCGACTCCGGGGCCATCGTCGCTGGACGCTCCGCCCAAGGCCTGTTCTACGGCGTCCAAACGCTGCGCCAGTTGCTGCGTCCAGAAGCCTCCACCGCAAAGTTAGACACAACGGCAGAAGGAAAGTTCGAGACAAAGTTAGAGACAAAGCCCGAGCACAGGCGCGAAGAGAAGGCGCTCGCCATTCCCTTTGCACTGATCCGCGATTGGCCCAGCATGCAGTGGCGCGGCGCTAGCGATGACATCAGCCGTGGCCCTATCCCCACAGTTGATTATTTAAAAACGCAGATCCGAACGCTGGCCGAATACAAAATCAATCTCCTCGGCTTCAACATGGAGAACGTCTTCAACTTCGAAGGTCAGTCGCTGATCGCTCCCAAAGGCTCGGCGTTAACCAACACCGAAATTAAAGAGCTTGTCGACTACGCGACGAAGTACTACATCACTCTACTGCCCGAGCAGCAAGCCTTTGGACACCTTCATCAATTCTTGAAGTTTGAAATTTATTCCGAGTTAGCTGAAACTCCGCATGGACACGTCCTCACGCCGACCAATCCCAAGACCTACGACTTGATCCGCCAGGTCTACGGCGAAGTCGTTCCGTTATTCCCCGGCCCCTTTTTTCACATCGGAGCCGATGAAACTTTTGAACTTGGCCTCGGCCAAACTCAAGCTCTCGCCGCGCAACACGGGTTAGGCCGCGTCTATCTCGAACACCTGCAAAAAGTTTTTGAGATCATGCAGCCCTACCACAAACAACTGATGTTTTGGGGAGACATTGCCGTAAAGTATCCCGAACTGCTCACCATCCTTCCTAAAGATATGATTGCCGTTCCGTGGGAGTACAACCCAAAGCCGAGCTATGAAAACATCATTACGCCCTACACTGACGCCGGCCTTCGAGTTGTTGTAGCTCCCGGAACCGGCAACTGGGGCGTCATCTGGCCCGATCTCGATAGCGCCTTTGTAAACATTCGCAACTTCGTTCGTGACGGCCAGAAGCACCACGCGATCGGCGCTCTCAACACCAGTTGGAACGACGATGGCGAATCGCTTGTCGACATGACCTGGCCCGCTTTGGTCTTCGGCGCCGCTGCAAGTTGGCAGCCTGGAGAGTCAAGCATCGACGATTTCAAAAACGCTTACGACTGGGCCTTCTACCGCAATGGCGAAGACAACACATTCGGACAGATCATCGACAATCTCGATCGTCCCAACTCACTTCTGACCGAACTAAAACTCGACGGCGCCAGAAACGAATACTTTTGGTCCGATCCCTTCACCGAAACCGGAGCCAACACGGCCGCAAAAACGCTGCCTGCAATGCACGAGTTGCGCATCAACGCCGAACACGCTGCCGAATCGTTGCTGCACAATCGCGGCAAGGCGCACCTCCACGCTGCTACCCTGGACGACATGCTTCTCGCCGCATGGCATCTGGACACGCTCGGAATGAAGATTCAGTTCACATCCGAAATCAGCCACTACTATTGGGATGCCTATCAGAATCAGGCTGACACCAATCGCGCACAGAACGATCTCGATGAAATCGTCGACATCAACGGCAGGTTGGAAAGTCTCCGCGACGCAATCACAGAAACCCGCAAGCTCTATGCCGCTGGATGGACCCACGAGAACCGTCCCTACTGGCTGGAGAATGTTCTGGTTCGCTACGACAACTTAGCCTCGGAGGTGCAGGCGAAAATCGTAGCCGTCCAAGCGGCACAACGTCAGTATTGGACAACCAAAGCATTGCCCGCACCCGAGCAGTTAGGATTTTTCTTAAAATAGTTTCGAATATTCGAACAATGGAGAGACGGGTGTCCTCGCCCGTCCGCTACTAATTACCGGTTCACGAAGACATTCTATGTTCTCTGATCGTACAAACTGGCGCCTGAATACAAACGCTCTAACCCGAGCCATAGAAGACGCGCGCGTCGCCCAGCGCCATATCCTCGACTTAACCGTATCAAACCCGACAGAAGCGGGAGTTCGTCCCAACGCCGACGTCGTCCTGGCCGCGCTCGCAAATCCGGAAGCGATGCATTACGATCCACAACCACGCGGCTTGCTCGAAGCGCGCCACGCCGTCTGCCGCTACTACCGCGAATCGCACCAGTTGTTCGATCTCGATCCCACCCGTTTAGTTCTGACGACTAGCACCAGTGAAGCCTATTCCTACGTTTTTCGCCTGCTCTGTAATCCGGGCGACGAGATCCTGGTTCCTAAGCCGAGCTATCCTCTCTTCGAATTTCTAGCCGATCTCTGTGACGTCAAACTTGTCCCGTATCCGCTGCTCTACGATCACGGATGGCAAATCGACTTCGACTCCCTCTACAAAGCTGTCACACCAAAATCTCGCGCCGTAATCCTGGTTCATCCGAACAATCCAACGGGATCGTACGTGGCACCAGCAGAAATCCCCGCGCTCAACACTTTCTGCCACGACAACGATTTGTCATTAATCGTGGATGAAGTGTTTCTCGATTACGCGCTCGACGGCACTCCGCGTCCGAGCTTCATCGCCAACAGCGACACGCTCACCTTCACTCTCAGCGGAGTCTCCAAGATTTCGGCGCTCCCACAAATGAAGCTCGCCTGGGTCGCGACAAGCGGTCCCAAAGAAAAAGTTGCTGAAGCCGGAGCACGCCTCGAAATTGTCGCCGATACTTTTCTTTCGATGAACGCGCCCGTTCAGCTGGCGGCGCCGGTTCTGCTGGATCAACGGAAAAAGATCCAACCGATTCTTCTCAATCGCATGCGCGTGAATCTTGCCGAACTCGATCGCCAACTTATCAGCCATCCTTCATGCGCGCGCCTGCAAGTAGAGGGCGGATGGTACGTCGTCGTTCGCGTCCCGGCCATCGAGAGCGACGAAGATCTTGCCGTTCGTTTGCTGAACAATGCAGGAGTCAGCGTTCATCCCGGCCACTTCTATGATTTTCCAAACGATGGCCATCTCGTTCTAAGTCTTATCACGGAGCCAGCCGAATTCCGCGAAGGCGTCACCCGCCTGTTGCAAGTTGTCCCGTAACTAGTTTCCATAGAGCCGGCGCTTGCCCCGTCTCCGTTGGCGGTCTCGTGTTATTCTTCTCGCCGTTTCTATGCATACGGAGAATTCATGTCGCTAAGCCGTCGTGACTTTATAGGATCCGCAATCGCCGCATCACTAGCCACAAGCCTGCCCGCCCAAGACAAAGATAAAGACAAAAATAAAGATAAAGACAAAGCGAAAGCCACAGACAGCGCCGCGAATGCCTTCGGTACAGGAAAGCGGCCGATCATCGTCTGCGCCAATAATGGCCGTAATTATCTCGACGACGCTTTTGCTTTTCTTAAAAATGGAGGCGACACGCTCGACGCAGCGCTGCGAGTAGTAAAAGGACCGGAGGACGATCCCAACGACGACAGTGTCGGACTCGGCGGACTTCCCAACGAGGAGGGTGTAGTCGAACTCGACGCCTGTTGCATGCACGGACCGACCCGCCGCGCCGGCTCCGTAGGCGGCGTCCGCAACATCAAAAATATTTCGCTCGTCTCCAAAGCCGTAATGGAGCACACTGGCCACGTCATGCTAGTTGGCGAAGGAGCCGAACGCTTCGCCGTAGCTATGGGCTTTCCGCGCGAAAACCTGCTCACCGAACGTTCGCGCAAAATCTGGCTGCTCTGGAAAGAGCACCATTCAACCGACGACTGGTGGGGACCAGGATTGGCGGATCCGCATTGGATTCCGCCGTCGTCTTCTTCATCGGCGCCTCAGTCCGAACTCTGGCAAAACCGCATCCAGCGCCTCGAAGAACACGCCGCCCAACTCGGCATCGAGCCCGAATTCCGCATGGCCGCCATCCGACGAATTCTTTCGCCGCCAACCGGCACAATTCATTGCTCCGCGCTCAACGACAAGGGAGAAATCTCGGGCTGCACCACGACCAGCGGCCTCGCATTTAAACTCCCCGGCCGCTGCGGCGATTCGCCCATCATCGGAGCCGGTTGCTATACCGATCAAGACGTGGGATCGGCCGGCGCCACCGGCAGCGGGGAAGAGAACATCAAAGTTGCCGGAGCCCACACCATCGTCGAAAACATGCGCCACGGAATGTCGCCGCTCGATGCCGGTACGGACGCACTCAAGCGCATCGTCCGCAATTACAACAATGACATGAATAAGCTCAAATTCATGGACATGAGCTACTACATCCTCCGCAATGACGGAGCCTATGCCGGCGTCTCGCTCTGGGAAGGCTACTCTGAAAACGAAAAACACAAGATCGCCGTTCACGATGGAACCAGGCGCTCGGAGCCGACAGTCGCCCTATTCAAAGGCGTCTCGCATGAATTTCCGCCGTTCCCAGTAGCGATGCCCAAAGAGTTAACCGAAGACTCTGTCTATGTGAAATAGCGAGTTTGTGCCCGTGTGGTGGTGGGGCTTTGCCCCGCCATTGCTGGTTTCTTCAACACTAAAGTCTGCGTCAGCATAGGGAATCCCCTCTGTCCCTCTGTGTATCCTGCAGGATCATTTGCTCCTTCCTGGCAGGTGTACAATTGTTTCGTTAGGACCGTAGCTTCACGGGATTCTTTCCCCGAGTTCGAGGCTCGAAAAATGAACGTTCACGTCAGTTACAAGGTCCATAAAACTCCCGACATCGAAAAAGAAATCACCCACCAGACCGCGAAGATCCAGAAGCGTCTTCAAGTGTTCCGGCCCGACCTGGTCCATCTAAGAGCAACCATCGATGAGAGTTCGGCGCGCGAGAGAGTGCTCGTCTCTTTGAATCTGCGTTTGCCTTCCGCGCAACTCACCGCCGAGGCAAAAGCTTCGAGCCCGACGGCAGCGATCAAGGCCGCTTTCGACGAACTCATTCAGCAGGTCGGTCGCCACAAGGAATTGCTCCGCTCTAGTCATAAATGGCGCCGCTGGCGCCGAGGACCGCAGGAGTCTCCCGAGCCCGGAGTTCCTTTCGAGCAGACCCTTGCCGCCGTTCTACCGCCGACAATTTCCGCCGACGACATCGGCTCTTACGTAAATGCGAACCTGTCACGACTCGAACGTTTTGTGGAACGCGAACTCCACTTCCGCCGCGCCGACGAAGAGATTGCACAAGACGATCTATCTACAACCGAGGTCGTCAACGAAGTAATTGCGCGAGCGCTCAGCGATGCGACGAGCGACCACGATCGTCCCGAAAAAATGTCTCTTGAACCATGGCTTTACCGCCTCGCGCTTCAAGCCATGAATGAAATGACGGCGCGTCTCGAAGAGCTGCAATCTCCCGGCACTCTGCATCTCGAAGAAAGCGGCCGCCAGCCAAACGTCGAAGCCTCAGACGAAGCCTCATTGCAATTTCATCAGCCCGACGAACGCTTCACGCAAGAAAATGCGATCCCTGACCGTCGGGTTTCGACGCCCGAAGAAGCCGCTTACTCGGACGAGATGACCGCCTTGGTGCAAGCCGCGCTTAGCGGGGTCGACCGCACCGATCGCGAAGCTTTTCTTCTCTACGGAGTCGAAGGATTCTCTCTCAACGAAGTCGCCGACATCACCGGTCGGCATCCGGAGGCCGTGCGCGAATCCGTGCAACGGGCACGCGATTGTGTGCGCACTGCGCCCTCGATTGCCAGTGAGTTCAGCCACGAACTCCTGGTCAAACATCGCACTTAATCTCAATCGGCGAACGCTTTTTTCACCACTAGCATCTCAGTATTTTCAAGGAGCATGTGATGATGACCCGCG
>OBLW0100003947.1_pt1 | contig 11414 bp, 10 predicted proteins | sample 1520161 | NCBI WGS metagenome assembly OBLW01 (sample SAMEA3539309, study PRJEB22396) | soil metagenome | biome: tundra; feature: field; material: soil | place: USA | collected 2010-05 | depth 0.15 m
GGCGACATAAAACGATCGCCTGCCCCACCGAAACATCATTAAGTGAACAGCATTGGTGCTAGTAGCCGTCCCATGGAGCCATCCAGATTGGCAACACCACGACCCTGGTTGCCCCCGTGGTTGGCAAAGGCAACGGCGATGCCGACGTTGTGGCCGCCGCCAGGTTCGTTCCGAATATGGACGCGATCCCGCCGGCGGAGATCCTGTCGGAAAAAGCCGCGCCATCGGTGACGCCGTTCGCCGGAACAGACGAAGGTCAGCTTGGCGAGGCTGGCATGCCTGTCAGGCGCTCACTGCAGCCTGGCGTATTCCGCCTTGGCTTGCTTGAGGATCGGGATGTCGGGGTCGGCGTTTTGCCAGAGAGTCAGGAAATCCCGATAGGCGGCTTGTGCTTTGGTCGTCTCTCCCGACAAAGTGAGCGCCCTGCCTAGCTGCAGGTGCGCCAGTGCGCCGATGGGGTCGCTGACCACGATCCCGCGGTGATTGAGAATTTTCTGGAATTCCGCGGCGGCTTGGGCGCCTTGGTGTGCGGCCAGATAGGCTTCGCCACGCACATAGACCGGATAGAGCGTCCCGAAGAACCCATGAAAGCTGCTGCGTGGCGCGCCTAAGTCATAGGGAACGGCAATTTGCAGCAGTTCGATCGCCTTCGACGGCTCGCTATGGTTCAATGCCAGAAGTGCGCGAAGAGCCGGCAGGTAACTGAATCTGACTGAGGTGTCCTCAGCGAAGCGCTTTTCCAGATCGTTCGCCAGCGTTTGAGACTCGGCAGAATCGCCGGAGAGGGCCAGTGCAAACGCAGCGCCATACTCCACCTCCCGGGTCTTGGAAAGTTCGTGTGCGGCCATGGCGCTCCGCCTGGCCGCGGACGCATTCCCGAAGAAGCCTTCCCACAGTGCCAGCCCGGTTTCATCCAGAGCCGCCCTGTCCCGCTGGGCCGCTTGTTGAGCCAGATCCGCCGCGCGATGCGCCAACCTCCTGGCCTCTTGCAAGCGGCCGGAATATGCCGACACAAAAGCCTCGTGGTCTGAAATCCAGTCTTCCGCTCCGGATTTTCCCCGCGCCAGAGCCGCTTCCCGTTCCATCCCCGCACTGTCACTTCTTAAAAAGGCGATGTCGTACCGCTGGACCATGAAATCGCCGATTTCCAGCTTGCGTGCGGCAGCTTGCTGGAGGGTGTTCGTGGCTTCCCCCAGGCGATTTAGGTATTCATAGCTGAAGGCAAGAATGTAATACCCGATGGCAGAGTCCGGATTGAGTTCGACAGCCTTCTTGGATTCTTCGACCGCCTTTTCGTATTCTCCCGAGGCACTGTAAATAATCCCGGCTAGGAATGCGTGTGGCATCGTCTCGCGGGGATAAGTTCGCACCCACGACTCGCAGGTCTGTTGCGCCTTCTCCAGGTTGCCTGTCACATGCAGTTCGTAGGAAGCAGTGATAAAGAACTTCTCCCGGTCACTGGCGCGATCCCGCAACTGGTACGCCTTGGTGGTGCTCTCCGCGGAGAGGCCAGACTCTCCCATGTCGCCGTACATGAGCCCCAGCGCTGCGTGCGCCACTGCGAATTGGGGGTCGATCTCAATGGCGCGCTTGAAGAAAGGCACACCGGTAATAGAACCGGAGAGGCCGGTCTTCATGCCGGCGCTATAGGCTTTCAGGGCTTCGAGCGACGGCGTGGTAGCCTCGGCGAGCGGAGTATCGTGCTTTTGAACCGCCGTGAGGGATTCGCCGACCCGGGTCCTGAATCTACTGGCAATTTGGCTCAGGGAATTCAGGACGTCTTCCTTTCTTGCCGCTTGCACCTGCTCCTCATCGAGCACGTCTCCGGTGCGGCAGGTCTTTGCGCGTAACCCCAATACGTACTGGGTTCCGAGGCTCGCAATCGAACCATCCAGGACGGCGGCGCTTGCGGTCCGCTCGCAAATCTCATTAGCCAGTTCCGGAGTCAGCCGCGCATCCGCCGGCTGGCCCATCAAACGCAGCGACTGGTGGATACGCTGCTCGGAGACCAGCTTGAGGAATGGCGACTGTTCAAGCTGAATGGCCAACCCTTGGCGAAGCGTCCCGTCAAACACGGGGTCGCCCGTTGTGTTTGTGAAATCAGCCAGGACAATGGTGTCCTTGTCGGTGAGTTTTGGTGTGCGGTGAAAATAGAAATAACCCGCGGCGCATAACGCCAACACCGCCGCGGCAGCAAGGACCATCGTCTTCCAGTGCTTCGCAATGCCCGTTGGGGCCGCGGGCTTCGCACTAGTTGTCACCCGGCCCGGGCCCAGGGGGCGCCCCGAGTCCCGCTTCAAGCGCTGGAGGTCGGCGCGGATTTCCGAAGCGTGCTGGTATCGCAGCTCGCGGTCGTTCTCCAGGCATTTAGATATGATGTGTTCCAGCTCCGGCGACAGCTCCGCGCTTAGCCGGACGCCAGCCGTGAGCCGCGTCCCCGTAGCCATTTCATAGAGCACGAGCCCGAAGGAGAACAAATCCGTCCGTGCGTCCAGCGGCTTTCCCAACACCTGCTCCGGGGACATATAACCGGCCGTCCCCATCGCCATGCCCGGTTTTGTGAGAGGCTCCCCAGTGTTGTCCGGCGCGTCCAATTGGGCCAAGCCGAAGTCGAGAATCTTGGCGTGGTCGGGGCGCCCGCTGGCGGGCCCGGTGATGAAAATGTTGGCCGGCTTGATGTCGCGGTGAACGATGCCCGCGGTGTGGGCGGCATCCAACGCATCGGCGATCTCAATGCCGAAGGCCAGCAGCGTCTCCATTTCCAGGGGGCGCCCGCCGATGCGTTGCTTCAGGGTGGCGCCGTCGAGATGCTCCATGACGATGAAGGAGCGGCCGTCCTGCTCCCCGATGTCATAAATGGTGCAGATGTTCGGGTGATTCAAGGCGGAAGCGGCGCGTGCCTCCCGCTGGAACCGGTTGAGTGTTTGGGGGTCCCGAGCGACCTCGTCCGGCAGAAACTTGAGGGCCACGAACCGGTGCAGCCGGGTGTCCTGGGCCTTGTAGACCACACCCATTCCTCCAGCGCCAAGTTTCCCGACAATGCGGTAATGCGAGATAGTCTGCGCGACTGGGGAGTGGACACTCTCTGTTGCAACATGGTCCTGCTTGGGAGCGAGCGCCCGCGCGGCCACTTCTATCGCCGGGCTCTCCAGGAAACTGCCTGCCTGCTGCTGCGACGCCAGCAGCGACCGGACCTCCCGCTCCAGCGCCTCGTCGCCCGCGCACGCCTCCTGCAAAAACTCCGCGCGCCCGCCGGGTGGACGCTCCAACGCGGCCTGCAACAGATTATCGACGCGTCGCCAGCGCTCAGAATCCATCGGCTGTCCCGCCGGTCAATTCGCGATAGAGCCAGGCCTTGGCGGTGCTCCAATCGCGCATGACGGTGATAGGCGATACCTTGAGCACCTCCGCCGTTTCTTCCACGCTGAGTCCGCCAAAGAAGCGCATTTCGACGACCTGCACTTTGCGCGGATCGACCCGCGCCAGCGCGTTCATCGCATCGTCGAGCGCCACCATGTCCGCGGCCCGGCCGCCGCCCACCACGGCGGCTTCTTCCAGCGAAACATGCGGCACGCCACCCCCGCGTTTCAGGTTGTGGCGCCGCGCATGCTCCACCAGAATGCGCCTCATCAACTGGGCCGAGATCGCGAAGAAGTGGGCGCGATCCTGCCACTCGATGCGCTTATAATCCAACAGGCGCATGTAGGCCTCATTCACCAGGGCCGTCGTTTGCAGGCTGTGACCGGGACGCTCGCGTCTCATGTAGCGGCGCGCAAGGCGATGGAGTTCGTCATACACGACAGGAGTCAGCCTCTCGAGCGCGTTCTGGTCTCCCTCGCTCCACGCGTGCAGCAGCGAGCTGATGTCGCTCACAGCCGCCTCGCCGGATTGTGCCGCCTTCTGCATCGCTTATCGGCTAAAATTATACCGCCGCGCCCGATCCTTCAGAATTTCAGCCCCCGGCATGATAGTTCCATCTCGCCTTCTGCGCCTATCTGAGTAGGCGCATCCAGCGCCTTCTTGAATGGAGGAACAATATGAAAACGATCGTGACTTCGATTGCCGCGGGCTGCTTGCTCGGCGCACTTGCAATAGCACAAACACCAACCTATACCGTTACCGACCTTGGCGCCGTCGGCCCGTCTGGCCAGCCGTTCGTCATTACCAATAATGGCTTGGTAAGTGGCGCGGCGGCCTTCCCGGACAACACCCTGCGTGCCGTCCTCTGGTACAAGGGACGGAAGCTCGACATCGGCTCACCCGGACTCCAGGGACCGAACAGTATGGCCATCGGCGTCAACGCCTGGGGCCAAGCCGTGGGTGAAGCGCAAACTTCCGCTCTAGATCCGCTAGGCGAGGACTTTTGCGGCTTTAAGGCGCTTGGGCTTCCCTCAACCGGAACCACATGTCTGCCTTTCCTGGGGCAATACGGAGTGGTGACTCCGCTCCCGACGCTGGGAGGCAACAACGGCGTGGCCAACCAGATCGACAATCGAGGCGATGTGGCCGGGATGGCGGAGAATGCCACACCGGACCCAGCCTGCCCAGCCCCCCAGGTTCTCCAGTTTAAGCCCGTCGTTTGGGGACATGGCAGGATCCGGGAACTCCCTACCTACCCCGGCGACCCGGATGGAGCAGCCTTCGCCATCAACGACGACGGCCAGGTTGCTGGCGCGTCGGGCGACTGCACCGCGTTCAACCCCATTAGCTTGGTCAATCTCCGGCCTCTTCACGCATTACTCTGGCAAAACGGCGGAGTGACCGACCTCGGCAACCTCGGCGGGACGGGCCACGGAAATGGAATTGAAGCTGTCGGTCTCAATAACCGAGGTCAGGCGATTGGTAATTCGGACCTGACAGGCGATACCAACTTTCACGCCTTCTTGTGGACCGCGGAGACAGGTATGCGCGACCTCGGCACACTACCAGGTGACGCGAATAGCGCAGCCAACGGCATTAACGACGCAGGCGATGTGGTTGGCGTGTCGCTGGATGCGAACTTCAACCCGCGCGCATTCCTGCGGCAGACCGGCGTCACCGCCGGCCTGACCGACCTCAACACGCTCATTCCTGCCGGCTCCCCCCTGTTTCTGATCACAGGGTGTTCCATCAATTCCCATGGGGAGATCATAGGAATAGCAGTCGATAGCAGCGGCGATCTTCACGGATATCTGGCGACACCGACCAACATTGCAACACAAGCCGGCCATGACCGCCAGATGCTCGTTCCACGGTTGGGCAGTCGTGGACGGTAAAACACTAATTGGGCGGGCGGCTCGAAGTGCCGCTCGAATACGGCGCAGGCGCCAACTTCGCGCGTGCGCCGTCTTGTTCGGAGATCACCAGCTTGCCCACGCTATCCGCGCGGTGCTCCACTTGGTGGAAGGCTTCCGCGATGCGCTCCAGCGGGCGCGTGTGCGTGATTATGGCGGCAAACCGCGGGAGATTGCCGGCCAGCATCTCGCGCGCGGCCTCCGTCTCGTGATTGGACCGGCGCACGGTGTAGACGACCAATTCCTTGCGGCGCATCGGCGAGAATTCCAGCGGCACTTGCACTTCCACGGGGATCCCGGTGACGACCACGCGCCCCGCGTTGCGCGTGGCGCGCAGGCAGTGGTTGGTGGAGCCGCCGGTGGCGGCGCAGTCGATGGCTACGTCCACGCCGCGGCAGCCGGTATCGCGCAGGATCTCGTGGGGGGGTCGATGGCGGAGGGGTCCAGAGCCGCGTGGGCGCCGGCCTGGAGCGCCAGTTCGCGGCGCGCGGCGACCGGCTCGATGGCCCAGCCCGATGGGACCTGCGCCGAAGACCGCGGCGGTTTCCGCGGGGCGCAACGCTACAAACTGCATGGAGTGCAACACCACCGCGAGCGGCTCGATGATGGTGGCGTCGCGCGCGCTCATGCCCGGGGGAATCGCGAGCCGGCTGATACTCCAGCGGGAGCAGCTCTAACACGGGTACAACTTGGCCACGCCGCACCGCCGCCGTGATCTACGCCAGCGCTACTGTTTGGCGGAAGCCATCGTGGGAGCGCCCGCTGCGTTGAATCGGGCAGGCTGCGTTTGATGCGCACGATGTCCCGGCAACTGAGCCTGCTCTGCGCCCTCGATGCAGCGTTGCTTGAGATTCAATCCTTCCTGCGGATGATCGCGAACCACCCTCCGGGCCGCCCTTCGGAAAAGCATCCGGAAACTCAGCCGTGAACGCTGGACTCACCTCGCCCCGCACCAACTCCACAGATTCGACCTCCCAGCGGTCCTCGAAGATCTCGTGCAATTGCTGTCGAGACACCCCTCCTTCGGGCGCCTCCTCCGTGAAAGTGAACAAGAAGAGTCGCCCGCCCGGCCGAAGCACGTGGGCCAACCCTTGGACGTAGCGTCGCTGGTCGTCTCCGGCGTAGACGTGAAACAGACCGCTGTCGATCACACTGGCGAAACTCCTCTCCCATTCGCCGAGGGTCATGGCGTCCTTGGTCAGGAACTCTACTGTCAGACCACGCTCGGCAGCCTTGGCCCGGGCCCGCCGGATGGCCTCTTCCACAAAATCGATGCCGGTGACCCGATGACCTCGAGCGGCGAAGAAAAGAGCCGTGTTGCCCGTGCCGCAGCCAGCGTCGAGCACTGGACCGATCACCCGATCGGCGACCGCCACGAACGGCGGCTGTGGCTTGCCGATGTCCCAGGGTGGGTTGCCTTCATAGATTTTCGTAAAGCCCACATGGGCCGATGGGTGGTTCTGCATGGCGGATGGATCGTACTGCATAAAGACCTCTCCTTTGTATGGTTGTACGGAAACAAATTCCTTTGAATTTGCACGGCGTGAAGACTGTCATCGCTTGCCCGGCCCGCCGCGCTTTCTGCTGGCACGGCGCGCCGCGGCGCTCCGGCCTGGACCGGGGCCGCCGGCAATGCCGTCAATAATTACGTCCAGCGCCCACCGGGCACGGGTGTCGCCGCCGCCCGAGAGCAGCGCCTCCTTTAGGGCGAACACGAAGGGGAATTGGTCCACAGAGATAGTGGCCAATGCGTTCTTCACCCCGCGTAAACCCCGATCGCCTTCGCGTCGAATGCTCTGTTCGGCCGCAATTGCGGTGACGTATAAAGTGAGCAGGTCCAGACCCCATGCCGCTTTGATATCGTCGGCTCCTCCCTCTTTGAGCAGACCCAGGAGCAGATCCCAGATGCGCAGTGAATTAGGACCGGAGGCTATCGTCGATAGCGCCAGTTGGGCCAATCCCTGCCGCTCGTAGAGCACTCGAAAGTAGGCGAGCAGGATTGCCTTGAGGCGCTCGCGCCAGGGCCGGCTGGCAGCTTTCTTCGATTGGACCGCCGCCAGAGCCCGATCGAGCATCAGCGCGTGCAGTTCCTCAAGATTCGCAACGTAGACATAAAGCGAAGCCGCGCCAGTGTCCAGAGCGGTCGCAATTCGCCGCAGGCTCAATCCGGAAGGGCCGTCTCGCTCCAGAATATGAAGAGCCGTCGAAACGATAACGTCCCGGCTCAAGGGAGCTTTAGCCGGACGATTTCGGCGGCTGACGATGTTGCGCGGAGTTTCCCCATTCATCTGTTATTACTTTAGCGTAACGAACGCAATTCGTCAAGAACGATGTTTGTCACAAACATCGTTCGTCAGGAAGAGGCGGCCTGAGAGGCCGCCGCAGGGTGTGCCCAGCATGGGCAGAATCTAGTTGGATGAAAGGAGCCAATCGGGGCCGATGACGGCAACCGTAGCCGAACCGCAAGGCGCAACCGTGAGGGGAAAGCCGAAAGAAGCGGGAGGCAAACTCTCGACCGTAGGAACACGAACTGGCAGTGAGGCCGGGTGCGGGCGGCAAGCTGGCCCTGAACAGCGAAGCCCAAAGGTCATCAAGACGCATCCGGTAGAGCCAGGCGGCACGAGGGAAGAGATTCTGCACCTTACCTGGGGAGATCTCCTCCCTGAGAGTGGAGGAGAAGTCAGCAGAGGCCGTAGTAGCGAGGAAGCCGCGTAACGGCGGCGGAGCGAAGGGCCGAAGAACCAAAGAACGGAGCTAGAGAAGGAACTGGAAACCGGCGCAAGAAGCGAACTCGAATCCCAGATGCGTCAACTACGGGCGTGAATCTGGGAGCGCTGGGGGCCGAGCGGTGCAGCCGCGTCAACCCACTGCGGCGAGACGATGCCGGGATTCCGCGAACCTTTCGACGGAGAGCCATGTACGAGAAACTGATGGAAGCCGTGGTGACAGACGAGAACTGCCGGCTGGCCCTGGAAGCCGTGGTACGCAACCAGGGAGCAGCGGGCATTGACCGGATGACCACGGCGGAACTAGAACCGCATCTTCAAGCGAACTGGTGGATACTCAAAGACAAACTGCTGAAGGGGAGCTACGTCCCGACGCCTGTACGGCGGGTAGAAATACCCAAGCCTAGCGGGGGAACGCGGATGCTGGGCATCCCCACGGTACAGGATCGGTTCATCCAGCAACTGCTACTGCAGGCGCTGACGCCGATTTTCGATCCGCAATTCAGCGAGCACAGTTATGGGTTTCGGCCGGGGCGCAGCGCACAGGACGCCGTGCGAGCCGCACAGCGGTACGCGCAGGAAGGGAAGGAATGGGTGGTGGACATAGACATCACCAAGTTCTTGGATACGGCTTCATACTGCCCCCTGGTTCATGAAATGGCTCCAAACAGGTCGGATTGCTGATCGACTACTTTGATTCGCAAGCCCTTACGCCGGCCTTGCCGAACGAGCACGGCTTCGAGCTCGCCGCGCTTGACACGCTGCAACACCGTCTGCCGCGAAACGCCGAGTTTGATCGTGGTTTCCATCATCGGCAGATACCCCGGCGGTTCCTGCTGTACGATGCGTGCGCGCAACTCATCGGTGATGCGAATCTGCCACGGCGCTCCCGGAGTGACTTGCTCGCCCGCGATGAAACCGTCGGCCAGCCAGCGGTGAATGCTGGATGTGTTCATGCCCAAGATCTGCGCCGCCTTGCGGATCGAAACCAGTTCGCCATTGGGCGGCTCAGCCGCGGGTTGGAAGCGCGGAATGTCGCGGTAACGGCGCAGGCTGCCGACCTGATTGGCGGTGAAGCGTTCCCCGGTGGCTGTCTTGCGCCCCTGTCGATTGAGGATTCCCGCGATGACTTCATCGGGATAAAGCGCGGCCAGGCGACGAAGCAGTGAGATGGTGTCTTCGTCAGTGCGCGGTCCCATGGGCTTGAAACGCGGGACAGAGACATCCAGTATGGTGATGGCGCCGCCGCGCCAGCGCAGAGTCAGATGGGCGTGACCTTCGGCCCGCTTGAGATTCACAACTACTTCTTCGAGCAGCGTGCGCAGCAGTTCTTTCCGATCACGGTCCGTAGTCGTGGTGGCCTGCCAGACTTGACGAATATCGGAGCCGAGCATCTGAATGCCTTTGAGTTGCTCCTGGTCAAGCCGGCTGGGCCGCCGTTGCTCGCGTCTGCGCAACTCCGACTCGGCGGCGGCCAGATCGCGGAGGCGGCTCTCCCACTCTGTTTCCAGACCGCGGGCCACCAGTCGATTCTCGGGCTCCACAGTTCGGTAGCGACGCTCGGCCCGTTCGGCCTCGTAGCGCGTCCGTTCCACTTCCAAGCGCCATTGCGACAAAGCGGCGTCGTGGTTGGTTTGGAGTTGTTCGACAGTGAGCCGCATGGCTTCCACGGCCGCCGGCGTGATGGCTTCGAGAAACGCATCGGCTACGGCTTGCTCGATGGCCAGACCGCCGATGTTGAGACAGTACTGTCCGCGTCCATCCACGATGTCTTTGCCGGCGCAGTGGTAACCGGGCGTCGAGTTTCTGCCGCGATAATGTGTCATCAAACGCCGGCCGCAATGGCCGCAAGTGGCGATGCCTTGCAACAGGGCCGCACCCTCTCTCACCGCCCCCCCCGACTGATGCGGCTTCGGCCGGGTGTTGGAATCCAGCCGCGCCTGGTTGGCCTGGTAGGTCGCCCAATCGATGAAGCCGGGATGATGCTCGGGAATGAGGACGGCCCACTGAGCGATGGGCAGATGGCGTATCCGTTTCCTGACGGTGCCGTGTTCATCGACGTAGCGTTCATACCTGGTCTTGCCGTAGGTATAAGCGCCAGCATACACCGGATTGGTCAGAATGTGGTGGACTGCGGTATAAGTCGGAGTGACCCAACGGATGGGGCCAACCCGACCAGCGGGCGCCTGTTGCAGTGGAAGGGACAATCCTTCGGAGCGGAACCAGAGCCAGACGCGGCGCGCGGAGCCGAACTCGGCGAAGCGTTCGAAGACCGTGCGGATGGCGCCGGTGACAGCCTCGTCCGGATAAAACAGGACTTCGCCATCCTGTTCTCCCCAAATGAAACCGACGGGTAATCCACGGCGCAGTTCGCCGCGCGCGGCCTTGTTGCGGATACCGCCGTCCAGCCGTGCGCGCATGATGTGCAGTTCGGCTTCGCTCATGGTGCCCTTCAGGCCCAGCAGCAGGCGATCGTTGAACAGCGCCGGATGGTAGACGCCATCGTTGTCGCCAATCAGCGTGTCGGTCACGCCGCACAGTTCGAGTAAGCGATACCAGTCGGCGTTGTTTCTGGCGAGGCGCGAAACCTCCAGTCCCAGCACGATGCCCACGTGAGCCAGAGCTACTTCGCTGGTCAGGCGAGCGAAGCCGGAGCGTTTGTCGGTGCTGGAGCCGGACAGGCCGAGATCTTCATCGATGATGAGCACCTGCTCCTTGGACCAGCCCAACTGGCAGGCTCTGTCGGCCAAGGCATACTGGCGGGCAGTGGATTCGCGGTTATGCTCGACCTGGCTTGGTGTGGACTGGCGAATGTAAACACAGGCGGCGCGCTGGATGTGCGAGGGCTGGATCTTGGGGAGATCAGTCATTGGTTTCCTCCTGGCGCCTTCCGGTTCGCGCCGCTTTGAGAAGGAGGCGCGCCAGGGCTTCGACCACGATCCGTTTTTGATCGTGGTCGAACTGCTCCCACAGGCACGTCTCCGGAATGGGGATGTCGGTGAAGTTCAGATGTAGTTGCGGCATGGCTCTCCTGGTCACGCCCCGATGTTACCGACACATCGGCGCCGCGCCGCTGGAGAGCATCGACGAGGCTACGGAGGCACAGCAGGTCATTGAGCGAGCCGATGAGTTCTGAGTCCTGTGGAACGCATGCAGTGACATGGAAGTCGGTCCACTCGGCAGGGATCAGCGACTTACTGCCGTCCGGCAAAATGAGAACGAACTGCAGTCTGCCGCGCATGCGGGCGTGCCGGAGCACCTCCAGGGACTGTCCTTGAAATGGGTGATGCGGGCGGGTGATGGTCACTCGCTCCGGGAACTCCTGATGGTGGGTAGTGTGTGGTGGTTTCCTTCGACCATGTCAATCACGACATCCTGATGGGACGGATCGCGCAAGTGATCCGGGACAAACGGG
>OBLW0100003948.1_pt1 | contig 11414 bp, 10 predicted proteins | sample 1520161 | NCBI WGS metagenome assembly OBLW01 (sample SAMEA3539309, study PRJEB22396) | soil metagenome | biome: tundra; feature: field; material: soil | place: USA | collected 2010-05 | depth 0.15 m
GGCTCCGGGCTCACCGCCAACCGGATAAATCAGTCCAACGCCTCGGGACTCTATCTTGCCTTCGACATGATGTTCCTGTTCGCCTCAACCAGCGCTCAGCTATAGACCCTTGCTTGCCCTCTCAAACTTACCTCGCGGTTGTCTGAGTGACTTCGCTTGAGCCCCGGACCTTGCACCAACCGGGAAAACTTCAGAACGTGTCAAAGAACGATTATGGTTTTAACACACCTGCTTTTATCGTCAATCAAATTCACTAACTTCTAACTTCTTGTTCATCAATCTGATGCAGCCTGTCCACAGGCGGGTGACGCGGGAATTGTGCAGTTGGAGACCAAGAGCCTTGTCAGGACCTGTGTTTATGCGGCTTTTTGCGAGTGTTCGCGGATTGCGGGGTGCCGGGCTGCGATGACGGCGCGGCTTCCTGTTGTGCAAATCTTGCGACAATCTAGTTGGGGCGCGGCGTTTGCGTGGTTGCAGTTCACGAGAGCGGGCCATCGCTCCATCACCATCCTGTAGAATGCTGACCGATCATGAGTTCTAAAAATGACTGCTGATGCTTTTACCCGCGCCGAATCCGCCGCTGCTTTCATTCTTTCGCAGACCAAACTGCGTCCGCGGATCGGGCTCGTGTTGGGCTCAGGCCTGGGCGGGTTTGCCGATGACTTGAGCGAGGCCGTTCGCATTTCCTACGCGCAGATTCCATCGTTTCCCCGTTCGACCGCCATCGGACACGCGGGACAACTCGTAATCGGCAAGTCGGGAGCGGTGCCGGTGGCTGTAATGCAGGGACGCGTGCATCTTTATGAAGGCTACTCGGCGGCCGAGGTAGCGTTTCCTACGCGTGTGCTCGGACGGATGGGCATTCGCGCTTTGATATTGACGAACGCGGCGGGCGGCATCAACGTCGAATATGGCCAGGGCGCGCTGGTCATTCTGCGCGATCACATCAACCTGCAAGGACAGAATCCGCTGACGGGTGCGAACGATGAACGCTTCGGCCATCGCTTTCCCGACATGAGCTACACGTATTCGAAACGCTATCGTGAGATAGCGCTCGAAGAAGCAAGAAAACTTTCAATCGCTCCCCACGAGGGCGTGTACGCGGCGCTGGCCGGTCCGAGTTACGAGACGCCGGCGGAGATTCGCTATCTGCGGACGATTGGAGCGGACCTGGTCGGCATGTCGACGGTCCCGGAAGCGATCGCGGCGCGGCACATGGGAATCGAACTACTCGCCATTTCGTGCGTCACCAACATGGCGGCGGGAATCCTGGACCAGCCACTCAACCACGAAGAAGTGCTCGAAGTCGGAAGGCGGGTGATGGGGCATTTCATTGCGCTGCTGCGGGCGGTGCTGCCGCGGATGAGCTTGGCTCTTAGCTCTTAGCTCTTCCCCATTTCGCGTGCCATGTGGTGTGGTGGCCGGGCTCCCCTCGGCTCGAACTGGGCAAAACCCAGTCCCGCCAATGCACAGTCCTCAAGCTAGGATGGCGGCGGCCTGAGGGTTGAGGCTAAGAACTAAGAGCCAAGAACTTGTCTTCGCTGAACTACAGGACCTTGCAGGCTTCCTCAAAGTCCAGGCGGGGGTTGCGTGGGAAAAGTTTGCTTCGGTCTCCATAGCCCAGATTGCAGAGAAAATTTGCTTTCCACTTGCCGTCGGGGAAAAACTCGGCATTCACTTTGCCTTGGTCGAAGCCGGACATGGGTCCGCAATCCAGCCCCAAAGCGCGCGCGGCAAGAATGAAATAGCCGCCTTCCAGGGAACCGTTTCGGAAGGCGGTTTCGTCGATCAGCGCTTGCTTGCCGGCGAATACGGATCGCATGTCACTTTGCGGAAACAGCTTGGGAAGTTTCTCGTAGAACTCGGTGTCCCAGGCAACGATCGCCGTGGCCGGAGCCGCCATGGTCTTCTCGACATTACCCGACGATAACGCAGGTTGAAGGCGCGCCTTGGCTGCGGGCGTAGTCAGAAATACGAATCTTGCAGGCGAACTGTTGGCGCTCGTGGGCCCGAAACGGGCGAGTTCGTAGATCTTGCGCAGGAGTTCCACCGGAACGGGTTTGGGAAGCCAGGCATTGTGGATGCGCGCCTCGCGAAACAGTTGATCGAGTGTGGCGTCGGGGACGGGTCCGGTAACGGCGACTTGGGGAGCGTTGGATGTTTCTGGCATAGGGAATTTCCCGTATCTTGACTCAGTAAGTAGATGCTTTGGGGGTCGCGGAAGAGCCAGGAAAAGAATGCGCGGTTGCTCGATGCGGGAGTGTGCTCAAGGCGGTGCAATATGAGCCGCGGCAAGCGGCAGTACAAGCGTGAGGCGACTATAATCGGGACGGCGAATTCATCGTCGAGGAGACTTGAGCGATGTCGAACGTGATTCCGGAGAAATACCGCGACCTTTTTCAGAAGAAAGCTTTTGCGAGTTTGGGAACGCTGATGCCGGACGGGCGGCCGCAGGTGACCCCGGTGTGGTGCGACTTCGACGGCGAGCATGTGATCTTCAATTCGGCAAAGGGCCGGCAGAAAGATAAGAACGTGCGGCGCGACCCGCGAGTCGCTTTGGCCATCGTCGATCCCGATAATCCCTATCGCTATCTTGAGATTCGAGGCACGGTGGTTGAGATCACCGAAGAGGGCGCCGATAAGCACATCGACAAGATGGCGAAGAAATATATGGGAGTCGATAAGTATCCCTATGCGCAGCCGGGCGAGGTGCGCGTGCTTTATAAAATTCGGCCTGAACATACGACGGTGATGGGATAAAGGCCAGGACCTCATCTTTTCCAACTTCAGTTGATCATTCTGGCATGGCGGTCAGAACTGGCCGACTGCCCGGAGCGCCGGTAAGTCTGCCATGCGCTCCCCGTGCTTAGAGTCTGCTTCCCTTTTTCCTTCCAATGCGTCCAATCCATGAAGCGGTGTCGATGACTCGGAGGACTCCAATTCTTCGGAACGTTGATGGGGAACTTCGGACGATCCTTTCGCGTACCTGAATGGGTGGAAGGAACGTGATCATCTGTTTCCTGCCGGAGGGGTGTATGGAAGTTGGGAAGAGTAATGGCTTGCATGAGGTGGACGCCCAAGCGAACGTGCATCATGTAGTAAAGGCGGCGCACGACGAGCTGCGGCAGCTGCTGCTGCAGCGGGCCGAGATCATGAAGCGCATTGGCACGGTCAAGCAGACGATTGCTGGACTGGCAGACCTTTTCGGCGAGGAGGCGTTGGGCGAGGACTTGCTGGAACTGATCGACCGCAAACCGAACGGACGCCAGCCCGGATTCACGAAAGCGTGCCGCAGAGTGCTGATGGAGATGCGGCGTCCGCTGGGCGCACGCGAGGTATGCGCAGAGTTGGAGCGGCAGGCTCCGGCGATTTTGGCGCGGCATAAGGATCCGCTGGCGTCGGTGACGACCGTGTTGAACCGCCTGGTGGATTATGGCGAGGCGCGCAGCTTGTCGAATGATCGCGGGCGGCGGGTGTGGGAGTGGGTCAGCGAACCGGAGCAGGCGGTTGCTGCAATGGGAGCGCGGATTCCGGCGTAGATTTCGGGACGTCAATCGCCTCGGAATCTCAAATACAGGTGGGGAGTGTCCTGGCCCTTCTTGGCCAGTTCGCGAATAGCTCCCACCACTTCTTTCTGCTCTTGGCTCGAGCACCGCTCTAACAAAATATCCAGCTCTCGCTCGACTTCGGCCATTTGTATTCCATTGAAGATTACGTTCCCGTAAGGGTCAATATATTGAAGCAGAGGGAATGACTTGTCTCCGATCGGCCAGAGTCGTGCGAGGCAATAATGAAGGTCGCATACTTTCCGCTCTTTCTTGCCATGAATGTCTTGAAGATATGCGTTTATAGCCATGATGATCTTGGTGGATCAATCTACGCCGGCAAGAGCTGTCCTTTTTCCAGATGTCGCGTGACGTGCGCATAGCTCGCGGCGTGCGGGTCGTGCGTGACCATGATGATCGTCTTGCGGAAGCCCTCGTTCAACTTTTTCAAAATCTCCAGAATTTCCGTGGCGGAATGACTGTCGAGATCGCCGGTCGGTTCGTCGGCGAGGATCAGCGTTGGATCGCTGACGATGGCGCGAGCGATGGCGACGCGCTGCTCCTGTCCTCCGGATAATTGCTTGGGAAGGTGATTGACACGATCCTCGAGGCCGACGAGCTTGAGCGCCGTCACGACGTGATCGCGACGCTGCTGCGCGGTCATTTTGGTGAGCAGCAGCGGGAGTTCGACATTCTCAAACGCGGTGAGGACGGGGATTAGATTGAAGGTCTGAAAGACATAGCCGACGTGAGTATTGCGCCAATGCGCCGATTGGCTGTCGTTGAGCTTAAAGATATTGTCGCCCATCACGAGCAGGTCGCCGGAAGTGGGGCGGTCGATGGCGGCGATCATGTTCAGCAGCGTCGTCTTACCGGATCCCGAGGGCCCCATGAGCGCGAGAAATTCTCCGGCGGCGATGTCGATGGAGACATTGTCGAGCGCAGTGACTTCGAAGGCATCGCGTTTGAAGATCTTGCTCACTCCGCGAGCCTGGACGACCTTGCTGCCCACGGCGGGTTGATTGGGAATGGTTGACGCTGCGCTCATGATTGCCCCTTGGTGATGATGCGAATTGTTTGACCGTCCTCTAAGTTTGCGGGCGCGGTCGTGATTACGTTTTCTCCACCGACGAGCGAGTCGACTAAATAACCTCCGGAGCGCTGACTCTGGACGTGGACATCGCGGCGCAGAGCCTTGCCGTTGAAAGCGATGAAGACAAACTTTGCGCCGTCTTTGTCACGCAGGGCAGCGGTGGGAACAAAGACGAAGGATTGCCTGGTGGCGCTCTTGTCGTCCTTATTCGCGGGCGCTTTGAACTGCACGGATGCGTTCATTTCCGGGCGCAAGTAAGAGTCGGGCTGAAGAATCTGCACCTTGACCTGCACGGTGGCCTTCTGACGATTGGCCTCGGGCGACATTTCGGCGATCTCGCCTTTGTAGGAGCGATCTTTGAATGCGTCGAGCGTGACGATGCCCTCCTGATGCGGAGACAGCTTGGCGAAATCGTCCTGTGCGATATCGAGCTCGACCTGAATATCGGTGAGGTCGGCCAGGGCAACGACTGATCCGCGCGGTCCACCTTCGGAACCGCTGGCGAACTGGGAGGTGACGAGTTCACCCTTTTCCGCGGTTCGTTCGAGAATGGTGCCGTTGACGGGGGCGCGAATGACGGTGGCATCGAGCTGGGACTTGGCGTAATCCATTTGTCCCTTGGCTTGCTCGACGTCGGCGCGGGCACGGTCGATTTCTTCCACCCGCGGGCCGAGTTTCGAGAGGCTGAAGGACTGCTCGAGCGAATCCGTTTTGTGCTGGTCGGCTTCGTAGCGAGCCTGAGCGTCGTCGAGATTCTGTTTGGAGACGACACCCTGCGCGAACAGATCGCGGGTGCGGTCGAGAGTAACTTTGTCGTTGGCGGCGGTGGCGCGGGCTTCGGCAAGATTGTGATCGGCCTGCTGGATTTCCTCGGGCCGCGAACCGCGCTGCGCCTGGGCGAGGCGGGCTTTGGCGCTATCCCAGGCACCGTGGGCCTGTTCATACATGGCGCGGAATTCTTCGTCTTCCAGGCGGACCAGGACCTGTCCTTCTTTAACCTTGTCTCCTTTTTCGACGCCGATCCAGGCGACGCGGCCGGTGACCTTGGAGTTCACGCTGATTTTGTGGTGCGCGACGATGTAGCCGCTGGCGGATAGAACGGTGCTGCCGGCAGCATTCCCGGTCTCGGCGGTGGCGCGGGCGACTTCCACTTCCGCAGAATTGGAGGCGAGGACGCGGTACGCGAGAGCGACAAGACCGAGCACGACTACGATTGCGATGCCGCCGAGGATGAAGCGGCGCGACCAAGCGGGCGGCTCTCCACCGCCATCGCGCATGGAATGGTCGATGCGCAGGCTCTGGAGGTCGTCGTGTTTGGTGTCGATGGGCATTCAGAAATGGATGCTCCCAAAAATTCGATGATGCAAAATCAACAACCTCGGAATCTTTTTACAAAAGTTCTCTCCACTAAGCACTCTTTTCAGACGCCGACTTTTCGCGGACAGGAGTGTCCGCGCCACACTTACACATGCTCATGCGCGCAATGACGTCAGAATATCCTGCCTTGCGGCTTGCCAGGCGGGGGCAAAGCCGCCTAGAAGACCCATGACGAGGGCAAAGACAACGGCGGTAATTGCGACTCTCCAGGTCAATTGCAGGCTGAAGACCGTTTCGCTGAAGGTTAGCGAGTTGCCGATTCCGGTGGTCATGCCGTTAAACGGCAGAATCAGGATGATGCCGACAATGGCTCCGAGCAAGGAAAGCATCAATGCTTCGAGCACGAATGAAGTCAGGATGCTGGGCTTCGAGAAGCCGATGATGCGGAGCGTGGCGATCTCACGCGAGCGATAGGCAACGGCGGCATACATGGTATTCATGGCGGCGAAGCTGGAGCCGATGGCCATGATGATGGCAACGACGGTTCCAATGAACTTGATGGCGCCACCGGAGCTGGTTTGCTTTTCGTAGTATTCGGTTTCGAGCGTGCCTTCGAGCTTGAGGCGTTGATCGTCCGCGACGCGATGTTTGAGCGCGTCGGCGGCGACCGGGTCGGTGGCGCGGAGGTAGACCGAGGCGTAGCCACCCTGACGGTCGAAGTCGACGGCGATCTGATTCACATCGCCCCAGATTTCGGAATCGTAAGCGGTGCCGCTGTCGTTAAAGACGCCGACGACCTTCCACTGGCCCTTGGCGAAGTCCATGGTGTCGCCGACATTGGCACCGGCGAAGCGGTCGTGGATCGACTTGCCCACGACGACTTCGCGCTGACCGGTGGTGAACCAGCGGCCTTCTGTTAATTTCAATCCGGGCTGGCCGTGGCTATTGGTCTCCTTTTCGCGCAGCGCAACTCCAGCCGGCATCAGGCCGCGCACGGAAACGTTCACTTCGCCAGTTCCATCTTTGCGCGGGAGGACGACGACGACGACCCATTCACCCGATGCGAGCGGCTGGCCTTGGGCATCGGTGGCGATGCCGGGCAAAGTCTTGAGAGTGGGGAAAAGATTGGCGTCGAAGCCTCCGGAGAGTTCGGCGGTGGAACCTTTGCGCATGACGAGGACGTTGAGTGCGTCGCCGCTCGTCATGAAAGCTTTGTCAAGACCGGCGAGCAGCGCCATGAGAAAAACCGCAGTAGTCACGGTGAGCGCAATGCCGAGAGCGGTCATGATGGTGAGGCCCTTGCGCAGCTTGAGATTGCGGATGTTGTAGCTGATGGGGATCGCCATGGGGTATGTTCGCTAACCTTTGTTCAGTTAACCGAGGTAGCGCAGGCCCTCCACGATATCGAGTTTGGCCGCGTGATATGCGGGGAAGACTGCGCTGAGCAATCCGACCATGCCAGCCACAAAGAGCGCAAGCGCCAAGGTGGAAAGCGTCACTTTCATGCCGGAGAGAAAGAAACTCATCCCCGGGGCGTGAGCGAGCCCGGAGATCAAGCCGATCGCGAGGAGGCAGCCGAAAACGCCTCCAATCAATGCCACGAGTACGGCCTCGCCCAGGTACAGGCGCAGGATCGATTGCCGCGTGAAGCCGAGCGTTTTCAGGACCGCCACCTCGCGCGTTCGTTCGCGGATCGACATGGCCATGGTGGTCGCTGAAACGAGCAGGGTCGCGAAAACGACCGCAAAGCAGATGCTGAGAATAAATGCTTTCACGTTTCCAATGCTGTTAATGAAGCCCAACTGAAACGCCTTTTCGCTCTCGGTTTTGGTGGGTTCGGGAGAATCGTGGAACATGGTATCGACAGCCGAGGCGATTTTAGGGACATCGTCGGAGGAGTCGGCGAGGATGGCGAACATGCCCGCATGGCCCTTGGCGAAGGGAATGGCTTCTTCGACATAGGTCTGGTTGTAGTAGAGGGATTCCGTGTCAACGGGCGCGGTGTAGATGCCGCGAATCGTCAGCTCAAGGTTCATGGGATAGATCGTGCCCTGGAGCGTAACGCGATCGCCTACCTTCCAACCGTGTTTTTTTGCAAGGTTCTCGTCGACGATTGCTCCGGCGCGGTCGCGCTGCCAGGCCTGTGCCTGGTCCGCCGGAATCTTGAAATCGGTAAAGACCTTGAGAATTTCGGCCGGGTCGGTGCCGAACTGGGCGAACATATTCTCCGGCTTGGCATCCTTGTATATACCGCCAAACCAGTTGTTGGGGGCGACGGCGACGACTCCGGGAATGGGTCGGATTTTCTCCCGATAAAACGCCGGCATGGATTCCGTCAGGGACACGCGGTGCCGGGTAACCAGGCGATGAGCGGATTCGGCGCTGACCGTGTCGATGTAGAAGGTGTGCCAGACGGTCATCATCAGCGTGAGCAGCAGGAGCGAGAACGTGATGCTCAAGACGGTGAGGATGCTGCGACGCTTGTTGCGGAACGCGCTTTTTGTGACAAAACGGGTTAATGTCATGCCAGCACGAAACTCCGGAAGACCCCACAGTTTAGTGACGAGGATACCTCAGAAAGAACAGCACGCCCAATCACGATATTCTTGAGGATAGAACAGCAGTTGCCGAGTGGACAACTGGGCGCGGTGGCTCTTTGCGCGTTTGGTTGTGGGCTGACGGGGGGGCGCTCCAGGGTGAATGAAACAGCATAGGCATGCCTGGTGCGAAGTTGGAGTTATGCGGAGTGTTGCCGAGACAATTCGCAGTCTGAAGCCGAATGTCAGCCGGGAGGAAGCGCTGCGGCATTTCACAGGGGGGGCCCGGGGCGTCGCGGCGGGCATTTTGCAGGGGCGCGCCCGGTCGATGGCGGAGCTATATATTCCTTATCGCTTGTATCGAGTGAATGTCAGGAACGGCGGACGGGAAGAGAGCAGAATCTATGCGCTCGATGCAGTCGAGGGCACGCTCGACTTGTTTGAGTTCCCGGAATTGCCCGGGGAGCAGGAACTGGTGACGCTCAAAACCAGAAATTTGCTTCCCAGCCGGTTGTCGGCGGAGCAGACGAGAGAAAAGCTCATGGACAAGGTGCGGCGACTCTTATTTTCGCGCGGCTTCGTGCGTCTTCGGGATTTGCAGTTGGAAGCCACGGCGGTGGCGGGCGAACTGTATCTGCCGTATTGGGTCTGTTTTCGCGGAAGCGATGCCGCAGCGAAACTGGAAATCCTGGATGCGGTGCGGCGGAGATCAGAAGGCGGAAAAGTTCGTGGAATGGTGCGAGATTGGTTGCAATCTTCTCCGGAAAATGGATTCGAGGTTGGCCTCGACTGCAGCTTGGGGAACGGGTGAAGGTTTTGGAATCCGGGGAGATGTGAGGCGGATTTTTGGCGGCGGTTAAAGATGTTAGAAGGCTGCATCTACGAGTACTTTCGTAACTCCCTAGGGTAGGGTAGATGACGATATCCTAGATTCGGCTCTCCCCGACGTTCTCAGCCAAGACAACCCCTGTTCGTGTGCGGCTGGTCCCCGCGAGGCGACTGCAATGGCAATGATGTTTGGCCGGTTCGAAATTCAAAGCGAAATCTCGAAATCGGAAACCGCCTCAATCTATAAGGCGCTGGACAGCGAAACCAGCCAGATTGTGGCGCTCAAGACGCAGAGTCTTGCGCCGCTGGGCGACCGGGCGGCGTTTGTGGACACGCTGATCGCCGAAGGGGAGCGCGCACTCCCCCTCACCTGTCAGAACATTGTCCCTCTCTACGGGGCGGGCGAGATTGATGGGCAATTCTGTGCGGCCATGGAATACGTTCAGGGCAACAGCATCGCGGCCATGCTGGCGCGCAAAGAAGGGTTCTCGATCTGGGATCTGCTGGATATTACGCGGCAGGTTTGCGCGGCCATGGAACATGCGGCGTCGCGCGGGGTAGTGCACTCATCGCTCGAGCCGGACAAGATCCTGGTGCAGTGGGACGGGCTGGTAAAGGTCCTCGGGTACGGCATTTCCAACATGAGCCTGATCGAGGCGGAATCGGGAAACGGGCTGGGTCGGCTCATGCCTTATTGCTCCCCGGAACAGATTCGCGGAGAACCGACAGACCAGCGTTCGAACCAGTTCACGCTGGGAACCATCCTGTATGAAATGGTGGTTGGACGGAAGGCTTTCGATGCGAAGGATCCGGTCGCGCTGCTGGGCCAGATCGAGAATGAGATGCCTGCCGAGGCGATCAAGCTGAATCCGAAGATTCAACCAGCGGTGAGCGCGCTCATCATGAAGGCGCTGGCGAAAGATCCGTCGGATCGTTATCAGACGGTGCGCGAACTGCTTGCGGATCTGGAGAACTGCAAGGATACCGGCAAGAAAACGGCGCTGGATACAAGTACGAGAAGGGTTGCGTCCAACGTTAAGTTCGATACCGCTACGCGACGAGCGGTAGCCAAGAAGTTTGTGTCGGCACCATCGAGTGACGACCGGCCCGCACCGCGCACAAAGGCAGCGGCGGCAGCTGCGATGCAAGCGGCGACCTCCGCATACATTTCGACTTCCGATTCCTCGCACGTGGGAAACTCGGGAACACGCCTCATTGAACCGAAGGACATCCCACAGACAAATGCTCCCAAAGACATTGAAAGGACGGGGGCCATTGTATTGTCGGCCGCGTCAATCGAAAGAACGAAAAAACAACCTCCGAGCATGATGGCGGCTCCCGCAACCGCGGATCCAGTGATGTCGCGTGCGGCTCCTGTGAAGTCAGGGTCGAGCTTTTCGGACCTCGACGAAATGCCGCCGCTGAAGCAACCTGTTTATGCGCCGCCTCCCGCCCTGGAACAGATTCCGCAGCCCGCAGCCGAGCAGAATGACCAGGCGCAACTCCAGAACTCCAGGAAAGCGGACAAGCCGAGAATGCAGCCGCGGGAAGTTGCGGAAAAAGCGATCCATGAAATTGCCACGCTTCCACCGCGGCTGGTGCTGTTTTCGATCCTGGGCGCGGTGGCCGTGATCCTGGTGATGGCGGTTGCACTATTCCTGCACGTGCATTCGGAAGATGACGGTTCGGTGGCAGCTCCGCGGCCGATCAAAGCCGCGAGCACGCCTTCACCGGCGGCTCGACCTCCGGCAGCGAAGTCTGGGCAAAAGCCGGCGCCGCCAGTGGAGGATGCGCAGCCCGACGTGACGGTTCGTCAGTTCGAGAGGCACCGCCCGAAAGGCCACGAATCGCCCGCGCCAGCACCGGAGCCAGCGATGGTCCCAGGCGAAGCGCTGATCGATTCCACTCCACAGGGCGCGCAATTTCAGTTCGATGGAAAAAGCGATCCGTCATGGGTAACGCCGTTCAGACTGATGGGGCTGAGTCCGGGAAAGCACGTTGTTTCGGCGAGCAAATCGGGCTATGCGACCGAGATGCGGTCGGTGGATGTGATGTCCGGCGGGAAGTCATCGCTCGTTTTCCATCTGGCGCCCA
>OBLW0100003949.1_pt1 | contig 11408 bp, 8 predicted proteins | sample 1520161 | NCBI WGS metagenome assembly OBLW01 (sample SAMEA3539309, study PRJEB22396) | soil metagenome | biome: tundra; feature: field; material: soil | place: USA | collected 2010-05 | depth 0.15 m
TCCTTACGCTTCTTCTCGCCTCTGCGCAGGCCCAGCTAAGAGGGGGTGCAGGCGGGAGCTTGGCGGGAAGCGTGCACGTGCACATTGTTTTCGACAATGAGCGTTCCGCAGGCCCCAATTTATCTGTACGGTTGATGGAGGGTTCCAGTAATACTCCGATCGCAAATACCTACACGGATTCTAATGGCCAGGCGTACTTCAGCGGAGTTCGTGTGGGCGATTACCATGTCATCGTGAGTGGGGATGGGATCCAAACCACCGAGAGCCGAACATTCGAAGTGGACGAACGTAAGGTCACTCAGGCGCAATATATCACCGTGCACCGCACCGACGATTCCAGCCCCACCCCGGCCGGATCGAAGTCTTCAATGATTTCAGCCGGCGAACTGAACGTTCCGGCGAAGGCGCGGAGGGAACTTGACAAGGCCAATGAAGCGATGGCCCGACACGATTGGAAAAAAACGCTGGAGCGGTTGAACAAGGCCGTCGCCATCGATCCCCAATATGCCGCGGCCTACAACAATCTTGGCGCGCTTTACGCCCGGATGAACGATTCTGTCCACGAGCGGGAAGCTCTGGAAAAGGCGATCAGCCTGGATGATCATCTCTCCGCCGCATACGTAAACCTCGCCAAACTGTGCCTGCGAGAGAAGAATTTCCCCAAAGCCGAAACGTTGATGGGGAAGGCGGTGAGTGTGGACCCTAACAATGCCGACAACCTGATGCTGTTAGCAGATGCGCAGTATATGGACCACCACTACGAGGCTGCCATCGCCAGTGCTCGGCAAGCCCATGCTTCGTCGAATACGCACCCGGCATTCGTGCACTACATTGCGGCCCGCGCCTACGACATGGAAAACCGGCGGGAGGAGGCACTCGCCGAACTACAGATATTCCTGAGCGAGGAGCCTACGGGTCCGCGCGCCGATCATGTGCGCGCCGCCATCCAATCGCAGCCGCGGCCTGCGCAATAGGTCAGCAGCGCCGGTAACGACTTATACGGGTAGAGCAGGATTTCACAGGCGGCTGAAAAAGTCGGAAAAGCAGAACTCTCGTGGGCTGAAGCCCGCTCGAGATGAATAAATAAAGCTTAACGGCGCACCTAAAGGTGCGCCCCTTCAAAACAACGGCTAAGGCCAATTTTTTTAACAGCCTGTGAAGCCGACTCAAGCTGATAGACGATGCGGTTAGACGCGGGTCTGAAGAGGGTGTGTGAAAACTGTGTCGTCCCTAAAGGGACTCGTTAATTTTTCCCACTTTACCCAGGGCTTACGCCCTGGGCTAAAACAAATTTCGCCCCTGCGGGGCTAGAGTTTGCGCAATCGTTCCACCGTGCCAACTCAGGGCGAGTTCTCATACACGCTCTGAAGCGCGCTCCACCCCAAGCTACAGCCGTTTTGGAACCGGTCTAGAAGCGATCAACGAAAAACATCACTCCGTGTTCTTCAATTTCATGCCGGCCTTGTTCGCCTCCAGAAACTCGCGGATCTGATCGGTCTGGTCGAGCAGCCGGATCCATTGCTCGTAATAGAGGGTGACCGGGAAGCGTCCCAGGCCATACACGCTCATCCCGCCCTTTTCGCTGACTTTAAACTCGAGACTGCCTCGCTTACGCCCCTGAGTCTTTTCCAATTCCGCGACTCTGGCTTTCAGTTCTTCGTAACTTGGTTCGGCCATATTGATTTCCTCTCGAAATAACTAAGCGCGAATCACTGCCGCCCCACATGGCCGACGAATCGCCAGCCGATCCATCGGCGGGGAACGGTCAAGTCCATCGTACCTGTTTTGCCCCGATCGTGAATGTGAGCTACTGCACAGTGTGCTGTTCACGGTGGGCGCGCTAGAGTAGTCCCAAGATTGGTGTCTCCGCTCGTACGGGTAGTGCGGGCCTTCCGGCGCTAAAGCACCGCTCTACCCTTGCTCGCGGGATACAGTAACTCGGGTATCGCTCTAGTCATGACAAAACGGGTGAGTCGGACTGAGTTAGGGTCGTGCCCCGCAGCCCCGTCGAGCCCAACTGCGGGGCCTGACCACTCCCTCAGAACAGGTTGTCACTGCGTCGGAGCGGAAACGGTCTGCACTGGACTGGATGCCCAGTTGTTGTGTCTAATCATCATAATTTGGGTGGGGGACCATGCAGTTGCCTGATCCATTGCGGAGGACCATCTGGGGCTGCCGGGCGTTGGTGTGGCTGGCTAGCTGGCTGGTGCCGCACGGTATACGCCGTGCATGGCGCGTCGCGAGAACCGCTCAACTGTGGCATTGGTGCCACTTCCTGGCCGACTCAGGCCAACTTAGTCGCGAGAAAAAACTCGAACTGGCAAGGTATTGCTGGGGCTTATTCTTCGAGGCCTTCTGGGCCCGCTACGAACGGGAGGGCTTCCTGCGGCGAATCGATCAGGTGCGGCGCGCACCTGCAACCTGCCTGACAGCGATCGTTCTGCTGGTCGTGGTGATTATCTGGGGAGGCGGATTCGTCCCGTTTGCACGGTCGCTATTTTCATCCGCCGTCTCCGACCCCGAGCGGGTCTGCATCGTCAGTCTGGATGGCAAATTCCGACGTTTCCGATCCGAGACGCTGCTAGATCTTACTTCCGCATGGAAAGCCAGCAAGTTTCTCGACGCAGTCGCGCCTTACTCCTGGGGGCCGGGCAAGCTGGCAGCCGGAAAGCGGATGGTCCCGATCTTGTCCGCCCGAGTTGCTCCTGACTTCTTCGACGTTCTGGGTGTGAAGGCAACACTGGGGCGCGCATTTGAAAGCGGCGATGGGCAGAGTTGCCGGAACTGCATCGTACTCAGCAACGAACTCTGGGCGCTTCAGTTCAAGAGCAGCCCCGGTGTAATCGGCCGCCGAATCGTGGTTGACGGCAACCAGAAGACCGTCATCGGAGTTCTGCCGCGCAACTTCCGCTTGGTCTCTTCCGGCATCGGAGTCTGGACCTTGTTGGATTCGGCCTCGCCACCGTTCACGAACTTCGTCGAACGGATTGGCGCCGTCGGTTTGATGAAACCGGAAGCGACGGAGGCGCGGGTGGAATCCGATCTCACCGACCTAAGCGAAAATGCCGGGTATATTTTCCCCGCGTCCCTGCTGGTGGTCACCTCGGCAAAGGCAGAGATGCGCCGTACTCTTGTCTCCTACGTCCTGTTCCTGATGCTCGCGATCGCAAGTGCAGTTGCGATTGTGTATGCGCGGCGCCAGGGCGCGGGGTTAGGGCGCGCTCCGTTGAGCTTGGGTCAACGCTGCCGCTGGTGGACCTTCTTTGTAACGAAGTCTGCGCTGTTGCTAATTGGCGCGTGCCTGCTGGCTTGGGTGAGCATTCACTCCGTGGCGGTTTACCTGGTTGGGTCGGTTTATCCGATGGCGGATGGCGTGGCCTTGTGGCTGTTTCTGGTTCTTTCGATTGCTCCATTGTCGTGGTCCATTCACGATCAACAAAAGCGCTGCCGCGTCTGCCTGCGGCTCCTGGGTATTCCAATCCGGATCGGCGCTCCGGGCAGCATCTTGTTCAACTGGGCAGGAACGGAAATGGTCTGCTCCAAGGGCCACGGGGTCCTGTACCTGCCGGATTCCGAGGCCAAGTGGCTGGAAGGCGACCGATGGAACAACCTGGATGATTCCTGGGCCGGCCTGTTCCGCGCGGAATGAGGCTCTGCGTTTTGGGGTCGCTTCTAACCGATCTTTGAAGGCACCCGTCAATCCGGTGCCGCCCCTGAAGGGGCTCGGATTCCTATTGGCGATTTACCCAGGACTCACGTCCTGGGCTAAGTTTGTCTCGCCCTCCGGGCTGTTCACGTGGTGAGATGACTTCAGAGACTACGGAAAACGTGGGAAAGAAGATTCCTCGTCGGCTTCAGGCCGGGAACACCCGAAGCCCCAATGCTTGGCGAACTGCGTTGGACAAGTCCGCGACGCTGAATGGCTTTTGCAGAAATGCACTACCGTGCAACAGGATGTCGCGTCGTGCCGCACTGTCTTCCGTGTAGCCTGACATGAATAGCATTCGCACTTCAGGGTGACGCTGGGCGAGCTCACCCGCCAGTTCGTACCCTCCCATGCCCGGCATCACCAGGTCGGTGAGCACAAGATCGATTTTGCCCAGAGAGCCGTCGCAGATCTGCAGCGCGGCCTCCGCATTCCCGGCTTCGAGAACCTGGTAGCCCAACTGCTGCAAACACTCACGCACGTTGCTGCGAATCGTGGCTTCATCCTCAACGACGAGGACGGTTTGCCCGCCCGGCTCAAGGAGCGCCTCGCTGCGCGCAACCGGATTTTCCAGCGCCGCCATAATCGCGGGGAAGTACAGTGTGAACGTTGTGCCGTGGCCCGGTTCGCTGTAAACCCAGATGTAACCTCCGCTCTGTTTCACAATTCCGTACACGATCGACAGCCCCAGGCCGGTGCCTTTGCCTACCTCCTTGGTGGTGAAGAAAGGATCGAAAATGCGAGGCAGAACCGACTTGTCGATGCCGGTTCCCGTGTCCCTGACCGCTAACATCACGTAGCGTCCGGGTTGAACGGGAGGATGCTCCAGGGAGTAGGCATTGTCTAAGTCGACGTTGGAAGTTTCGAGATGAAGGATGCCGCCTTCGGGCATGGCATCGCGCGCGTTGACGGCAAGGTTGAGGATCACCTGCCCAACTTGATCGGGATCCAGCCGGGAATTCTCCAGGGTGTCACACAGGTTTGTGACCAGTTGAATGTCTTCTCCGATGATGCGGCGCAACATGCGCGAAGTCTCGCTTACTACCGAGTTCATGTTGATGACGCGGACCTGCATTATCTGCTGCCGGCCGAGTGCCAGCATCTGCCGGGTAAGGGCGGCGGCACGGTCGGCCGCATTGGAAACTTGCAACAGCAGCTTGCTGAGCGGATTATCAGGCGTGGTTTGAGCGAGCATCAATTCTGTCGAGAGCTTGATCACGACCAAAATGTTGTTGAAATCGTGAGCTATGCCTCCTGCCAGCCTGCCGACCGCCTCCAGCTTCTGCACCTGACGGACCTGCTGCTCCAACACGCTCTGCTGGGTCATGTCTTCGATGTAACCGGCGAAGTACTCCGCATCGGTATGAGCGTCGCGAGCGACCGAACCTGAGATTCGCACCGGCACCGTGCTGCTATCGCGCCGGAGCAGGCTGAGTTCATGACCATGAATCCTTGCACTTCGTCTAAGTACCTCGATCATCCGGCCGCGGTCCTTAGGGTCCGAATAAATCTGGGCCGAGAGTTTCAGGCCCATGGCTTCGTCGACGCTGTATCCGCCCAGGATCGTCAGCATCGCTGGATTCAGGGATTCAAAACGGTCCTCGTCGAGCGAAGTCCGGCAGATACCGAATGGCGCGCTGTCCACCAGTGCCTGCAGCGAGGCCTGCGATTGCCTCAGCGCCTCCTCCATCAATTTGCGCTCGGTGACATTGTTGGCCAGCACCAATTCGTAGGGATGGCCGTCTTGCTCGAATCGAAACGCTCTGATCTCGGCGAATAGAAGACTGCCATCCTTCCGGCGGTGGCGCCAGATTCCCGCACAGTTGAACCCGAGATGGACCTGGTTCACAAGATCCAGTAACGCCGGTATCTCCTCAGGAGGGCGGATATCCAAGAGAGTCATCTCCAGGAATTCCTCCCGGGAAAAATTATAGGTCTGCACGGCGGCATCATTCACGGAGACAAAGCGCAAGGTCGCGCAGTCATAAACCCACATGGGATAGGGATTGGAGGAGAAGAGGAGCTGCTGCTGGTTTTCGGAGTCGCGCGAACGCTGCGATTCGGCCGCCAATTCCTGGCGCAGGCGCACCAGTTCCCGATCGCAACTAAGCTTGCGTTGGAGCAACCAAAGCAACGCTCCGGTCCCGATAACGAGCGCGACGATGACGAAGAGCGGCATCCGGCCAGACCCGCGCAAAAGCGATGTCGCCCAACTGACTGTCGGGAGCGTTCGTACAGGCGCCGGTTTCGAACTCCGTAACCCTGCCGTGCAAGGTACGGAATTCTTCAGGCGCTTGTCGAGTGCTTGCGTGCCCTAGATTGCATCGGAGCTCGCCCTATCGATCGGCTACGCGAGCCAGCCGTGCAGGACTTGAGGCAGCGCATGGCATCTTTGCAACAGCAATAAGCTCCCGCGAGCGTGACGCGGGAGTGATTCGACCTATCTATAGTTAGCAGTTGTACCACCTTACAGCCTGTGATCTACAACTATTCTGGCATGTTAACGTGCCACTTTTGTCGTATACGCGGATTCGGAACCGCCGGGGACTATCGCCAACCTGCCGTAATACCAGGGCATCTGTGCAGCGGTGCGAACGGTTCAGGAATGAGGACTGGCGGCGTACAATCGGCTAACGCTGGCCCGTCAACGGCAAGAAATGGAATTGCTTCAGGAGATCGAGGTGCATCATGCCACTTTGGCAGGTCGGTGTGCAGATGGCTACGCATAAGCTGCCCAAGGTCATTAAGCCTCGGCCACACGCGATGATTGACTACGCGGTCGCCGGTTCATTCATCCTAATGGGCGCGTTGTGGTGGAGGCGCAACAAGCGGGCGGCTATCGGCTCTCTGATCTGCGGAGGAGCGACTGCCGTCAACAGTCTGCTGACGGATTATCCCGGCGGGATGTTCAGGGTCATCAGCTACAGACACCACGGCCACATCGACGCGGGAATTGTGGGTCTGACGGCGGCCATGCCACGTGTCATGAACTTTAGGAACGAGCCCGAGGCCAGGTCTTTCGGTCTCCGTGCCTTGGGGCAGGCCGCAATTGCAGGGTTGACGGATTTCGATTACTACGAGCACCCCTCGTCGCGGCGGCTTCGCCATGAGGGGGATGAACCTGCGGCGTAGAGTTAGTCTGGAGAACTCCTAAACCCGCGCAAGCGCCGAGTCGGGCTTCGACCGGCAGTTTGCCCGTACCCAATCCCTCTGTCCCGCCGCGCCGTCCGAGGCTCTCTTCCCGCCCCTGCTACAATGCAGGCGAAAACCATCCGCACGTCTGGAGATTCTGGCGCGTGCCAGAGCGGGTGGAATCTGCGTAGTTCGATCGAACTTCTGGCCGTTCTTTTTCGTATAAGTCTTTAGCAGTGAGTGGGATTGGGCCAGGAGTCACGCCCCTTGGGAGCGCTGATTGGACGATATCCAAGCCGTCAATGCCCTCGTCCGTCGCTGTGTTACCGGCGACGCTGCGGCTTGGCAGGAAATCGTTCAGCAGTATCATCGCCGGATCTATAACATCTGCTATCGCTTTTCGGGATCGCCCGACGATGCGGCTGACCTGACTCAGGAAGTATTCATCAAAATGTATCGCACGCTCAGCACGTTCGACACCGCGCGCGCGTCGCTTATGACCTGGGTCACGACGGTCACTCGAAATCTGCTGGTGGACCACTTTCGTAAGGGAAAGTATGACCGGGTCACCGACTCGCTGGATGCGACGCCGGGCAACCAGGACGATGGCCTGACCCTGGCAGAGAAGCTGGAAGACCGCTCTGCCGGTCCGGAAGCCAGCGTGCGGAGCCAAGAGACCCAGAAGCTCGTCCACGAAGCCCTGCGGAAGCTCTCGCCGGAGCTGCGGGAGGCGGTCATTCTGCGAGATCTCCAGGATATGGACTACAAAGACATCGCCATAGTCCTCAAAGTCCCTGAAGGCACGGTGAAAAGTCGCATAAATCGGGGGCGAACGGAACTTGCGAGGCTGTTACAACGTAATTACAAGCAGGTGAGTTGATGCCCAGCGAGAACCAATCCGGAATGCAATGCGTCGAGTGCGAAGGCCTGTTGGCCGAAGCGATCGATGGCGCTCTGCACGGCTCTACGCTGGCCGCGTTTGAGGCGCACCAGCACTCCTGCGCAGCATGCCGCGCTATGGTCGAAGAGGCCACGGCGGGCATGCGCTGGTTGAAGGGGCTGGATGAGGCCGAGCCGCCGCTCCATCTGGTGCACAATATTCTGGCACAAACCATAGGGGCGCTTCCGTCGGAGCACGCCGTAGTCTCGCCGCGTGGCGATGGCTGGTTCGATAAGATCAAGGGCCGGTTGGCCCCGGTCTTCGCCCCGGTTGCAACCCCGCGCTTCGCCATGTCGTTTGGCATGGCATTCTTCTCCATCACCATGCTGCTCAGCATCGCTGGGCTCCATTTGAGCGATCTGCGGCGGCTGGACTTGAGCTCCAAAGGCGTTACCAAGACGTATTACTCCACCCAGGCGCGCGTGATTCGTTATTACGAAAACATTCGCCTGGTGTATGAGATCGAGTCGCGGGTGCGTGACTTGCGGCGCGTCGCCACTCCGGAGAAGCAGCCGGAAGAGCCCACGCCCAAGAACCAACCGAAGAGCGATAACCGGCAAGACAAGGACCGCCGTAACCAGAACTACAGCCATGCCGGAAACCAGCCCGAGCTGGCTGCGTCTCCGGCTGGGAATGAACAAGGAATGAATAAAGTAACGAATCAGGCCCGGCTGCGGGGTCCCCAACAAGCTCCGCCTTTGAGCTTGGTGGGGTGCTTGAACAGGAGAACCGCATGAACTGCGCCAATCATGTCGATGTTCCCGCAGTCGCATTCTGCCGTACGTGTGGGAAACCACTGTGCAGTAGCTGCGTGCGAGACGTCCATGGCGTTATCTATTGCGAGGAATGTTTGGCCTCGCACTTGAGCGGCACCATGCCGCCACCCGGTACTACCGCCGTGCCGCCGGGTGCTCCAGCGGAAACCGGGGTCGGAAGTCCGGGCCTGGCCGCGATCCTGGGGTTCATTCCCGGTGTCGGCGCCATGTACAACGGCGAATATGCCAAGGGCTTCATCCATGTGCTTATCTTCGCCACCCTGATCTGGATGACGGCCCACCTGAATGGCATCTTCGGTTTGGGCATCGCTGCGTTCGTAATCTATATGCCTATTGAGGCGTACCAGACAGCGCGTGCCCGCCAGATGGGGTTGCCGGCGCCGGATCCGCTTGGCCTTAACCACCTGTTCTCGGCGGGAGGCCCGGCGCCGGACCGAGCTTCAGGTGTGGCTGCCGGCGCAGTACCTGTGACGGGAACCACTTCGACAGCAGCCCCAGAGGGGCAGCCTGCCGACGCCGAATGCTGCCCGCCGTCGCGAGTGCCGATCGGCGCCGTCGTCCTGATCGCTCTGGGTGTGCTGTTCTTGCTCAACGAGATGGACGTGCTGAATTTCGACCGTTTATGGCGGTTTTGGCCGCTCGTCCTCATCGCCATCGGCATTCGCGTGCTGATGCGGCGGCGCGGGATGGGCTGGTGAGGAGGACATCATGAGATTCCGGTATAACCCTTATTGTTCGTGCAGCCGTTGCCGTGCTCATGGGTTCATGGGACCTGCCGTCCTGATCACCCTCGGGGTGCTGTTCCTCATCGATCAGTTAGGGCACGCGCACTGGATGGAATTTGGCAGCACCTGGCCGGCGCTATTGATCGTGATCGGCTTGATCATGTTCCTGCAACACAACGCTTCGGCCGAAGGTCATGTGCCTCGCGATTACCCGGGGTTCGTGCAACCCGGTAGGCCGGGACAACCGATGCCTCCTGGCGCTCAGGGGTATCCGCCGCAACCGCCGGTGGTAACGCCGCCTCCGGTTCCGCCGGCTGGCTCAATCACGACGGGTGCGAATTGGAACAATCCTAACGATCCGGAGGTGCGTAATGGCTAGCCAGAATACCTATCCGCCACCACCGCCGCCGCAGTATCAGTATCCGCCGCCACCGTATCGCTATCGGCGCTCGATCGCGGGTCCGTTGGTGTTGATCGTCATCGGCCTGCTATTTCTGCTGCGGAACTTTGGAATCCGGCTTCCGATCTGGCACTTTTTCGGACACTGGTGGCCGGTGCTGCTCATTCTGTGGGGCGTTATAGCTCTGATTGAGCACACCACCTCGCAGCGCATGGGCTACCGCACGCGTCACCTGGGCGCCGGAGGCATTGTGTTGTTGATATTTCTGGTGGCCTTGGGTGTCTCCGCGCATTACTCGTCGGACATTGACTGGGGCGGGGTCCGCAATCAGATCCAGATGGACGACGATCTCGGCGGCATCTTCGGCACGGCCTACACCTTCGACGATACGCTGCAGCAGTCGTTTCCCGCGCACGGTAATTTGCGCGTGGTCTGCGATCACGGCAGCTTAAACGTTGCGCCCGCCGACGACAACACCCTGCGCGTCGTGGTGCATAAGAAGGTGTATGCGCAGAACCAGAACGACGCCAATAAGTACAACGACGGCACCAAGCCACAGATCACGGTGACCGGAAATTCCGTGGTGCTGAACGCTAACACCAATGGCGCCGGCGAACACGGAGTGCAGGCCGATATGGACATCTTCGTGCCACGCGACGCTACGCTCGATCTGGCCAGCAAACGCGGCGATGTGACCATCAACGACCGCAAGGCCGACGTAAAGATCGCGTTGCAGCATGGTGACGTTACCCTGAACGATGTCGGCGGCGCGGTGAAGATCAGCTTGCAGAAGGGTTCGGTGCGCGCCTCCAAGATTGCTGGAGACCTCGATGTGGAAGGCCACATCGACAACGTGACCGTTGATGAAGTGGCCGGTGCGGTCCATCTTAACGGCGACTTCTTCGACGATATTCGCCTCAGCAAGATCGCCAAGACCGTGACCTTTAAGTCATCGCGGTCGGACTTGCAGATCGCGTCCGTGCCTGGCGATCTGGAAATCGCCGGCGACGAGGTGCGGGGCAGCGATCTAAGCGGTCCCGTGCGTCTCATCACCCGGTCCAAGGACATCCACATCGAGAATGTCTCGGGTGACGTGCAGCTTGAGACCACGAATGGAAACATCGAAGTGCACGCGGCCGACAAACTGCCGCTGGGCCGGATCAGCATTTCGAGCAAACGCGGTGACATCTCACTGGTACTGCCGTCGAAGGCGGGATTCCAGGTACAGGCCAACACCAGCAAAGGCGATATTACCTCCGAGTTCGATGCCGTGAAGATCGACGAAAGCAAAGGCTCAGCACGGGCATCCGGCGCCGTCGGCAACGGTGTGAGCAAGCTGCAAATCAGCACCGACACCGGCGACATCCGGATAACCAAGGGATAGTTTTCGTTCACCACAGAGACACAGAGGCACGGAGAAATCCGTGCCTTTTGTGCGTTAGGGCATGCTGTCATCCCGAGGGAGGGCCGCTTCGGCCCGCTGAAGCAGCGGGCTCGCTCCGGATGACAAACCGGTGGTTACCTTTAGCTGATAACTGGAAACTCGAAACTGGAAACTGGAAACTGGAAACTGGAAACTCGAAACTCGAAACTGGAAACTGGAAACTGGAAACTCGAAACTACCTACGATCCACTTTCTTCACGAGCTGCTCCACCTCAGCGACCACATCGTCAATGCTCTTGTGCGTGGTATCGATGTGCACCGCGTCCGGCGCGGCGACCAGCGGCG
>OBLW0100003950.1_pt1 | contig 11407 bp, 9 predicted proteins | sample 1520161 | NCBI WGS metagenome assembly OBLW01 (sample SAMEA3539309, study PRJEB22396) | soil metagenome | biome: tundra; feature: field; material: soil | place: USA | collected 2010-05 | depth 0.15 m
CTCTTCGATAGCGCGCATGGCCTCGAACAGGACTTGATTGTTGGCGCCGATGAGGTTGCGGATTTGGTCGAGGTCTTCTTGGGTCATATGCCGCCGGTTCGCTCTGGCCAGGTACCGGCTCCTGAACTCAGTGTACCCCGTAGGATCGTGCCGCGAACAGGCCTTCTGTTCCATTACGACCTGCCGGATGCGAGGCAGCGTGAGAACGCCGTGCCCAGCCGCAGGCCTTCGAGCACGCGAATCACATTAAGTTGCTGAGATCCAGCGCGAATCTGCCAGATCCCAAGCAGCCTCCATTATCCGGCTCGGTCCGGCTCTTGCCAGGATTGCACATCAAAGTGCCGTCAGGGCGCGCGACCACGGGATATGCTACTCCTCCCGCAAAGCCGCCATCGGATCCAGGCGCGCCGCGCGCCGCGCGGGCACATACGCCGCGACGGCAGTTGCCGCCGCCAGAATCAGCACTGCGCCGGCCAGTTGCACCGGGTCCCTCGGCCGCACGCCGAATAGCAGGCTCGTCACCAGCCGGCCGGCAGCCAGCGATGCCGCCAAGCCCGCCGCCATTCCGAGCGCCAGCAGCACCACTACGTCCCGCAACATCAGCCGCACAACGGACCCGCGCGGCGCGCCCAGGGCCATCCGAATCGCGATCTCGCCTTTGCGCCGCGTCACCGCGTACGACGTAATCCCATACAGGCCCACCATGGCCAGCAGCAGCGCCAACGATCCGAAAACGGACGAGAGCAGCGCCACGGTTCGCGGCTGCAACAGCGATTCGCTCACCTGCGTTTCCAGGTTGCGGAACTCCAGCGAGATGCCGCGGTTCACGCCCATAATCGCGGCGCGCGCGGCGGGGATCAGCGTCTCCACCGGCACGTCCGACCGCAGAGTAAAGCGAATGGTCGGCCTCGGCTCGGCATCCTGCCCCTCAGCCAGGTAGCCAATCCTGCGGTCCTGTTCATTAATCCGGTTGTATTTGGTATCTTTCACCACGCCGACGATCTGGTAGACATCATCCTTGTCCATGCCGATGGTTTTGCCGATAGGGTTCGCCGCGCCGAAGAACTGGCGGGCCGCCGACTCGTTCACGATCATCGCTTTCGGCGCGTTCAGGCCATCGCGATCGCTGAAGTCGCGGCCCAGCAGCAGCGGCGTGCGCAACGTCGCGAAGTATCCGGGCGAAACCCGATTCAGAAACAGCAGCGTGTCCCCCGACGCCTTTGACGCAAAGCCCTCGGGCCGGACCATTTGCGCCCAGCCCTCGGCGCTGATGGGCGTGAGAACCGAACTCGCCGCCGCGGCCACGCCGGGCAACGCCCGCAGCCGGTCGAGGATCTCGCGATACGTGTTCCCACGCTTCGCAGCCGGCACGGCCGCTTGCTCCGCATCCGCCGTAATGATGAGGATGTTGTGCCGAGTGAATCCGGGGTCTACGGCCCAAAGGTTGCGCAGGGTTCCCAGGAAGAGGCCGGCGGCCACCAGCAGCATCAGCGACAGCGCCACCTGGCCGGCAACCAGCGCCTTGCCTGGATTGAATCGCCCCGAAGCGCGCAGAGCGCCGCGCGCATTCTCCTTCATCACCTGATTCAACTCCACGCGCGTAGCCCGCAGAGCCGGTGCGAGTCCGAACAGCACCGCGGTCAAGATCGCCGCGCCAATCGTAAACGCCAGCACCCGCGGATCCAGCGACAGATCCATATCCAGCGGATGCCGCTTGGTCGAAAGAAAGTGAACCAGTACCCGGCCGCCCCACGAGGCCAGCAGCAGCCCCGCCGCCGTGCCGAACATCGAAAGCAGCAAGCTCTCGGTCATCAACTGGCGGATCACGCGCGCGCGACCGGCGCCGATCGCCATGCGCACCGAAAACTCCCTTTGCCGCGCGGCCGCGCGCGCCAGCAACAGATTGGCGATGTTGGCGCAAGCGATCAGCAGAACCACGCCGACGATCGCCATCAATGTGAAGAGCGCCGTGCGATACTGCGCCCCCATCTCCGAGAAGCCGGTAGCCGCCGGCTTCAGGAAGAACGAATTGTTCAGATATTGGTTTTGCGCCTCCGTCGGGAAATCATGCGGCACCGTGGCGCGGAAGATCTCTGGCGCAATCGCCCGCATCCGGTCGCGCGCCCGCTCGATGCTTTCGCCCGCGGGCATGCGCCCCAGTATGCGCAGCCACCACTCCGCCCGCTCATCCAGCGCGCTGTGGCCGGGATGGAAGATGGGGTCGCAAGCGATCGGTAAGGCTACGTCGAAACCCCAATCCGTGTCGAGCCCGCGAAACCAAGGCGGCGTCACGCCCACGATTTCGAAGGTATGCCGGTTCAACCGCACGGTCTTGCCGACCGGGCTGTCCTCGCCAGGAAAATTCCGTTTCCAAAAGTTGTAGCTGATCACGGCCAGCGGCGCCGTGCCGCGCCGGTCTTCGTCGCGCGTGAAGACGCGGCCCTGGATGGCCGGCACGCCCAGCACGCGGAAGAAATCGCCGCTTACCCACAGGCCCGCGGAATAGCGGCTCTCCCCACCATCCGCCAGATCGAAGCGGTCCGGCGCGTAGGCCAGCGCGCCCGAGAATGCCTGCTGCCGGTCGCGCACCTGCTCCCAGATCGGATTCGTGAGCTCGTCGTCGCCTTCAGCGCCGATCCTGATTTGAACCAGCCGTTGCGGATCTTCCACCGGCAGCGACCGCAGCAGCACCGCATTCAGGATGCTGAAGATCGCCGTGTTCGCGCCAATGCCCAGCGCCAGAGACAGCACCGCCGTAACGGTGAAGCCGGGATTTGCCGCCAGCGTGCGCAGGCCGTACCGGATGTCTTGCCGCCAGGAATCGAGCCGCGTCCAGCCCCACGCCGCGCGGCTTGACTCTTGAAGCTGCGTGGCATTGCCGAACTGCCGCCGGGCCGCCGCCTGCGCCGCATCGGGCCCCAGGCCGCCGGCCCGCTTATCGGCGGCGCGCAGGTCCAGATGCAGCCGCATCTCATCCGCCAGATCTTCATCAAAGTGCGCGCCCGAAAGCCGGTAGCGCAATTGCCGCCAGAGTTCACGAATCCAGGTCATTGTCCTTCACCTCAGACTGTTTGCAGAATCTTGTGAATCGCCCCGTTCACCCGCTGGTATTGCTCGACCTCGGTTAAGAGCTGCTTGCGGCCCGCCGCCGTGAGCCGGTAATAGCGCGCGCGCCGGTTGCCCGCCGTCACGCCCCATTCCGCCGTCACCCAGCCCTTCAGCAACATGCGTTGCAGGGCCGGATAAAGCGACCCTTCTTCCACCTGCAGCACATCGTCCGACACGTCCTGAATCGCATTGGCGATCTCGTACCCGTGAAGCTGGCCGTGACGGGCCAGCATCTTCAGGATCAACATGTAAAGGGTGCCGGGCGGGATTTCGTCGCGTCGCGGGTTCTCTGCCATAGTTAGACTATGCCAGTGTCCCACATGCCCGGTTGGGCTGTCAAGTCAGGCCGTGCGGAAGAGCCGTTCCGAGCCTTGCGAGAGCAGCACCCAAAGCCCATAGATGCCCAGCGCGGTCCCGAACGGCACGTGGATCAGATCCAGCACTGAGATGACGATAGTCAGGATGCGCGCCCATGACCGGAATTGCAGCAGTCCGATTCCGGCGATCAAACCGGGCAGCGAAAGCGCCAGCAGGACGAAGAAGATAAAGGCGCCTATACCGCCCAGTATGGGGACGGAGATGTGCGCATCGCCTGAATAATCGGTAGCGCCGATCAAACCTGCTATGCCGCCGAAGAGCAACAACATGCCCAATGCGAGCAATATTCCCAGGGAACCGAAAACGATGTGCAGGATGCCGAGTATCTTGACGTGTTGTTCCATGGCTGCCGCTTATTGTAGGCGCATGCCGCGGCCGTTAGCAACCGCGGCAGTGCGGGTCCTGGAGGACCCGCGCAGGCAGTGTGCGGGCAGGAGGTCTGCCCCACTGTTAGGATGGCTAAACAGCCATGCACAAACTTATATCGATATTCCTCGCCCTTTGTGCCGCCGGTGTGGCGCAGGATCCTCCCGCGCCTGTTTGGCACTTCGCCGTCTCGGGCGACTCGCGCAATTGCGGCGACGTGGTGATGCCCGCCATCTCCGCCGGCGTTCTGAAGAGCGGCGCGAAGTTCTACTGGCACTTAGGCGACTTTCGCGCCATCTACGACTTCGACGAAGACATGGCGCCGCCTGCCTCGTTGCACCTGTCATCTCCCCACCTCAACATTATTTCTTACCTGAAGAATGCCTGGCCGGATTTCATCGATCGCCAACTGCGGCCATTCAATCCCCTGGAGATCTTCCTCGGCATAGGCAACCACGAGACGATTTTCCCGCAGCGGCGCGAAGACTATCTCAAGCAGTTTGAAAGTTACCTGAACAGCCCGCGGCTGCGCGACCAGCGCGATCGCGACCACAACATCGGCGGCTTCCGCACTTATTATCATTGGGTCATGAACGGCTCGATCGATTTCATGTCACTCGACAACGCCTCGGACAATGCATTCGACAAGGAGCAGATGGTCTGGATTCGCGGCCGCCTGGCGGAAGATCGGAAGTCGAGCGCGATCTCGACGATTGTAGTGGGAGTGCATGAAGCGCTGCCGGGCAGCAAGGGCATGAGCCACAGCATGTGCGACTCTCCCGCCGGTATCGAAAGCGGACGCGAAGTCTACAACCTGCTGTGGGATCTGCGCGGGGCCGGCAAGAAAATCTACTTACTCGCCAGCCACTCCCATTATGTGATGGACGATGTCTATCACACGCCTTATTGGAAAGACCATGTGCTGCCCGGATGGATCGTGGGGACTGCCGGAGCCGTCCGCTACCGCCTGCCCCCAGGACAGACAGGATCGTCGATCGCGCGTACGGACGTTTACGGCTACCTGTTGGCCACCGTGCTGAGCGATGGATCGATCCAGTTCGACTTCCACGAAATCAGCCTCGACGACCTGCGCCTGGCCAACGCGGGCAAGACGCCCGATTCGCTGGTCCAATGGTGCTATTCCGAAAACAAAGAGCAAACCATCCCGTCTCCCAAGCTATGTGCGGCCGGCGCGCATTAGCGCTACACTCCAGAGCGGGTCCTGGAGGACCCGCGCAGGCAGTGTGCAGGCAGGAGGTCTGCCCCACTGAAATAAATCTGAACGTTTCCGGCGCGCGGGCAGTCTTAGCTGGTGAAACGCCTTAAGCATGATCGACGCTACGCAAGCGATCGCATTCGAGGAGCCAAGATTGGCAACCCGGCAGGAAACCGCGGCGCGCGAGGCCCGCTTCGCCGGGTTGGTAGAGCGGCAGTCCCGCTTCGTCTTCCGCGTGGCTTACTCTCTTCTGCGCAACTCGCACGACGCCGAGGACGCAGTGCAGGAGACGTTTCTGAAACTCTATCGCACCGGCGCGTGGGAGGCGATCGAGAACGAGCGGGCGTTTCTGGCGCGCGCGGCCTGGCGGATCGCGGTAGATAAGCTAAGGCGCGGAAGGCGCGCGACGATCCCCCTGGACGCAGACCTGGCGTTGCGCGGCGGCGCGAATCCGGAGGAGGCGATGGTGACGGCGGACTGGAATGCGGCCGTGCATCGCCTGATAGACGCATTGCCGCAAGAACTGCGGCAACCGCTGGCGCTTTCGACGGTGGAGGAGATGAACTCGCGCGAGATCGCGCAAGCGATGGGGATTGCCGAGGGGACTGTGCGCACACGCATCATGCGCGCGCGCCAGATCTTGAAGCAGAAGTTGGCAGGGTTGATGGAAGGCCGTTATGAAAAACGATGAGCCGGATGCGTTGGATCGCGCGCTGGACAAGCCCTTGGACAACGCCCTGGCGCAGTATTCCAGCGAGGAGCCTCTGGCCGGACTCGAGCAGCGGGTATTGAATCGGGTACGGGCGGAGGGCGCGCCTCCCCGATCGGGGTTCGGGCGCCGGGTGGCGGCGGCTGGGGTTGCAGTGGTGGCAGGCGTGGTGGTGGCGGCTGTCTGGTGGGACAGGCCAGTCCCTCCCCCACCGTTTCCTGGACAGGCAGCCCGGCCCGTCCCACTGGCGAACGCTCGACCCGTGCCAAAACGGGCCACACCAGCGGGTTTTAGGAAAAGACCTGGACAGGGCAGGAGGCCTGTCCCACTCTCGAGCGAAGAGCGCGCTTTGCTGGCGCTGGTGGCGCGCGCGCCGGACCAGGCGCGGGAAGCCTTGCTCGATTTGCAGCGGCGAAGTACGGAACCAATCCAGGTAGAAGAGATCAGGATAGCACCTCTAAGGAGCCATGATGCGAACAACGATGCGAAATAAGACAAAGCTGGCCATTACTTGCGGGGCGATCCTATTGACGGCGGGTATCTGCGCAGCTCAAAGCGAAGGCGCCAAATCCGCGGCCGAACAGCCGAAATACTTTCACCTCGACTTCGTGGTGAAGGAGATGGACAGCGGGAAAGTAATCAACGCCCGGCATTACTCGACCACGATTGCGACGGGAGAATCGACCCCCTATAACTGCACGATCCGCACTGGCAGCAAGGTGCCGGTGCCGAACGGCGGTACAATCGCGGCCGGTCAGTTCACGTACATCGATGTTGGCGTGAACATCGATTGCCGCTCGGCAAAGGAGATCGAAGGAGGTCTGGCTCTCAGCGTGGCCGCGGAGATCAGCAGTGCGGCCCCCTCGTCGAACCCGCCGTTGATCCGGCAGACTAAGTGGAGCTCGAATGTTATCGTACCGATCAGCAAGCCAACGGTGATCTTCTCATCCGACGATGCGACAACCAAGGGCCAGATGCAACTGGAACTGACCGCGACGGCTATTAAGGCCCGTTGATCACGATTGTGGTGGATAGGCCGTACGTGGAGATGTTCGTTGAGGGATCGGTTACCAGGCCCTGGTAATCCACGAGAACCGGGAAAACCCCGTTCGGAAAGCCGGGAATAATCTTTAGGCTTGCACTGTCGGGGATTTGGACGTTGATCTGCCACAGGCCGGGGTATCCGGGCGCGAGGCCGGAGTATTGTACCGCCCCCTGAGTAGCGCCAATGTACACCACTGGCTGCGATGCCGTGGTTACCTGACCGGAGGAGCCTTGGCCATCTGGCGGGGCATTCGGCACCAACCCCGACCCCTGCCCGGTTAGGAAGAGTTGGATGATGGAACCCGGGTTTACCGGATGGGCCGTGCCGTTCACTGTGTTGTCGCCGCACGCACCGTTCACTATGTTGCAGTTCAGGGCGGCGATCTGCCCAGCGGCCGGTGTCACTCCGGGCGCCGGGCTGATGATGAAGAATCCCGGCGCAGCCACGTTCATGGTCATAGATCCGCTCCCCAGCACTTGGGAGGTCGATGCATTGACCATCGCCACCTGGGCCGTTCCCGAAGTAGGAGCTTCGAACGGAACCACAAAATTGATCTGGCCCGGAGACACGTATTGGACCGGCGAGGGCTGATCGTTCACCAGCACCTGGAGACCGGCTAGCGTAGTGGGGTAGGGGACGCCGTTGGCGGTGACGCCCGACGCTAAAGACAGTCCGTTGAACGGGTACAGTGTCGCGAAGGCGCCCGGCGCGAGATAGTAAGGTGTGTCCGTCAGGCCGCCTAAGTTACATCCCATGGCGCACACGAAACTGGCGCCGTTCGTCCCCGCAAGAGCAGGATAATGGATGGCCACGCGGTTTGATATGTCGGCCACGTACAGAGCGCCGTAGCTATCCTGGGTGATGGCCACTACCGGGAATTCGCAAAGGCTCCCTGTGCAAGTCAGGGATGGCCCCGTCACTTCCGCCGCCGGCATTGTCAACGTGGCGGTGTTGGTTCCCAACGGGTTGGGCACCGGATACCGGGAAAGGCCATGGCTGATATCGCCCACCCAGATATCGTTGTGGTACCCTGCCACGGTATTCTGGTTCACCCAGACTGCTTCCGGGGAGTTCAGCCCGGTAAAGGAACCGACCGGCTGGTCCGTGGACGTGCCGGTGGGAATGTTGAAGATCAGGATCTGGCCATGTCCAGAATCGGCCACATAGACCTCGCCGATGGTGTCCTCGGCGATATGGTGCGGCTGGCTCAGTACGGAGTTGCTTGTGCCCACAAAATTCGGTTGTCCGATGACCGTGGAGGCCGGTTCGCCGTTGGTGGGATTGGTCATGGAAAAGAGCAGGACGCGATTGGCGGCCTCGTCGGAGACGAGCAATCCCCGCGCCGGGTCGAAAACCAGGCCATAGGGGAACTCCATGACAGACTGGCTGGCTGTCGGGTTCGAGATCCCCGTGAATCCGCTTTGGCCCAGCACCAGATTGGCCTGCGGGTTGGAGGTTCCGGCCGCGAAGGGCGCCGGGAATCGCAGCACGCGCCCATTGGACGAGTCGGCCACGTAGAGGTCGCCAGTGCCGGGATCGACCGCCAGTCCCGTGGGATAACAAAGGCTGGATTGCGTGGGCTGGCGGGCAGGCGCGTGGGTTTCGGTCGAGGGATTTGTGACGCCGCCATAGTTGCAGACGGCGGTCGCCATGTCGGGTTCGCCGATGACGATATCCGCCTGGACGCCCGGTCCTACCTTGCGCGCATCGGCGAATCCGAGCACGCGATTGTTGTTGGGATCGGAAACATAGAGGTGCGGGGTGCTGGTGCTCGAGTCCACCGCAATTCCCGCGTCATAACCCAAGTAACTGGGTCCAAAATAGAATTCCCTGCCATGAATGCTGTTGGGGCTGTTGTAGGGGAAGTCGCTTTGTCCGAGCACCACGGTGGCGGCGGCAGCCTGTCCGGCGGCAGCCTGTCCGCCATTCGGATAGACGAGTACGCGATTGTTGCCGGCGTCCACAACAAACACGTCCCCGTTCACCCCCACTGCGGCAGCGACCGGGCTGGAGAACGTCGGGATCGTTGCGCCGTTGCTGGTGAAAGAGGCCTGGGCGTGGCCGGCGTTCGCCGTGCTGGTGGTGAAATCCGCCTGCCCGAGCACCGCGATGGCCACCGGCGGCGGATTGGCGAAGGTCGTATCTCCGGAGGCGAGAGCCGGCCAACTGCTGTATGCATTGAAGATGAGCAACCGGTTGTCGCCCGTGTCCAACACCGCGGGTCCGTTGTTGATCATGACCAAGCCTGACGGGCTGCTCAGGGTGCTGGCCGTGGCTCCGGAAGGCGCCGGGTTCACGATACCCGCCAGGCGGCTGGCCGCCATACCGTTGGAAAACGGCGGCGTGTAAACCAAGAGGCGGTTGGCGCCAGAGTCCGAAACGAAAAGGTGGCCCGCGGAATCGAAAGCCAAGCCCGCGGGCACGGCCAGGGTGTTTCGATCCAATATAGTCGCCGGCCCATTGGCTACCGTGAGACCCGCCTGGCCGATGACGAGGGCGGCGGCCGGATCCGTGGCGCCCGAAGTGAGCGACGCGGCGGGATACTGCAGCACGCGGCGGTTACCGGCATCCACCACGAACAAATCGCCGGAGCTGTCCATGGCCAAGGAGGAGAAGAAGGTCAGGCTGCCCGCGGGGCAACTGCCGGAGAGGCAAAGCGTTTGCGCGAAGATAGCGCCGCCTTGGTTTGCACTTCTCGACGTATACTTGTCTGGCTGTCCAAGCACGATATCCGGGCTGGCGTTATTGTTGGCGAAGGGCGCCGGATAGCGCAGCACGCGGTTGTTCCCCGAGTCGGCGACGTACAAGTTGCCTTTCGCATCGACCACTAGACCCGTGGGGTCGAACAGGCCGCCATTGGTCGCCGCGAGAGTGGTGTAGGAGTTGGGCTGGCCGATAATCAAGTCGGGCGCCTGCAGCTTCGTCAATGTCGCGCTGGTGGCGTTTTTCCAGGCCAGGATCCGGTTATTCCCGGTATCGGCAACATAGAGGATAGGAGTGGAGCCGCTGGTATCGACGGCCACGCCCTGGGGCGAAAACAGACCGCCGTTGACGCCAAGGTTAGGATTGAGGTTGGTGACCAGCAATTGCTCGGCGGGCGTGGTGGACGGGTGTCCGGCAACGCGGGCCGGGCTGGGATCAAGCACGATTTGCGCGCTGGCAACGGCCGCGAAGGTCAAAGCCAGGAACGAATAAGTATATAGAGTACGCATAGGGATTAAGGGGTGCACCCCTCACTGAGAATACCAGATTGGCTCCGGTCGCGGGCTGTCGATAGTACCGTTTCGGAGGGCGGGCTGTCTGCTACACTGGATAGTTGAACCCGACCAATTCCATCCCACGGCTGAGAGTGTGCGCGGTCAGTTATTTGAATACGGTTCCCCTAGTGTGGGGCATGCGGCACGGGGATCAGAGGGGTCTTTTCGATCTGCTGTTCCGGGTCCCGGCCGAGTGCGCGGACATGGTGGCTTCCGGCGCGGCGGACATAGGCATCATCCCGTCTTTCGAGCTGATTGGGCGGGATTATGGGGTTGTCCCGGCGGTGGGCATCGCCTGCCGGGGCGCGGTGCGCAGCATCCTGCTGGTTTCGAGTAGGCCCGCGAACGAGATCCGCACCCTGGCGGCGGATGCGAGTTCCCGCACGTCGGTGGCTCTGGCGCGCATCGTTCTAGCGCGGCGGTACGGGGTGGATCCGGCGGTGGTGAGGCGTCCGCCGGATCTGCCCAGCATGCTGGGCGAAGCGGATAGCGCGCTGATCATAGGGGATCCGGCGCTACACATCGATCCGGAAACGACGCCGTTTCACGTGTACGATCTGGGTCGCGAATGGATGGAGATGACGGGTCTACCGATGGTTTTTGCGGTATGGGCCGGACCGCGCGAATTCGTGACGCCGCAAGTGGCGGCGGTCTTTCAGGACTCTTGCGCGTTCGGATTGCGCGGCTTGGAGCGGATTGCCGCCGAAGAGGCTCCCGCACGAGGGTTCACGATTGACCTGGTGCGGCGCTACCTGGGCTCGCACATCGTATTCGAGTTGGGGGCGCCGGAACGCCAAGGGATGGAGTTGTTTCTGCGATACGCGCGGGAACTGGACCGCCTCGACCGCCCGCCAGCGGGGTTTGACACCCGCCAGCGCGCTCTGATTAAATAAAAGGGGCAAGAGCCCGCGTTGCTCCTCAGTAGCTCAATGGTAGAGCATTCGGCTGTTAACCGAAGGGTTGTAGGTTCGAGTCCTACCTGAGGAGCCAATTCTCTAAATCCCGCCCAGACCCAGCTATCTCCTTTTCTTTTCTATAACTTTCCTGGTTCGAACGTCGCAGAATTTCAAACGGTTCGAACAGCGTGGTCCGCAAAGTGCCGTCCTGCCAAGTCGCGTTTTGGATCACCCCTCGGAGCAGACGTCGCTGCTCTTCTGCCGACTGCTGCATGAACATCTGGCACGCCTGGCTGGTGAGGCTTAACATATCGATGGCCTGATCCACAGGCGCTGGCGTGGCCTGCTGAGCATCTTGGATCTTGCGCAAGATCGCCTCCTGCTCGCGGCGCCACGCACCCGCACGTTCGTCAAAGAACTCTGGCGTGACGC
>OBLW0100003951.1_pt1 | contig 11406 bp, 9 predicted proteins | sample 1520161 | NCBI WGS metagenome assembly OBLW01 (sample SAMEA3539309, study PRJEB22396) | soil metagenome | biome: tundra; feature: field; material: soil | place: USA | collected 2010-05 | depth 0.15 m
GTGGACTCTGGAGGATCGCTTCGCGTCGCCTTGGCACTACCTGCCGGTGGAGGTACCGCCCGGCGCCAGGGCGGTGCGGGTTGAGCTGGAGTATGACCGCTCGTCCGGCGTGCTGGATCTGGGCTGCACCGGCCCGGCGGGGTTCCGTGGCTGGTCCGGTGGGGCCCGGCGATCCTTCGTCATTACCGCGGAGGATGCCACCCCCGGCTATCTGGGTGGTGAGCTGGAGCCCGGTCTGTGGCAGGTGATGATCGGCCTCTACCGGCTGCCCCGGGGGGAAGTGGAGTACAGGCTGACGGCCGAGGTGGCCGGGGAGCGCGGCAGGCTGATACCCGAGGCCAGGCCGCAGCCACCGCCTCTGCTGACCGACCGGCCCGCCCGCCGCGAGTTGCCTGCCAGGTCAGGGCGCCGCTGGCTGGCCGGGGACCTGCATACGCACACGGTGCACTCCGACGGCGGGCAGACCGTTCCCGAACTGGCCCGCTTCGCGGCCACCCGCGGCCTCGACTTCATCGCGATCACCGATCACAACACGATCAGCCATCACGCGGAACTGCCTGGCGCGGCCGCCAGATACGGAATCATCCTGATCCCGGGCCAGGAGGTGACGACGGAGGACGGTCACGCCGGGGCCCTCGGCGATGTCGGCTGGATCGACTTCCGCACCTCCGCGGATTCCTGGCTGGACGCGACCGAGCGCAGCGGCGGCCTGCTGTCGGTCAACCATCCGATCGGTGGCCACGTCAGCTGGACCATCCCGATGCGGCGGCGGCCGCCGCTCGCCGAGGTATGGCACTGGAGCTGGCTCGACCTGCACTGGACGACCCCGCTGGCGTGGTGGATGGCATGGGACCCGACCGTGCTGCCGGTCGGCGGGAGCGACTTCCACCGCCCTGGTTCCGATGCCCTGCCGGGCTTGCCGACCACCTGGGTCGAGTGCGACGGGGACGGACCCGATGACGTGCTCGACGGACTGCGCGCTGGGCGCTCCGCGATATCCGCGACCCGCGACGGCCCGGTCTTGCTCCGGATGGACGGTGAGTTCATCGCGGTCGACGCCGAAGGCGCGACCATGGCCGGGCCGGACGGGCCCTTCGCCCTCGTGCGGAGCCCGGTCGCCACGTTCCCGGCCGGCGACGGCTTCCACCGGCTCCTCGACCCCACCGGGGCGACCCTGGCCCTGACCGCGTAGTCCGCGCCGGCGGCGTGCGCCGCACAGGCCGGATTTCAAGGAGCGCGGGCGCTCTTCGGGCTGCGCGCGTGGCCAGGCAAGCACCGCTAGCCGACCCGGAATACCGGGAATCCAGGCGCGATGCCAAGCAACTGCTCATCGGTGGAGTCGGCGGTGATGTTCTCGAAGAACATGCCGACCTCCCAACTCCAGCGCTTGAGGTAGGCGCGCAGCACCGGCGGCTTCTCCGCGTCGGCCAATTCCACGGCGGTGAACCGCTGGACGCGGCGGCCCACCCGTAGCTCGCCACCCCCGGCGACGCGCAGGTTGCGCACCCACTGCGTCTGGCCGCGGGGAGCGACGAGGTAGGTGTCGCCGTCCAGGGTCAGCAGGTTCACCGGGGTGGTCCGCCACTCGCCGCTCGTGCGGCCGCGCACGGCCAGGACACGCGACCCCATGACGCTGATCCCGGAGCGGGTCAGCGCCTGGACCGTCCTGTTGAAGACCTGGACGGTCAGGCCGCTCGGCTTGATGTACCGGGGTGCTGGCTCAGTGCTCATTGTTCACTCCAGTCGAGAGCAGTGCTCTTGTATAAGAGCAGCGTTCCACACCAGGCGTGCGCTGTCAAGAGCGGTGCTCTCGTTTCTGATAGACGCTCAAGCCCAGCCGCAGACCACGCCACTACTAGCGGGGAAGCAGGGCCACCCGGGCGCGCAAGATAGCCCTGGTGGACGAGACGTTGCCGATCTCGCCCGGCTGGCTGGGGCACTCACCCGCCGCGATCGCCCGCAGCGCCCTGACGCGCGCATCAGCCGGGCTGATCATCTCGAAGATCATCGCGGGGTCCTGGTCTGCCATCGCCCTGGTCCGCTCGAGCACGTCCCCCGCGTCGCCGACCCACACATCCTTGATGCCGCCGCCACATCCGTGATCGAGGAGCAGCGACACCACGTGGAGTTCCGCTCCGTAGCCGAAGCTCATGGTCACGGCCTCCTGAAGGCCCCGGTCATCGCGATAGCGCCAGCACTCCCCCACGGTGGGCGCACCGATCACGGCCCCCCACGGCGGCTCGTCAAGGCCCGGTGCTTCACGGCCCGGTGCTTCACGGCCCGGTGCTTCACGGCCCGGTGCTTCACGGCCCGGTGCGGCCAGCCGGTCGGCTGCCTGCGTTGAGGCCGAGCGCAACTCTGGCCAGCCAACCGCGGCCATGACGCGCAGAATGGCGAGCGCCTCAACAGTGCCCGTCGCCTCCGCGGCAGGGACGATCGCGATCGCTGCGTCGCCCTTGGGGCCGCCGAGCGCGGCGAGAATGTCCGAGCCCCACAACTCCGCGTCGAGCGGGCTGCCGATCTCGCCGAGCACCATCCGTGCCTCGGTGAGCACGGCGGCGAAGGCCTCAGCGGGCGAGGAGCCGCCAAAGACGGCCTCCAGATCAAGATCACCAGACATAGGCGCAAGCCGGCTGGTCAGCGGATTCCGGATTCATGCCGGGCATCCTGCCACGGTCGGCGGCCCTGCTGCGGCCATCTTCGGGGAATATCACGCCGCCCCGGCAGGCGCCATCAGACCGGGCAGGCACTACCAGCCGGGCAGGCGCCACCAGACCGGGCAGGCGCCGTGACACCAGCCAAGCATGGTGACACCGGACGGGGACCGTGACACTAAGCGGTCACCGTGACACCAGGCCACCATCGTGACACTGGGCAGGCATCGTGACACCAGGCGTGCGCCGTCAGACCGAGCGTGCGCCGTCAGACCGGGAATGCGCCATCATGAGCGGGAACCGCGGAAGGAAAATGTGCCATGGGACCAACAGCCAGATGGGGCATCACGCTCCCGTTGCGCGGCATGCCCTTGCCCGACCAGCGGGAGATCGTCTCGGCCCTCCCCGACCTCGGGTACACCGACGTCTGGTCAGCCGAGATGAACGGGTGGGACGCCTTCACCCCGCTCGCCCTGGTGGCCCACTGGAGCAGCCGGCTGCGGCTCGGCACCGCGATCGCCGGGATCTACACCCGGGGACCTGCCCTGCTCGCGATGAACGCGGCTACCCTGGCCACGCTCGCCCCCGGCCGGTTCGTGCTGGGCATCGGCGTGTCGTCGGCGGTAATCGTTGAGCAGTGGAACGGCATCCCGCTGGCCAAGCCCTACCAGCGCTCCCGTGACACGCTTCGATTCCTGCGTGCGGCCCTGGCCGGGGAGAAAGTGACCGAGGAATACGAAACGTTTAGCGTGCGGGGTTTCCGGCTGGAGCAGGCCCCTGAGCCGCCGCCGGCACTCGCCCTGGCCGCGTTGCGTCCCGGGATGGTCGCCCTCGCCGCGTCGCTCGCCGACGGCGCCATCACGAACTGGCTCTCACCCGGTGATGTGACCGCTGTGCGCGCGGAGGCCGGCCCGGACTGCGAACTGATCGCCCGGGTGTTCGTCTGCCCGACCACCGACCCGGAGGCGGCCAGGGCCATCGGCCGCCGCGTGCTCGCCGCCTACCTCACCGTCCCGGCGTACGCCGCGTTCCAGGACTGGCTCGGCCGCGGCGAGGCACTGCGGCCGATGCAGGACGCCTGGGCCGCGGGCGACCGCCGGGGCGCCCTCGCCGCCATTCCCGACCAGGTGGTCGACGACCTTTTCGTGCACGGGCCGCCGGAAGCCTGCCGCGAACGCGTGGCCGAGTACCAGGCCAAGGGCCTCGACACGCCGGTCATCGCGATCGTGCCTGGCCCCGGAGTGGACGAAGCCGCCGCGGTCCGCGCGCTCGCACCCGCCTGAGACCAGAACCCGGGGGTCCCCGTCAGGCTCAGCGGCGCAGGCCCAGCGGCGCAGGCCCAGCGGGCGCAGGCTCAGCGGGCGCAGGCTCAGCGGGCGCTGGGGAGCTTCTCGCCGTACCAGGCCTCGATGATCTGGTGCGCGATGGACACCGACGGCGGCAGCAGCACCTCGTCCGCCGCCAGCGCGCGGCGCAGGTATTCCCGGCTGAACCAGTGCGCCTCGGCGATCTCCTCCTGGTCCACCTGGATATCGAGGCCACCCGAGGCCAGCGCGCGGAACCCGAGCATCAGGCTCTGCGGCATGGGCCAGGGCTGGCTGCCCAGATAGCGGACCTGGCTGACGGCGATCCCGGTCTCCTCGGCTACCTCGCGGACCACGGCCTGCTCCGCGGCTTCGCCCGGCTCCACGAAGCCGGCCAGGATTGACACCCGCCGCTGCGGCCATTGCTGGTTGCGGGCCAGCAGGCACCGGTCATCGGGGTCGGTCACCAGCATGATCACCGCTGGGTCGACCCTTGGGAAGTGCTCACTGCCGTCTACCGGGCAGTGCCGGGCGTGGCCCGCCGCCACCGGCTCCGTCAGCGAGCCGCAGCGTGGGCAGTGGGTATGGGTGGCGTGCCAGTTGGCCAGCGCGACGGCATGTGTGAACAGGCCGGCGTCGCGGTCGTCCAGGAGCGCCGCCGCCTGCCGCAGGCCAGCGGGCCGGACGCCCGGCTGGACCGGAGCCTCCCAGCCGGACCCGCGCCCGGGCAGCGCGGCGGGCTCGGCGCCGAGCCCGCCCAGCGGGCCGGCCACGCCGAAATACACGACACCCGAGGCGTCCACGCCGAGCAGGAACCGCACGCCCTCGGGCGCCTCGGCCGGGGGCACCAGGATGAGTTCGGCCTTCTCGGCGCCGAACCGGACCAGCGCCTGGCCGTCGTCGAGGACCAGGACCCGGGTGCGCGGGTCAGCCCACGCCGCGGCGAGCCACGCGTCGTCGTGGCGGCGGTGGCCCGCCCGGTCCACCGCGCTGCGGGCCAGCACGAGCCCGGCCAGTTCCGCCCCCGGAGTCTCCGTGCTCGGACTTCCCGTGCTCGGACTTCCCGTGCTCGGACTTCCCGTGCTCGGACTCACCGGGCCGCCGTGATCTCGCGGCTCGCCGCGGCCAGGTCATCCCACAGGTAAGCGGCCGTCTCCGCCCCTTTGAGCAGGAGCGCCATCTCGACCTTCTCATTCGGCGCGTGGATGCGGTCCTCATCGAGGCCGACCGCGACGAACACCAGCGGCGCCGCCAGGATGTCAGCGAGATCAGCCTCCGGCCCGCTGCCACCCTCACGGGTAAAGAGAACCTCCCGGCCGAAGGCCCGTTCCATGGCCCGCCGGGCCACCCGCACCGGGGCCGAGTCAAGAGCGGAGAAAGACGGGCGCACACCTGGCCCGCCGAAAGTCACTGAGGCGTCGATGCCGGCTGGCGTACGTGCGGCCACGTACTCGCGCAGCGCGGCGGCGACGTCCGCGGGCTCCTGATGGGCGACCAGCCGGAACGAGACCTTGGCATGCGCCTGGCGCGGCACGATGGTCTTCCCCCCGGGCCCGGTGTGGCCGCCCCACATCCCGTTGACCTCTGCCGTCGGCCGGGCCCAGATCCGCTCCAGCGTGCTGTAGCCGGCCTCGCCGCTGGCCGCCTGGCTGTGCCCGGCGTCGGCGAGCCACGCTTTCTCGTCGAATGGCAGCCGCGCGAAGAGCTCGCGCTCCGCCGCGCTCAGCGGCAGCACGCGGTCGTAGAAGCCCGGCAAGGTGACCCGGCCGTCGGCATCGTGCAGGCCGGCCAGCAGCGCGGCCAGCGCGTGCAGCGGGTTCGGCACCCCGCCGCCGAACGAGCCGGAGTGCAGATCAGTGTCCGGGCCGGTCAGATCGACCTGGGCGTCGATGAGGCCGCGCATGCCGGTGCACATGGACGGAACATCAGCGGCCCACATCGTTGTGTCGGAAATGACGATCAGGTCGCAGCGGAGCGCCTCCCGGCGGGCCCGGAGCAGCTCGGCGAAGTGCGGGGATCCGGACTCCTCTTCCCCCTCGATCAAAAACTTCAACGCAACGGGCGGCGCGATGCGATTGCCGGCCGCGAGGCAGGCGCGCAGGCCCAGCGCATGGAAGAGCACCTGGCCCTTGTCGTCGGAGGCGCCGCGGCCGAGCAGCTGGCCGTCCCGCTCGACCGGCTCGAACGGCGGCGAATGCCACTCGCTGAGCGGCTCGACCGGCTGCACATCGTGGTGCCCGTAGACCAGGACCGTCGGCGCGCCGGGGTCGGCGGCCGGCCAGTGCGCGAACACGGCCGGCAAACCCGGCTGGCTTTGCTCACTACGCTCGCGGGGCTGGCTTTGCCCTATACGCTCGCGGGGCTCGCTTTGCCCTATACGCTCGCGGGGCTCGCCGTGATCGGCAGCCGCTCCGGTCTCCCAGATCTCCACGACCGGGAAGCCGGTGCCGCGCAAACGCGCCGCGAGCCATTCGGCGGAGGCGCGGACGTCGTCGTGGTGGTCCGGGTCGGCGGAGATCGAGGGGATGGCCAGCCACTCTTTCAGCGCCTCGAAGAAACCCTCCGCGTTGTCCTCGATGTAGTCACGGACTTCCATGAACGCTGACCGCCTCCCTGCCGTACTGCCTGGTCCTGCCCGGCACTCTAGACCAGCGGCCACTCCCGCCGGATGCCGACAACACCAGGAGCGCGGCCGGTCATACCAGGGGCGAGACGGCCAGTTCACGCAGCGCGGCCGAGGATCCACCGAGTTCCATCTCCATCGCCAGGCGTGCCCGTGCCGGGTATCCCCGGGCATGCGCTATGTCCCCCGGGCTAGCAGGGCACCACGATCACGGGATGGGGTTGGGCCGGTGGTCCGGCCATGAGTTCGGGGGTGTCCCGCGGCATGCCCTGTGCCCCCGGGGTCCGCCCGGGCGAGGCCAGCTCCACAGAGGCGCTGACCGGTGGGGCGCGGCCGGGAGCCCAGCACCGCGCCGACCAGGCCGGCTGCCTGCGGCTCAGCGGCTATCGATCTCCGTCCCGGGAGTGAATGACACACCGCGCAGTACCTCGCCGAACCCGGCCGCCCGGATGGTCAGGAAGCTCTCGGCGGGTGGTGCGACAGCGGCCAGCTTGTCGGTGACGGCGACGAGCCTGTTGGGGTCGGCGCCTTGGTCCCCGTCGCCGCTGACCGTGGATGTGACGGCCCAGATGGTGACGGTCCCGCTGGGGTTGACCCGGCCGGTGATGTTGCGCAGGCCGTCCGTGGCGGGCGCCCAGGGCAGCCCGGTCGCTGGGTTATTACCGGTCGGGTAGCCGCGCACCGGGTACGGGGCGCCGAGGTCCAGCCCCCTGGTGAGGGTGTAAGCGAGCTTCCATGTGCCGCTGCTGAGCACCCACTTCTGAAGCCCGGCCGTCGTCTGCGCGGCGGCGGCCGTGTAGGTGCCGGACGTCGCCGAGTAAGTGGTGTCGCCGTTGCCCTCGTCGGCAACGTAGAGGGTGTCGGCGTTGGCGAACCAGATGCCGAACGGGAAGGACGTCGTCGACTTCAGCGCTGTCGGGAAACCGTTGAGGATGCACATGTTGTAGGGGTAGACGCCCTTGCTCTGCAGCAGGGACGGGTCATAGGCCAGCGGCGACGTCGGCAGCGGCGCTCCGGGCTGCGGGACGCCGACGCCGCTGGGGCACGCGTGGCCGGTGGTGTCCACGAAGTACACGGTGTTGACGCCGTTGCCACCGCTTCCCTTGGTGTAGTACACGACGTTGTGGTAGATCGTCAGGCCGCGGAAGTTGGTGTCCTTGCCAGTCTTGTCGGCAGCATCCCCCAGCTGGGTCACGTTGAAGCTGCCAACCGGGGTCGGCGCCCCAGGGTGCTGCGCAGCCTCGGGCTTGGCCAGCGGCGCGAGGATCTGCGCGCCCGCGCCGAGGATGACTCCGTCAGGCTGCGGATTGGCGCCGTTGCCGGCATTTCCAGCCGTGTAGACGACGCTCGCGCCGTCGCTGTCATTCAGGATCGCGGAGCGCCCGTTGTTGCCGCTGTAGGCATTGGTTTCGGTGAACCGCAGCCTGCCCTGGCGATCCAGCTCCGCGAGCACGCGGTAGTGGGCACCCGCGACCGGGTTCGTCGGATCGATGACACCGGGCGTGTTCGAGTTGGACACATCGATCGCACCGGGCTTGGCCACGTAACCCATGAAGGTCACGTACCGGCCGTCGGTCGACAAGTTCAGCCCCAGTTCGGACTTCGACGAGAAGCTCGTCACCATGTGGTCGCCGTCCGGCCCCGAACCATTCCGCGACCCATCGGGAATCCGCAGCGTGCTCACCAGCCGCCCGGACTGAGTGAGCTGGTCGAGGAAGATGGGCGACGTCACGCCGAAACTGCCATCGGCCAGCGCGTTGTCCCACACGCCCGGGTACGAGCCGTCGTTGGTCGCCACGACGCAGCCGGTCGTGCAGCCCGGCGGCAGGACCGATACGCCCGGCGTGAGAATGCCCGGGTTGTTGTCGTATACCGACCCGCTCACCAGCAGGTTCCCGGGCTGGAAGTATGTGCCGCCCGGTCCGTGCGCTGATGCGCCGGCGCTGGTCGCGGCGATCAAGGAGCTGCCGGTGAGCACAGTCAGCGCGAGCAGCAACGGGGCGCGCCACCGCGAACGCCGAGGAGCCGTAAGGTGCGGCCGCATCATGTCGAGAACCTCCTCCGCGCGGCCAGCGCCATGCGGACCGGGCAAAGACTTACCTTGCTCAGCCGGGAAGGCCATTCCCCCACAACCAGGTAAACCCGCCATGAACATTCCTGTGGTCTGTAAGGGGGGTCTTTTGAGCGAACGGCGTCCAGGTGGGTGCATCGCCAGGCGGAGGAGGAGCCGATAGTGGTGCTATCGGCGACAACGACAACGCCGCGAGGTCCCCGCCTGGACACCGTGCAGCCAAACACCGTGCAGCGGCGTTCGAGCTCACCGCCGAGGGTGGCTACGCGGGCCTGACGATCGACGGGATCGCGGCCCGCTCCGGGTCTGGCAAGCAGACCATCTACCGCTGGTGGCCGTCCAAGGACGACGTGCTCCGGCGGACCAGCTTGCCGCCGACGGCGTCACCCTGATCCTGCACGGCCGGGACCGCCGCAAGCTCGACAGCACCGCCGATGACATCCGTGACACCTACGGTGTCGACCGGCCCTACACCGTGCTCGCCGACCTGGCCGATCTCGCCCAGGTCCGCAGGCTGGCCGGGGACGTTCGCGGGGTCGCCGGCCGGCTCGACGTTCTCGTCAGCAACGCCGGCATCGGCTCAGGCCAGCCTGATGGCCGCACCCGGCGCACCAGTGTCGACGGCTACGAACTGCGGTTCGCCGTGAACTACCTGGCCGGCTTCCTGCTCACGATGGAACTACTGCCGTTGCTGCGGGCGTCGGCGCCGGCCCGCATCGTCAACGTCGCGTCCATCGGCCAGCATCCGCTCGACTTCGACGATCTGATGATCACCCGCGGCTACAGCGGCGCCCGTGCCTATGGCCAGAGCAAGCTCGCCCAGATCATGTCCGGATTCGAGCTCGCCAGCCGGGTCCCCGCGGCCGAGGTAACCGTGAACAGCCTGCACCCCGCCACCTACATGCCCACGAAAATCGTCCTGGCGGAGATCGGGCGGCACGTCGATAGCCTCGCAGAGGGCGTCTCCGCCACTCGCCGGCTCGTCAGTGACGCCGCCCTGGCTGGCCTGAGCGGCCGGTTCTTCGACCGGACCCGCGAGGCACGAGCCAACGCCCAGGCCTACGATGCCCGCGCCCGGACCCAGCTCTGGCAGCGCAGCCTCCAGCTCACCGACGTGAAAATGGCGAGCCGTTAAGTTCTTAACGGCTCAGGGTTATCCGCAGCGCGGCACCGCTGCGGGGGGTCTCAGGAGGCGCGGGCCAGGACGAGGGTGTGACCCGTCGCGCCTTCCGGGATGTAGCGGTGCCAGACGGGGACCAGCCGCGCTGCCTGGAACCAGCGCAGGTAGGTGCCGACGTCCGCATGATCCCAGAACATGTCGGCGCCCAAGTAGGGCTCGGTCCCGGTCCACCGGCCGGCGCCGACGATCGCCAGGAAATAGCCGCCCGGGCGCAGCCAATTGCGGATCCGAGGGAACAGCGTCTGCTGGTCGGCCAGCGGCACATGAATCAGCGCGTAGAAAGACACCACCGCGTCCACGCTGGCGGGCGCCAATTGAAGGTCTGTCATGTCGGCCTGGACCAGGCTCGCTCCCGGGACGAGCCCGCGCGCCCGGCGGAGCTGGACGGCGGAGAAATCTACTCCGATGACCCGCAGCCCGTGATCGTTGAGCTCGCGAGTGGCCGGTATCCCTGCGCCGCAGCCGAGGTCCACCACCTGGGCTGCAGGCGGCAGCAAGCGGGCGAGATCGGCGACCCAGCCCGCGTAACGGCTGGTGTCCTCCGCCGTCGACCCGTCCGGTTCGCAATCATCGCTGCGGTACGCCCGGGAGATCGTGTCGTATCCACGCCGGACAAGGTCGCGCTGCCGTGCCCGCGCTGCGCCATCGTCGTCCTGCGGACCGTTGTCCCGCACAAGCCGATCCTGCCTGACGTAGTCACATTGGGCCAGGGCCGGAATAGTAAGATCGGGCCAGGGTCGGCATAGTCTCGCAGCATGAGCGAGACGCTGCCGCTGTTTCCCCTGGGCACCGTGCTCTATCCGGGCCTCCTGCTGCCGCTGCACATTTTCGAAGAGCGCTACCGGCAGCTCGTCCGCGATCTGCTGGACGGGCCCGAGCCGCGGCGTTTCGGCGTCATCGCCATCCGAAGGGGCCGCGAGACGGGCGTGGACGGCATATCCTCGCTGCACGAGATCGGCTGCACCGCGACTGTGCGTCAGATCCAGGAGCACGACGACGGCCGGTTCGAACTGGTCACCGTCGGCACGCAGAGATTCCAGCTGGCCGGGCTTGACCACTCGAAGCCCTACCTACAGGGCAAGGTAGAACTGCTCGCTGAGGACACCGGCGACGAGCCGGCCGCGGGGCTCGCGGCGCAGGCCGTGCAGAGGGCGTTCCGCGGCTATCTCGACGCGCTTGCCGGGCGGGGAGTGACTCAACTCGCCGTCCCGGATCTCCCCGAGGAGCCCGCCGCGCTGTCTTATCTCGTGGCCGCGTCGATGATCATGGATCTGCCGGACAAGCAGGCACTGCTGGCCAAGCCGGACGCCCTGCACCGGCTGATCGCCGAGCGTTCGCTGCTGTCCAGGGAGACCATGATGCTGCGCTCGCTTACCTCGACACCCGCCCCTGACCTGAGGAACTCCCCCTACAGTTCCAACTGAGCGGCGGGCCCCAGCCGGTAGGTGAGGAATACGAAGGCTCCGCCACCTCGGCAGTCAAGCACGGGCCACCGACAGAAACCGGGCAGGCGGCCTACCAAGGACATCCGTCTGCCCCCCGCCCCCCCACCCGGGCCCCGCCCCCCCGCCCCC
>OBLW0100003952.1_pt1 | contig 11406 bp, 7 predicted proteins | sample 1520161 | NCBI WGS metagenome assembly OBLW01 (sample SAMEA3539309, study PRJEB22396) | soil metagenome | biome: tundra; feature: field; material: soil | place: USA | collected 2010-05 | depth 0.15 m
CCCCGGCCGAGCTCTAGGGCCTCGATCGCCGCGCCGGGTCGGCCGCGCCCCAGAAACCAACGGGCCATTTCACCCGCCTCGCTGGTATCCCAGCGGGCCGCTCGTAGCGCGTTCTCGTCACTGTCTTGGAGCAGCACGTCCCCGGCGCGCTCGCGCAGGGCGCCGAGCCCGATGCCGACGGCCCGGTCCACGTCGCCGCGGGCCGCGTCGCCCCGGGTCCGGTAGGCGCTCGCCAGGGACTGCAGCACGCTTGCGGCGTATGGACTGCCTAGCTCCTGCTCGACCGCCCGCCTGGCCTCTTCGAGCCGATCGATCGCATGGCTTAGGTCACGCGGATCTCGGGTCATGCCATACCGCGTGAGTAGGGTCATCCCGAGCACATTGAGCATCCGGGGACGTTCCCGGTAGGTCAGGCTGGGAACGGCGCAGGCCTCCGCCAGGAGTGAGATTGCCTTACCGATCGGGACGATGTCGCCGTCGGCGAGCGCCCGCAGCATGAGGCCGCTTGCTGCCTGCGCCGCCAACGTGGGGAAGTCCGAATGGTCGCGGTTCATGTTCTGCGCTTCGACCAGAATCTTGTCGAAGGCTTCCTGCGCGGGCTGCACCAGCGGTATCCCCGGCCCGGCGAGGGACTGCCGCAAAATATGCGTCGCCCGCACCGTTTCCAGGTCGGCGATCAGCCGCGGTCGCAGCGGATCAGCGGGCTTCATCAGGCTGACCGCCCGCTCCAGGATGGCGACCGTTTCCGTCATGTCCCCACTCTGTTGAGGGTCATACTTGGCCCGGGCGACCGCCAGCACGGTGCGCAGGTGAACCAGCATGGGGTAGCCGGGGTTCGGCTCCGTCAGTATTCCGGCCGCTCCAGACGCGGCGCAGGCGTCGCGGATGTATGTATCGGCCTGCTCCGCGTGGCGTATTTCGCCCCTCATGATGTACCGCTCGGTCAGAACGAACGCTACGCCCAGGAGAGCCATCGGCCGGAATACATTCTCGGCCGGTACGCGGTCGGCGCACCGGATCAGTCCGTCCATGGCTGTGTCCATGAGATCCGGCCGATCCTGTTTGGCTCCCTGGACGCCGATCGCACTCCAGTACATGGACTCACCGAACGACCTCATCGGATCATCCGGGGCCAGCCGACTCACCGTCTGCTCCAGGTGGGTGATGAGCCGGTCGAGCGGCACCACATCCCGGTGGGAGAGCTGCATATTAAGCACGATCACGCCCACGAGCATCAGCATCTGCGCGAACTGCGGGTCGTCGCGCGGCATCTGTTCCAGCGCGACCACGATCCGTTCGACCTCAGCGGCTATGTCGTCTGCCGACTCGGCCTGGTCCAGCTGCTGGCACAGGGACTGAGCCAGCTGATTGAGCAGGGGGCCGCGGACTGGATGGCCTTCAGGCAGGCCGACGGCCGCCTCCTGGAGTGCCTCCGCGGCCGGCCTCAGTTCGTCCTGGTGCCCGTCGCTCGAGGCGCGCCCGGCCAGCAACGCGGCCCGCATGGCGAGCAATTCACCCTGCTCGATCGTGTCCGGTGGATGCTGGCGCGCGACGCTCTGCAGCTGGCCGGCCACCCGGTCGACGTCTTCGCCGACCTGGCCCGCACGCATGATGGCCAGATGCGCCAGGCTGGACAGAGCGGGGGCGATGCCGCTCAGGTCCCCATCGAGACTGGCCGCGTCGGGGACCTGGCGCAGGTGGCTGAGCGCGGTCTGCGCGTCTGAGAGATCGATCTGTACATCTCCCATCGCTTCGATCATGGCCGTCGCCTCGGGTACACCTCGTCGCGCCGCCTCCATTTCCGGCTTCCTGAGCATGCCCGAGCGCTGCTCGCTGGTCATCTGCCGGGTGAGGATCATCCACGCGACGATGACATGGCACGCGGCGATCACATCCTCGGCCGGGTCCGGCGACGCCAGGGCTTCAGCGGCCAGCGCCAGCGCCGCCCGGCGGTGGTCCTGGGTGCCGCTATAGCCGACGAAACGGGTGGCGTACTGCAACGCCAGCGCCAGGGTCAGGGCTAGGCGCGCCGGGGCATCCGACGCCATCCGGCCAAGCGCGGCGGTGAGCACCGCGCTGGCGTCGTCTAGGTCGGCGACGTCACCGCCAGGCCTGCTCAGTCGTTCGAACAGCGCCTGAGCGAGACTGACCTCGATCTCAGCCATGATCTCGTCCGGGTCCGGGATTTCCTCCGGGTCGCCTATCTCCTCGAGGTCGGGCAGTGGTTCGGCCAGCAGTCCATCTCGTAGTTCTCGCAGGCACGCGATCGCGTCGTCGAGGTCGGAGCCGGTATCGCGCAGCAGGCAGGCCTGCGCGATCAGGTAAAGCGTGAAGGCGTAGTCGTCTTGGTCCACCGGTGGCTCAGCCGAAGCCGAAAGCTCCCGGAATTCCCCCAGCTGCCGCAGCGCCTCATCCAGGCCCGCCGCTGCGCTGGCGGCGTCGCCACGGCCGGCCTGGCGTAGCTCCGCGGCCAGCTCGACCATTTCGGCCAGGACGGGCAGGCGCTCATCAGCGCATGTCGCTCCGGCTAGTTCTTCCCGTAGGGTCGCCATCCGTTCTGCTGTCATCCGGTCACCCGGCCTGGTCATCCCGCGAGGCGCCGTCGGCGTGCCGGTAGACGATGACCCTGGCCGGCGCGACCGGGAGGCCGCCGTCCGCCTCGGCGTAACCGTCGCTCACGATGCCCGCGACCATCCCGCCCAGATCGTGCTGGCCGGTCTCGGCGATGCCGCTGGCCTGGTGCTGACGCGGATCGAATCTGGTGTCGGGCGCGGGTCTGACTGCGACGATCCCGCACCGTTCCAGGGTCAGCTCGACGCTGACGGCGTAGGACTCGAGCAGCGCGGTCACCTCATCGCGGGTCATCGCCTCCGGCACGGAACGAGACTGGGTGAGCAGGTCGTCTCGCAGCCGCCGCAGGTCGGTCACCGCGGGCCGCAGCAGCGCGCGCGCTTCCCCAGCCCTGAGCCGTTCCACTTCCTCGTGCAGCCGGTCGATTACCGCTTCCCTGGCCTGCGCCCGGTCATGATCCCTGGCGGCCTGAGACTGCAGGCCAGCCAGCGAAGCGCGCAGCTCGCTGACCGCCGCCAGCACGGCCCCGGCCGGTTCGCCGGGGTCGTCCTCCGCGGGTCCGCTTGGCCGCTCCTCTTCGGCGTCGCTCATGCGCGGGATCCTGTGCCGGTACCTGGCTTGAGGCTCGCGGCCATCCCCGCGATGCCGGCGGCTAGATCCTCGACCCGGCTTACAGTCGCCGTCGATGCCTCTTCCGATGAGATCTCCCCGAATTCGCGGGCGGCCATCTCGCCCAGGCCACGGGTGACGAACCTGATGTCCTGAGACTTCATCTGCGCGACCTTGGCCAGCACGCGGTCCCTCGGGCCCAGGTCGCCGTCGCCGAATAGCGCCACTACCCGATCACCGGTGGATTGGCTGAGCAACTGGTGGCAGCGCTCCAGTGGCCTGATGAGGCTGGTGCCGCCTCCGATGCGCGCGGAGTTGAGGAGCCGCATCGCGGCGATACCGTCGGCAGTTGGCTCTGCCAGCGCGGCGACGTCGGTATCCCAGAGCATGACACCGACCTTGTAGTGGGCCGCGACGGCCTCTTTGACGAATTCCCTGGCTCCTCGGACCGCCTCGACGAGGGGTGCGCCGCCCATCGACCCGCTCACGTCGATGCAGAGCATTACCGTTCCGCCGAAGCGGCCCTGCAGTGCCCCGAGGTGCGGGCCGGGCGGGACCTGCGTAAGCCCGGCCCCGCCGAATGGGCGTCGTATCCAGTTAGCCATTGGTCATCCCCGCACCGAAGTAAGGCCGACCAGCCGGATCAGCCGCTGGGTTTCCGCGCTGTCGACCACGCCTTCGATGAAGGCCTCGAGCAGAAGCTCGCGGCCCGACACCGGTTCCCGGGCGATCACCGACGGGCGGCCATCGATCGCTATCCGCATCGTGATCTCGATCACCGACCCGGCCGGCAGCGGCGGGATCTGGGTCAGCTCTCCGTCGAGCACCAGCCGGTTGTGCTCGACCTCGGCCGACACGTTGGCCCCCGCCTGCTCATAAACCTGGATCCTGACCGACTCCTGATTGGCGAGGATGGTCCCGAACCTCTCCTGCGTCCGGCTGACCGGCAGTGGGGTATTCGCCATCACGAAGTGCTCGACGAAGCTGTGCTCACCGGCCGGATCGTGACTGTCCTGGACGAGGATCCCGACCGCCCTGGGCGCTACCGGGCTCACCTGGCCCGACAGGTGCGATCGACCGGACCGGGTGAGCGCGGCCAGCTGCGGCGTCCCGGAAAGGTGGTGAGCACGCAACGCGGCTCCCTTGGCCACGGCGAGATCGGGCTCGACGAGCCGGGGCGATACGCCGAGCAGCGGCTTCAGTTTCTCGGCCAGGACCGGGATGCGGCTCGATCCGCCGACCATGATGACCTCGTCGACTTCCCCGGCGCCTTCCTTCCGCGCCGCGTCAAGCACCCGTTCGATGATCTCCGCGGTCGTGTCGAACAGGTCACCGCAGACCGCGTCCAGGTCCGCGCGGGTAACCGTCACCGAGACTTTCCCCGACCGGGTGCGGACCATGAGCTGGCGTGACACTCGCGCGCTCAGGTCGCGCTTGGCCGCTTCGACGTTGAGCACCAGGTCGCTGAGCAGGCACTTGTCCTCGACGATCTCATCGAGCTGTGCGCTGGGCATCAGCTCTTCCAGCCGGGCGAGCACCAGGTCGAGCAGCCGCTGGTCGATATCGGCTCCGCCGAGGGAGTGATGGCCGTCGGTGGCCACCACAGTCACTCCCCCGTCACAGACCCGCAGCACCGTGGTGTCGAAGGTCCCGCCGCCCAGGTCGTACACGAGCACCGCCCGCTCCTGGCCTGCGGTCAGGCCGTAGTGAGCGGCGGCGGCGACCGGTTCGTCGAGCAATTCGAGTACGTCAAGGCCCGCGATCAGGCCGGCCTGATACGTCGCCTCGCGCGCGGCCAGACCGAAGTAGGCCGGAACCGTAATAACGGCGCCTACCCGGACACCCCGGTCGGCCGAGGTCGCCGAGACGAGCTGCCTGAGGATCAGCGCGGAGATTGACTCGGGGGTGTGGTCCTGGCCGCGGATCGTGATCGGGAACTCGGTACCCATGTGCCGCTTGATGAGCTGAACGCCGTTTTCCGGGTCGATCGCGGTGGAGGCCACGGCCTCCTCGCCCACGACTACATCGCCGCCCGGCTCAAAATAGACCGCGGACGGTGTGAGCTCTTCGCCGACGGAGTTCCGCAGGATGACGACCTTGCCGTCATCGTCCACGGTGGCCACGACCGAGTTGGTCGTGCCGAGGTCGATCCCGACCACCGGACGGCTCATCCGAGCCATCCCTTGGCGGACAGGGTGTGCATCAGCTGATCCGCCTGGCTGGTGCGGGCGCCCAGGCTGCCGAGCGGCCCCCGGCTGGCCACGCCGAAGCCGATCGCCGTCAGGATCAGCACGGTGATAGTAACCGTGACCAGGCGGTAGAGGATGACGTGCGGTGGGGTCTTCATGATCTCGCCCCCGTGGTCTCGCCGAGTTGCTGGTTGACGTGGTGGCGGTCGGACCCGTTTTCGGCCGGCAGCCGGACGCCATGCGACCTGAGCAGCCAGCGCAACGGCGTTCCCGGGTCGTCAGGCCTGCCGTCTTCCTTGGTGACCTGCGATGCGACCGTGAAGAAGCGGGCCTCCGCGAACTCGCGGCGCGCCGAGAGCACCAGGTTGTGGGCACCGGATTCCATCAGCCAGTCAGCGATCAGGTCGGAATCCGCCGGCAGCTCCAGCCCGGCGGCCTGGAGCAGGTCAGCCTTGGACACGATGACGGCGAGCCGCTGCCCGCTAGCGGCGACGCCGCTGTCGCGCAGACGCTCCACCACCTCGCCGTAGGCCGCCTCCGGATCAGTGACGACCTGGCGGCCGTGCCGACCACCCCGGGTCGCCAGGTGCTGGCGAACCGGGGTGATGGAGTAGGGGTCGATCACGTACACCAGGCCGTGAGAATGACTGAGGAAGCCGAGGGAATCATGCATCTCCGGATCCCTGAAGTGCTCGCCCGCGGTGTCGAACAGGTGCGCCAGCGTGGACCTGGCGCCGATACCCAGCCGGACGGTCAGGGCGGCTAGCGCGTTGCCCGGCGTACTGACGGTGTCCTGCCCGGACTCCAGACGGTCCAGGCCGAGCTCCACCTGCTCCTTCGAAGACTGGTCGGGGAACCCGAAGGCGATCCCGGCCCGTTCCGTCGTGGCCGCCAGACTGCTCAAGGCAGCGTGCAGGAAACGCGTCTTGCCGGCCTTCGTATCACCGAAGATGCTAATCCGAACGTCGCGGACGGCTCCCGCGCCCGGCGGCAGCGGCTTCCGGCACCGCTGGCACGCCGCCTGGAGGCGCCACGCGGCCCGCAGCGTCATCGTAGGCAGCATGGTCCCGCATTCGCAGCGGCGCATGATCAGGCCTAGCCGGCCAGGCCGGACGTCACGGTGCAGGATCGAGCAGCTGGGGCAGCGATACGCCGGCCAGGGAGTCACATGGAAACACCGCGGGCAGGACGCCTGCGTCCGGACCAGCCTTCGCCGGCCCTCCTCCAGGCCGAGCAGCATGGTCGCGATCGGGCCGAATACCGCCATGGTGGCGGCCATGCAGCCCAGGCTGACCAGTGCGAACAGTCCGTAGCAGGCTGTCGCGGCCAGGCCCGCGGCCAGCATGAAGGTGATGACCACCACCGGGATCGGGAAGAAAATCCACCAGCCGACCGGGCTCCCGTGCCGGTCGGTGAAGAAGGCCTCCATCGGTCGCTTGAAAATCGCCCGCCGGCAGACGCCAATCTCCGCCCAGACCTTGGCCAGGTCGGCCCAGGCCTGACGGAACGGATAGAACGGCCATGCCTTGTCTGCCTTGAACTCGCCGGTCCTGGCTGGCTTCGCCGCCTGACGTTCGTTCCGGTAAGCCGATGGCGCGATGAGGTCAGGCGTGGTCCAAAGTCCCCTGACCATGGCCACGGCGAACAAAATCACCCCGATGACGATCCCGAGCCCGGCGGTGAGGATGAGTCCGGTGGCGATCATGAGCGCCCGCCATCCCGGGTTTTCCACAGGTTGACGCGCGGCTTCCCCGCGTCCTGGGCCGCGACATCGGCCCAGGTCTCATGCTCTGCTGGCTGAAGATCGTGCCGCACCTCCCGGTACCACTTGTCGTATTGCTCCCGGCTCAGCGTGTCCCTGAACTCGCGCATAGCGTCGGTGATCTGATCTCGCCGCCTAGTCGGAAGCTCCGGGTACTCAAGGCACTTGACGCCCCAGGTGGTGGCGAGGATGGTGTCCCGCCGGCCCAGTTCCTCCCGCCATAGGTCGAGTAGGAGCCTGCCCAGACTGGGCCGGAGTTTCCTGGCATCAAGCACAGCCAGCACCTCGCCCCCCACGGACGGGTGCCGGCACACCAGGCAGGCCCGCAGTATGGACTCCAGCCTCAGCTTCACCACCGCGGGCGCGGCCCGGCCGAGCCGCGCCACCGTTCCGCGGAAATATCTCTGGTCCACCACGAACTCATTGGTCCGAGTGGCCTCGAGGAAGGCGCTGACGTCTCGGTCGGCCTCGAGCAGGTCGGCGAGCGGGCGGGATGCGAGCCTGATCCGGTGCCGGTCCAGGGCCGCCAGGACGTCGAGCGTGCGCTCCGAGGGCACTTCGGCCTCTCGCTTCAGCTGGGCCGCCGCTACCTCGGCGATCTCCGGCAGGATCTCGACCTGCCCAGGCAGGCGGGTGATGAGCAAGGCAGCCTCGTCAGGGCCGACGGCGCCCCATTCGACCAGCGCCTGCTGGAGACCGACCGCCGACGCGTCGAGGAACGGGGACCGCAGCAGAAGGTCGAGCACCGCGTTCAGCTGGGCAGGGCGCTCCCGGCTCGGCCGGTCCGCGATGGCCGCCGCGGCCAGGTGGCGGTCGAGCGGATCGCTGGGATCTCCGATCCGGTCAGCGAAGTACCTGAACAGCCGCTCCAGTGCGGGCCGCACCGCGGCGAGGCCACCGTCTTGCAGCCGGGCCCGCAGCGCTTCCTGCGTACTGTCGAGGATTTGTTCCCGGCGGACCCACAGATCGGGGTCATAACCCGGACTGCGGCCGATCCAGTTGCCGACGAACTCCTCGATACGCCGCCGCATCGGCGCCGCCGTCAGCTCGGGCTCGATGGCGTGGCGGCGGGCCAGCCGCAGCAGCAGATCCACCTGCACGTCGGAGCCGAGCAGGATGGCGGACGACAGCTCGCTTTCCGCGTCCCGGCGAGCGTCGTAGCCGAGAGGCACCTCGGCCAGCACATCAGCCGGCGCAGCCTTCGCCGTCCGCACCTCGGCCAGTTCGGCGCCCAGCAGTTGCACGCGCACCGGTCCCGGGTCGAGTTCCATGATCCGGCGGCTGAGGGCCTGGTCGAGCCAGCGCAGCACGTTAGCGGGCGGGCCGGCCGCCAGGATCATACCTGCCACCGCCGGGCCGTAGTCCCGCTGAAGCTGCGCCTCAGCCCGTGACAGCCACCTGGCCAGCGGCGCTGCATCGATGAGCGGATCGGCCGGCCGGGTCAGGGCCCAGGCCGTGTGCATCGCGTCCGGATCACCCGGCCGCAGACCGCCGCTGAGCGACTCGGCGAGCTCAACGGCATCGACGACGTCGTACGGGTCGTCCACGGAGAGCAGCTGTTCGACGAGGAAGCTGGCCCGGACGCTGGCCGCGATGTCGTCGATGGCGCATTCCTCGGCGTCAAGGACGAGGACAGAGTCTCCCCGGCCGGGCGCGAGCTGCGCGTTCAGTTCTTTCGGCACCGCCACGATCCGCTGCTCGGCCCGCAGCGGGTTCGAGCTGAAGACCTTGAAGGAAACATCAAGCGCCAGGCGTGTCGGTAGCAGCAGGGTCACCGCGGTGACCCACCTCAGTGCCTCGCCGGCCTCGGCCGCCACGATCACTACCCGCTTGCCCGCTTGGTCCTCGAGGACGCTGAGCAGCCTGGCCAGCACGGATCCCCGCTCCTTGCGGTCCTTGAGCCAGTCGGCGACCGCGTCGACGGTCAGCGGTCCCAGCGGCAGGTCGCCGGCGAACGGCGGGCATTCCGTGGTCTCCCACGACTCGGCTCGCCACAGGTCCGAGCACCAGAGCTGAGCCGGCCGGGTGGAGCCGTACAGATCCGGGTCGCGGGTCAGCAGGCAATCGGTGAGGTGGTTTCCCTGGCGGCCGCCCGTCGCTTCCTTGCCCACATAGCGGCTCTGAGCCGTCCCGTAACCTTCGTCGCAGGCGTGCGCGAACCCGGGCGGAAAGTCTTCGATCGGACGCCGCTGCACGATATGCGCGTTCTGCGCTTCGTAAAGGAGCCAGCTGGAGGCCATGCGTGCCTGCGCGGAATCCACTCCGGCGGACTGCGCCTGGACCTGGAAGCCGCCGCCTGCCCCCCGGCCCGTCCCGGCGCGGCAGTCGGTGTAGAGGAGACGGTCGAACGCGTCGGTGGTCATGCCGTCGGCACCGTTCCGGACTTGGACAGCAGCCAGAGCACCGGGTCCTCGACCCGGTGCGGCTGCACTCCGCCCGGGGCAACGATGCCGCCTCCGTAATCTGGTTCCGCCCCGAGTGCCGATACGCCGAAGTAGCGGTAGTCCGTGTAGTTAAGGCGCATGTGGTTGTCGATGTCCACGGCGTTCCACTCATGCAGCAAGGCCAGCATGTGCTCGTGGACGGCCAGGCCATCGACGTTCTGATAGGCCGGAAGCCCGGAGGCGTTCGCCATGATGGGGTTCTGCCGGTCAAGCGTCGGATAGAACGCGTCGATCTTGGTGAACACGATCGCGACCGGCATGCTGATCCGCTTCTTGTTCTTGATCTTGCCCTCGGTGCGGAGCAGTTCCGTGATGTGCGAGACGATGTCGAGGGGCACGTCGTCGGCGACCTGTATCGCGGCTTCCGGCAGGTTGAGCCGGGCGCGCGCGCCCGGCAGGCCAAACGGGTCGAGCGTGATGATGAGGGCGTCGCACACCGAGATGTATTCCAGGGTGAAGGCGGTGTCCAGATCGTTCAGGTCCTCACCCGCGGTATCGACGAACGACAGCACCGTGGAGCGCAGCGTCCGGCCGCCCACCAGGCGCCCCGATTCCTGCCGCCAGCGCAGGGCCACGGGTGTGGCTCGCTGTCGTGCCGCGCTTCCCACCCGTTCGGTCCCGGTCGGCAGGGTGCGGTCGCTGTACAGCGGGACCTCCCTGGTGGCCTGGTAGGCGCTGAGTCCCAGGTGCCCGTCGGGATTGTCGGTGGCGATCCTGATGTCTGCGCCGAACCGCCGCCCGATGACCTCTCGCAAGTGCTTGACGAGCACGGTCATCAGCACCGTCTTGCCGCTCCCCTTGGCCCCGACCAGTCCGATCATCGGGCTCTTGGAGTCGACGAAGTCGATGGGCAGCGCGGTATGGCATTCCGGGCAGGCCCGCCTTCTGGCCGGGCCACCGCAGGTGGGACAGTCGGTCGAGCCGTTACGGCCAGGCGCCGGCATGAAGGTCGGGAAGGTCTCCTGCGCGCTTCCGGTCAGCCTCTTCCTGACCTCGTCCTCTTCCCGCTTGCAGTCGATGTTGCCCCGGCCGGCGCACTGATACGCCAGGTGCGATGAGTCGATCCTGCGGAAGCAGAACGGGCAGACCGTGGTGGGCACTATGTCTCCTTCAGGCTTGAGATCGGCGGGTCGACGAGCTTGGCCCGGCCCCCCACGACGAAGCACCGCACCCAGTAGGGTCGCTTGACCGACCGCGGCACGGTGACGTGGTGTTCGACGGGGATGCCGGGCCGAAGGGTCAAGGTAGTGTCCAGCAGCGTGACCCCGGCGGCCGCGTCGGTGGGCATCACCCGCCCCGGTGAGGCCACCATCCGGACCCGCACGTTCTCGCAGCCGGGTTCGGAGCGGAACGAAACCCTCTTCGAGCGCCCTCCGAATGGCCCGACGGCTGGGGTGGCCGAGACCGTGTAGGCGATGGCGGTGTCCACTACCTGGTCGATCACGGTCCGGGCCGGCGGTGCGGTGAAGGAGGCGTCGCCGACCATGATCACCGCACGGACTTCGACGGTGCAGGACTGACGTCCGAGCGGGACGCGTGCGCCGCCAGCCGAACGGTACTGAGCCCGGCTGAGCAGAACGCAGTCCTCGTTGCCGTCGAGCTCCCAGGCCACCTCGGCGAGCTGGGCCGAGGGCGGCCACTCCCAGGACACCGTGGCGTACGTGGCGAACGGCGTCACCTGGAGGTGACGCACCGGATCGGTGACGGCGACCGTGGCCGGGCGGCCGGCCACGATGCCGGTGCCGCCGATCGAGAACGGCACGAGATAATGCACGCCAGGCGCCAATTCCGCCTCAAGGGCAACCTCGCCGCGGACGGCGGCGACGTGTCC
>OBLW0100003954.1_pt1 | contig 11404 bp, 12 predicted proteins | sample 1520161 | NCBI WGS metagenome assembly OBLW01 (sample SAMEA3539309, study PRJEB22396) | soil metagenome | biome: tundra; feature: field; material: soil | place: USA | collected 2010-05 | depth 0.15 m
GATGCCTAAGTGACTGGAGTTCAGACGTGTGCTCTTCCGATCTCCTGCAGGCCCGAATTGAGCGCGGGGAAGTACTCGGGCACCATCTGGAAGCCCAGCATTTCCCGCTGGCAGAACAGGATCAGCTGCTGGATCTCGAGCGCGGAGCACGTCACGTCCGAGAGGATGATCGAGCTGGCATTGCATTCGGACACGAGGCGGGGGATCGAGGAATAATCCCCCAGCACCGCGAGCTCGGCCGGCGGCTTGGACGCAAAGTATCCGCCGGGCATCGGCACGCACCCGATGATCTCCCCCAGTTGGGAGAGGTCGCGGCGCATGGCCTTTCGCAGGTGGGCTACCTTGTCGTTCCAGCCCACGACGATCACGCGGGAGCTCGCCGCCTCCTTTACGCTCGGCTGGATCAGGAATATGAACGAGGTCAGCCGCCAGAATGTGACAAACCCGATCAGCGTCACCACGCAGTAGGCCACGCCAAAGCGCGGCGTGTATCCGGTAATTTGGAAGAGGCCGATGTAGGCCCAGACCACCACGCACCAGATGACGACGGACCGGACAAGGTTCTTCGACCACAGCTGCATGCGGTAGAGGTTCAGGACCTCATATGTCTTGAACATCACCATGAGCCAGATGAACAGGGTGCCGCCGGCCAGGCTCCAGAGCATCGGCGAAGACTGGAGGTCAAACAGGGCGCCTGACGGCAGCGCCCAACCCATCCGCTGGTAGTCGCGCAGCGTCAGGCCCGCGAAAATGGCCGCGCAGGCGGCCAGCCAGTCACCGATGAGGAGCGTGGCGCACAAACCGTAGGCCTGCTCGCGGGGGATTGAGTGCGGCAGGAGGGCGGCGGGGGCCTCAGTCGCCGCGTCGGGCTGCTTCGGTGCGGCTTCGGACGCCGGGAATGAGACCACCGGCGACCTCTTGTAAGTGTATTCAACATTGGTCGCGGTAGATGCCATTTTTTTGTCTTCGCGATTATCCGGCGCTAACCGCGTCGGGAATTGCTAGGCCGAGCCTCCCGGGCGGCACAGGGGCCGCCTGTTGCCCGCGAACGCGCACGATTCTGAACGATGAACTCTTCGGCTCTCCCGTCATGATGGTGTTAAAAAAACAAAAAATGGTTGCCCTCGCTCAATGCAGATAACAAGCCGCTAACGAGCGCCTGAGCGCACTTGATGTTTTTTTTACTCACGCACAGTTGGAGCCGCGATTTTCTGGACCACACGGCGCCGCATAGTCATTTGAAACGAAAAAATGTTCGCATCGACGCTGTACTTTTTCGTTAAAAATTCGCGACAGTTTTTGCTGTTTGAAGTCGCGGTCGTTGGCGCGGGAGCGGCCGATGGGGGCGGATTCAGGTGGGGCGTGAACGGCCATCCTCTCTCGCAGTCCGCGTATTTCGACGTCCCGCTTGCGGCGCAGGTGGACCTGGTCGCGGATCTGGGCGCCGGCTGGTATCGCGTCGATTTGGACGCCCGCGGATTTGCGGCCGGAACCGCGCGTCTTGACGAGCTTTTGACGGAAGCCGAGCGACGAAATATCCGGCTCCTGCCAGTTCTCCTGCCATCGCCCGACATCGGCGAGAAAGGCTCGCCCGGGGAGATCCGTGCCGCGGCTTTTGCCTTCGCCCGCGCCGTCGCGGGCCGCTACAAGGGCAGGATCGCGCACTGGGAACTGGGCAACGAGCTCGATGCCGCGGCCCTGGTGCGCAAGGGAGAAAGGACGCGTGGCGGGACCCTTTGGCAGTGGGGCGATCCCGACGGAAGCCGTCCCGAGGACTTCGAGGAGGGCCGCTACCAGAGGGCCAGGGCCGAAATCCTCGGGCTCCTCGAGGGCGTGAAGGCAGCCGACCCGGGGGCCCTGGGCATCGTCGACACGGCGGGATGGCTCCACTACGGCTTCGTCGAGCGGCTGGTGAGCGAGGACCGCGTCCCGTTCGACATCCTCGCCTGGCACTGGTATTCCGAGATGGGGGACATTGCCCGTGTGCAGGGCAAGTTCGACCTCGTCGAGCACCTGAAGGGCTACGGGAAGCCCATTTGGCTCACGGAAATCAGCCGGCGCGACGGCAGCAAGGGCGGCAAGGACCGCGAGCAGGCGGAATACGTGGCCCAGGACGTGGCGCGGCTGGGCGCGAACCCCGCGATTGGCGGATTGTTCATCTATGAGCTCCTGGACGAGCCGTATTTCGGGGAGGCCGGGGAGTCGCGTTACGGCCTAGTCGAGATTGCGCGCGACGGCGGGGGCAAGTGGGGGGTGACCCGGAGGAAACCGGCCTTCGACGCCTACAGGTACGTCATTGCCGCGCAAGAGGCCGGCGCCAGGCCCGCGCGTTGACGGGCCCCGACCCCGGCCGCCTTTAGGGGAGGGGGCTTCGCTCCCTCGCAATAGCGACCCATGCGACCCATGCGATGAGGACGGCCTGGAAAGGCAGGCGGAGCCACAGCACCGCGGGCGAGATGCTGAACCCCTCCATGTGCCCGATGAGGGCGACGTGCAGGTTTGCCGGAAACACGGCCACGAGGAGGACGACCAGCCCCCAGCCGGCCCAGCGCCGGAAATCCGGAAGCAGGATTCCGATCCCGCCCAGGATTTCAGCTACCCCGGCGATCGCGCTCAGCCCGGCCGGCCACGGGAGCCAGGGCGGCACCATGGCGGCGTACATGGACGGCATGCGGAAATGATTCATTCCCGCCAGGATGAAGAATGCCGCAAGGAGCCAGCGAAGCAGGATCTTTACCATCATGCCTCCTTGGACACGCTTATTCCAGTTTGGTTGTCCTTGAACAGGAGCATGTAAACGGCGAGAACGTATCGGCCGGGGGACCGAATCCGGATCCGGCCCAACCATCGATCCCATCACCATGAGACCAATCCCAGCATTTGCGCGCGCATGCGCGATCTCGGCCGCGGGCCTGCTCGCGCAGGCGGGATATTCCCAGGCTGCGGCCCCGGCGCCCACCCCTACGCCCGCCGAGAACTACCCGAAGACCCACTACACGAAGTACGAGTTCCGGATCCCGATGCGCGACGGGGCCCGGCTCTTCACCTCCGTCTACGTGCCGAAGGACGCCTCGCAGACCTGGCCCTTCCTGATCACGCGCACCCCCTACAGCTGCAGCCCCTACGGCGTCGACCAGTACATCGACAAGCTCGGGCCGTCCGACGAGTTCGAGAAGGCCGGGTACATCTTCGTCCTGCAGGACGTGCGCGGCCGCTACATGAGCGAGGGCACGTTCGTCGAGATGCGACCGCACATCGACGTCAAGAGCGGCCCGAAGGACGTCGACGACAGCTCGGACCTCTACGACACCATCGAGTACCTGCTCAAGCACGTGCCCAACAACAACGGGAAGGCGGGCATCGTCGGCGGCTCGTACCCGGGCTTCTACGCGGCCGCGAGCATGATCGACTCGCATCCGGCGCTCAAGGCCGCCTCGCCGCAGGCCCCGATGACGGACCTCTTCATCATGGACGACGACTACCACGGGGGCGCCTTCATGCTCACGGCATGCTTCGGCTTCTACAGCAACTTCAAGACCCAGAGCGAGCCGTGGCTCCCGGCCAAGGTGTATGTGCCGTTCGATTTCGGGACGCCGGACCGATACGAGTTCTACCTCAACATGGGCCCGCTCGCGAACGCGGACGCCCGCTACCTGAAGGGCTCGAACCCGCTCTGGAACGACGCGGTGCAGCACGACACCTACGACGCGTACTGGAAGGCGCGCGCCATCGCGCCGCACCTCAAGAACATCCACTGCGCCGTGCTGACCGTCGGCGGCCTGTTTGACGCCGAGGACATCGCCGGGCCGCTCAGGGTCTTCCACGCCGTGGGGGAATACAACCCGGGGACTCCCGACAAGCTGGTGGAGGGCCCCTGGGTGCACGGCGGCTGGATGCGCGGCGACGGCGACCACCTGGGCGACGTGCAGTTCAACTCGAAGACGACGGATTACTTCCGCACCAAGATCCAGCTCCCGTTCTTCGAGCATTACCTGAAGGGGAAGGGGGACGACCTGCCAATCGCCACCATTTTCGAGACGGGGACCAACGTCTGGCGGACCTACGACGCGTGGCCGCCCCACGCCGCGAAGCCGCGGCTCCTCTACCTGCGGGCCGGCGGCAAGCTAAGCTTCGATCCCCCCGGGGAGGGCGAGGGGATGGACGAATACGTGAGCGACCCGGCGCGACCGGTGCCTTTCATCAGCTACATCTTCGACAGGGTGCCCCAGCGCTACATGGTCGACGACCAGCGCTTCGCGGGCCGCCGCCCCGACGTCCTCGTCTACGAGACTGACGTCCTGGAGGAGGACGTGACGATCGCGGGGCCGATCTCGCCGAAGCTTTTTGTCGCCACGAGCGGGACCGACTCCGACTTCGTGGTGAAGCTGATCGACGTCTACCCCAACGATTATCCCAATCCCGATCCGCCCGTTGCCGGCAAGACCCCAATCGATGTCCCGCCCGTTTTCATGGGCGGCTACGAGCAGCTCCTGCGCGGCGAGCCGATGCGCGCCAAGTTCCGCAACAGCTGGGAGAAGCCGGAGGCGATGGTCCCGGGCGCCGTGACCGGGCTCGCGTTCGCCATGCCCGACGTGAACCACACGTTTCGCCGCGGGCACCGGATCATGGTGCAGGTGCAGAGCTCGTGGTTCCCCCTCGTGGACCGCAACCCGCAGACGTTCACGGACATCCCGACGGCCAAGCCGGAGGATTTCCGGAAGGCCACGGAGCAGGTGTACCATTCCACGGCCTCGCCGTCCGCGGTCGAGGTGCTCGTCCTGCCCCAGCCCTAGCGGACGCGCACGTCCACGACCGCGGAGAGACCGGGCCGGAGGCGGTCGGCGACCCCGTCAAGGCTCGCCTGGTCGAGCACGATCTTGACCGGGACGCGCTGCACCACCTTGGTGAAGTTGCCGGTGGCGTTGTCGGGCGGAAGGAGCGCGAACTGCGACCCGCTCGCCGGCGCGACGCTGTCGATGGTGCCGTGGAGCGCGCGCCCGGGAAGGGCGTCGATCGACACGTCGACGGCCAGCCCCGCGTGCACTTTCGCGAGCTGGGTCTCCTTGAAGTTGGCGACAATCCACGGGTTCGGCTCGACGAGGGCGAAGAGGACCTGCCCCGCCTGCACGCGGTTGCCGACCTCCACGTTGCGGTTGCCCATCCGGCCGTCGGCCGGCGCGCTGATGGTCGCGTACGCCAGCCTGCGCTTTGCGTCGTCGACCGCCGCCTTGAATGCGAGCGACGAGGCCTTGGCGGCGAGCGCCTGCGCCTTTGACGATTCCATCGCGGCCCTGGCCGAGGCCACCGCGGCCTCCGCCGCCCCCACGTTGGCCTGCGCCGCCGCGAGCGCGGCCTGCGTGCCGTTGTACGAGCTCTCGGCGTTGTCGAGGTCCGACTGGGTGACGGCGCCGCCGTCGTGGAAGAGCTGGCGGGCCCGTCCGCGGTTGAGCTCGGCCATGTCCAGCTGCACCCTTGCCTGCGTCACCTGCGCGCCCGCCCCGACCGTGCGCGCCTGGGTGCCCGCCAGCTGGGCCCCGGCCTGGATGGACGCGGCGGCCGCCTGCGCCTCCTCGGCCTGCGCCTGCGCGGCCCCCGCCAGGTTCTTTTCCACGGCGAGCCGGAATTCGAGGGGGTCGAGCCTTGCGAGCACGTCCCCGGCCCTGACGGCCTGGTTGTCGTGGACGAGCACCTCCAGCACCGTGCCGTCGATCTGGGCGCTCACCTGGTGGACGTGCCCTGCGACGAAGGCGTCATCGGTCACCTCGTAGAAGTACATGTCGTAGGCGAAGTGCACGAGCCACGCGATGATGGCTGCCGCTGCGATCGCGATCGCGGCGCGGCTTGTGGTGCCGAGCCGCCTGGGCGCGGGTTCCGCGGGTGAGGGGTTTTCTTGTGTGGTCATGGTGAGTTGTGTCGTGGGGTGGGGGTGCCGCCGGAATCAGTGCGCCGCCGCCAGCGCGGCCCTGTTCTGGCCGCGCCCGAGGAGCAGCAGCAGCGGCAGCGATGCCATGAACGCGATCGCGACGTACCTGAACACGTCCGCGAACGACAGGAGCATCGACTGCGCGTCGATCCCCATGTCCAGCAACTTGAGCGCGCGCATGTGCACGCCCGCCGGATCGGAGCTCACCCGGGACAAGGCGCCCTGCATGGCGCCCAGCCTGCGGACCATGCCCGGGCTGCCCAAGGCCTCGTGCACGACGAGGACGGAGCGGTGGACCGCCTCGCGGTAGGACAGGACGGTCGTGATGGTGGCGACCCCGATGCTGCTGCCGAGCTGGCGGGTGAGGTTGTAGAAGCCCGCCCCGGATGCGACCTGGCCCTTGGGCAGGTCGCCGAGGGTGGCGAGGCTGAGCGGCAGGAACATGCAGACGCTGCCGAGCCCGCGCAGGAACAGCGGCCAGAAGAGGCTTGCGGCGCTCGTGTCCGGGTTGATCCGCGAAAGCCAAAGGGCCGCCGTGACCGTGATCATCGCGCCGATGGCGATCAGGAGGCGCGCGTCCATGCGGCCCGAGATCTTTCCCATGAGGATCATGGCGAACGCCGCCGCGACCGCGCTCGGCAGCTGCAGGATCCCGCTCTGCATGGCCGAAAAATGCAGGAACTCCTGGACGAAGACCGGGATGGCGAACACGATCCCGTAGAGCCCCATCCCGAGGACGAGCGAGTACACGCTCCCGGCGGAGAGCGCGCGGAACCTGAGGGAGCGCAGGTCGACCGCCGGATAGTCGATCGAGAGCTCGCGCCAGATGAAGAGACCGATGCCGACCGCGCTGCCCACGGCCGTCCATACGATCAGCCGCGAGCTGAACCAGTCGTCCTCCTGGCCCTGCTCAAGCATGGTCTGGAAGCACCCGAGGCCGACGGCGAGGAGCACGATCCCGATCCAGTCGACCAGGCTGCGGCTTATGTCCTCGGCCCTGTCGCGCGGGAAGAAGGCGATCGTCATCAGGACGGCAAGGACGCCGAACGGAAGGTTGATGAAGAAGATCCACCGCCAGCCGAGCGTGTCGGTAAGGTAGCCGCCGAGGACGGGGCCGAGCGCGGGGCCCGAGATGACCCCGATGCCGAAGATCGCCTGGGCCACGGGCTGCTCGGACCGCGGAAAGGTTTCGAACAGGACCGACTGGGCCTTGGCGAGGAGCCCGCCACCGGCGAGGCCCTGCAGGATGCGCGCGATGACAAGCATCGTCAGGTTCGGCGCCATCCCGCACAAGGCGGAGGCCGCAGTGAAGCCGATGAGCGAGAAAAGCAGGTACTGCTTGCGGCCGAACCGGTTGCTGAGCCAGGCGGTGAGCGGAATGATGACGACGTTGGCGCAGGCGTAGCCGGTCGACACCCAGCCCGCCTCGGAGAGGGTCGCGCCGAGGTTGCCCTGGATGTCGGGCAGGGCGACGTTGACGATGCTCGTGTCGATCACCTCGAGGACCGCCCCGAGGGCGGCCGTGATCGCGATCACCCACTTGAGGACCCCCCGGTCCAGGAGCTTGGCCGCATAGGGCGACAACAGGCTCCGGTCGGAGCCGTACAGACCCGTCTGCGCCGCGCTCATCTGCCCCGGATGCCGTTCAGGAAGACGTCCACGCACGCCTCCCGGTATTCCGCCGCGCCGTACTCGCGCCTGCGTATGCGCTTCGCCTTGCGGATCACGCTGGAGAAGATCGTTCCCGCGAAGATGTCGGCGGCGACCGCGGGGTTTAGGCCCGGCCTCGCCTCGGCCTTCGTGCAGGCGAGCCTTAGGCGCTCGACCAGGGCCGCGCGCATCGGCCAGAAGATCCCCTTCAAGGCCTGGTGCTCGCAGACCGCGTGGCGGTGGATCTCCCCGATCATCGTTCGGATGAGGGGAAGGTTGGCCACGAGGAGGGCCTCGTAGCGGCGCGCGAACGACGTTAGATCGTCGCGCAGGCTGCGCCCCCCGCGGTCCGGCCCGGCCGCGGGCTCCCCCGCGTGACCGAAGGCGCTGCCGACGACGGCCTCGATCAGGTGCTCCTTGGTGCCGAAGTGCCTGAAGAGCGTGACCTCGTTCACTCCCGCCTCGCGCGAGATGGCGCGGGTCGTCGCGCCCTCAAGCCCGTCGCGGGCGAAGACGCGCGCGGCGGCCGCCAGCAGGAGCGGCCGCGCTGGGGGGCGGCGGGTGGCCTGGGTCCTTGTGTGCATGCAAGTAGTTGCTTGCAATCCACCACAACAGGGAGTTTGTTTCAAGGTTCATTTTGAAGACACACGCCCTCCCGACGAACCCCGTGCAACGCAGCGCGCCCGCCCAAGGCGGGCCACGGCCATGATGGCGCCCATCCTCATTCTGGGCGCGATCACGGTGTTCGTCGCCTGGGACACGTCGGGCAGGACGTAGGCGTCGATTCGTCGCGTTCTGGCGTCGGTTCGTCGCGCCTTGGTTGCTTCCCGCAGCCCGGCCATGGACTGCTCGCCGCGGTGTCCGCCGCGCGGACAGGCACTTCGACTGGTTCCTCGCCCCGGGAGCATCCTGCCGTCAGGGACGGCGCGCTCTGCGCCATCGGCATCCCTTTTTTCGGGATCGCGATACCGCAGGTGACGGGAGTCCTGGCGCCGCTGACATGGCGCAATGGGTGGTTTTGGGCCGGCACCGCCTGGTTTGTCCTGCTCTCGGCGGCGCTATGGTATGGCAACCGCTGGATGCCGCTTCGCTCGCGCCGGACCTCCGACTGGCTGGACACGCCCCGCAGGCGCCTTGCGCTTCTCCTGCTTTGCACGGTCGGCTTCACCGTTCCGACGACGGTCGCATGGCTGCTCGCGTGGTTCGACCTCGGGCCGCTCGGCCCGGCGCCGTGGAACGAGATTGTCGCGGCGACCGCGGTCATTGTGGTGGCGGTGTGGTTCGTGACGCATGTGTACGAGGTGCTCCTCCTCATCGGCGAGCGTCTCCAGGCCCGGCTCGAGCTCGAGCGCGCCGAGCGGGCGCGCGTCCAGGCCGAGATGGGTGCGATGAAGAACCAGCTGGCGCCGCATTTCCTCTTCAACTGCCTGAACGCGATCGGCGTCCTCATCCGGGAGAATCCGACGGCCGCGCACTCCTACAACCAGCACATGGCCTCCATCTACCGGTACCTGCTCGTGCAGCAGCGCCGCGACCTGGTGCCGCTGGCCGATGAGCTGGAATTCTTCGAGGACTAGGCGGAGCTCGTTCGCCTGCGCCACATGGAGGGCGTGCATGTCGAGCTCCGGGGGCTCGACCCGGACGCCGTGCGCGGCCTGCTGATCCCGCCGGCCTCGCTCCAGCTCATGCTCGAGAACGCGCTCAAGCACAACCTGTTCGCCCGGGGCCGCCCTCTTTCCGTCCGGCTGCGCCTGGTCGGGGGGGCGATCGAGGTCGCCAACTCGGTCAACCGCGTTTCGCCGGCGGGCGGTTCCATGGGCACCGGCCTGGCGAACCTGCGCGAGCGGTTCCGCATGGTGGTCGGCAGCCCGGTCGAGGTCGCACGCACGCCCGAGGAATTCCGGGTCGGGCTGCCGCTCGTGCGCGAACCGGGCAATTGAGCCTTGCGGGTGCGGTTAGGCCCAAGCAACGTGGCCGTTTATCGCGTGAAAATAGGATTTCTCGGAGGGAGCTTTGACCCTGTGCACTTCGGCCACCTGCTTGCGGCGCAGGACGCCTACGAACAGCACAGGCTCGACCGGCTCATCATCGTCCCGGCGGCCCAGACGCCGCTCAAGCTCGGCGAGGCCCACTCCTCCCCCGCCGACCGCCTGGCGATGGTCCGCGCCGCGACGGAATGGGACACGCGGTTCGAGGTTTCCGACTTCGAGCTCAAAAAGGGGGGGGTGAGCTACACGATCGACTCGGCCCGGCACTTCCGGGCGCTCTATCCCGGCGACGACCTCTACTGGGTGATCGGGGGCGACCAGCTGCCGCAGCTCCACCTGTGGAAGGACATCGGGGAGCTGGCGAAGCTGGTCGAGTTCATCTTCCTCGAGCGCCCCGGCTACCCGGTCAAGGCCGCCGCCGTGATTCCGGGCCTCAAGCTGCAGCGCTGCGACGGGCACCTGCTCGCGATAAGCTCGACCGAGCTGCGCGACCGGACCCGGCGCAACCTCTCGCTCGACTATTTCGTCCCCCACAAGGCGATTGTTTATATCCGCGCCCGCGGATTGTATCGGAAGGCAAGATGAAGCCCACGGAAGAGAACTCGCTGGATCTGGTCAGGCTGTGCTGCCGCGCGCTCGACGAGAAGAAGGCGGGCGACCTGCGCATCCTCGACGTGCGGAAGCTCTCATCCATCACCGACTACCTCGTCATCGGGACGGCGACGTCGGAACCCCACGTGCGCGCCCTCAGGGTCGAGCTCGAGAAGGCGCTCGACTCCTCGAAGGCGCACATTGTCGGCTTTGAGACGGCCCGCGAGAGCGGCTGGGTCGTGATGGACGCGTTCGACGTAATGGTTCACATTTTTACGCCGGAAAAGCGCGATCGCTACCGCCTTGAAAGCCTCTGGAGGGACGGCACGGAAATCCCGCTCAAGGAGCTGCTTTCCCCCAAGAAGCGTCCCTCAAAGAAGGCGGCTAAGCCGAAGGGGAAGGCCGTGCGCAAGCCGTCAGGAAAGAGCCGCAAATGACATCATAGGAAATGGTTGTGGGATTGGACGGCGACCGCCCCAACCCGCACCTCGCGGTCGCGTAAAATCCGAATGAGGACAAGTACGTAGCGGTTTGATCATTCGCAGCTTGAATGCATATCGTCCGGCGGCTACCGTGACTGCGCCCGGATTTCGGGCATGTATATATTAAAACGATAACAAACATAAAGTTAAGACGTCACATGAATGCACGAAATAAGGGTTTTACCCTAGTCGAGATCATGATTGTCGTGGTGATCATCGGCCTGTTGGCGTCGATGGCCATCCCGGCATTTCAAAAGGTCAGAAGAAACTCGCAGGACAAGGCTGTCCTCAACAACGCCAGGCAGCTTTCGGCCGCCTCGGATCAATACTACCTCGAGAACGGTGTCTCGTGTGTGACGCTGTCCGACCTGCTCGGACCCACGTCATACATCAAGGCCCTGAACTCGGTAGCGAACGAGACGTACCCCGTGGGTTTCACGCAGGGCGTAACGATCACGATCCAGTCGGTCTCCGGCACACGCACGATCACGTACGCTCCCTAGGCGGAGTGCTCGTTTTTTCGGGGCTTACGTCAACAAATGTTGATGAACGGGAGTGTCTTGTGAATTTTCTCACCCAGGCGGAGAGATGGGAACATCTACGTATTCACATCCCTTTTATCTTGCTGGGAAAATGCCCAAAAGCTTTGATCTCGCTCGTTCCGAATCGCCGTCCAAAGGCGATTTGTACATCATAAAACACATAAACAAATAGGTACCAAATGAAACTCAGTCACAATACCAAGGGCTTCACCCTTGTCGAAATCATGA
>OBLW0100003955.1_pt1 | contig 11403 bp, 10 predicted proteins | sample 1520161 | NCBI WGS metagenome assembly OBLW01 (sample SAMEA3539309, study PRJEB22396) | soil metagenome | biome: tundra; feature: field; material: soil | place: USA | collected 2010-05 | depth 0.15 m
GCCCGATCACGCCGATCTGGAAGAAGTGATCCATCACGGCGATGAAGTCGAAGCCCGCGTCGTCGGCCGTCCGGGCCACGTCCCTGAGCGCGGGGCCAAGGGTAGAAGGCCCCTCTGGCCTGGTGAAATCCGGTATCTGGAGCCCAATCTTCACGAGCCTGCCTCCGAGGTGTTTCGGGGTGCCAGGGGAGCCTGGGAGCCGTTCCCGGGAGCCATCGAGGGGCACCGCGAGCCGTAGCGTCCTCTGTAGGTTATCTGCCGGCGAGGGCCACGCTGGCGGCGGCCGGATGGCCCTGTATCCATTTCCAAACGGAAGTTCGAGCCATGACAGCATCCCGTCACGACTGTTCGATACCGCCCCTGGTGGCCACGCCGGAGGAGGCCAGCAGCATTCTCCGTATCAGCCGGTCGGCTGTCTATGAGCTCCTGGCCCAGGGCCAGATAGACAGCTTCAAGGTGGGCCGGTCGCGGCGCATACCCCTGGACGCCCTGGCCGAGTTCGTGAACCGTCTTACCGCCGCGCAGCGGGGTGCAGTGTGACCCCGGCTGTCCTCGGCACCCGCCGTCCATCGGTGGCCGATCTCCGCCGACCTCGTGACACGCGAGGCCGCCAGTCCCATAATGCCCCTACACCCCGGGGACGGAGAGGGCTGACTATGGGACGGCGGGCACCCGGCGAGGGCAGCGTCTTCTACGACAAGACGCGGGGCTGCTGGATCGGATCCATCGACGTCGGGCGTCATCCGAAGACCGGGCGCAGGATACGGCGCAAGGTCTCAGGTTCCACCAAGACCGAATGCCGGGAAGAGCTGGACAAGCTGCGGGCTCAGCTGAAGGCGGCGGGGTCAGTGCCCCGGCGTGACACCACGGTCCGCCAGCTGGTTGAGTCCTGGCTTGCTAACCCGCCGCCGGAGGTCACGTCCCCCATCACGAAACGGAAGCACGCCGACGCGGGCAACAAGCTCATCGCCTCGCTCGGCCACATCAAGGCCGTCAGGCTCACCGCCGGCGATGTTGAGACGATGCTCCGCGGGATGGCTGTGGATGGCTACGCCACGTACACCATCGCGATGACCCGCTCGGTCCTCGAACGGTCCATCAAACGCGGGCAGCGAGACGGGCTGGTCACCCAGAATGTTGCCCAGCTCATAGAGAGTGTCCCGAGAGGCACACGGCGCAAGTCGCGGTCATTCCAGCGGGCACAGGTAGCCAAGCTCCTAGATGGCCTCAACCCCTGGTGGAAAGCATGGGTGTCGGTTGGCTGCATGCTTGGCCTTCGTCCCGGGGAAATACTCGGGCTCGGCTGGGATGATGTGGACTTCAAGGCAGGGGTCGTCCGTGTCAGGCATTGCCTCAAGGATGTCCGCGATGAGCACGGGCACCTTCGCCCGGTACGGGAGTCCCTGAAGACGGACCGATCGAAGCGGACAGAGGAAATGCCCGCTGCCGTGGTTACCGCGTTGATCGCCCTCCGTAAGATGCAGGCAGCCCAGCGTCTACGGTACGGGCAGAAGTACCAGAATTCGGGGATCGTGTTCTGCAACAAATGGGGCGGCCCGATGTGGGCTGCCAACGTCCGTGAAGACTTCCGCGAAATGTGCCGCAAGGCTGGTCTCGGTGAGTGGACTCCCCGAGAGATGCGTCACACCTTCGCGTCGATCCTGTCAGACAGCGGGGTGGATATCGAGCAGATAGCGGACGCGATGGGGCATGCCAACAGCACGGTAACCCGCAGCGTCTACCGTCACGCCCTGGCCGACAAGACCTCTGCCGCTGCGCGGGCCATGGACAGCATCGCTTGGACCGAGGGCGCAGGCTGACCGTAATACCAAACGCGCCAGTCACAGCCTCGACGCTAACGTCTCCACCAGCGGCGTGCCCGGCCCCCAGCGACCTGGGCCCAAACTGGGGCTTCAGCCGGATGCCTAGCCGGACCGTTGCCGGATAGAGCCGTGCGTGGTCGTGGTCTGGCGTAGATCGGGGCAAAGGAGGGCGTGGATGGACCTATCAGGAGTTCCTCCTGAGTTTTCCAAATATGTATCTGATCACGGCAAGGCAGCTGCCTTCGCTTCCATGGGATTGGTCGAGGTGCCCGGGTGGCTGGGGAACCTGAGCGCGGTCACCAGTCTGGACCTGCGCAATAACCAGCTGACGGAGCTGCCTGCGTGGCTGGGGAACCTGACCGCGCTCACCAGTCTGGACCTTGGTAATAACCAGCTGACCGAGCTGCCCGCGTCGCTGGGGAACCTGACCGCGCTCACCAGGCTGAACCTGGCCCGTAACCAGCTGACCGAGGTGCCCGGGTGGCTGGGGAACCTGACCGCGGTCACCAGTCTGAACCTGGATCGTAACCAGCTGACCAGGCTGCCTGCGTGGCTGGGGAACCTGACCGCGCTCACCAGGCTGAACCTGGGCAATAACCAGCTGACTGAGCTGCCTGCGTGGCTGGGGAGTCTGACCGCGCTCATCAGTCTGAACCTGGGCAATAACCAGCTGACTGAGCTGCCTGCGTGGCTGGGGAGTCTGACCGCGCTCATCAGTCTGAACCTGGGCAATAACCAGCTGACTGAGCTGCCTGCGTGGCTGGGGAGTCTGACCGCGCTCATCAGTCTGAACCTGGCCCGTAACCAGCTGACTGAGCTGCCTGCGTGGCTGGGGAATCTGACCGCGCTCATCAGTCTGAACCTGGATCGTAACCAGCTGACCGAGCTGCCCGGGTCGCTCGGGAACCTGACCGCGCTCACCAGACTGAGCCTGGTTGATAACCAGCTGACGGAGCTGCCTGCGTGGCTGGGGAATCTGACCGCGCTCACCAGACTGGATCTGGTTGATAACCAGCTGACGGAGCTGCCCGGGTGGCTGGGGAATCTGACCGCGCTCATCAGTCTGAACCTGGGCAATAACCAGCTGACGGAGCTGCCCGGGTCGCTGGGGAATCTGACCGCGCTCACCAGACTGGGCCTGGTTGATAACCAGCTGACTGAGCTGCCCGGGTCGCTGGGGAACCTGACCGCGCTCACCAGACTGAGCCTGACCCGTAATCAGCTGACTGAGCTGCCGGGGTCGCTGGGGAACCTGACCGCGCTCACCAGTCTGGGCCTGGGAGGTAATCAGCTGACCGAGCTGCCGGGGTCGGTAGGGAACCTAGCCGCCCTTACCGACCTGTTCCTATGGGGTAACCAGCTGACCGAGCTGCCCGAGTGGCTGGGGAACCTGACCGCGCTCACCAATCTGTACCTTAGTGACCTCTCGCTGACCGAGCTGCCCGAGTCACTGGGGAATCTCACCTCTCTCAGATCTCTGGATTTGGATCGTAACCAGCTGACCAGGCTGCCCAGGTCGCTGGGGAACCTGACCGCCCTCACCCGTCTGAACCTGACCAATAACCACCTGACCGTTCTACCCAGTCAGCTGGCCGTTCTTCTGGCCGACAAGTTGGACCTGAAATTGGACGGTAACCCACTTGATGATCCGTTGCCGGAGCTGGTGGCGCGCGGGCGTGGTGAGCTGGCCACGTATCTGCTCAGCCTCGCTGAGGCCGTGGCACAGTATGAGGCCAAGCTCCTGCTAGTCGGCGAGGGTAATGTCGGGAAGTCCTCGCTTGTTGCTGTCCTCAAAGGAGCCCCGTTCCTAGCCGGGCGGCCGACCACGCACGGTATCGAGATCTCACCGATTACCTTTCGGCATCCTGTCCTGGACTTGGACGTGACGCTACGGGCTTGGGATTTCGGTGGGCAGGAAGTGTACCGGGTCAGTCATCAGTTCTTCTTCAGCCGTCGAGCGCTGTATTTGGTGGTGTGGCATGCGCGCCAAGGACAAGAGTATGACGAGGTAGAGGGCTGGCTGCGCCGCATTAAGCTGCGCGTCGGACCTGATGCGCCCACGATGGTCGTGGCTACCCATTGCAAAGAGCGGTTGCCAGAGCTGGACTATCCGCACTTGCAGCGGCTTTTCCCTGGCATGCTGACCGGTGCCTTTGAGGTCGACAGCTGCACCGGAGATGGCATTCCCGGCCTCCGGGAGGCGATCGGCGCACAGGCCACTCAGCTACCCCAGATGGGCCAGCTGATCAGTCCTCGATGGGTGGCCGCCCGCGAGGAGATACTGGCCCGCGCTGACATCGAGCCGCAGATTCGCTACGAGCAGTTCGCCGAGATCTGCGAGCAGCACGGCCTCACCGACCCGGAAACCAGCACCCTGGCCAAGCTGATGCACGACTTGGGCCTGGTCATTTACTACAGCGAAGATGAGGGCCTGCGAGATGTTGTCGTTCTTAATCCCGAGTGGCTCACCAAGGCCATCAGCTATGTCCTGGACGATAGGCCAACCATGCACGCGGGGGGCGTCCTGAACCACGCCCGGCTCAGGGAGATCTGGCAAGACCGCGAGGAAGGGTATGCCAACCGGTATCACCCGTATTTCCTGCGGCTCATGGAGAAGTTTGATATCTCTTACCGGCTCGACGGCGACGAGTTGCACAGCCTCATCCCGCAGCTCGTCCCGCACCAGCGTCCCGTCCTGCCGTGGGGGCCCGGCACCCAGCCTCCCGCCGGAATCCGGACGCTTGCGCTAGTGTGCCGCCTGTCGGAACCTGCGCCTGGCCTCATCCCCTGGCTCACAGTCCGGCACCACCGCGCATCGACCGGCGCGCACTGGCGGCGCGGCATTTTCCTCCGCCACCCGATCGCCGCCTATGCCTCCGAGGCTCTTCTGGAACTTCGTAGCAACAATGATCTGTCTGTGGAGGTCCGGGCTCCTTCTCCCGACCTGTACTTCAACGTGCTGCGCGACAGCATCGAAGACCTGATCACTCTCCGCTGGCCCGGCCTGAGATATCGCGTCTTCATCCCCTGCCCAGGCAAGACTGCCAGCGGAGCACCGTGCCCTGGCCAGTTCCCTCTCGACGGCCTGCTCCGGCAGCGGGAAGCAGGCCAGGCCATCATTCCCTGCATGGACTGCCCCCAGGCACATGAGATCTCCACCCTTCTCACCGGATTCGCCGTGCCTGGACAGCCGCTAGCCGATCAGCTGGACCAGATGCGCAGCCAGCTGGCTGACATTAAAACCATTACGATCGGTGTACAGGGTCAGGCTGCGGAAATCGCCGATACCGTTCGGCGGGTTCAGCGGGTCGTCAGCGCAGAAATTACCGATTGCCCGCGTCTGTTTACTCTCGATAAAATCCAGCCCGCCGGAATCAAGCAAGCTCGCTTCTACCAACACCATTATCGGCTTACTCTATGGTGCGAACATCCGGGACACGAGCATCCCTGGGACGCAGCCACCTACGAGTTGGACCCGCCAAAGGAATGGCTTGCTCAGATCGCTCCGTATGCGATTCTGGTCTTCCGGACCCTCCAACTTATCGTTCCCCTTTCTGGTGCGGTCACCGTCGCTTCGCTCCCTCAGGCCCAATTGGGCAAAGCTCAAGCGCACTTGCAGATAATGACCACTCTAGTTGCTGACCTTCCGGACAATATGGAGCGTGGGCCCGCCGACGGTGGCATCGAAGAGGCGACTGGGCAGCTCACTATCGCTGAGGGCCAGGCGCTTCGCGCAGTCCGCGCCATCGTGTTTGAACACGACCGGCTCCGGGCTTTCGGCGGGATGCGCCGGGTCCTGTCACCTTCAGGTGACCTGCTGTGGGTGTGCGCGGACCATTACCCCTATTACGACCCAGGCCTACCCGCTATCCCCTCTAGTCCTTTAACAAGTCCAATGTCGCTAGAGCCCTGAGCGTTGACCTCCGGTGTCCCGGAGACCGGCGCGGTCGCTTTGCTCGGATGAAGATTGGGCGGAACGCGGTACCTGCCGCTGGCGACGGGCTGGATTCCCCATGATGCAAGGAGTGCCAGGAGATCGACGGCCGCGGGCCGCCAATCGAGGAACCCCTGGTTGGGTAGCGTAATCAAGCGGCCATCGGGTCCGTTGAGCCATGCTGTGCCCATCGCTGCCTGCGTTGGACGGAAGCCACCCGCGTCGAGCGCGTCCCAGACGTCGCCCAGCTTGACCTGCTCAGCGGGCCGCCCGTCCGCCATGGCAGCTGTTGTCTCGCCGCGGACCGCGGCATCAACTTGGGGAGCGGCAAGTGCCGGCGCGGTGGCGGTGTACATGGTGTCGATCTCGTGGACGGCCAGCATCCGGCCAGAGATGCCGTGCGGGCCAGCCGTGAACATGCCTTCAATCCTGGGCAGCGCAACCCCGGCGATGAAGCAGACGAAACCTAGCGGGAGCAGAGCCAGGCTAATTGCTGTACCGCACAAGCCGCTGGCCCCGAAACCGAGCAAGGACAGCCCGACGAGCACCAGGCTAAGTGGACCATAACGCCAGAGCATCTTGTACTCCCAGCGCGGGTCTCCGTGGCCCGGTGCGGGTGGCTTTTGCATGGGAAGCAGGATATGACGGCGCCGATCACGCGGCCCTAGATCGCCAGGTCTTCCAGCCGGGCACCCAGCGCGCTGACTAGCGCCGTGACCGTGAAGAAGCCAGGCTCAATCACTGCCCCGGTTTCGATTTTGCGGACTGTCGCGACGGCCACCCCGGCCTGGGCTGCGAGTTGCTCCTGCGTCAGCCCTGCATGTTCGCGGAGATGGCGCAGTCTTGCGGCCAGGCGTGTTGCCTGGGCAACATGCCGGCTGTCTGCGCGTCGTCTGCGTCCTGGAGCAACCATCGCTGTTACCGTAGTAGTAAATTATTACCAGTAAAAATTTATCGTCAGACGGCGTGGCCGGCTGCGAGGGATCGGGCAGGGTATGACTGGCAACCGGAGGGAGTCAGGCATGGCGGCAGGCACAGGCATTGAGTGGACCGAGGTCACATGGAATCCCACCACCGGCTGCGACCAGATCTCGCCAGGGTGTGACAACTGCTATGCGCTTGCCTTAGCCAAGCGCCTGAAGGCGATGGGCCAGGCCAAGTACCAGAACGACGGGGACCCACGCACCTCGGGTCCTGGCTTCGGGCTCACTGTGCACCCCGACGCGCTCAGGCTGCCGTATGCCTGGACTGGGCCGCGGGTGGTGTTCGTTAATTCGATGAGCGACTTGTTCCATGCGAGGGTGCCGGTCGGTTTCATCCGCCAGGTCTTTGACGTCATCGCCGATACGCCGCAGCACACGTACCAGCTACTCACGAAGCGCTCACCGCGTCTCCGTAAGCTCGCGGGCCAGCTCAGCTGGCCGGCGAATCTGTGGGTGGGCGTCTCGGTGGAGGACAGCCGGAGGATGTTCCGGGTTGACGATCTGCGTGCGGTTCCGGCGGCCGTGCGGTTCTTGTCCTGTGAGCCGTTGATCGGGGCCTTGCCAGGGCTCAACCTCGCGGGTATCGGCTGGGTCATCGTGGGCGGTGAGTCCGGCCCGGCGCACCGGGCGGTCGATCCGCTCTGGGTCACCGATATCCGTGATCGCTGCACCAGCTCCGGAGTGCCGTTCTTCTTCAAGCAGTGGGGCGGCCGGACCCCGAAAGCCGGCGGCCGCGAACTCGACGGGCGGCTGTGGGATGAGATGCCGCGCAGGGCCAGGGTCAGCGCAGCCTGATCATGCTCGTCCGCGTGAGACGGCCGGACGGATGCACCGACACGGCTCCGTCTTGTTCCATCTCCTGCACAGCTTGCCTGGCGTGTTTCTCCTGCCATTGAGCAGTCTCAAGGAGAAGCCAGCGCCTGAGTTCCTCCAGCGAGACCGGGCCAGCCTCAAGGCGTTGCCGCACAAGCTCCAGGAGTTCCGGCTGCGCACGGTCGGCCCAGAGCGTCTGCTGGCCGAGTGGCTGGGCGCCGCGGGTACGCGGGTCCTGGAAGCCCATGCCATCTGTCCCATCAACATCCCACATGGCTGCCTTCATGACCTCGACGCCTTTGTCGTTCCCGGTGCCATAGACCAGGTACAGAGGCTGGCCAGTCCTGGGGACGATCCTGAAATGCAGCTGGTACCGGAAGCCCGAACGGCGGAGAGCGTTCCGGTAGCTCGACAGCCACGAACGCCAGCGTTCGTCAGTGTGGCGCTCGCGGTCCGCTCGCTCCCAGTGCGCGCGACCGCCGAAGACGGAATCGAGCTGGCGCGTGTTCAGGTCTTCCCGTCGGCTAAACCAGTTGGGCCCAAAAGTGACGATTACTTCGCTAGATGGGTTATGCGCTATCCGCTCAATTAGGGTCAGCGGAACGTTGACGTTGCCCCAGCTGTCGAAGACCGCGAGGATGGGATCTCCCCAGGCGCCGACTCGGCTGAGCACGGCTTCCGCGTCCGTGCCAGCACTTCCGTGGCATGGCTTGACACTGACCGGCAGATCGTCAAGCGGGCCGAAACGGGCAGTGAGTTCGCCTTGTAAGTGCTCGTACCGGCGGCGGTCTTTCTCCATGAAGACGAGAGAAACCCGCTCACGGCTCAGGAGCATCCGCCTAGCAGCATCATGATCAAGAAGCCTGCCGAGAGCGAAAAGCGGCGACCCCTCTTCCCCCCCGCGGTATCTTCCCGGGCCAGCGAAGGCATCCAGGTACGTCACACGCCGCCGCAGGAAACCGCGCGGCGATCTCTGGAGCATGATCGGCCACCACGCGTCAAGGTAGCGCTTATACAGCCGGTGCTTGGCAGCGGTCGCTGGTGTCAGCTCCCAGAGGACTTCAGCGCCGCTACGTCCCTGCCGTGCCACCCAGATCACGCTACGTCAGGAAACGTCCCCAGTAAGTTAGCCCCGCCGCCACCACACCGTATCGGCCGGATAGCACTAGGATCCCCGGCGCAATCCCCGGAACGGGCGGACCACGTGGGAGCCATCAGCGCGCTGGATCTCGACATTCCGGGGTGCTTGCTTGTATTTCGCTCCACCTCGGGGCGGGCGCCAGATGACGGCGGGCGTGACGCCGGGGGCTTCGGCGGGGCGGCCCCTGCCGGACCAACGGGCCAGTACGGTCACCTGCTTCCCGCCTTCGAGGTAGATACGCCCGACCATGCCAGGCAGGGTAATCCGGCCAGCTCGTACCTGCATGCGATCTTGCCCTCGATAGCCATGACCTGACAAGAATGCCCGTTCCGCCCCGCCGGTCCAGGTACGGTCCCGCGCGGCTTGCGGGGAGCCCGGTATCGCGGGCGAGTTTTGCGGAGGTAGCTGGCGCTCATCCCGGTGTGCTCGCTGATCGTGGCGGGCCGCCAGCGCGCCCGCCAGACGTGGGCGCCGGCAGGGGACATCGACGCTGCGTACCCTCTGACATGTGGTGATCCAGACGAGCCGGCGTGGCAGAGTACACACGTGGGACGAGCTGAACCGCTTGCCCCGCGGCATGTGGCGGGCCTACCTGGCCGACGCTGAGACCGTCGAGCGCTACTACGGCAAGATCCATAGGCGCGAGGCTGGTTGCTGGTACTGGCTTGGCGCGATCTCGGACCGGACGCTGCCGCTGCGGCGGTGATAGCTGCTCGCCCGGGCCCCGATGTGGTCTCGACCACCCTGGACCTGTACGCCGCGGCCCTGCTGGCCATCCTCGACCACACCGACGTGACCACAGAGGCCACCGTGGCCAGGGACGCCGGTGACCCGCTGGGCGGGGTCTTGGACCACGAGGAGAGGTTCGTCGCCGCAGCACTGGCCGGCGCGGGCCTCGTCCTCGACGATACCCAGCGCGGCGACGCTGTCAGCACGGCATTCCTGGTCCCGGCCCGCGACCTGACCACCGGTACCGCCGCACTCAGCGCCGCACCTTCCCTGCGCGGGCTCGGGACCCAGCTGCCCGGATCACATTCCTCGCCGAAGTAGTCAGCCAGGTGAGCGGTTTCCGCAGGAGCCCGGGGGATGCCGCGGATGAGTTCGCGCAGGTGGAGCGCCGTCAGCGGAAGCAAGAGTCGTGCCAGTTGAGGATGGCGGAGCGGTAAGCTTGGTGGCTGGAACGAGCCTCAGTTCTGGGCTCGCTAGGAGGTGGTGCCAGTGCCCTTCACTTTGCACCACTGCCTGATCTCTGACGCCGTACGACACGGCAACGTAGCTGCGGGCCGTTAGCGCGGGCCGTAGCAAGCCACGGGTCAATGCGATAGCCAAAAGGTCGGAGCACCTGCAGGGCGTTTGCGCGATTCAGCGAATAGCAGGCAAGGGCAAGGGGCCTTTGAGGACCCGCCGGAGGCCGCCACCCGTCACGGGTGGCGGCCTCCCATTTCATAGGTGACCTTAAGACCCTGGCTCTTCGGGAGGGGCGCCGTCTTCCTCTTCGGCATCGTCACTCCGGCCGGCCGCGACGTAACCGCATACGAACAGCGGCGATCGATCGAGCGAGTGCGGGCACGGCCTGCGAAACGGCCTGCGAAGCGGAATCCGCTGACATCGGCCGGTCTGTCAGAGCTTCGCCGCTACGCACCGACGATCAGCCGGGAGCCACGCCGGGAGCCATCCGCCACGGATGACCTTGGACTGAACCGGATACCAGGGGATGAATCAGAGATAACGGCGGTGGAGGCGCTGGGTATTCGCGCTGGTCAGACATCCCAAGGGCTGATACGTCAAGCTGCAAGGAGTTCGGCGTGTGCCACGGCACCGAAGCTAGCCACGAAAGCCCGGCTAGTGGGTGCCGCCCGCCGCGAGCCGTGTTAAACGTAGGGAATTGTGATCTTCCCGTGGGCCGTGGGCGTGCCGGGGCTGGGAGCCAACGGGGTGCCACGATGGGAGCCGTTGACCCTGGACCAGGGCGTATTGCGGTGAACCCTGATGGATTGCTGATCTGCGGTGGCCTGTCCATGGCGGCCGTCAGCGGACGAGGTCGATGCCTCAGAGGTCCGCGCGCAGGAAGTCGCCGGGGTCAGAGTGTGCAGGAGCGGGCGGCCTCGATGAGCAAAGCGGGCGGCCACGAGAAAGTCCGTGATGGCCAGTTAGCTCCTAGGGGCGGTCATCAGAACTCTCGGTGCGCGGTTGTGCCGAATACGTGCCCGAGTCTTCGCCGACGAAGGTGTTCCGCGCAGGTCACGGCGGTTTGGGCGGCGGTCTTGAGAACCGCTAGGGCGCGATGCTCAGGGAACTGCCGCGGCGGTCCAGTACAACGGCGCCTGCACCTGATGGCTTACACGAATTACTGATAGCCGCACCTACCTCCCTACCCGCTAGAGAGCCCGGAGTCCGCTGACCGCACGGCTTCGTCGATGGCCATGGCTCGTTCGTGCAGCGGCCGCGCCGCCTCCGGCTGCCCCAGGTCCTGCAGGATCGAGGCGAGGTTGTTCAGGGCGGTGGCGACGTCGGGGTGGTCGGGTCCGTAGGCGGCCTCGGTGATGGCCAGGGCCCGTTCCTGCAGCGGCCGCGCCGCCCCCGGCTGCCCCAGGTCCCCCAGGATCGAGGCGAGGTTGTTCAGGTCGGTGGCGACTTCGGGGTGGTCAGGGCCGTAGGCGGCCTAGATCGGAAGAGCACACGTCTGAACTCCAGTCACTTAGGCATCTC
>OBLW0100003956.1_pt1 | contig 11402 bp, 9 predicted proteins | sample 1520161 | NCBI WGS metagenome assembly OBLW01 (sample SAMEA3539309, study PRJEB22396) | soil metagenome | biome: tundra; feature: field; material: soil | place: USA | collected 2010-05 | depth 0.15 m
GGCGGCCAGTATCCGGGTCAGGGCCGGCCCGGGGGACAGGGCGGTTCTCAGAGCGACCTCTGGACCCCCAGGACGCCGAGCCCGGAGCGCTACCAGGATTCCCGCCAGGCCGTGTTCGAGATCCCCCCGCCCCCGGTGGAGCGCCACTGGGACGGCGGCGGCCAGGATACCGACTGGTACCCGGTACAGCCGCAGCGTGCCCCGGAGAGGCTGCCCGCCGAGCATCGCCGCAAGCCCGAGCGCGGGAGCCGTGGCCTGGTAGCTGGGGCCGTCACCGGCGTGCTGGCCGCCGCGATAGCCCTGGGCGTCGCGATGCTGGTGTCCGCTTTCGTCCGGCCGCAGGCATCGCCCATCATCGCGGTCGGCGGGCAGGCGATCAACCTCACGCCTACCCCGGTAAAGGAGTTCGCGGTCGCGCACTTCGGCACCAACGACAAGACCATGCTGCTCGGCGGCATGTACGTCACCATCGCCCTCATCGCGATGGTGATCGGCTGGCTGGCCCGGCGCAAGCTCATCGTCGGGGTGATCGGGATCGGCGCATTTGGCGTGCTCGGCGCCGTCGTCGCGCTGATCCAGCCGGCCAGCCGGACCACCGATGTCATTCCGGCTCTGGTCGGCGGCATCGCGGGGGTGGTCGCGATCATCGCCCTGGTCAATCAGGCCGGGCCGGCGGTCGCCTCCCCGGGGGTCGGCTGGATGGAGGACGACCCGGCGCAGAGCCTGGCCGGCCCCACCGGGGGAGTGGACCGCCGCAAGTTCCTCGTCGCCGGAACCGCGACCGCGGCGGTGGCGGCCGGGTCGGCGGTAGCCGGCCAGATCCTGACCAACAGCCGGTTCAACGCGAACGCGTCCCGGGCTGCCGTCAAGCTCGCCGCCCCGGCCAGCAAGGCTCCCGTCCTGCCCAAGGGAGCAGAGCTCAACATCCCGGGCCTCAGCTCGTTCTACACCCCCAATAGCAGCTTCTACCGCGTCGACACCGCGCTCGTCGTACCCCAGGTAACCACTCAGCAGTGGGCGCTGCGGGTGCACGGGATGGTCGGCCAGGAGCTGACCATCTCGTTCAAGGACCTGCTCAAGATGCCGATGGTCGAGCGCGACATCACGATCATGTGCGTGTCCGACACGGTCGGCGGAAACTACATCGGCAACGCGAAATGGCAGGGCGTCCTGCTCTCCGACGTCCTGCGCGGCGCCAAGATGAAGTCTGGCGTCAGCCAGCTCGCCACCACCGACGTCAACGGCATGACCGTCGGCGTCGCGAGTGACGTCGCGCTGGACGGCCGCGACGCCATGCTGGCCGTGGGGATGAACGGCCAGCCGCTGCCGCAGGAGCATGGCTTCCCGGTCCGGCTGGTCGTGCCGGGGCTGTACGGGTTCTGCTCGGCGACCAAGTGGATCACCGATATCGAACTCACCACGCTGGGCGCCTTCACCCCGTACTGGGTCCACCGGGGCTGGACGCAGGTCTCGCCGATCAAGACCGAGTCCCGCATCGACACGCCCAAGGCGGGCGGCAGCCTCCAGGCGGGCAAGGTGATGATCGCCGGCGTCGCGTGGGCGCAGCACAAGGGCATCGAGCAGGTCGAGGTGCAGGTCGACGGCGGTCAGTGGACCAAGGCCACACTGGCCGTCCAGGACGAGGTCGACACCTGGCGGCAGTGGTACGTGCCGTGGCAGGCGACCGCCGGGAAGCACACCCTGGCGGTACGGGCCACCGACATGACCGGGTACACCCAGACCCCCACGGACAAGATCACGTTCCCCAACGGCGCGACCGGCTACCACACCGTGCAGGTCACCGTCGCCTGACCGACATCACGCGATGATCATCGAGAGGACCGGTGCTCAGGCTCAGGCCCGTGGCCCGGGCGCCGGGGCGGGTGCGAGCCACGGCGCGGCGCAGGGGGGCCCTCGGGAACTGGGCCCGGCCAGATGAGCAGCACCGGGCATGGAGCATGATCAACCACGAAGCGCGCGGCCTTGCCGAGGCTCTTCGGGCCTGCTTCCGCGCCCTGGCGCGGGACGACCAGCAGGGTAGCGCCGTGGGCGGCCTCGGTTACCTGATGCTCGGGCCTGCCGCGCAGCCGCACGCGATTGGCTGGGCGGCCGAGCCTGGCCGCCGCGGCGTCGAGAAGCTCCGTCGCCGCTGCTTCGGCCATCGCATCCAACTGTGCCACCGGGTCACGTCCGGCCCGGCCCAGCAATCCGGTGAACGCGCCGCGCGCGGCCTCGAGTGCGGCGCTGTCGGTGACGTGCAGGAGCGTGACCTCCTGGTCGGCGGGCGCCAGCGCCCGGGCCGCGTCCACACAGGCGGCCCAGGTGTCGTCAGTGATCCACACGAGCACGGTCATGGTGTTCAGTCTGGCGCTTCGGCCGGCGCTGCGCACGGCTCGGCTATCCAGTCAGGCCTGCAGGACCGCCCACAGGGCGACGGTGGCGAGCAGCAGCGCCACCGGCACGGTCAGCAGGCCGAGCCTGGTGAACTCGCCAAGATCGGTTTCGTGGTCGCGTTCGGCCAGCAGACGCCGCCACAGCAAGGTGGCGAGGGAGCCCGCGTAGGTCAGGTTGGGGCCGATGTTCACCCCGATCAGCACGGCGAGCACGGGCCCCGCGCTCACCGGGAGGCCATGACTGGTGACCACTGGAATCAGCACCAGAACGGCCGGCAAGTTGTTGACCACGTTGGCCAGCGCAGCGGCCAGCACAGTGATCGCCAGCAACGCCGGGAGCGACGATCCGCCCGGGATCACCCGGGTGATCACGGCACCGAGGCCGTTGGCCACGACTGCCTCGACCACCACGCCGAGGCCGAGCACGAAGAGCAGGAAGGGAATGCCCGCCGCCCGCACCAGGCTGGCCGCAGTGGCCTGGCGCTTGGCCAGGCCCCGGGCGGCGAGCAGGCATGCCCCGGCCAACGCCGCCCAGGCGGGGCTCAGCCCGGCGAAAGACGTGATCACGAACCCGGCGAGCGTGGCGGCCACGGTGACCAGCGGGAACAGCGGGACCGGGGAGCTGGCGGCTGGCTGGGGCCGCTTCGGCGGCACCACGGCAAGGTCCCGGCTGAAGAACCAGCGGAACGCCAGGTACTCGATCCCGATCGCGACGACCCACGGCAGCGCCATCAGCCCGGCGAAATGAGTGAGGGTGATCCCGGCGACCGAGTACGCGAGCAGGTTGGTCAGGTTCGATACCGGCAGCAGCAGCGACGCCGAGTTCGCCAGGTGAGTGCAGGCGTAGACCTGCGGCTTGGCCCGGACCCGCAGCCTGACCGCGGTGTCGTGCACCACCGGCGTGAGCAGCACCACGGTCGTGTCCAGGCTCAGCACCGCCGTCGTGACCGACGCGATGCCGAACACCCCGGTCAGCAGCCGGACCGGTGAACCCTGGCTCGCCCGGGCGAGCCAGGCTCCGGCGGCGGTGAACAGGCCCTGCTGCTGGCTGAGGTGCCCGAGCACGAGGACCGCGGCGAGGAAGGCGAGGACCGGCAGCAGCCGGGCCGCCTCGGTGCGGGCTTCGTGCACCGTGAGCGCGCCGGTAAAGATCACGATCAGGGCCGCGGGCGCCGCCACCGCGGCCTCAGGCAGCCGCTTCGGGCGGGTTATGGCGGTGAGCAGGATCGCGGCGAGCAGGGCGCCAGAGAGCGCCTCGGCCGCCGGGCCGTTCAGGCGCGCACGGCGTCGATCGCGCCGCTCGGTGGGAACTCCGTCTGCAACCCTGCCACGCTGCCATTATCCGCCGGATAGCCGGCCGCCCTGGCAAGATGGCCGGGGTGGGACCGCTGATGCTGCTGGATACCGCCTCGCTCTATTACCGCGCCTTCTACGGTGTGCCGGAAACGCTGACCGCGCCGGACGGTACCCCGGTCAACGCGGTCCGCGGGCTGCTCGACATGATCGCCCGGCTGGTCCGGGCGCGGCACCCGGGGCGGCTGGTCGCCTGCCTGGACGCGGACTGGCGGCCCGCCTTCCGGGTCGCAGCGATCCCCTCGTACAAGGCGCACCGGGCCCGCCCGGACGGCGCCGAAGAGGCCCCAGCGTCACTGACCGCCCAGGTGCCGGTCATCGAGGAGGTGCTGGCCGCCATGGGCGTGCCGATGGCCGGCGCACCAGGCTACGAGGCGGACGACGTGATCGGCACCCTGGCCACCAGGGCAGCCGGGCCGGTCGAGATCGTCACCGGGGACCGTGACCTGTTTCAGCTGGTGGATGACGCCCGGCCGATCCGGGTGATCTACACGGCGCGCGGCCTGACCAAGCTCGACGTGGTTGACGAGGCCGCGGTGGAGGAACGGTACGGCATCCCGGGGCGCGCTTACGCGGATTTCGCCGTGCTGCGCGGGGATCCCAGCGACGGGCTGCCCGGGGTGCCGGGGGTGGGGGACAAGACGGCGGCCGCCCTGATCCGCTCGTTCGGAACGATCGCGGCGATCACTACCGCGCTGGATATGGGACACGGGGGCTTTCCCAAGAGCAGCCGGCCGAAGCTCGCGGCCGCCCGGGACTACCTGACCGCGGCACTGCCCGTGGTCCGGGTCGCCACCGACGCGCCCGTGCCGGCCGCCGACGGGCGGCTGCCGGCCGTGCCAGCCAACCCGGCCCGGCTCGATGAGCTGGACGCCCGCTGGGACCTGGGCTCATCGCTGCGCCGGGCCTGTGCGGCCCTGGCCGGCAGTTAGCACTACAGGACGCAGAGCGCGACCAGGCAGCTGTCGTCTTCGGGGTCGGTGGTGCCGAGCGCGCCCAGCACGGCATCGATGACCTGCTCGGGGTCGGCGCTGCCGGCGGCCGCGTAGCAGAGGGTGGCCAGGCCTTCGTCCAGAGGCCGGTCCCGGCGCTCGATCAGCCCGTCGCTGTAGAAAAGCAGCAGGTCGCCGGTCTCCAGGGTGACGGAGGCAGCTTCATACTGCTCGCGCCCGGCTCCCAGCAGGATGCCTGACGGCTGGCCAAGCGGCCGCGTCCCGGTCCCCCGGACCAGCACCGGTGGGGGATGGCCCGCCTGCGCCCAGGTGAGCACCCGGGTCGCCGGGTCGAAGTACCCCGCGACGACCGAGGCGGTGTGCTCGGGGGCCACATGGTGCACGAGATCGTTCAGCCAGCCGACGAGGCGTTCCGGGGGTGCTCCCGTGATGGCGAGGCCGGCCAGCGCGCCGCGCAGCCGGGCCATGCCGGCCGCGGCGGTCAGGCCGTGCCCGGCCACGTCGCCGAGGGCGAGCAGGACCTGGCCATCTGGCATCTCGGCCGTGATGTACCAGTCACCCCCCACCCGGCTGTCGCGGGAGGCAGGCAGGTAGCGGACGACCGCGCGCAGGCCCGGCAGGTCGAACGGGCCCTCGTGCAGGGGCAGGATCGCACGCTGCAACTCGAGCGTGACATGGCGCTCCTGCGCCAGCGCTGCGGCGAGCTTGGCCGGGTCACCCGGTTCGCTGGCAGGGCGGGAGGGCCGGAGGCTCACCGGCCCGGGCATGCGGCCGATGACCAGCCCTCGGGCCGGCTCAGTGGCCGCGCTGGGCTCAGGATGAGCCGGAGAAGCAATGATCTCAGAAGTCATCGCCATTCGCATCTGTGAGCTTAAGTAGACCTAGCGTGATGCATGACAGTTGCTCCTGTCTAGACGATTGCTCCCCTCTAAATGACCGTACAGGTCAGGATACTGTGGCACACGGCACGATGTGGTGCCCATGATTAGATGGCCCGCATGGCGGATGAGCTGGCAGACCTGTACCCGGCCGGGCGGCTTGGACTGGCGGCGGCAGCGGCCGGCCAGGCCGGCCTTGGCGCGCTGCTGCTGACCCCGGGGCCGGACCTGCGCTATGTGATCGGATATGACGCGGCTCAGCTGGAGCGGCTGACCTGCCTGGCCATCCCGGCGGCCGGCCTCCCGTTCCTGGTCGTGCCGCGCCTTGAGCTGCCCGCCGCCCAGGCGTCGCCGGCCGGCGACGTTGGCCTGGAGATCATCCCCTGGGACGAGACGGACGACCCGTACACCCTGGTCGCGGCGCGGCTCGGCGACTCGGGAGATTCCGGGGGACCATCAGCGCGGGCCGGGATCGCCTCGGTCGGCCTGGCTGACCGCATGTGGGCGCTGATGGTGCTCCGGTTGCGCGAGGTGCTGCCGGGTGCCCGGCAGGGGCTGGCCAGCACCGCGCTGCGCGGGCTGCGGATCCGCAAGTCCGCCGCGGAGGTCGCGGCGCTGCGCGAGGCCGGGGCCGCCATCGACCGCGTGCACGCCCGGGTCCCCGGCTGGCTGCGGCCAGGCCGGACCGAGCGTGAGGTGGCGGCGGACATCGCCGAGGCGATCGCCGCGGAGGGGCATGCCCGGACTGACTTCGTGATCGTCGCGTCCGGGCCGAACGCGGCCAGCCCGCATCATGAGGCATCCGGGCGCATTCTTCGCCGCGGCGACGTGGTGGTGATAGACATCGGCGGCACCATGCCCAGCGGGTACTGCTCCGACTGCACCCGGACGTACGTGATCGGGACGCCGCCGCCCGACTTCGCGGCCTACTACACGGTGCTGCAGGACGCGCAGGAAGCGGCCTGCGCAGCGGTCCGCCCAGGCATCAGCGCCGAAGCGGTGGATGCCGCCGCCCGCGAGCCGATTACCGCCGCCGGGTACGGCGCGCAGTTCGTCCACCGGACCGGGCACGGCATCGGCCTGGAGACCCACGAGGACCCCTACATCGTCTCGGGCAATGCCGAGACCCTGGAGCCCGGCATGGCCTTCTCAGTCGAGCCCGGGATTTACCCCGGGCCGCACGGAGCCAGGATTGAGGACATCGTCGTGTGCACCGAGCGGGGTCACGAAAGGCTCAACACCGTCACCCGCGACCTTGTCCAGGTGGATGGCTGATCCCGCTGGGGCTCAGGGCGCGGCGGCGACCTCGGCCTCCTCGACGGCCCCGTGGGCCCCCGGGTGGCCGATGGACAGCGCACTGACCGGGTCGAAGAACTGGAGGTTGGAGGTGTCCACGGCCAGTTCGAACGGCTGGCCCTGCCGCACCGTGCTGCGCGCGGCCACCCTGGCGGTCCACAGCGACTTGCCCTCACTCAGCACCATGGCGGCATCATCCGCGGACTCGTCCACGATGCTGCTGATGCTCTCATGCCGTACCGGAGCGGCGTCGATCGAGAAGATGACGTGGATCTCGCTGCCGAGCTCCTCGGTGACGTCCACGGCGACGGACATCCTGGCCCATCCGCTGTCGGCCAGGCTGGCGTCCTCGAAGTCTGACGGCCGGATGCCCAGGATCACCTCGCGGCCGAAGTAGTCGCTCAGGCTGGGCCGGGCGTCGATTGTCGCGGCGGCCAGCGGCAGCTTGTGGCCGGCGAATGTCACGGCCGGGCCGCCATCGCGGACCAGTTCGGCGGCGACGAAGTTCATCGCAGGTGACCCGATGAAGCCCGCGACGAACAGGTTCACCGGGGCATCGAACAGGGCCTGCGGGGTATCCACCTGCTGCAGGCGGCCGTCGCGCATCACGCATACCCGGTGCCCGAGCGTCATCGCCTCGACCTGGTCATGGGTCACGTACACCGTGGTCACGCCGAGCCGGCTATGCAGTTGGGTCAGCGAGGCGCGCATGGAGACCCGCAACTTGGCGTCCAGGTTGGACAGGGGCTCGTCCATCAGGAACGCCTGCGGCTCGCGGACGATGGCGCGGCCCATCGCCACCCGCTGGCGCTGGCCGCCGGACAGCGCCGCGGGCTTGCGCGCCAGGTACTGCTCCAGGCCGAGCATCCGGGACACCTCGGTCACCCGGCGCTTGATCTCATCTTTGGGAGTCTTGCGCTGCTGCAGCCCGAACGCCAGGTTCTGCTCCACGGTCATGTGCGGGTAGAGGGCGTAGTTCTGGAAGACCATCGCGATGTCGCGGTCCTTGGGGGGCAGGTCATTCACCACCCGGCCGCCGATCGAGATGGTCCCCGCGCTGATCTCCTCAAGCCCTGCGATCGACCGCAGCGCCGTGGACTTTCCGCACCCTGACGGGCCGACCAGGACCATGAACTCGCCGTCCCTGATCTCCAGGGAGAGCCCGTCCACCCCCTTGACGCCACCGGGGTAGACCTTATCCACGTGGTCCAGCACAATCTCGGCCATCGCTAGCTCCGTCGCTCTCGGCGCGGCACCGCCCGCTACGGAACCGCTTGGCAGGCATCGTGGGCGCCGGGCCGTGACCCGGTCCTGGATGCCCCTTCGGCCGGAGCGTATCCGGCGCACCGGGCCAGGTTAATAGGGCGTCACATGCTGTTACGCGAATGTAAAGCCCGTTATCAGGCCGTTATCGCTGGTGGGGCACGCGCACTGCCGGGCAGACTACCGTGACGGGGTGGAAGAGATCGACCGCAAGATTCTCGGGTTGCTGTGCCGCGATGGCCGGATCAGCTTCACCGAGCTCTCCAGGCAGACAGGGCTCTCGGTGTCGGCTACCCATCAGCGGGTGCGCCGCCTGGAGCGGCGCGGGCTGATCAAGGGCTACGCGGCCGTGATCGATCCCGCCGACGCGGGCCTGCCGCTGACAGCGTTTGTGTCCATCAAGCCCTTCGACCCGGCGGCGCCGGACGACGCGCCGCAGCGACTGGCCCACCTCGCCGCCATCGAGGCCTGCCACAGCGTCGCCGGCGAGGAGAACTACATCCTCAAGGTCCGGGTGGCCTCGCCGACGGACCTGGAGGACCTGCTGCAGCAGATCCGCGCCTCGGCCGGCGTCTCGACCCGGACCACGATCGTGCTCAGCACGCCCTACGAGAACCGCCCGCCCAACCTGTGACCGCCGTGGCCGGCCGGCTCGTCAGCTCGGCTGGCTGGCCCGCCGGGTGCCCGCGCGCAGTCCGTCGAGCATCAGCCCTAGCAGCCGTTCAGCTTGCTCAGGGTCTTGCGGTGCGCGCTCCGTCGCCACCGTGAGCGCGTGCGAAAGCCGCATAATGTCCCCGGCGCCGACGTCGCGCCGGATCTCGTCGGCCTGCTGCGCGCGGACCAGCAGCGACTCGACCGCCCCCCGGATCACGGTGCTGCAGGCTGAGAAAATCTCCGAGTTCTTGTCCATGGTGGCCAGCATCGACGTCACCAGGCTGCGCTTGGTGGTGCTGAATGCGACCATGGCCCGCAGCCAGGTGGCGAGAGCATCGGCGGGCGACGGCTCATCGAGCAGGCCGGCCGCCCGCGCGCAGAGCGCCTCGACCTGATCGCGGTACACCGCCTCCAGCAGATCCTGGCGGGTCGGGAAATGCCGGTAGAGCGTGCCGATGCCCACTCCGGCGCGCCGGGCGATCTCCTCCAGGGACACGTCGTCCGCCCCGTGCTCGGTGAAGGCCGCGAGGGCGGCGGAGAGCAGCAGGTCCCGGTTGCGGCGTGCGTCCGCGCGCATCGGGCCCGGCGGCCGGGCAGGCATGTCAGTCGTGCTCATCGGGTCAACTCTATGGGGTTGCGAGCCGGAGGACTCCTCCGTATAGTAACGGAGGTGTGCTCCGGATACTTCCGGAGACTACCTCCATTGCGCCGCCCACGCCACTTTCCGGGAGTACCTCCGTGCCCGCGGCGTTCCTGCCCATGACGCTCATCGTCTTCGCCGTCTCCCGGCTCTCCGCCCATCTCCCCGGCAGGTTCGCTCCCGGACCGCTGACCGTGGCGGGCTCGGGCGGGCTCACGGCGAACTCGTGGCTGGCATGGCGCACGCGTTCACCCTGTCCACGATCTTCGATGTGCGCGCGCTGCTGGTCGTCCTGGCCGGGCTCAGCAGGCGGACCTCAACACCCCGCGGTCACCATGCGCAGTGACAGGCCTTGGGGGAGCGGCATGCCCGGGTGCACGATCGCGGCGGTGCCGCCGTACATCCGGGCCGTGTCAGCGATATCCGCCGCGTCCATGCTGGCCGTGCTGGAGGTGGCCACGATTGTGGCGCCCTCCAGGAGCGCCAGGTCGACAAGCACGCCGTAGGCCCGGCCCTCCCCGGTGGGCGGGGCGGCGATCACGACGTCCTGGCCGTTCACCGGCGCCTCCGCGGCCAGCCGCCGCAGGTCTTCGGCGAGGCCCTCGTGCGTCACCGGCGCCGGGCGAAGAGCGCCGCCTGGCCTGCTGTCGTAGGGGAGCAGCGCAAGCTCGGCCGCACCGCACCAGACCGGCTGCTGCGAACCCCGGGACAGCAATGAGCTGAACGGAACCGTGCCGGGCTCGTCACCGAACGAGATGACCTGCCGTACCCAGGAACGTTCCACAGCGGCCAGCGTGACGGGCAGCAGCGAAGGCCCGGTGATGAGCATCCGCGCGCCACAGTCACTGAGCTGGGCTGCCATCCCCGTGACCGTTGCGGCGTCGCAGACCGGGGACGGCACGGCGCCGGCCGCCCGGATCGCATGCACGGCGAGGGCGTAGCTCACCGCGTCCGGCGCGCAGACGCCCACCACATCCCCGGGTCGCACGCCGCGCCAGGCCAGCCCGGCCCCCGACGCCTGCACCATCCGTCCGAAGTCCGCGTAGCTGAGCTGCTGGCCCGGGCCTAGCGCGGCCCCGCCGACCAGGGCGGGTTTCGCGCCGCGGGCCGGGGCCGTGGCGAGCAGCCGCTGCGTGATGGTGACGTGAGGAACTGGCGGGTCCGTGATCGTCATCACGTGCCCTCCTCTCTACCAGGCTCCTCCGGCCATCCCCCTCCTGATGGCCGGAGGAGCCGTGGCTCCATATCCAGCGGTTCCGGACGAGCCGCGCGCGGCCCCCGTTTCACGCGCGACCAACCCGGAACCATGGGATGACGATAGGGCGCGCACCGCCGCCTCCACATCCGCCGATATGTGCATTGCGGTGTGTATCCGTGGCGGGGGAATGTGTACGCGCATACCGGGGATGTGCAGCCGCCCGGGAGAGATGTGCAGGGCCGGCGGGATGTGCCGCCGCCGGGGAGAGATGTGGTGACGGGGAGATGCCCGGCCCCCGGGGCGATGTGCAGCGCGTGCCCGCCCGGCAGGCAGGCAGCACGCGGGGTTAGTCGGGGGTGCCCGGCTCGCGGCCGGCCATCCACGCGGCGACCTGCGCGCGGGACGTGAACCCGAGCTTGGTCAGGATATTCGCCACGTGCCGGGCCACAGTCGCCTGGCTGATGACCAGTTCGTCAGCGATCGCGCGGTTGGTCAGGCCGCGGGCGATCATCGCCGCGATCTCCCACTCCCGTGGCGTCAGGGCGGACGAGGCGCTGGGGCCGGAACTGCCGTTGCTCGCCGAGAGCGGCCTGGCCGGCAGGCCAGCCCCGGCCGGCGCCGGCTCGCTCGGGCCGCCGCCACTCATCGCGTACCTGACGGCCTCACTCGCGGTCATCCCGCGGCCGTCGGCGAGCAACCCCGCCGTCACCGCCTCGCCGAGCTGGCGGCGGGCAGGCGCCAGCAGATCGGAAGAGCACACGTCTGAACTCCAGT
>OBLW0100003962.1_pt1 | contig 11396 bp, 8 predicted proteins | sample 1520161 | NCBI WGS metagenome assembly OBLW01 (sample SAMEA3539309, study PRJEB22396) | soil metagenome | biome: tundra; feature: field; material: soil | place: USA | collected 2010-05 | depth 0.15 m
CCGGGCGTGGCTGTCGCCGTGATTCCTGGGACGGGTGCGCATTGCGGGATGGCCTGGCGAAATCGCGAAGGTCTCCGCCTACACGCTCAAGGGCCTCGAACCAGCCGCGCTCCGCATGGTTCTGGTGATGCACCAGCGCAACCCTGGCGGTCACGCCCGCATCGGTTTCTTCTTCGAGCCTCTGCGCTGGGACGGCGAACCCGCCAACCGCGAGCCTGCCAAGTGCTCCGGGCTGCTGTGGGCGGATCCCGACAACCTGCCAGCGCAGACAGTGCCGTACACCGCGGCAGCGATCAGCCGCATCCAGCAGGGCACCACCTTCGCGCTCAACGGCTGGGGACCGGCACCCGGCGACCCCGAAGTGGCCCTTGCAAGTCCAAGGCCCGAGAGCTGATCGATTTCTTGGATTAGCTATTACTGTCGGCTGCCGCGGCTCGACGCCGGTTGAGAACCTTCCGAATCAGCGCGAAGGCATGGTAGGCGACGACCACGGCAATTGCCAGCGCCACTGCGGGGTCCAGCCAGTACCAGCCTCCGGTTGCCAGGATGACCCCGCCTGCTGCGGCCACACCTGCTGCCGCAGCGGCATCCGCGATGGTATCGAGCAGGACCGCCGCAACGGACAGATCCCGCTCCTCACCGTCATCTGCGTCTCCGAGGAGTATGAGAGCTCCGGCGACCATCACCAGCGCGGCCACACCGCTCACCACGAGCACCGGCAGGCCGTCCACCTGAGGCGTGCCGGTGATAAGCCGATCCGCCGCTGCGCTGGCGACGACCAGTTCGAATATCAGCAGCCATCCGGCGTTGACAAGCGCGGCAACGCTGGTGGCGCTCGGGTAGCCCGCCGGCCGCGCACGGCTCGCTAGGCGCGCTGGAAGGCGGATCGCCAGCAGGGCCACACCCACGCCAGCGGCGTCGAGGAGATAGTCGCCACCTTCCGCGAGGACCGCGAGCGAGTGGGCTGTCACACCCACCGCAATCAGGGCAGTCACGAGCGCGAGGTTGAGTACAAGAACCACGGACAAGCGCTGCGTTCGAGACACTTGTGGCGGTCCTATGAACCGGCCGCGCAGGGGAGGCCACTAGCGCGTAGGCCTCGACAAGGCGAACGAATCGAAGCGACCTGGCCAGCGTCGCAAGCCACAGGACAAGGGTGATCATTGTGACGTTGGCGCCGATCGCCCGCGGCGGAAGCGAAGATCGCCGTAGCTAGATCCTCAGTTTCGGCGCCGACCAGCAGACCAGTCGGATCGCCAGCACGCTCCCAGCGTGCTCCGACCAAGGCATTTTTGACTACCGTACGTCACGCCGGAGAGCCTCCCAGGCTGACAAGCTTGCCCTCCTTCGGCTAGGCGGAGACGTCAGCGCCCTCGGCGTCGTTGTCCGGCACGCGCAGGTCCGACAAGAATTCATTGACGCCCCGATCGACAAGTATAAGTTCTGGCTCGGCCGGGGAATGGTAGGAGATCCACCGAACCCCATCTGGCACGAGACGGTTGTAGAAGTAGACAGCATCTTCCCCCGTTTTCAGTCCCGCAATGACGCGGATCAGCGGGACCAGTTTGAGAGCCCTCATGTTGCCCATGTTCAGTGGATACGGCCGACCAGTATCGAGAGGTTCTCCGACTGGCTGCTGTTGCATGCGGAACGTCGGCCTCGTCCCCATGAGGCTTGTGTGGTGAGATCGAAGAGGCCGTTGGCGTAGGTTGGGGAGCCCGGCTTGAGCAAGATCCAGGTCTCAAATGCGGTGCCGATCAGGGCTCGGATCCGGGCGAGCAAGTCCTCGAGCACGCCGAGACGTCTGTCCTGTTCTGACCCGAATCCGCGAGTAGTGCGTCGAGCTGATCTTCTGGGTTTTCCTGATCTTCGTGGGTGCTGTTTCTGGTGTGCTGGCAGGGTTGATGCCCGGGTGTCGCGCCGGGTTCGCGGGTTCCAGTTCCAGGTGGGGGCCGTGGGGGGCCGGTGGTCAGGGGATCGCGGGGAGGGCCCGCAGGCGGGCGAGGACCTCAGCGAGCAGGCTATGGCCAGGTGGCAGCCGCAGGATGAGCGTTCCGGCGTGGCGGACTAGCCGTGCGGGGACGGCGATGAGGCGGCGGCGGAGGGTGGCAATCATGGCTTTGCCGCCGCGGGTGCCGTGGCCTTCGGTGATGGTCTCGCCGCGGGTGGCGGTGGTGAGCTGGTGCAGCCAGGCGGCCATGCTCGCGGCGAGCAGCGCGCCGTGCATCCAGGCCATGTTGACCAGCGCCGCCAGCTCAAGGCGGGCCATCTGACTGCCCTGAGTGATATAATAGTGACTTATTGTGTACAATTCGAAGGAAGGAGGCACTTTGGATGATGACGGCTGGGAGCGGGGGCTGATCAGGCCGCTATGGCAGATATGGCGGCGGCCGAAATACATGCCATCGAAGCGGCAAGAGCCGCTGGTCATGCCCAGACGGTAGCCAAGTTTCACGCCTACCCAGGCCACCTACCGGCTACCAGCCATGGTCAGCTTCAGGGCCCGGCGCGCCTGTCGCCGAGTATCAGCTATAGCGGCTTTGACGAGGCCGGTAAGAGGTTCTGATGCGCTCCTCGCCGAACGCACTCGCCAACTGTCGCCCGATCGAGACTGATCGGCCGACCACAAGGACGCAGTGTTCGCGTGCGTGTCGGTGCCTTCCGTCACACTGGTGAGGCTGTGCGAGATAAGGCCCATTTTGCAGCGGGCGGGGAGCGGAGCGGGTACGTGGCAAACTGGCAGGCCTTCACGCCGAGCACGGGCGGTTTTCCGGAGCAGCCTGAGTCGTCGGTGGCAGTGCCAACCAGGTCGGAGGAACGCGCACGGACTCTCAGCCTGATCGACTTCCTGGCGGACTACGACACGCGCCGCAACCCGCCTGTCTATGACATCAAGAGGTATGACCTCTTCCTGTTGCGTGACGCCGACCTTCCTGAGGTGCCTGGCATGAGTCTGTCTCCGGCAGCGGAGGCATGGCTGACGGTTGAGTTCCTGGATCTGCCGCCGCGGCCTGCGGTTCCCGAGGAACTGGTCGCGATCCTGGGCGACAGTGCCGCGGTCAGTCCCCAGGTGCGGCCAGCGGTCCGGATAGCACCGGATGCACCGGATGCACCGGAATTGGACGGGCCTGGCACAGATTTCGATCCGGAGCTGGTATCCGCAGCCGAGCAGTGGATTGCCACCGTGTGGGAACCCTTTGCCGCCCGGTGGGCTGATGTGACAGCCGCGAAGACGCTCCACCGCGACTTGTTCCAGCAGCGCGAGCTCCTCGCCACGGACCGGGAGTCGGTGGAATTCGTCTGGGGGTTCGGGCGCCTGCGCTGGGGGCATGACGGCGAGGTGATCGACCATCCGCTGATCACCATTCCAGTGGAGGTGGAGCACGACGAGGTCACCCAGCGGATCCGCGTATGCCCGGCCGGCGCACCAGAAGTTGAGTCCCGATGCCTAGCTGGCTTGTCGCTGGCCGACCGCGCGCGGTTCATGAGTATCCGCCAGTCCGTGAATGACGAAGGCACAGACCTCTGGGACGCCCAGGTGCTTCAGAGCCTGTTGCGACCGCTGATCCGTGCCATCGACCACGAGGGCACTCTCGCCGAACGCGCCCCTCAGCCCGCGGACGCGGCCGTCGTTGATGGCAGCTGGGTGCTGTTCATGCGCCGACGGCTGCCGGACTACCTGGGGTTCCTTGAGCAGATGCGGGCCCTGTACCGGGACGAGTCAGTGGCCGTGCCCGAAACCCTGCAGGCGGTCGTTGCGGATGCTCCGTCGGCCCTGGCGGGACAGACGGCTGCCCACGGCGGTGCCGCCGACGGCGATGTTGAGCCGCTGCTGCTTCCGCTGCCCACGAATGAGGAGCAGCAGCGCATCTTGACTCAGGCGCAGCGCAGCACCGGGGTCACGGTGCAAGGGCCACCAGGGACGGGCAAGTCGCACACGATCGCCAACATCATCAGTCACTACGTGGCCTACGGGAAACGGGTGCTGGTGGTGGCCGAGAAAGAACAGGCGCTGCGGGCTCTGACCGGGAAGATTCCCGACGGTATTAAGGATCTGACGGTTTCGGTGCTCGGCGCTGATGCCGAGGGTCGCCGCGAGATGGAATCGGCGATTGGGCAGATCCAGACCCGGGTCACAGGCATCGACAAGGCATTCGCCGATGAGCGTATCCGGCAGCTCACCTCCGACCTGGATGCGGCTAATCGCGGTATCGCCGCCACGACGCAGGCGTTGCTTGCAACCCGTGAGGCGGAGGTCGAACGCCTTGCAGGACGGTGGGAGGCGGGGGAAGCGCCGACCAGAGCCGAAGCTGCCCGATGGGTTGCCAGGCAGGCGCCAAAGCTCGGCTACATCGATGACATTGTTACGCCCGCCAGTCCCACCCCGGTCAGTGGCGGGGAGATTGCGGAGTTCGTCGGATTGATCCGTCAGGTAGGCGTGAACCGGGCGGATGCCTGTGCCTCCGAACTGCCTGAGCTCACGATTATTCCGGTCGCGGTCGACCTGGCAGACCGGTTCGCGAAGCTGGCGGAGCTCCGGGCATCGGCCCGGTCCCTCGGCAGTGCCGTGCACGACTGGGGCCTAGTCGTCGCTTGCCGCAGCGAGGGCCTCCGAGCGCTCGCGGCGAAGTGCCACGCCGAAATGGAATGGGTGGCCAAGAGCGCGGGCACGTGGCTCGGCCATGTCCGCGACCAGGCCGATGATCAGCTCCTGGCCCAAGACTGGAGGTCATTCGGTGCTCAGCTGACCCGGGATCGCCATGAAGCGCTCCGCCTGCGCGGGGTTCTCACCGCACACAAGGTCGTGACCCCGGACATCATCGAACCCTCGTTCATCGAAGGGCTGCGGCACGCGAAGGACCGGCTGGCCCAGTCCGGAAAGCTGGGCTTGTTCGCCGGGCCGGCCAAGCGGGCAGTGCAGGAGTGCGAGGTCGACGGACGGCAGCCGAGCACTGCTGAGGACATCGATCTGTGTCTCCAGGCGGTGACGCTGGAGGACCTGCGCCGCCGGATGCTGACCAGCTGGCGAAACCAGCTCGGGCGGGTCGGAGGCACCGAATTGGGCAGCGTCGTGCCCGAAGACGCGCTCGGGCATGGGCTTGACGATCTGGGCAGGGCGCTTGCCTGGCCACGGACGTGGGCACAGTTGCGGGCTGACCTAGCCGCTGCCGGAATCGGCAGCCCAGCTGCGGCTGATGCGGACACGCTCGGGCGTCTTGCGGATGTCTGCACCCGGGCTTGCGACCAGATCCGTCTGCAGGAACTCTCCCGCTCAGTCCACGGCCTCGACGAGTGGCTCCGCGCCGGGGCCAAGTCCAGTACCACTTCCCCTCTGTGGAATCTGCTCGCGGACGCGCTCTTGCACCAGGACCTGACGCAATGGCACCGCCTCCGGGAGGAACTCAAAGACCTGCATGAAATCGCCCCGGCCGCACGCCGGTTGCGTGAACTGCGAGAGCGCCTGTCGGCCTGCGTCCCGATCTGGACCTCCCGCATCCTGGCGGACCCAGCGGCGGCCGGAAATCCCGCAGAATTTGACGCCGCCTGGCAGTGGCGCCAACTGGACTCGTGGGTGCGCGAAGCTCTCGCCGGGCAGACCCCGGCACAGATCCAGGCCCGGCTCGAGGAACTCTCCAAGGAACGGCTGCGCGTAGTCGCCGACCTGGTCAGTGAGCGCGCCTGGCGGCGCCTGGCCGATAATCTCCGAGACCGGCAGCGGCAGGCGCTCAATAGTTACGTGCGGGCCGTGACCAGGTTCGGGAAGACGGGCGGTAAGTTCGCCCAGCGCTGGCTGGCGGAAATCCGCGTCGCACTGGATGAGTCCAAGGACGCCGTTCCGGTGTGGATCATGACAACAGCGCGGGCACTTAGCAGTTTCCGTCCGGAGAGTAATCCGCCCTTCGACGTCCTCATCGTTGATGAGGCCTCTCAGATCGGGCTGGAAGCAACGCCTCTGCTGGCCCTGGCCAGGAAGACCATCGTGGTCGGCGATGACAAGCAGACTAGCCCGGAAAACGTCGGCCTGAACCGCCAGCAGGTGTTTGACCTGCTGGATGAGCACCTGGCGATGATCCCCAAGTACCGCACCCTGTTTGACCCGGACAACAGCCTGTATGACATCGCGTTCCAGAAGTTCCCTGGCGTCGTGATGCTCACCGAGCATTTCCGGTGCCTGCCCCAGATCATCGGCTTCTCTAATACCCATGTCTACAACAACCGGATCATCCCGCTACGTGATCAGCCGCCGCGACCCGGCTGGTCTGCCCTGGGAGCGATCAAGGTGCTGGACGGCTACCGGAACGGGATGGTCAACGAACCAGAAGCGGATGCGGTCGTCGAGCTTGTTGCCGAATTGTGCGCCAATACCGAGTACGACGGCATGGGCATGGGTGTCATCTCCCTGCTCGGATCCACCCAGTCCAAGCTCATCTGGACCAAGCTTTACAACCGGCTCGGCACGGAGGTCATGCGCCAACGACGGCTGCGCTGCGGCGAGGCAGCGGACTTCCAGGGCGATGAACGCGATGTGATCATCATCTCGACAGTGGTCGCAGTTGACCCGGCAATCCCGTCCGGCCGGGTTGCCGCCATGACAGGCAACGCCGCGATGCGGCGCATCAACGTGGCCGCCTCCAGGGCCCGCCAGCAGATGTGGGTCGTCCACTCCGTTGATCCCGACAGATTCCCCGACGGCGACCTGCGCGGCGCCCTCATTCGCCACTGCCGAGATGCTGGCGCAGCCACAGCACCCGCGGCCGATCTGCTGGATGCCTGTGAATCGCAATTCGAGCGGGACGTGCTGCAGAAGATCATGGCGCGCGGCTACCGCAAGGTGTCCGTCCAGCACCGCGTCGGCCGCTATCGCATCGACATGGTGGTCGAAGGCCCGCATGCCCGCCTCGCGGTTGAATGCGACGGAGACCGCTGGCACGGTCCTGACGTCTGGCACAAGGACCGCGCCCGGCAGCAGGTCCTCGAACGCGCGAACTGGACCTTCGAGCGCATCCGCGGCTCCGCCTTCTACCGAGACCCGGAAACCACGCTGGTCCCCCTCTGGCAGAGACTTGCAGGCCTGGACATTCCGATCGGCGACTGGTGGTCAGCCCAGACTCCCCAGCCGGTTCTTCGCGAGGTCTCCGGCTCGGGCAGGCTCCCTGATTTCATGGAAGCTACAGAGGAAACAGCCGCAGAAAGCGCGCCAGTTGCCGCGACGGTATCCCACGCTTCGCGCTCTACCCTGGTCGCAGACAATGCGCCCGCCCTGGGGCGAGAGCCCAGTATGCAGTCGCCCAGCGCAGCTTCCTTCGCGCCTATCGCGGAACTTGCCGTCGCGGAGGGCGCTTCGGACACGGAAGAACCCTCCCCCAACTATCGCGACTCGCCCAGCGCAGGCCAGGTCGAGCAACGGGCGCCAGCCGCAAGCATTCCGACTGGTAACGGGACCAGATTTTATCTGGCCCCCTACCAGATCTGGACAGAGTGCGTGCTTCCACACCCTGACACCGCTCCGGTATCCGAGGTGGTTGCCGGCCTGCTGAACATCGTGGCTGCAGAAGGGCCAGTACATGCCCAGCGCGCATATCGCGTATACACCCTCGCGGCAGGAGGTCTCCGGGTTGGCCCCGAGATGCGACGCGCCTTCCACTCAGCCACCCGACGAGCCCTATTTACAGGCTCTCTTCAGCAGCTCTACGATGAGATTCTCTCGCAGGACGAAAAGACGCTCTACCTTCCAGGCAAGCCATCAGTTCTGGTGCGGGAGCTAGGGCCGCGCCAGCTCTCGGACGTTCCGCGCAGTGAGATCGCAGAGCTGATTACTTATCTCAGCCTAGAAGGCGCTGATCCTGACGTCGTTAAGCGTGCCGTGCTCAACGCCTACGGGCTTATACGGCTCACTGTGAGAACAAGCCAGTACCTGAACGAATGCCTGAACTATGCCTCGCACCGAAACACATAAGCACCCTCCGGGCAAGGAAGTTCGCTGCCTCCTACGCCATCATTGATATCGCGTCCAGGCAGATGTCGGTGATAGACATGGCGCGCCAGCAAATGGCAGGAATTCACGAGGTCGGGCTGACGCCGACCTGGTGATCTACTCACGCGGTCCGCTCAATCTGGCTGAGCCGCTTCTCGTCTGGTCGTGTCGGCGAGACCGCGACTCGGGCGCCACCCATCGGGGCTAGATCAGCCTGCCGGGCTGCCACCTTCTAGCGATGCCACCGTCCCGCCGACCAGGGCCTCCAGGCATGCGCTGATCCGGCACGCCACCAGCGGTGTCACCCGCCTGGCAACCTGATCCGGGCGCACGAAGGCGAAACCAGCCAGTTCGCCATCCTGCACAACGATCGCCTCGATGTCCTTCGTGGTGAGAACACCGCCGTCATACACCACGATCAGGCCCTCAGGGCGCTCCGGACGCGACGGCACCCAGTCCACCGCGAGAACCCGCCCTACCGGGCGGTCCAGCCCAAGTTCCTCCGCCACCTCTCGACTCAATGCCACTCAGCCTAAGTTGATCTTGGTTTCAAGGGTGTGTCGCTCCGTGATGTTCTGCCTGGTAGCCGGCATGATCGCGGCTTATGGCAGACAATGGCGTGGTGGCTGAGGGGCGGCTGACGGACTGGGTTTCTCTTGGCGTGCTGGCTGCGTTCGTGCCCCGCGATGCGGTCGATGACGCGGTCGCGGCGGCGGGGAAGCAGGCAAGGCGGTCGGACGGGAAGCTCCCGCCGCACGTCATGGTCTATTTCGTGATGGCGCTGGCCCTGTTCGCTGACGATGACTATGAGGAAGTCGCCGCCCGGCTGACCGAGACGCTGACGGCGTGGGGCTGCTGGGATGATTCGTGGAGCGTGCCGACGTCAGGCGGGATTACCCAGGCCCGCCAGCGGCTGGGATATGAGCCCATGAAAGAGCTGTTCACCGAGGTGGCGGCCCCTGTCGCTGAGGACCTGACCGCCGGGGCGTTCCTCGGGAGCTGGCGGCTCATGGCCATTGACGGGTTCGAGTGGGATGCCCCCGATACGCCGGAGAATGCTGCCACGTTCGGGTTCGCCGGGACGGGAGCTGATGACGCGAGCCGGCCGGCGTTCCCGAAGGTGCGGGTGGTCACGGTCAGCGAGTGCGCCTCGCACGCGGTGGCAGACGCGGCGATGGGCGGCGTGGCGGGCAAGGGAGCCGGGGAGCAGTCACTGGCCCGCAAGCTCTACCGCAGGCTGGACGAGGACTGGCTGCTGATCGCCGACCGGAACTTCTTTAACTGGGCGGACTGGTGCATGGCCGCGGATTCCGGTGCGCAGTTGCTGTGGCGGGTCAAGGCTGACCTCAGCCTGCCAGTCCTGGACCTGCTGCCCGACGGGTCCTATTCGTCGGTGCTGGTGAACCAGCAGATCCGCGGGAAGGCCCGGCAGGCGCTCATCGAGGCGGCCCGCGGCGGGGAGGACCTGGACGAGGACCAGGCCCGCTACGTCCGGGTGGTCGAGTACGAGATCCCTGACCGGGACGGCGACGGGAAAGGCGAGGTGATCGCCCTGGTCACCACGATCACCGGGATGACAGCAGCGCCGGCTCCGCTGCTCGCGGAGGCTTGCCATCAGCGCTGGGAGCACGAGACTGGCAATGCCCAGCTCAAGACGTACCTGCGGGGCCCGGGGCGGGTGCTGCGGTCCAGGAGCCCGGACATGGTCCGCCAGGAAATCTACGGCTACCTGCTCACCCACTACGCCCTATCGGCCCTGATCTGCCGGGCCGCCACTGAAGCGGCCATCGACCCGGACGGGGTCAAGTTCAAGCGGACCGTCCGCGTCGTTCGCCGCCGGGCCGCTGACCCGGCGGCCTTTCCCCCCTGGGCAGCAAGAACGCATCCTTGCCAGGGTCATGGCCGACATCACCAGGAAAAAGCACCTTAACCCCCGGCGCCGGCACCGGACCTACCCGAGGGTCATCAAGCGAGCCCGCCACAACTCCTACCGCGTCAAACGACCCGGCGACCACGGCACCCGCCACCACGGACCAGCCACGATCAGGCTGGTCAACCTGCACCTGCTCACATTCGCAGCATGATCAACTAAGCGATCGACTTTAGGCTAAGCGGCATTGCGTCCTGACCTGACCTGACCAGGCCGGTGCCGCGCGCGGCACCGGCCTGGTCAGGCTTTCCCCTTGCCTCATTTCTCACGGTCTCTTTTTGCGGAATCCGCCAGGTTCTCTTTCCTCAGATTCCGCCTAGACGTTAACCTCTAACCTGTTCGAAGGGAGTGTAGGTTCCTACTGGTGCAGTGTAAAGCTGTGCGCCCTCGTACCAACTGGCTGATGGAATGCTGTAGGAAAGGAACTCATTGGGGTTGTTCCTGGTGTCTGCGCAATTGTACAGACCACCGTCCGAGCCCCATGCCCAGAAGTCGGAGGTGTTGCCGTCCCCGACGTAGTAGGATTGTCCTCCGTCGGAGGTATACCCGGCGCCGGCGTAGTATCCGTTGTAGCCGAGGAATGCGTATACCCCGACATTTCCGCCCGCGGGGCAGTTGGTTTGGTTTTCGGTGCCCTCATATATGACGGCCCACTGCTGGCGTGCGTCACCGCTGATATCGCGGTTCCACATGTCGATTGCTCCGCCTGGCATATCGCGCCAGCAAAGCGATTTCCAGCAGATTCCGGTCGCAGCAGTGGAGCTTACTACGCCTCTTCCGGCTTCCCTTGCCTTCTTAAGAGCGGCCAGGAATTGCGGGGTTGCCGCGATGCGCATCCCCGATAGGTGAGTAGCACGCTTAGGGCCGATCACGTGGGCAGTGCTTGCGGATGCTGCGGGAATTCCGGCACTGAATCCTAGAATCACCACTGCGAGAATCCCGACTAGCCGTTTTCTCACCAGCCTTACTCCTTCCGTGACTTTACCGGTCGAACCTATTCGAACTTAAGCGAACTTTCATTCTTTCGGCATTATACGATCCGTTCCGCATCGGGCTCGCCTTCACGGCTGGAACATCGGTTTGGAGTGTGAGGGGTTCTTAACGACAATCACCGTTCCGTTGTCGCTCAACCCCGGCACTCCGGCGCCATAGCTTTCTTGAAACCAAGATCATCTCCTGTTCGGGATGCGCCGTCGGCGCTCCTGGGGAGAGGGGCAGGGCGCCTGTCGTGACGCACCTGCGGCTCCCACCTTTTCTGGATGCCCAGCCGGCCGACTGGCGCGCTGGGCCATTAATGCCAGCTCGACGCTACGCCCGGCGGCGGAACGCGACCAGGAATTATGACCGGCAGTATGACCGGCAGTATTCCTATTACGGCTGCCCTCCTAGATTTCTGAGCGCCTCAGGCGGTTCGGGCAGGAGCCGGGTCGCCCGGCGCCGCAGCGTGGCAGCTGGGTGGTCCGGCGACTCACTAGCCCGGTCCACCACTGG
>OBLW0100003964.1_pt1 | contig 11394 bp, 8 predicted proteins | sample 1520161 | NCBI WGS metagenome assembly OBLW01 (sample SAMEA3539309, study PRJEB22396) | soil metagenome | biome: tundra; feature: field; material: soil | place: USA | collected 2010-05 | depth 0.15 m
AAAGGCTACCGAGACATCCAGGTAAGGATGGGCTTCATTGACGGCCACGTCCGTAACGCTGAACCTGGCGATGACGGGTGTCTCGACAGGTTCGGACAGATAGAGCACCAGGTGAGCATCGGCCCCCAAGGTCCAGGTACCAAGGTTGTCAGGTTGGGTCCAGTTCTCGTCTATGTGGAACACGCCGTCCCCCCCTTCCGTAAAATCCAGTTCGTCGCAGAGCGTATATTGTAATACATCGGAACCGCAGAAAATGATCCGTTGCACCTTAATTCCCAGCTCACGCGGATCGTTGTCGCCGATGAACTGCTCACCCGTGAGCGTGTGGTGGAGTTGTGCAGACTGCGGATTCTCAATGCGGAACGCGAGCCGGCAAACGCGTTTGCCAGCCACGAGCCGTGCTGGGACAAGCACCCAATGGCTGCAGAGTCCATAACGTGTCGATAAGCTCCACCGGGCCAGTTGCTCGCCTTCGAGAGAAACCTGAACGCGGATCGGTTCACCGTCGACGATGAACGCTTCGGTGATGCGCACGTAGACGATCAAATCGTCGTCCCAGGCGGGCGGGGGACAGAAGACGATTTCGGCCTGCGGCCCATCCGTCCATGTGCCCGTCAGATCCATCCAGCCCCAATGGCCGTTCTTGTAGCGGTCCGACCGCGATGCCGAGGTGAGGTCGATACTGTCGCCTGGGGCTATCTGCGGAACGGAATAATCCCCGGTATCGTACCCGAAGAACGATCGCATGCACTCCTCAGTGTCCTTCCACGCTTGCGACCGGTAAAGCCGCTCCTCACCAACCCGCGGTCGTCCTTTCCGGATGTGCGTATTGTAGGGCGTATCCGTGGCAAGAACGAACTGGCCAACGAACTGCCTGAAGACGTCGTGGTTGGCATTGACGACGATGAAATCGGGGACGCAAGTGCCCGAACTCCAGAGGGCCTCACTCTCCCCGGCACACCGTTCCAGGCACCGGGCCACGGCTCCGAGACTATACCGCTGCTCCCGCGGCCAGTCGGTGACCCGCGCCACCTTGCCTGGCGCCGAGCCAGTTGCATCCAGGCCGAAATCAAAGATCAGCGATTCAAAATTAGCAATCAAATAGGCGTGCAGGGCAGTGCCTGGCGCATCCCATGTTCCCTCGATCGCTATGGCAGGTTCGGGACCCAGGCCGCCCTCAAGCAGTTGGGGTACGTAGAACAGAGGATTGAGAAATCCCATTTCGGCGATGCAACGCGCCGCCAGTTGGAGCATTCGCCGGTTGTTGCCCGCGTAGACAAAACGCGCATGGCGCGGGTAAACCGTCAGGTTGCCCGCCAGGTAGGCCAGGGCGTGCTCCGGCGCGTAATAGACGTAATTCCGCCGATCGTTCGCATCGGAATAATACTCGGCGCTCTGCGGCTCGCCCAACGCTCGTTCCACAGCGGCCGCGAAGCGGGCGGCCGGGCCGTCCGCGAAATCCAACTCCTCGATGGGTTCGTCCGGCACGCCCCAGGATGCCGCCTGATGATGGGCAACGGGATCCTCGACTCCATACACGAATTCCTGAAGGTCGTTTTCCAGCTTGAGGTCGAGGCGGTGGGCCAGAGTGGCCACACGTGTGTGATCGCAATGATAACCCTTCAACCGATGGGCGAGGCTATCCGTGTGGCGTCCGTAGAACAGGAAGAACCGCTTGCACATGTTGGAATCGGCATGCCAGCCGTGGATCATCCGTTCATCGAAGCCATTGATGTCGAACAGGGCCTGGCGGGGCACGAGTTGAAAATCGCCGGGCGAATCAAAACGCATGTAGGGATGCGAAATCACCACCTCGTCCAGGTGCATTTTCGTGCCCGATTCCCGACATAGGCTTAGGATCGCTTGTGGGTCCGTGCGCGGGAACGACTCCCACAGTGGCTCCGGCAATTCAAACCGCGGCAAGATGTACTGACCATCGGGAAGATCGCGCACTGCGTCCGTGAGGCTGGAAACATCGCCACGGGTGAGAAAAATCATATCGGTGTTGGTGAACAGCACCCAGCGGTTGGCGGGGTTCGATCTCCGAATGCCGATGTTTCGCGAGTGCGGCTCCAACGCAGCCAAGTGGGTCCTTGCCACCATGCGGCGGTGCAGTTCCGGGCGGACACGAAAGACCCGCAGGAGGGACTTGGCCTTGGGAGTCAGCGTGTCATAGATCGCCTCGATGAAGGTAGGGAGGTCGTTCGGTGTGTTGTAGTCTACAAACAGGATCTCGTCGTCCGGAGCGGACAGCATCTCCGCAATGCAATTCAAGCTGATGGCGGCGCGCTTATGGAGGTTGTAACCGTGGGCGTCATTGCGTCCGTATAGAATTGCGGAAATCATTCAGAGGGTTCCATCATGCGTCTGATCGAAATATGTCTCCGCGTACCGGCAGGCCAACAGCTTCTGGGCACGCACCGAACTGCTCCGCCAGTATGCGTCGTTACTCGGGACCGGATGATCGGGGAGAAGCTCCCGATAACGCCGATATCCTACTAAAGCCGCGTGGTACCGGACGCTCGTATTCGGCTGCTCGGCATTCAGGCGGTCGACCTCTTTGGCCAGGGGGTCGAATCCAACTGCTTTCAGCGGAGCGCCGAAGGCGTGCCAGTGCGGCGCAATCCCGCCGCTCGCCCCCACGTCTACCAAGAACAACGGATCGTCATGGAAAACCCCGCTGGCGATCAATTCGGCGACGAGCTTTGGCGTATTGCTAATTCCCATTGCGAGTCCTATGCTAACCCATTTCGTGATCCTGGGTGCGGGCGGAAACTGTTCGCTACTAGGACTGGCGGACACGGAAGACCCGTAGGAGGGAGTTGGCCTTCGGAGTAAGCGTGTCATAGATCGCCTCGATGAAGGTAGGGAGGTCGTTCGGTGTGTTGTAGTCTACAAACAGGATCTCGTCGTCCGGAGCGGACAGCATCTCCGCAATGCAATTCAAGCTGATGGCGGCGCGCTTATGGAGGTTGTAACCGTGGGCGTCATTGCGTCCGTATAGAATTGCGAAGATCATTCAGATGACAGGCCCTTCGTTCGATTGAAGAAACGGAAGCGCCCGCAATTTGTCATGGGCAGAACGCCTCCCACCTTACATGTCGAAGTTCGGTGTTATAGGCAACGATGAAAATCAGTACGCGCTTCTTTTGCTGATGATTCTGCATATTACGCACTCAAGAGAGACCCAACCGCCGCCTCATAGCGGTCCGTAGCGGCGCACCGCTCGAGCCGGGACTTGATATAGCAGACCATTCAGGGTAATCTCAATGTATTGAAACAGAATGAGCGTCTTATTGCAACCCCCCTCTGTGGGCTGTTACTCACGGAGGCATTATTCGTGGTTCGGTGACGGCGGGAGACTTCAACATGTCATATTTGCGAGTGGTGAGCGGTTCGTGTTTCGCCCTCGGGACGGCAGCCCTGGTGGTGCTGGTGGGCTGCATGGCGTCGTGTCGTTCCTCAAATAGCAACTCGGCTGGAGCCGCTGCTCCTGTCGTCGGCTCAATTGAGATGCTTCGTATTCCGAGCCTGGACCGAATCTCCAGGGGAGATCCTGAAGCTACCCTGAATCGGCAGGAAAGCGGCTGGAGGATTACCAACAAACGGCAATGGACCTATGCGGCGTCCGTGCCATTGTTCTCCATTCGAGGGCTGAACTGGAAGGGAAACGTGCAGGTTCACTGCCAGATCGCGACGGGAAACGTTCAGTTTGGGCTGCTCAACAACAAGAACCAATTTGTCGCTATCAAGACAATTGACGGGGGGACGGGGCCCCAGGAAGTATCTTTGCCGATTTCTTCTTCGGATGACGTAACACAGTTGATTGTTCGAAGCGCCGCCCCAATGGGGGACGTTTCGGATGCGCTTGTCGAGTCGGTGGACTTGATAGTGCCCGCAACAAAGCTCATCGACGTCGCGAATCTTGAGAATATCGTGCCCTCCTATGCTTATGCAACGGTTGAGAAGGGACCTCCAGCTCGGGTTGTGACAACCGCCCAACAGTATTCGTACGCGGCTCGCGTTCCGCTCTCATGGGCAAAGACTGGCGCTGGGTTCGCTTTGGTCCAGATTCGAGCGCAGGCGCGCAGCGGACAGGTTGGTTTCGGAGTTCTTGACCGCAGTGGCAACTTTCAGGCAATTGAAAGCGCCACACCCAGTCCTAAAGCAATGGACTTTTTTGTGCCCGTCTCTGCGCCCGGCAAGGCCGGGGACCTTATCGTTCGCAATGAGGCCAAGAATGCGGCCTCAGAAGTTGTGATCGACAACGTCACGATTTGGATCCTCCGGTGAGATTCCGGCCGCGAAACGCACAACTCGGTCCTTGAGCGCACAGGGAATATACTATGCTAGAGAATCAGCGAGAACAGAATGCGTCAATTCTCCGTCAAGGATGCCTGTTGGAATCACCGTGCCGCGGTTGCCACCTTAAAAGACCGCATTCTTTTTTTTGCCGAGACCGTCAACGATCCGATCAGCCTGTCCAAATTCCAGTACGCTCAATTGCTGGCGACGACACTTGAGTTCCGGCCCGACTTCATACTGGAACTCGGGCGAGGGGCAGGAAACTCGACATGTGTCTTCACGGAGGCCGCGAATCAACTGGGACCGGGAGCGTGTAAGTTCCTGAGCATTGACCTTAACGATGAGTGGCATCAGAAAACCGCGCCGCGACTGAGAGAGCGCCTGCCGGACACCTGGTTTGCCCCCTTAGTGGCAGAACAGCACGACATCCTGGATTTCGATTTCCGCGCGGCGCTCGCCGGAACAGGCCGGGTGCTGGTCTTTTGGGACGCGCATGGGTTCGACGTGGCCGAGTGCGTGTTGGGGGCGGTACTGCCGGAGATTGCCGTCAAACCGCACATCGTACTGATGCACGACATGTCGGACAGCCGTTACGGTCAGCCGAACAACATGGACTACGGTGAGAACGGAATCTGGAAAGGGACGGATTTCAGCGGCCCGCGGTTGAAGATGGGATTCATCGACTCGGCCGTCGCGCAGTCGCTTTCGGTGTTGGACTTCTCCACCCGCAACCGCCTGCCCCTGCATTCCGCCGACCATGATTTGCACGGTCTGGACCCTGAACAGATTGCGGAATTACAGGGTCTTCTGGGCGAACTCTTCTGTCTGAACGCGCACTGGTGCTACTTTCACCTCGGCGAAGGGAGGGTACCTCCGACCTTCCCTGTGTTCAGGCGTCCTGCCGGCTGATCCGGTCTCTCGCCCGGTATCGCGCCGGTTTCAAGCCACCGGCCAGGATCGGTAGACCGCTGCCGGTAGCGACTGCCCGGCGGGTACCGCGATCATGTTTTCTGTCTGAGCGCCCGGAGTGGCTGGTGCTGGAAGACCGCTGTGGCGGTCGAACGCATACAGATCGTACTGCTGGTTCCGCAAATGGTCGAAAAGTGCTTCGCAACTAGCGCCCTGCAGCCGCAGCGCGGCATCAGATGCTTCGAACAGCAACACCGGGCGGAACCGCCTCAAGGTCGCCGTGGCGCCCCGAAACAACCGCAGTTCCGCACCTTCGACGTCCACTTTAATGGCGTCCAAGCGCCCCAGCGGGTTCTGCTCTACAACATCGTCCAGGCGCATCAAGTCGACAGGTTCCGTCCGCGCCACCTCAACGCCGGCGTAGGCGAACGCACCCAGGGTGTTCTGACCCTCATGCCCATATCCAGCCACCCTCAAATCGGCGCGGCCGGCAGAGTCGGCCAGTGCAAGCGGAAACACGCGCACCTGCAGACCGTTGAGCTCGAGGTTGCACCTCAGCCGATCGAGTTCCCGACGGCTGGGCTCAAACGCCCAAACCGTACCTTCCGCCCCAACGCGCCTCGCGGCAAAAACCGAATAGATGCCTTCGTTGGCTCCGATATCGAGAAAGGTCATACCGGGCTGAAGGAACCGGTCGAGGAATGCGAATTCGTTCGGGTCCACCGAACCGGCGATATAAATCTGGCGGCTTAGATCGTTCCCCAGGTACAGGCGAAGCCTTGTTCCATGGTGCCAGCCCACGACAACCGCACCCTCGGCCTGCCGGGTGTCGAAGTAGTGCCACAGCCACTGGCGGAGCTGGAAGGCCAGGTCCGGATTTGCCCAATCGCAGTCAAAATGCCACCGTGGATAGGGGACCAATGGCCGAAGCGTGGCCAGCGCTTCCGCCAGAGTAACGATCTCGCCTTCTGTGTACTTCTCGAGGATGGTCACATCAATGGGGAGGTCCCGGGGCGGTTTTCGCACAACGCTCTCTACCATATCCGCCAGCACTTCGGTCTTACCGGACAACTCGGCGATGCTGCCCGATAGGGGTTGGATCAAGGCCGATACCTTCGACTGAAGTGCGTCGGAGGCGCCGTCAACTTGCTCCGACAGTGCGGCCAACCGGGCCGGCCCGGCGGAGACTTCTCCCGAAAGCCGGTCAGCCCGCACCAGCGACTCTGTCACCTGCGATGAAAACTCGTGCACCTGAGATAGCGTTTCAGCCACCAGGGCCGAAATGCCGCCAACCTGCTCCGACAGTGCGGTCAACCGGGCCGGCCCGGCGGAGAATTCTTCCGAAAGCCGGCCAGCCCGCGCCAACAACTCTGTCAGATGAGAGGAGAGCCCACTCACGGCCTCCAGAACTTGCGCGAGGGCAGGCCGGGTATCGATGGCTTTGGCAAGGTCGCTGAATCGCCCCTCGAAATCCTTGCGTCCTGCGGCACTGTGCGCCCGGACCAGTTCGCGCAGGTCAATGGACTGATTGCGAACATCCTGGCTCACGTCCGCCAGGCGTAGGCCCGTCTGCTCCCCTAATCGAGCGACCTGACTGGCTACAGCCGCTGCCGCGACCTGCCAATCCTGCGCTGTCCGCCGCTGTAACTTGAGTACCCCGGCGAGGGCATCCCGCAGTTCCGCGCTCTCAGCCGCGGTCTGCTCGCGCAACACACCGATCTGACGCTCGAGAGCGGAAGCACTCCGCGCCACGGTGCGAATGAGGATCACAGACACTATCGCCACCGCGACAATCGCGAGACCAAAGGCGGTCATGCCGGGCATCCCCGGGAGACTCTGCATAAGAATATCATCCCATTTTGTCGCAGGCAGAGAAAGCATCCGTGCCGAAGCGGGTGTGGAGACAAATCCCTTGGCGCGCAGTCTATGTCGCGTTTCGTCTGAAGGTCTCCAGGTCCTGGAGGTAATTGCTATAGAGGGCTGCCGTGGCGGGGTTCCAGATTTCGGCGACTCTGCGGTCAAATTCCTGGCGGGCGCATTGGTAGACGATTGAATCGGCCCGGTTATAGTATTCGATTGCGGCCAGAGCATCCGCGTCGGGTTTGAAGGTCAATCGTTCCTTGCGCACGAGACGGTTCGCGAAGAGAACTAAGGGCCACCCCTCGGTGATGTGCAAGTAGAACAAAAACAATTCAAAAGCCTCCGTGTAGCCGCACAAATAGAATCGGGAGCGAATGCTGTCCGTGATGGCCGGCCTGTCATCCAGGACCGACGGATCGTAAGCCGGCCCGAGGAGAGTCCTTGTTTGCTGATTGTGCACCGATCCCGGTTCACCTCCGCGTCGAAAGAACAGATCCTCCTCGACAAACTGCTTTAGGGTAATATTGCGCTCGTTGGTTTCCCTCCCAATGAGATCCCAAGCATCCCGGTGATGTCGCGCATGCAGGTAAACCGAGACAGCCCGGTCAATGGGATTTCGGACGAGTGTGAGCCAGCGCGCCACCGGAAAGATCGGGCGTAGACACTCGGCATTGTGGCCGGCAATCACCTGCAGTTTGGCTTGCTGATCTGGGCTGAGGCGGGATACTTCCTCGTCAAGCGAGCCTGAAATCAGGAACTCACCAACCTGAAATGCCGCCATAACATAGGAGAATTGAAACGTGGTCCCGGCGGTCTTGGGAATATGCTCGAAAATATACACTCCATCTCCTAGGTTGGCCTCGACCGGATCGGCATACTTCCCTAGACTCCAAACGGCCAGGTCTCGCTTCCTCGCGCCCGCGTCGTTGAGCGCCGGCACTCGGTCTCGCCGCGCCCAAGAGAGCACACGACTCCTCCAGCAACGCGGTATAATCGCACATTCTACCGCGGTTTGGCTCGCGTAGGCGGAATCGAGGGGTGTGGCGGTCATGTGGAACGGCGACTACGGTTTCTTGTTGAGTAATCTGGTGAAGAAGGACTTCAAAGTTCGCTATCGCAATATGTCACTGGGCGTATTTTGGTCTCTGCTGAATCCTCTGGTCACGATGGCGGCGCTCACGTTCGTTTTCAGCCAGATTTTTCCAAATAGGATACCGCATTTCCCGGTGTTCATTTTGTGCGGACTGGTGCCTTTCAATTTTTTCACGCTGGCCTGGAGTAGCGGTACGGGTTCGCTGTTGGATAGTTCTGCGCTTTTGAAGCGTGTGCCGATACCGCGCGAGATTATCCCGCTCGCGGCAGTTCTGAGCAACTGCGTCCATCTCCTCATCCAGATTGCACTTCTGTTGACGTTCACGCTGGCCTTTGGCCTCGGAGTAAATCGCTACTGGGTGTTGTTGCCGTTGGTGTGGGGATTCGAGATTATTTTTGTCTGCGGTCTTTCCTTGCTCTCGGCGGCGGCGAACGTGTACATCCGGGATACGCGGTACGTGGTGGAGTCGGCGAACACGCTGCTGTTCTGGATGGTCCCGATTTTCTATTCGTTTTCGGCCGTTCCGCCGCGGTTCCATGGGATGTTTGAATTCAATCCGGTGGCGGCCATGGTGTTGGCTCTGCGCAGCATTTTGCTGGAAGGTGCCCCGCCCCGCGCCATTTTGATGGTCAAGCTCTGCGGCAGTTCACTGTTCATGCTGGCATTCGGCCTGGCTGCTTTTCGAAAGATGAAACACGGATTCTACGACTATTTGTAGCCATGGCCATCATCCAGTTCGAACACGTTTCCAAGACATTTCCGCACACCGGGGGCGCCAAACTATTGCGTGTCCATCTGCAGGATCGTCTTCGCCGGCGGAAGCGCGAAGTATTTTTCGCGCTTAGGGACGTCTCCTTCCAACTGGAGCGCGGGGAGAGTATGGCCATCATTGGGAGCAACGGTGCTGGAAAGAGCACCCTCCTGAGCCTGGTGGCGGGATTGTCCACTCCTAATGAAGGCCGCGTCACGGTGAATGGACGCGTAGCGGCCCTGCTCGAACTCGGGTCCGGATTTCACCCCGATCTCACCGGAAGAGAGAACGTTGGTTTGAACGCATCGCTCCTCGGCCTGAGCCGCAAGTGCACGGCCGAGAATTTCGACGCAATCATTGAATTCTCCGGAATCGGCAACTACATCGACGAACCCCTGCGCACCTATTCCAGCGGGATGATGATGCGGCTGGCGTTCTCCGTGGCGGTCCATGTGGATCCGGATATCCTCATCATCGACGAGGTGCTGGCGGTGGGAGATGAGAGTTTCCAGGCGAAGTCCCTGGATCGCATTTCGCAGTTCAAGCGCGCCGGCAAGACTCTCCTGTTCGTGTCCCATTCGGCGCAGATGGTCCGGCGGTTTTGCAACCGGACATTGTGGCTCGACCATGGCAGAGTGGTTCAGATAGGCGCCCCGGGAGAGGTACTGAGCGCCTACTCGGGAGCACCCAGCGCACTGGTGTAGCGGCCGTCCAAGACTTCTACGGTCCTGGTGGGCCCGACAGTTCGGTCTCCTTCAAGGAGAAGCGACTCAACCCCCAGTCCTCGTGGTTGAAGATCATCGGTGCATCCAACCTGTTCATCTGGGCGGCCCAGGCAAGAACCTCGTCGTTGGGAACAAAGGACAGACCCTTGGCGGCAATTCGCTCGAACAGCTTCCCCTGGCCCTCGGGCGTCCAGCCCGAACCGGTGCCGTGTTCGATGTGGTAGATGCGCCGTGGATCGTGCAACATCAGTTCGGGCGCTCCGCCGTAATGGGCCGCGAAGCAAAACACCGAATCGAGGTTCATCGAGAAGGCGTCGAATTCCGGGTAGCCGCGCAGATCGATCCAGTGCTCGCGAGCCAGCAAAGTGAAGTCGCCACAGCCGTTGGTATGCAGGAAGGCCGGGCTCCCGGAGCCGGGGGCCGAAGCCGAGCCGCAGGAGTACGCCCGGAATGTCCCGCTCGCCGACAGTTGCAGCACGTGAGTGCACCCGGGCTCCAGCGACAGACTCAGTCGGCGTAGTTCTCTGCCCTCTCCCGCGAACTCCGCCAGCAAGCGACCGGCACCGTCCCGAATCTCGAAATGGGTAGGACTCGTCGTCTCCAAATCGATGGAGAATGGACGCTCGGCTTCCGGGTACGGCGGCAGAATGATCTCGGCGCAGTTGGAGGCGATCACCGCACCGGTCGTACGGTCCAGCCGCCAGCCGCTGCCCCACGGTTCGGGCAGGTGGGCTGCCGATCCTGACGCAGAGTGGTCGCACACCCGGTTGCACGAGTAGACGTTCAATACGCGCGAAGACGCCGGAACTTCCACGGGGTCGGGCGCGTTGTGCAATTCCAGCCGAAATACTCGCGTGCATCGCGGTGAGGGCGGCAGGGAGAACCGCACAACCGAGAAACCGTCCAGGGGATGCCGGGCTACCAGCTGCCCGCCCGCGTCGAGCAGGCATAGTTCCAAGGGTCGCTGGCCCAGCTCTCCTGCAGCTTCTACCCTCAACTCTAGTTCGCTGGAAGCGGCAGCGGAGGACGTGACGATCAATTCCGCGCCGCTGAATGCCTGGCGAAAATCCCGCCCGCCGGCGTTCTCGACAGTCCGCCAGCCCGCTCCCGGGGTAACGCCAGACCACGCTGAAGAAATGTCGCCCCTCGGCCGCACCACGCCGGATCCCCGCCGCCACTTGCCTCGCCAGGCGCTGCGTGCCATGCCCGTGAATCCGCCCCGATCGACGTATGCCCTCAAGAGAGCGGCGAGATATGGCGAAACGGGAACCGTTACCTTCACGAGGGGGCCTTCTCTGGCCAGCTTCTCGATGAGCCACTGGAGAGCAGCCCACATGCCCGCGATCCGCCGCAGTCGCCAAACCGGTTTCGGCCCGTCCCTGCGCATCCCGCCGCCGGCTGCAGTCTCGCCGCCGCGCTCCCAATCCACGCGGAAGGCCCGGAGGCTTAAGACGCGTGGGTCCGTGCCGATGCATGATCCACGGCAGCGCGCCTGCAGCCATAGTCGGTCTGGAACGGGGTGGGATAGGGGTATCCGCCACTCGCTCCTGCGGTCGATCAGGATGCGTGCGAGAGGCTCACCGGAGTCTGTCAAGGCTTCCAGGTCAAGCGGCGCGCCCGCCGCCCCAGGCCCTGGCTCCAAATCGACGACCAGTGCCGTAGCCGCGTCCGGCGAATTGAGCAGCAACTCGGACCCCTCCCGCGCCAGACGAAACGGTTCCCGGGAAGCAGACCAGATCGGAAGAGCACAC
>OBLW0100003965.1_pt1 | contig 11394 bp, 9 predicted proteins | sample 1520161 | NCBI WGS metagenome assembly OBLW01 (sample SAMEA3539309, study PRJEB22396) | soil metagenome | biome: tundra; feature: field; material: soil | place: USA | collected 2010-05 | depth 0.15 m
TCGCTCATAGCTCCAGTGCACCACTAAACGCGGCGCGAGAACAGAGTGCGTTGCTCAGACGGATACAGTTGAACTCCCCTTCTACGACAATAGGGGGTAATCCCTCCACGTCGTCGTATTCAAGTTCTTCCCAATGGGAACCCAACAGCACCTTGGGGTTGAATAATCCGCGCTCCGTGCCAGCCTGTATGCGGCGAAGCTGCTTGGCTTTACCCTCCGACTCCACGGTGTGTAGTCGAAGTTAATGCTGGTGACATGCCCGTGATGGTTGGTATAGATGAACGCTACCGCACCTGCTACGTTGATGGAGTTCATGACGCCATCAAGCGTGGAAAAGAACCTCTCGATATTCAGTATTTCTACTTGCTCTTTCGTCCGTAGTATAGGGAGTTCTTCGGCCTTGGCCGCTGCATAGGCGACCTTCATGTTCTCGGTGAGTATCTCCCCGGCCTTCTTTTTGAGTTCGGCAACCGGCAAGTCGGCAGGAACCGCACCAAGGAAGTTGGCTTTCAGCCACTCGATGTCATCCGGTAGGTGGCGCTTGTTCACCAAGTAATTCATAGCGCCTTGTCGTTCGCTCAGGGCTTTCTGGCAACGGGTGGCGATGACTTTCATTATCCGGGCTTGCCATGTTAACGGCGCATCTTCCCGAGGGTTGCCGGCCGTTGGCGATCCCGACCACTTTTCGCCCGTTCATTATTAGCGTGTCACCGGATAATAGACTTGGTTCGAAGGCTGACGCCATTATGCTTTGGTATTGGGTCAGAAAGAAATCGTCTCTCAAGAGAGGCACTCTTCAGGTCCGTTTAAGCAACTGTGGGTTTTGCGATCACCGTTCGCCGCATTTCCACGCGTGTGCAGCACCAAGAAGATGCGACGAGGTGTCCGGTCAGCGCACTGCGGCGATGGTTCAGTGGCGAAAAGTGTGCCGAGGCACCCCAACTGATGAGTACATCAGCGGGACCGTTGAAGAAATAAAGAGGCATGTCGGGGCGGGGAAGACAGCGAAAGTGTACTTTTCAGATGTTCCCGTCGCGCCGAGCAAATTGGATCATAAACAGTACGAAGCCCTGCAGCAATTCAAAGAAGAATGCAGATCCGGAGGTCTATACGCGACCTACACTGATTTGGTTGGATTCAAATCTGCGATCCAACAGCACCTCGCTATTGAATTGAATCAGCCCCGCTACCTTTGGCTTCCGGAGCCAGCTCCTCCAGCGACACGCTCGGCGGAACCGCTCACACCAGAAGAGAAGAGACTTCTCATTGGTGCATCTGCATACGAAGGGCTTATTACGACCCTCTCGGGTGCTGAGGGTGCAATAATCCACGCCGGAAGAGAGGCAATATCCGACGGAACTGTGCGTCAAACCGCGATCTGGCGGGGTGCCATTCAAGATTTGAAAACGCGTGGCTTCTTGGAGCCAATTGGTTCGCAACAAGGCAACTACCGCCTAACAGCATCTGGGTTCAGGGGCGCCGATGAATCTCGGGCAGAGGAAGAGGAGCAAAAGCAACTCGAGATCAACTTGAATGTTGATGGGACGCCCACAAGTCAAAAGTTGGAGATCAAGGCGAGCACGCCAATAAGATTGCGACAACTTGAATATCTGACGACAGCGGGAGTTTGTTTTGCGAGTGAGAATCTAGATGCTGAAGGGGTCATTTGCCGACGTTCGGGGACCGATCCACATTGGAGTTCTTAAGCAATAGAAACATAGAAAGGCATCCTGCTATTGAGCTGCCTGCGGTGGCCGCCCGAGTGCGGTAAGGTGCAGCGCTATGCCGCCGAGAATGGCTCTGTTTCAATCATCCATTGGAACGTTTGATTTGGCTCTGCCCAGCATCAGGCTGAAGAGTATTACCCAAAAAGTGAGCAATATTGAACTGTCCTTCGCGCCTGTTCATGCAACTCTGAAAGATTAGACGTGCTGGTGCGCAGCCGAATGCTCAAATGTTCCATCTGGTCCAGTTGTGCTCTTGCTATCGACCCTGACAGATACAGTTGTGTGCCTTGCTCTTGCCAAACGGCAGGACCATTCTTGGCGGAAAGTCTTAGATGCTTGAACCCGAGAAGCCCGCATTCGATCCAGAGGCCTTTTTGGCGAGCGCCGGGCTTGGGCGCAGCATCGTCAAACTCAGCGAAACGCAGGTCTTCTTTTCACAGGGAAAAGCCGCGAACTTTGTCTTCTATCTCCAAAGTGGCCGCGCAAAGCTGACCGTCATTTCCAGGAATGGCAAAGAAGCCACCATCACGCTTCTCGCCGCGGGGGACTTCGTAGGAGAAGAGTCGCTCGCGAATGCGGGCGCACTGTATTCGGCCACTGCCAGCGCCAAAACCGAATGCATTGCGCTCAAGATAGCGAGAGAAGAAATGCTCCGCGTAATGCAGGAGGAGCTATCCGTCTCAGAGAAATTCATAACGTTTCTTCTCGCTCGCGGCATGCGCATCCGGTCCGATCTTGTGGACCAACTCTTCACCTCCAGCGAAAAGCGTTTGGCACGGCTTCTTGTGTTGATGGCGAAATTTGGCGAACCAGATGACTTTGAGAAGCTGATTCCAGAGATCACGGAAGAAAGTCTGGCAGAGATGATCGGCACTCCGCAGTCCAGTGTCAGCTTTTTCATGAACCGCTTTCGCGAACGCGGCCTCATTGATTACGACGGCCGAATTCGGGTTCGTAAGGCTCTGCTCGATGCAATTCTGCATGATCGCATGCCTGGTGACAACACTGCATCGCCCGAAATCCTCGACCCTGCACGCTGACAAGGATGATTCATCCCCATGGAATCCTCGAAATTCAAAACACTGCTTCGCCGGGTCATTATGGTTCCGATGTTGGTGACGACATCCCTTGCGGGATTTCTATTGTGGGAAACATTCGATTTGAACAGATCAATGCAGATGGTTGACCACACCGATCGAGTTCTCGACCAGTTCGGGCATCTTCTCAAGTTGCTCGTCGATATGGAATCCGCGAAGCGGGGCTACATCACAACCGGCGACGAGAGTTTTCTTCCTACCTATTTTGAGGGCACAAAGCAATTCAGTTCCGATTTCCAGGCCTTGAATCAATTAGTGGCAGATAACCCACCGCAGCAGCAAAAGCTGAAGGAGATTTATGCGGGATATCAGGAGTCTGAGGAGTACGACAGCCGGATTATCGCTCTTCGCCGTGCGGGAATGGCCGACCCCACTCTCATGGAAGATCGGATAAGAAAGCACCAGCTCGATATCCTTCGCGAGCAGGTTGCAGATTTTCAAAATGCGGAATCGGCTCTGCGTCGCGAACGAATAGGAGGTGCGCATCGCCGATGGCTCCTGATGATTTCAAGCTGCCTGTTTCTAGTCCTGGGGTCTGGGGTCTTCCTTGCCTTTTTCACGCGATACTACGTGGGAAAACTGGGCAGCAAGCTCCTGCAGAGCGAGGAGCGATGGACAGCTACGCTGGGCAGTATAGGCGAGGCTGTGATTGCCACGGATAGCGACGGACGAATCACGTTTCTGAACCCGGTAGCCGCCGCTTTAACCGGATGGGAACCGGAGGAGGCTCAGAAGCAACCGATCGGGAACGTGCTCAGGCTGATCAATGAGGAGTCTGGGATGACGGCGGACAATGAAGTGCACCGTGTGCTCAAAGAGAAGCAGATTCTGGCAGTGGCCAACCATGTGGACCTGGTGACAAGGGATGGCCGAGAAATTGCGGTTGAGCACAGCGCTGCGCCAATCCTCACCGGAGAAGGAAGAGTGATTGGCGTTGTGCTGGTGTTTCGCGATGTTGCGGAGAGGCGGCGGGAGCGGATTGCAACTGCGGAGCAGGCTGCGCTGCTCGAACTCACGCAGGACTCGGTCTTTGTGATCGATATGGAAGGAAGGGTCCAGTTCTGGAGCCGCGGGGCAGAGGCCATGTTGGGGTACACCAGAGCAGAAGCCGCCGGCAAGATCGCGCACGAACTGCTATGCACTGAATTTCCGGAGCCCTTCACCGAGATCATAGCTACACTGACGCGCGTTGGACACTGGGAGGGGGATATGATCAAGACCGCAAAGGACGGTAGGCGCGTTGTGGTGGCCGGCCGCTGGGCATTGCAAAGGGGCAAGCGCGGTGAGCCACCCCGGACGTTGGTGGTCAACAGCGACATTACGGAACGGCGGCGCGGAGAAGAGTTGCTGGTCTTGCAAACAGAGCAACTGCGGGCCCTGGCTGACCGTCTGCAGCAGGTGCGCGAAGAAGATCGCAAGAGGGTCGCTCGCGATCTGCACGATCAGATCGGGCAGATTCTGACTGCGATCAAAATGGATATGTCATGGATCAGCCGTCACCTGCCGGAGCCGGCAGGCGCGGTGCTGGCACGGCTGAAGGAATCAATTCAGTTGATCGATGATGGTGTGAAGACAGTGCGGACAATTTGCAGCCGGCTGCGCCCTGGAGTATTGGATGACCTGGGCTTGGCGGCGGCAATTGAATGGCAGGCCGGCGAGTTTGCCTCCCGCAATGGCGTCACCTGCGAGGTTTCTCTGCCACCGGTCGATTTGCACCTGGATGGCGATCGGGCTACCGCGACGTTCAGAATCTTCCAGGAGTGCCTGACGAACGTGATTCGGCATGCGCAGGCAAAGCAAGTTCGCGTTGCGCTGCGCCAGGAAGAGGGGAACATCGTCCTGGTTGTGGAGGACGACGGAGTAGGCTTCTGTAGACCCGACTTATCGAACTCTCTCGGGTCTCTGGGACTGCTGGGGATGAAAGAACGAGCGCAGTTCTGCGGAGGCGACGTACATATTTCCAGTTCCCCCGGCAAGGGAACGACAGTAACTGTCCGGGTTCCGGTGGACACTCCATGCACCGAAAAGAGCGAAGTATGCACATACTGATAGCAGATGACCATGCCGTGGTGCGCCGCGGCCTGCGAGAGATTCTTGCCGATGCTCTTCCCGACGCGAGTTTCTCCGAAGCCGGGAATGGCGATGAGGTGCTGGGCCAGTTAGGCAAATCCACCGCTGCACTGCTGGTGCTGGATATCAATATGCCGGGGCGCAGCGGGATGGACGTTCTGCGGGATGTAAAGCACACATGCCCGCGGCTGCCGGTGATCATCCTGAGCTGCCAGCCGGAAGAGCAGTATGCCGTGCGCTGCCTGCGGGCCGGCGCAGCCGCTTATATCAGCAAAGAGAGCGCTTCAGAAGAGCTGGCGATTGCAACTAAGAAGATCCTTGGCGGAGGCCGGTACATCAGTCCGAGCCTGGCTGAGAAGCTGATCGCCAACCTGGATGAGCCCACCGACAAGGCCTTGCATGAGTCACTCTCTGACCGGGAGCACGAAGTGATGAGGATGATCGCCGCCGGTGTCCCCTTGACCGAGATTGGCGAAAGACTCCATGTCAGCGTGAAGACGATCAGCAGCTATCGCGCACGCATCATGGAAAAGATGCGAATGAAGAGCAATGCTGAACTTACCCGCTACGCCATGACCCACGGCCTCATCGATTAGGCTGCCTCGCCGGCGTAAGAAAAACCCTACAAAAATCACGGACTATGCTTATGCCGCTTCCGCCTTGGTAGCGGTATCGTTGATCCAGGTCGCGTTAACACCCGGCAAAAGGAATTACTGATGAATATCCTGATCGCAGACGATCACGCGAACGTGCGGCGCGGCCTGAGAGAGATACTGGTCGACGCATTTTCGGGCGCCCACTTCTCTGAAGCATCCAACGGAGACGAGGTGCTGACCCAGTTGGTCAAATCTCAGCATGACGTGCTGTTGCTCGACATCAATATGCCAGGGCGCAGCGGGTTGGAAGTGCTGAAGAACGTGAAGCACATCTACCCTCTGCTTCACGTGATCATGGTCAGTGTCCAGCCCGAAGATCAGTATGCGCCGCGTTGTCTGCTCGCCGGTGCGGAAGCCTATATCAACAAGGACAGTGCTTCAGATGATCTGGCGCCGGCGATCCACAAGATTATGGAAAACGGTGCAAGGCGGATGCGGAACCAGACTGCGAACTAGCCGAAGAATTCAATAAGCCGCGCAACTTACCCTTGCATGAATAGCCTATCTAAATCAAGAGATGTGTCTATAACTATGCTCGACATATCCATCATTGATTCATGATTTGCTTCGATGCGTTTGGCGACGCGATAAGTGTTCGCCTACTCACATGACAAGAGAATAGATCTACAAGAGCACATGTAGCCATAGGTAACGCCATAACGGATAAGAGTGACCAGTTCAGTCGCGTCTTGGCGTAGGGGATTCCCTACAGAGCTTGCGTGGAAAGACCGACAGGATTAATAGCTTTCGCCGATATGCACCGACTTAGTGAACCGGTATCTTGGGTAAATCGGGATAGCAAAGGTTGATGGAGTTTAAGACTTTGCACCCAATCTGCAAGTTTGAAGGGGTATCGACGATGGCCACTAGCTACGCTACTGTGACGACTACGGCTCCCAGGTTTCCGCTGGACCTCCCCTCTTCTTTGCCAACGCCTACGCATCACCGCCTGAAGATCGCTTCGAACGAGACGAACGCTTTAAAGAAGCAGGGGCCCGCATTCGACCTGCAGAGCCCGCTGAACAAATTCATGCCGGGAAAATCAAAGCGCGAATACCTGGCCGGTGAACCTATCTTCTCGCAAGGCGACCCCGCCAATGCGGTGTTCTACGTCCAGAGTGGCAAGGTAAAGCTGACTGTTGTATCAATGGGCGGCAAAGAAGCCGTGATCGCCCATCTTCCGGCAGGTAGCTTCTTTGGTGAAGCAGCCCTGGCAGGCGAGCAACGGCGGGTTTCCTCTGCATACTCACTTCAAACCAGTACCATCGTTCGCATTGAAAAGGGGGTCATGCAGGAACTGCTCGATCATGAGCCGGAGTTCGCCCAGGATTTCCGTGCGCACCTGCTCACCCGCAACCTCCGCATGCAGGCCGATCTTGTCGATCACCTGTTCAATTCAAGTGAAAAGCGCCTTGCCCGGTTGTTGATGCTGATGGCTAACTTCGGGCAAGAGACGAAACCCATTCCAGTCATTGCCAAAATCAGTCAGGAGACTCTGGCGGACATGATCGGCACCACAAGATCGCGTGTCAGCTTCTTCCTCAATCGATTTCGCAATCTCGGCTATATCGACTACAACTGCGATGGGATGCTTATCAATAGTTCATTGGTGAACATTGTCCTACACGACTGATCGCCACCTTGGTGCAGGTCGGAGTGCAGGAATCAACTGTGGATGCATCGCGATAGGATCTGGCAGCTCGAGCCGACCACGCCAACTGTAGTCAGAGCGCGTATCAACATCTTTGGAAAACCGAACTCAATTGGAGTGCGGAAGATCAGTCCCAACTCGAGCAAATGGAAACTCCTTCGCGAGAAGCACCATCGACCAATCACGCTAAATCAGCCTCAATCCCAACCAGCCGAGCTTCCGTGGAATAGTCCAAGTGGGCGGCAGCTGGCTGAGAAAATCTCTATCGCTACATTTCAGGTGTAAGGGCTGCCGCCCCTTTCCCCGCACCCCTCCGTAGAAACGAGTGAATCGGCGATGACGCGCTCTTCGAGAGTTGTCCGGATGCCGACAATACGCGAGCGAGTTGGTCGAATGCTCCTCGAGAGAGCGTTCACTCAATTCTCAACGCCTGAATTGGTTCTACATGCATAGCTCGCCGTGCCGGAAGGTAACAGGCCGCGAGTGCCACCAGCATGAGCAGCAGTGCAGCTGCAGCGTAGGTTAGCGGGTCGGTGGACTTGATGCCATAAACGTAACCCGCCATGACACGACTCAGACCCAGTGCCGCCGCAAGACCGATCGACACGCCTATGAGCGTCACGCCCAGACCCTCGCGCAATACCAGCCGCAGCACCGTCCGCCTGTCCGCGCCAAGAGCCATGCGGATGGCAAGTTCCTGCGTGCGGCGGCTCACTGCGTACGACATCACTCCGAAGATGCCTATCGCAGAGAGTACGAGCGCCAGAGCGGCGAAAATCCATACCAGCATCATGGGAAAGCGAAGCGTGCCATAGGTCTGCGCCACCATCTCAGTGAGCAGCCTGATGTCATTCAGCGGCTGCTCCTTGTCGAGAGCCAGCACAGCATCGCGAATCGAGGGCACTACCGTCATTGGGGGGACGGCGGTTCGAACGTTCAGATAGGCCCAGGAGACCGGGTGCTGCTCGAAGGGCACGTAAATGTCGGCGCGAGGTTCCCACAAGTCATATCCGCGACGATCCTTCACGACGCCCACGATCCTGAGAGCCTGCGCGGTGCCGGCGCTTTGTCCCGAATAAACGTGCACCAGGATGGTGAGATGCTTTCCCAGGGGATTCGCATGCGGCCAGTATCGGTGTGCCACTGTTTCGCTGATCAGTGCGACTGGCACCGTGCCGGCGGCATCGCTCTCCAGAAACTCTCGTCCTGCCACCATGCCGATGCCCAAGGCACTGAAATCTCCCGGCGAAACCACATTCAAACCGGCGGTCGGCTCCTGCCCAGGCACAGCCGGCGGATGTCCCTCGGGTTGGAAGAAAACTGTGGAACCCGGTTGCTCAATTCCAGCAGATTTCACTCCTGGCGCGCTCCCTACCCGCTGCAAGAGTTGCCGGAAAAAAGCCGTCTGTTGGATTGTGGTGTCGTACTTGTACTGTGGCAGATCGATCTCCATAGTCACCACATTGGTGGGATCGATGCCCAAATCGACCTGCATGAGGCGCAGAAATGTCCGCACCAGCAGCCCCGCGCCGGAAAGCAGCACCAGAGCTAGCGCAATCTCGGAGACCACCAGGCCGTTGCGCAGACGGCGCCGGCCCGACTCCGCCGTCGAACTCGCCCCACCTGCTTTTAGCGATTCGTTCAGATTGGTTCTCGATGCGGTCAAAGCCGGCGCCAGGCCGAAGATGACTCCCGTGCCCAAGGTCACGGCCGCGGCGTAAATCAGAACGCGCCAGTCGATACCTATCACGCTCGCGTTCGGCACGCTGAAGCGGTGATAGCGAGACATCTCCAGGGTCAGCAGGCGATCACCCGCGTAAGCGAGTATCAGCCCCAATGCCCCTCCGGCCGCCGACAGCAGTACACTCTCGGTCAACATCTGAACGACCAGACGCCGGCGGTTCGCCCCAATCGCCATGCGAACAGCGATCTCGCGTCTGCGGCCCGTGGCGCGCGTCAGCAGTAGATTGGCCACGTTCGCGCAAGCGATCAGCAAGACGAACAGCACCGCTCCCGACATGATGAGCAGCGGCGTTTCCATTTGCCGGTGATATGCGGCATGGAGCGGTTCCACTTTAATGCCCCAACCCTTGTTGGCGCCCGGATATTGCGCCGCAAGATTGGCGGCCAACGTGTCCATAGCAGATTGGGCCTGCTTCACGCTTACACCGGGCTGCAGCCGGCCCTGAGCCTGCAGGTCGCGGGATGTGGCGCGCGCTGCTTCGCTCCGTTCGTCGGGCGCCAGCGCCAGCGGCACGAACACGTCCATCTCCTGGTCCCAAGTGAAGCGGAAGCGGGCTGGCATTACACCCGCAATGGTGTAGCGCCGTTGGTCCAAATCGATCGTTTTGCCGAGGATCCCCGGGTCGGCGCCGTATCGCTCTTGCCACAGACGATGACCGATGATAGCGACTTGGTCATGGCCGGTCTGCATCTCGTCGGGCGCAAAAAAACGGCCCATGAGCGGCTGTATGCCGAACATCGGCAACAGATCGATGGAAGCCTTGATTCCAGTGACGCTCTCCGGCCGATTACCTTCGGTAATGTTGAATCCCGACCACCGGTAGTAGCCCACCCGCTGGAAAATCTTCGTCTGCCTCGCGATGTCGGCCATGTTGGGTGCGGACACGCCCGTCTGCACGTAGCCCTCTCCCGTCTGGTTCCTCCATTGCCCGAGCCCCACCAGTTGCTCCGGGCTTGGGTAGGGCAAGGGGCGAAGGATGATCGCATCCACGAGGCTGAAAATGGCGGCGTTGGCGCCGATACCGAGCGCCAGCGTGAAGATTGCGACGGCGGCAAAACCCGGGCTGCGCACGATTTGGCGGAAGCCGAAGCGAAAATCACGGCCCAGGTTCTCGATCCACACAAAGCTGTTCATCTGCCAATCCCCCTCGCGAATTAAAGTAGGGCTCCCGAATTGCTTCATGCCCGGCAGAGCACTTCCGGGAGCGCAGAGCGCACCACGTAAATATGTATACATATATTTCTTGGATCCATCAGCAAATCCGAAGTGTGGCCTCAGTTGCAGAGATCAGACCAAGGCGCGTTTCCAGAACTGCAAAGCTGGAGGCGCGGATTGGCGATTTGGCGTGAATTCAGCAACATTCCAGGTGACTGGAGCGTAATCCAGGAGCAATTCGGAATCCGGCCATTTCTGAGCTACTGCTGCATCAGCACGCTCCCATTCGGGAACGTTGCAGAAAGTGAGCGGGGTTGTCTTCCTCCCTATCTCGACGGTCGAGAAATGGACCTCCCGACGGCGTTGCCGTTGGGAATCGTCGCAGGAACTGATCGGCATCACTTGGAAGAAATCGCCACCGACCTCACGGGCAGGCAGGTAGGCGCTCTCGATGTGAAAGGAGGGAACGGACTCTATCGTTCGGGCAAGATGATCTGCTGCACTTCGCTGCCGCACAGCGACGGTCCATGAATTCACACGATAGATGAGTGGCCGAATATCGATTCATGAAATTTGAGATCGCAAATTCGCAAAGTCTTTCTTGAAGAGAGTTCCGGGCGGATGGTGGCAAATCCGGACCGTAGTGGAGGACCGAGCGAGGGTAGTAGTCACCATCCATAGTTGGGAGGCAGGACTGGCCCCCTCTGCGCAGTGATTGCGTCGTATTGAGCGCCCCGGAGTCGAGCTATTTCATTAGTCTTGGTCTCGTCATAAGTTCCATGCGCCCTCAATTCGGAGTCGGGCCCTTATTTCAACGGCTCTTTGCAGTCGGTCCCGCCATTCGGATCGACGGTTATTACTCCACTCTGGTCGGTGCAGAAGCCGCGATTTCGTCCCTTCCCGGAAGCATACGGTACGCCCGTCGCCAAAAATGCCGTCGCTGCGGCACGCTCACCCGCCATCGCTCTTGGGCAGGCAAGTGTAAAGCGATAACCGGCCCTCATACCCGCAGCCAGATCTGGCGAGATCATCTGCGCCGCATCGGCTGTCGGAGCGCCCGCGGCTGGATCTCCGCCGAGTTGAGACAACAGGCACGCGAAACCGCGATCCGGATAGGTGGCTTGGTACTGCAACTGCGCGATGTCAATAACCCGCAGCGAGTTGATCGCCGACAACTCGTTGGCCGCAGTGCGCAGTTTCGTCAGTGCCGGAATGGCTTGCGTCGCTATCAGGGCAATGCCACCGAAGTAAAGCAAGAAAGCCATTGCCAGCATGGCCGAGGCCCGTCCCGCGG